>ERZ779885.1713-NODE-1713-length-21730-cov-4.436955_pt1 | contig 21730 bp, 21 predicted proteins | sample MGYA00511554_ERZ779885 | MGnify/ENA primary metagenome ERZ779885 (study PRJEB29588, sample SAMEA2160998) | human gut metagenome | biome: human gut; feature: human-associated habitat; material: faeces | place: Denmark | collected 2008/2010 ... | reverse complement strand
TTGAGATTCTTCCTTCCTGCGGTCGCCAGAATGACATGAAGGATTCCTCGTCGCCCCGCCCGCCGCGTTTATCAAATCGTTATCTCCGGATAATCTGTTACGTCCGTTACCGCAGCCGCCTTCAAATAGGTGGCGGCAATGTTATTTCCGGCGGAGTCGTTTGTGGCTTTGGGGGCAGATGTAACAGAGAGTACTCCTGCTTCGGTGGCGGTTAAACCGCTTCCTACCCGTACACCTCCCAATATGGCAGAGGTAGCTATGGGAATACTCTTCAAGAAAGCATCAAAATTATAACATCTTACGTTGCTGACCACAGGAGAACTACCTGACGTTTCTACTTCAAAGTAATACAGATTGTCATCCGTTCCCATAAACCAAACGCAAAATTTCGTACTGGTGAAAGCAAATGAAGAAAGAACAAGAGCTCCGCTACCTTCTGCGGCCCGGGGAACAAGAATGACAGTCCCTTCACCATCGGACATTGCTTGTAAAGCAGACCTGACGGTCGTAGAAGTATTAGGCATAAAAGAGATATTCGGACTATCATTATAATCTGCAACCAAAGGATAGGTTTTCTGGAAACCTATACCTCTAAGTTTATTTTCTAAGGTAGACGAATTAGCGTTGCTCAAATCCGTCTTCATCAAAGACGAAATGGCCACCCCCGAATCCTTCGCAGTCTTGTTTGTTCCAGCCGAAGTCAGTACCCGGTCGGACGCTGCCGCATTTGCCGACATCGTTACCATATTTGCCGTACCGCTCGACACCTTCCCGTCCGCATAACTTTTCGCCGAGGTCAACGTATCGTTCAGCAACCCGGTCAGCGTCTTCGTGTCCGTAATGCCCGTAAGGAACGATTCGATCTCCTTCCAGCGGTTGATCGTCGTGTCCGATGCGTCCGCATCTTCGAGGAAGGAGTTTACTTTGTCAATAAACAGGTTTAAGTACTGAGCATATCCGTCAAGTCCGCTTTCGCTGTGTTCCCCTATGGTGCTACGCAAGTCGGACATGGCCTGAATGATATTCTTGCTTTCACCCATGTCCCCGAACGTAAGGGCCAAATCGTCTATGATTTCGCTCAGTTTGGTTTTGTTGTTGGGATCCACCACTGCCTCCGGAATCGTCGCCGGATAGATTGTACTCCCGTTTTCCTTTAACTTTTTAATCTTTGCCATTGTGATTATGTTTTATTGGTTTGTTTTAAATTTCCCCGTAATCCTTGTCCGTATAAGCCTCCGACGTAATTGTTCCGCTGCCGCTCTCCACGAATCCCTGCTGTACACTGTCCGGGTAACCCGCCTCGAAAGAAATCCAATAAGAATTTCCGTTAGACATTAAAAAAGTCATTCTGTAATCGATTCCGGCATCTATCCGAACGGAGACACCCGAAAAAAACAGAGGATCGCCATACGGTGTCGCAGCCTTCAACAACAGCGTGGCTTTCCCTTCCGAAACCGCCTGCATCGCAGAGGCCAGTTCCGCCAAAAGTGGCTCGTTGAAGTCGAAACCCTCCGACGACGAATATTCCCCCATGTCCACGATGCGTGTAGGCAGGTAACCCTGCGAGGTCAGATCGCCCAGCTTTATTTTTTCGATGTCCTGCTTCGTGGCGAAGTCGTCGAACGAGTAGGCGTACTGTTTCGTCAAGTTTCCGTCCTCGTCGATAACGACCTTGTGGACGTAATTGTCAGACCCGACGAACATCGCCGTATAGTTGATTTTACGACCGTACAGGATCTTTACATACGCCGGAGAAAAGGAAGAACCGATATTGTCATTCAATGTGGCGAAATACAACGTCAGTTCATGGTCTTCGGCTGCCGCCGACAAAATACCCGGCAAATCTTCTTTTTTCTCGGAAATGCTGACCGAATGGTCCGCATAAATATGGTACATGATTCTTTCTGCCGGATATACCCCCGTCTTGTCCTGTAAAACGGTCGCCGAAACGTTCGAGAGGTCTTTTTGGGCCAACCCCGACAGCGTTTCGTCCGACGTTACAGCCCCGGCCAGCTTTTCAAGCACGCCGCCCACTTTCAAGGCCGTGTTTTCCCCTTCTTCCGTCGCGTTCTTTATGTCCCTACAAATAGACAGGACTTTATCTATATCGCTTTGTTTCATGCGTTATCCTATTTTTCTTATCGTGAAACTTCCCGTTATTTTGGGGCTGCCTTCAAAGCGCAACCCCAAAGCCTCGCTCATGTACGTCCGGCACTCCGACAGGTAGCCGGAAGCCACTTGAAGGGTGTTGTTGTACAGCTCCGAACGCTCCTTCGACGAGATACGCGAGGAATATTCCTCCTCTTTCAACCGGAAGCCGTAACGGGTACTCTCGACATCGCCCGCCATGACATACTGCGAATAAGCGTAATAGGCGATAGCCGTCTTCAAACCCGGGCAGAAACGGCGGTTGCCCCGACGGTCGCTGTATTCGCAACCCTCCAACAACCCGGCGTACTTCCCTGCCGTGTCCGTTGCAAGGGTGATATACAGCTCATCACCGACAAGGGGTTTTATATACAGCATTTCCACTTCGGAGATGTAAGCCTGTAAATTATCTTCCGATACGTGAGTGCCCGGCTTGCGTATGCCGGGCATCTTCTTGAATTCCTGAGGGGTTAATATCGTGTTCATCTCTCTGTTGCGTTTGGGTTATCCGTTTGTTCGGCGTTATGCACGTAGCTTTTCGGGTTTATGGCGAAGTCCCCCGACAAAGGGGTTTCCCACAGGCCGAAGATCTTCGAGAAGATACGTTCCAACGCCTGACGCTCTTTCGACACATACGAGTTGTAATACTCGTAAGCCTCGGCCACCAACTGGCCGCTGAATCCGAGCTTCCCAACCCGTATGGCATACCAAGGCTCCTGACCGAATGCCGAATAGATGCGTTCGGTTACGCTCGATTCGGTTACGGTGAAGTCCTTGTCGAAATTCTGGCTTTTTATGCCCACCCACTGCGGGGCGTCTTCGTCCGCGTTTACCGTTACGTCCATGATGGCGAGGGCGTTCGTGTCTCCTTGAAAGGTCAGAAGGTTGTCGGCGAACTCCCGGCTTCGCATCTCGTCCTGTGTCGTGCCTCCCACCGGGCGGCCTTCCTTGTCGATCGCTCCCGACAAACCTTTCTTGCGGATAAGCATTCCGGCCGGAAGGAAGTTGTTACGCACATTGCGGTATTTCACGTTGTCGAGACCCTCATCGGTGGAGAGGTTCGTTACCACCTTGTCGTAGACCGGTTCGGGGTAGGTGTTCCTGCCCGCCGTCGAATACCAAAGGATCTGACCCCGGTAACCCTCTATGCCGCCGTCCTTGTCGATTTGAGACAACAGCACCTCTTTCTGCGGGTTGAACGGGTAGATGTAATCGACCGTTTCCCGGCTTACTTTCAGCTTCTTTCCCCTACGAGTTTTCGTGCCCGACCAGTCCGGGTGCGTGCAGATATAGGGGACGTAACCCGCATCGTCTTCTTCATACAGCCGGCAATTCTCGAACGGCACGTGCTGCAACTCGACCACCCGGCCGGAAAGGGCGTAGTTCAGATGCAGGGAAACTCCGCCGAACTGCGACAAGTCCCGGACAGCAAGCTGCAAGATGTCGTTCGCCGTGTCCCCGTAACGGTTAACGACAAGTTCCGACAGGGATTTGTCCCGGAAGCCGTCGCCGAAGATGAAGTTCTCGTAACGGCTGCAACACGTGCCGCCCGTAGGACTGTTTTTCAGCAGCGCGAGCATTCTTTGCGGGTACAGGTTGTCCTTGTCGTAGGTCTGAATCCCCAGCGTGCTCGAATAGAAGCGTTCGATGCGTTTCCCCGGGCGGACGACGTTCGAGATGTTCATCGTATGCGCCTCCTACTTTTTATTCCGGGAAACGACTGTTACCGCGCACTGGCCCGTCTTGCCCTCCGTCGTCGTGGCCGTGATCGTGCTGCGCCCTTCCGACAACGCCGTTACAACCCCTTTGTCGTCAACCGTCGCCACTTTCGCGTTGCTGCTCGTCCACTTCTCCACAACGCTGTGGTACGAGGTCGTGGACAACGAAACGGTGTCGCCGATGTACAGACGTTTGCCCGTCTCGTTCAACTCGATGCGGTTCTCGTCCCGTACCTTCTTGTCGATGCGCTCCTTCCAGTCAGAAGGATAAGATTCAAAGGATTCGATAAGCGCGGGATTCTTCTGTAACAGTTCTTCCGCCTTTTCGTCGGTTATGCTTTTGGCCGAATAAAACTCGGAAGACCCGAACTCGGGCCGCAAAAGCACGCCGCGACGGAGCTTGTATTTTCTTTCTTCCATTTTGCCTGTTTTTTTGAGATAATTTGAAACTTCCAGATATGCGTCCCGATAACAATCGGCACACGAGGTTTTGCGGAACTTCATCGAGAGGACCGTTTCATACAGCCTTTCGATGACCTCCTTGTCCCGGGAAGAGAAACCGGCATGATACCGGCTTCTCATTTCCTCCAAGACCTGTACCGCTTCTTCGTAGCTCATCATGGCCTATTCCCCGGGCGATACGGTAAGGGTGGATTCCAACATCTCGCGCGTGGCGGCGATGTCCGTGTCGAAAAGGTAATAGGCGAAGGTGGGAGCGTCGGCCTCCTGCAAGGTTACGGACGTGCCGCCCTGCGTATCGTCCGAATATTTGTCCGATTCGATCGCCGAGGCTGACAAGCCCTGCTCCACGCCGAAGACTTGGAACGTGTTCTTCTTGTCCGTGCCTTGATACTGGTTTTCCAGTACAACAAGGAATTTCCCGTTCGCCATAGGGTCGATGATGTTGTGGGAGACATCGGGACCGGCATCGAGGATCACTACGGCGACAGATTTGGTGAAGTTGTTCCGGTATGTCCCTTCGGTCATCGAGGTGGTCGTGCCGGTGAACGGGGTCTTGCCCGGTATGGCGATCTTGTAACCTTTCTTGCCCTCTTTCATCGGAAGGGCGGTAATGATGTTCGGTGTCGTTTCATCGTAGGTTACCGTGTCCCAGTCGATGTCGTCGTAGTTGTAGATGTACCCGGTATTGCGCAAACCCTTCGATACGGGTTTGGCACAGTTATACATAATGTCTTTTAAAATACTGAAATCACATTTGTCCATAACACTTTTTCCTTTCTTTATTTAGTTGTTTTTAATTGATTATATGGCTACTTGTACGAGGGCATCCTCTCCGATCAATGTACCGATTTTCGATTGCGCGAAAATGTTGTTGTAGCGTGTTTCTTCATTGAAGGTAACGCTTAAATCTGCAATCATATCGGTATCGTCCGTCCCATAGAAAAGGTTCGAGGGAGAGCATAATACAGCCCGGTGCGGGTTGTTCAGCTTCGTGCCGTTGTTCTCGAAACGCTTGATCATGCGATCCCAAATATCCAATGCTATTATTTTACGACCGTCGTATTGGGAGATAACGACCCCTTCTGCCAGTTGTTGATAGGTCAGGGTCGTGCCGATAAACGTATTGCGGACATCGGCGACAAGGGCTTTAAACAGGCTGTTTGTCATCATAATGCAAGCATCGGGCTTGTCAAAGATGCGACCGTCGGCATCGGCGAGAAGGTTATCTATGATGCCCATAGCTACCCCTTTTTCCCGAATCTTCGACATCTGAGATGCCGTCGTACTTTCTGCGTTGGCAGCAATGGCCGTCTTTTGGCCGGAATTGTCGGCGATGATTCCGAAAAGGCGTTTGAACAAACCGTCGGTCATATTAAAAAGGTTTATATCTATACCGGTAGTAATATTACCGCCGTCTTCCTCGGCCACATTCTTGGCCTCTTTGTCGCCAAACCAAACAATACGCCAAAACATATCGGTTATGGCTTTCTGTAAAAGGGGGGTCAAGAACTCCATGTAAGGAGTGCCTATGAGATTGGCGATGTCCGTGCCTTTGTTCAGTGAATTTTTGGCGATGGTGTTCTCCAACTCCGTGTAACAAATGTGCTTGGCGATTTGCCAGCAGCCCAGCTCCCATTCTTTCTCGCTTCCGGTTATATCGACGTTGCTATATGTCGGGTTACAACCGCACTTGTTCAACCCGACATCACCCATACGGTCGATGTAACCCAGTTTTTGACCGTTGATAACCCCTGTTACCGGCGTTGCGGTAATATTCAGGTCCGGATCTTTGTACAGCGTCGCAAAAAGCAGCTCGCGCAAATCTTTTATCGCACCGTTATCTACGGTGAATCCTGCAAATTGGCTCATATTCTATTCCTCCTGTTTTTATTGTTTTTTTCTGTTTTCGATTTTTTCTTCCAATGCCCGTTTTGCTTTCCGTATCGGGCTTTCTTCTTCCGTTTCGACAGTCCGTAACTGCGTCCGGGTGTTCTTCGCGTGGAAGGTTGATTTCATGGCCAGTACCTTATCCAGCCATGCCTGACCTCCCGCATTCTTTACTTTGGCAAGAATGGCCGATTCTTCCTCGTTCTTGGCTTTGGCTTCGCTTTCCCCGAGTTGGCTTTCCAATTCCGAAATACGTTCTTCCAAAGCGGCTTTATCGGCTTTCAGTTGATCGTTTTCCGCTTTCAGCGTTTCGATCTCTGCCTCCAATGCGGCAAATTCTGCGTCTGTTTTCGCCTCTACCGGGGGTATGATTTCCGTAATCACTCCGTCGGCCACGACAATGGTCGTGCCGTCTTCCATGACGAAACTACCGTCGGGGCTGGCCGCATCACCTACCTGCGGATCGCCGCTCTCCCGTTCGATCGTCAGCTCTGTACCGTCGGCGGCTGTTACTACCATGTCCACGATTTTTACATCTTCGAGGGCTTTGAAGCCCGCTTTCGCAAGGATTCTGTCGAGAATGCCCCGCTTGACCTTTACTTCTTCTTTGTCGTTCATATTGTTTTGGTTTTTGGGTGTTTTCCTCATCGCCGTGATCGGGGGTAATATTTCAGATATGAAGCCCAGTTCAAGGGCTTTATCCATGCCATAAATGACATCTTCGTTCATCACCGACTGCAACGTTTCCCTGTCCGTCCCGGTGCGTTCCACATAGAGGTCGAGAATCCGCTCCTGCTCCGCACGTAATTGCTCCGCCTGTTTTGAAAGCCGGGCTGCCCCTTTCTCGATGTTGTCGGCGGTGAGAGAACCCGGCCAATCGAGATTGTACGTCGTCGCCGACGGATTATGAATACAGAAGTGGGCATTCGTGTAGGCTTTCCGACGTTCTTTGGGTGCGGACAACAAAACGATCGTCGCCATAGACGAGCATTCGCCGTCTATGGTGGCCGAAATCTCTTTGCCCGAGTGCCGGAGGGCATCGTATATCGCCCAGCCTTCGATTACGTTTCCACCCCGGCAGTGTATGTGTATGTCGATTGTTTTGTCTTCTTCGGAAATGGAGGAAAGGAACTCATCTATCGATTGGAAGGTAACACCGTTGTCGATGCCCCACATCTGCATGAAGGTATTTTCCTCGCTGTCTACTATATCTCCGTATATTTTCAGTCGTGCCATTTTTTTGCGTTTTCTCAAAGGTAGGCAGATAGGAACGGGAGGGAAAATTTCATTCGCAAAAGAAGGGGACACTTAAATGTCCTTTCAAAAAAAACGTGCCTATGCTCACGCACAGACACGCTTGAAACCTATAACAATTCAAAGCCTTATAAAATCATAGAAAATCTTCTTATGGCACGAGAAACCGACTTCTCGCTCATTTTGTATTTCTCTGCCAGAAACGATACGATGTACATCTTCTTCTCGCCGCCCTTGCTCATCTCCCTGTATTCTTCGTACATGTCGATGTTCTTTATATTCGAAAGGTCGACACCTGATTTATGTAACTTTTCAAGCATCGGCCTTATACCGCTCATTGCTTCATATACATTCATAACTTCTCTTTTACCTCGTTTAAAAACAAAAAAGTGCTCACGTGATTTCACAATCAAGCAAGCACATACACTTTGTTAGCCAATAGTACGACACAAAGATAAAGACAATTATCTATTTTCCAAATTTATTCACTCTTATTTTATCATATAAAGACAAAAAGGCATACCCCGGAAGGAGTATGCCCGGCACTGCCTTTGATGGCGTGTAATAATCAAACAAAGCCGTGAATCATGCAAAAAATTTGAAAAATATTTGCTTGATTGTATCTAATTAGATACATTTGCAACAGAGATAATGAAGATCATGCGAGAATTATTTTTTTCAGACGAATTTTGGGAGTTTTACCACGCACAGCAAGACAACGTGAAGCGCAAGTTTGACTACGTGATAGGCATTGTCAGGGAGGAACGAGTAATTGCAACAAAATTCGTGAAGCACTTGGAAAAAACGGATTTGTACGAGATGCGTATCTCTGTCGGAAATAACGAGTATAGAACCGTGTTGTTCGCCGTGAACCACGACAACATCATTCAAGCCACAAAAGTATTGGTTTTGAATGCCTTTCAAAAGAAGTCCACGAAAGAGTATAAAAGACAGATTGATCGGGCAAATGTAATTCTTAAAAAATATATGTTATGATACGACTTGATGAAAAGAAGCTGGAACGACTTCACAATGCGGGAGAATTGCTATCGGGCAAATATGGTGCTCCCGGTACAGAAAGCCGGAAAGCGTTTGACGATGAAGCCCGGGCGTATTACTATGGCGTAATATTGCGCGACCGCCGCAAGGAATTGAAGATGACCCAGCAGCAGTTGGCCGACAAGGTGGGCACGGCACGCAGTTACATAGCAAAAGTGGAACGCGGGAATACCGACATTCAGGTGTCAAGTTTCATGCGCATATTGTCGGCATTGAATATCCGCATAGAGTTTAGAATGGGTTGATAGGGATATAACGCATCGAAATCAAAGTACAGAAGATTTTCCCGGGCTTTTTGCCGTAAACAAAGGGCATTTCGGAGAAGTGAGGAAAATTTTCCTCACTTTTTTTGTGCCCTGCTTAATGGCTTTTGATCGAGTTAATAGTTTCCACGCCATGAAAACTTGACTGAATAAAAATCCCCAAAAGCAAGTCGCTTTCAGGGAATAGGTCAAAACACCGTGAGGATAAATAAATGCCTTTTACCAATTATCAGTTGCCTCTATGGTGTTTGTAGAACTGCCGTTATATAAGATTTCATACTATCCTTGTTTTGGTCTTCGGTTCAGTTTATTATAAAGAATCAATATCGACTTCGATTTTGGCGATTTTCGCACTCAGTTTCATTTGTAGATATTGCGTACTGCGCAGTGCACCGCTTTCGAGGCCTTCGGTCAGATTTCCTGCCACGCTGTATTGCAGATGAGTGAGAGACTTCAATGCGTTCTTTTCTTTTTCGGTAAGACGTATGACGATTTTTCCCATCGAGGGAGCCGGATCTACGAGACTCATGTCGGTCGTTCCGGTGATGATACCTTTCCCGTTTTGGTCGGCGTTGAGTATTTCGAACCCGACATTTTTGAGAATACGGTAATATTCGGGATTTTCTTCATCATCGTCGTCGAGAAGTTTTTCGTCGGACGGGAGGTTGCTATATTCCTCGGCCGAAATTTCTTGAAGGGGATTTATGGTAAATTCCAAATCGAGAGGAAGCGTTGTCGTATAGTTGGCGATAATAGCGGCTTCTGCCACCGATACGTCGCTGAATATATCGTCGAGGCCTCCTTCTATTTCAGAGAAATTGATGGCGAAATTCTCTCCGAATTCCATCGGAACCGTGATGTCGCAATCTACGGTTACGTCATTGGGTTGGTTATTGAGCAGAGCGACATGTTCTACACTTTTATCTGTACTTGCCGAAATGGTAGCTTCGAGAGACGAGGGAATCTGTGTGTCGAGCAGGAGGGGAAGATTACCTTGCGCCCATGTATAAAGCGTATCGTTCAGCCAGAATGTTTTTTCCTCGGCATCGACCCAATCGCTGGTCGGTTCCCGTTGTGAAATGTATATGTGGTTCTCGCTGGGAATCATGCGATTTTCCGATTCATTGTAAGAGGCTTGTTTGATGAGGATCGTATCGACGACAATCGGTTCGGAATTCAGGCTTGCTCCCTTGTCGTTTTTAGGATCGATAGAGAGTACGGCTTTCACCGGAATACCCATAGGGTTGGCTGCGTTGAGTTTGATGAACGGATTGCTCAGATCGAGGCTGATGTCGTTTCCGCTCAGGAAGTCGGGCATCGAGCCTATTTCTATCGAGAAAGACTCGTCGGCCGAGGCGTCTATGAGACCGGCCACCCGTGTGATTTCGAGTTCTTCGATTATGAAGTCGGTTCTTACTTGGGTTTGTACGGCAAGAGTGGTTCCCGGGCCTTTCAGGGCCAATTGTACCGACGCGTCGCCATTGAGAATAAATTCATTGTCGATGATGTCGAGAACGTTTTCGTCATCGGTACTCGGAGTAAGCCGGAAGTTGTTGGTCCCGTCGGGGCGTATCTCTCCTGCGCACAATCCGTAGATATTGAGCGTTATGGTGAAGATGCCGTTTTCGGCATTTTTGGAAGGAACATAGAGAATATGGTCCTTGACAACGAGAGGATTTCCCATATCGTCGGTCTCTGGCAAAGTGGCGTTTCCGATTTGGCCCGTGCGAGAAAGAATCAGCATTTGGGGCAGAGTTACCTCCATATTCGATAAAAGAAGAGAGAATTCTGCCGGGCCTTGATCTTCAAATAATTCGGTGGTAAACGTAAGTGTCGCTTGTTTGGGAGAGTCGAACATGATTGTGTCGATTCTCTCTATATCTTTCGATACTTCCAACTGGGACGGGTTGATGGGTACATCTGCCGATAAGGTGAGTGGTATTGAACCCTCGTAAGCGATTCCTGCGGCGATGGCTTGTTCTATCTCTTCGGGAATAACAATTTCGGTCGGCTCGATGTCGGGAGCCAAACCGTTGCTTTGGTCTATGATGACACTTTTCATCGCGGCAAACTCGGTTTTGGAATCGGTCGATTCGGATATGTAATAAATGCTATCGCCGTTGATTTTCAGATTGTCATCGGTACTGATCAATTTCGATAATGTGAATTTGTCGGTTTCTCCGACCGGAAGCGTGATTCCGTTTTCAGCAATAGTCACGTTCATGTCGATGTCTTTGTCGTAGTCTTTATCTACGCAACCGGTCAACAGAACAAGACAACAAGGAATAAGAAGTTTTTTCATAACGCTAAATATGCTAAAAAAGAATGATCCTATTTTTTGACTTATTTTCACTCTATTAAACGAACTGCAAAGTAAGAACTATTTTCTTATATATATTGTATTGTTTAACATATAAATTTTTTGTATTAGCATTATTTTGCATCTTTCTTCTAAAAAATAGGAGATACTTCCCAAACTTTACGGAAGCATCTCCTTGTCGATTAATGTATGTGGAGTGTTATGCGATGATTTCGGCCAGTAGCTCGGCATCGTGTCCTGTATATTCTGCGGCACGTCCGATTGCCTGATACTCGAACGGGATAAATTCCATGATTTGAGCCGAGGCGTATTGCTTGTCTGTGCTGATGTATATGTCGAGACGAATATCCGAGGACTTGTTTTCTCCGAGAGCTATCGAACCGATTTGTTCGAAATTTTTTTCTTGGAGGATCTTTTCCAAACGATTTTTCTCATTTTTGCTGAATGTAAGACGTTTAGGTAGCAACTTTGTTCCGGTTTCTTTGTGGTAAAATACTTTTTTCCCCATGAAGATCTTTATAAATCCGAATATTCCTAATGCTATGCCTAAAATGAATAGGCTCATGTTCAAAACGGAGTTTTCCCCGAAAAGAGATCCTGCGTAGAAAGAAGCGGTAGCGACAATGAGGGTAACGATACCGGTAACGGAGAGTGCGTTTTTTGATGCGATATGTTCGTTTTTATAGTTGTTTTTTTGAGAAGTTTCCATAATGTATATATATGATTATTTGATAAATAATGAATTTTACAAGGACTGGAAAATTGATTTTCTTCCGCATTGTCATACACCCTATTTCGGCGACAGAAGACCGTCTCCGAAATAGGGTATCGACATTTTCGATATGAGGGGAAAGGGCGGCTCTGCTACATGAGCATTCGGCAGAGCATGTAAAAGAAATACCCGTCGGTGTGCAGTAACGCCTGCCTGATGATTTGTTCTGTATACAGTTTTTTATAGAACGTGCGGAATAGCGATATATGCCGGCTTTGCAGGCCTGTCGGGGTTGTGGTATGTTGCCGTACTTCGCTGCCGCATACGTGCAGGGGTGGGTTCTGTTGCAGAATAAACGGCTGGGTTTCTCCGGGGACATCGATGAAGCATGATTTCCCGTTTTTTTCGGAATTATCTTCTTTTTGCGGAGTAGCCGGTATCGATGCCTCGGTATCGTTACCGGTGGGTATGAGATATTCTATTTCGCGTATAGCCGGCAGAATAAGGAACAGAAAAGCGATAAGCAGGCTTCCCGAGGGCAATATGCGGTTTTTGTATCTCATGAGAAAAATCAGAATTGTTGCATGTCGACGAGATGTTTGTAATAGCCGTTGAGCTTTATCAACTCTTCGTGTCGACCCGATTCTACGATTTCGCCTTCGTGCATGACACAGATGAGGTCGGCGTCTTTGATGGTCGACAGACGGTGCGCGATGACCAACGTCGTGCGATTTTTCATCAGGTTTTCGAGAGCCTCTTGCACCAGACGTTCCGATTCGGTGTCGAGGGCCGATGTCGCTTCGTCGAGGATAAGGATAGGTGGGTTTTTGAGTATGGCGCGGGCGATGCTTACGCGCTGGCGTTGTCCTCCCGAGAGACGGCAACCCCGGTCGCCGATAGAGGTGTCATACCCGTTTTCCGTAGCCATGATGAAGTCGTGGGCATTGGCTATGCGGGCGGCTTCTTCGACTTGTTCTTTTGTGGCGTCGGTAACACCGAATGTGATATTGTTGTAGAAAGTATCGTTGAAAAGAATCGCTTCTTGATTGACATTTCCCATCATCGACCGCAGGTCGAAAACTTTCATGTCTTTGATATTTATGCCGTCGATGTATATTCCCCCCTTGTTTACATCGTAGAAACGGGGAAGAAGGTCGGCCATAGTCGATTTGCCCGATCCCGATTGCCCGACGAGAGCTACCGTCTGTCCTTTCTTGATGGAGAGATTCACTCCCTTGATGATCCAGTCTTCATTGTATTTGAACCAAATGTCCCGGTATTCGATTGAGTGGTTCAAAGCGACGTTGCTTGCCGGATTTTCGGGATTCTTTATGGGATTTTCGGTCGAGAGAATCTTGTCGACACGCTCCATGGCTGCGAGACCGCGCTGTATGGTATAGGCTGCTTTGGTGAGGTCCTTGGCGGGATTGATAATGCTGTAAAAGATGATGAGGTAATAGATGAATTCTCCTGCGTTGATGACGCTGTTGCCTTTCAATATAAGTGCGCCGCCAAACCACAGGACGATGGCGATGGTCGTAGTTCCCAGAAATTCGCTCATGGGGTGTGCCAATGCTTGCCGGCGTCCTATCCGGTTGGTCGTACGGTAGAATTTGTCGTTTATTGCAGCAAAACGTTGACAGATGCGGTTTTCGGCGTTGAAAGCCTTGATGATGCGCAATCCGCCGAGGGTTTCTTCGATTTGAGCCATCAGGCCGCCCCATTGTTGTTGGGCGTCGAGCGATTTCCGTTTCAACGACTTGCCTACCCGTCCCATGACAAAGCCGGCCAAAGGCAATAACACCAGCACGAAAAGCGTGAGTTGCCAGCTGAGGATAAACATCGTGGTGAGGTAGCTGATGATCATGATCGGGTTTTTGAATATCATGTCGAGCGAGGTCATGATCGAATTTTCTACTTCGGCCACATCTCCGGTCATTCGGGACATGATGTCGCCCTTACGCTCGCTTGTAAAAAAGCCGATCGGCAGGCTTACCACCTTGCGATATACAAAGTTGCGAATGTCTCGTACCACACCTCCGCGCAAGGGTATGATACAGGCCGAACTCAGGTATGCGGTCATGGTTTTGGCAAAGGTCATGACGATGAGCCATACGCCTAATAACATGAGAGTCCAAATGGCACCGTTGGTTTTGATTTGTTCGGCTACGAACCAATAAAAATTATTAATGACAATATCTTTTAGGTCGCCTTCGTTCCACGGGATAAATGTATAAGTCGCTTCGCTCGTCTTGAAGAGTATTTCCAATATGGGAATAATCAACATGAACGAGAAAATGCTCAACAATGTCGATAGAAGGTTGAAGAGAATATTGAGTATCAAGTATCTTTTATAGGGAGGGACAAATCTCAACAATAACTTGAACAGGTCTTTCATAACATCGACTGGTTTTTTATTTGCCGGACAAAGATACGATAAAATATTAGGATTAAATTCTTTTTTCGATTTCTCTTTTCCCTGTCGGTTTGTCATTAGGGGTTCAAGAAAATTTTATTACTAAATTGTGGGTTAAGAATTTCATTATATCCTTAAAAAATATTTTCTTCTGTAACTAATTCGTCTGTTATGGTGTCTAAGTAATTACTTTTGTCAGATTATACATGATTATCGGGTCGAGGTGGAATATTCGTAGGTGTTGCATTCTGTTAAATCGGAATAAAAACGGAGTGATAAATTAAACCTTCGGCGGCTGCCTAAGTCAAAACGACAAAACTTATACATAATTAAGAATCGAAAGACGAATGAAAAAATATATCTTTCTCGGTATATTCCTGTTGTGGGGTATATCGGGTTTTGCTCAATTTTACGGACGGCCGCCTATGCGGACTCCTGAGAACAGGCCGCAAGAGACCGACAATCAGTCGGAATATTTTATATCGGGGCAGGTCTTTGATGAAAAGAACGAACCGATGGTGGCTGTCTCCGTGCGATTGTTGGCGGCTGCCGACAGTTCTTTGGTGGCAGGTACGGGTACGATGACCGATGATAACGGAAAATTTATTATAAAAAATCTGAAACGCGGAGAGTATCTGGTAAATATTTCTTTCTTGGGTTACAAGGGAGTATATAAGCCTGCGAAATTGCTGAGGGTACAACCCTCGGTCGCTCTCGGTTCCATAAAGATGGAGCCCGATGCCGTATTGCTGGGTGAGGCCGTCGTTACGGCTGTCGTCCCGCCGATAGTGGCAAAAGAAGATACGCTTGAATATAATGCCGACTCGTATAAAACGCAACCGAACGCTGTGGTCGAAGATATGTTTAAGAAATTGCCCGGTGTGGAAGTTGATGAAGATGGAAAGATTACTGTGCAGGGAAAAGAGGTGAAAAAGATTCTTATCGATGGGGAAGAGTTTTTTACCGATGATCCTAAGGTCGCTTCGAAAAATCTCCCGGCCAACATGGTCGAAAAGATACAGGTCGTAGACCGCAAATCCGATGAAGCCCGTTTTTCGGGCGTCGATGACGGTGAAGAAGAGACGGTGATAAATCTTACCGTGAAAAAGGGCATGAAACAGGGTTGGTTCGGTACGGCTCAGGCCGGAGGCGGAACACAGATGAATGAATTTGATGGCATGTATGAAGTCAATGCCATGGCCAATCGTTTTGTCGAGAATAACCAATACTCTGTTCTCGGGAGTCTCAATAATACGAATAATCAAGGTGCGACCGATTTGGGAGCATCGATGTTTTCGGGCAGTAGCCGCATGATGACCGGCGGAAATCGCGGTACGGGAACTGCGGGTATGTTGGGAGGAAACTTCAATGTGAGAAATGAAGCCAAGACACTTCATATAGGCGGTGATGTGGGTTATATGGGCAGCGACCGTTATTATAAGAGTCGTAGCGAGCAGCAAAACTTTTTGACCAACGACAGCTCTTCTTTTGTAAATCGCGATGGAGAAAATATCAACCGCAGCCACAATTTCAACATGAATTTCCGTATGCGTTGGGAAATCGATACATTGACGACATTGGAGTTCATGCCGCGTTTCGGATTTAACAAGTCGCACCTCGAAAACAACAGTTATTCCGAGACGATGGGCGGATATCGCGATTCCGAATTGGCCGATCGCGACAGTGTCAACGATCAGCGTTCTATCTCTCAGAGCGATGCTCACGGATACAATCTGTCGGGACGGTTGAGTTTCAGTCGGGCGTTTAAAAACGATCCCCGTCGCCGGCTCAGTTTCAGTTTCAATTATAGTACCAACCGTAATGAAGAAAACGGTACGTCCAACGACGTATTGAATTTCTATCGTACCGGCATACGCGATTCTGTCCGTTTGCAGAAAGACAATAATATTCAGTCGGGAGCTTCGTATAACGCACGGGTTACTTATGTGGAACCGTTGTCGGATCATTACTACCTGAATTTTGTCTATCAGTATCGTTACAACAACAGCAATTCCGATGCTTATACCTATAATATAGACGAAAACGGAGAATACGTCGACCTCGATTCTTTGGGTTTGCCGGCCGCTGACGAAAATTACAGCAACGTTTCGCGTAGCCGGTATCAGACTCATCGGGGTGAAGTTTCGTTGCGGGGTGTTTATGCCAAAATGAATTTTAACGTGGGTGTCAATCTCGAACATCAGAAACGGGAGACCCGTTATCTTTTCGGTCGCAATACCGCGAATGACATCACGCAAAATTCGCTCAATTTTTCGCCGACTTTGCGGTTGCGTTACCGTATTACGAAACATAAAAACCTTCGCTTGAATTACCGGGGCAATACGTCGCAACCGTCGGCCCGGCAATTGCAGGCGACCCCCGATATTACCAATCCGCTGAACATATATATCGGTAATCCCGACCTGAAATCGGAGTTCAGCCATCGCGTGTCGTTGCGGTACACCTCCTATAACATTGATACCTACCAGTCTTTTTCTATCGGTATCGACGGCCGTGCGACGCAAAACGGTATTGTGGAGAAAACGATATATAATCCCGACGGAGGTCGTACCCGTACTCCGGTGAATGTCAACGGCGAGTGGAACGCTTCTTTGTGGGCGTTTTATAATATGCCGTTCAAACGCAACAAGAAATTCAGCCTCAATTCCAATACCTATTTCGGCTATGAAAATGCGGTGGGTTTTGTATCGTTGAATCGCGATGAGGCGAGTGTGAAAAATATTTCACGGAATTACGATATAAACGAAAATCTGTCGTTGCGGTACTCTTCGGAGTTGTTTAATGCGAGCATAGGAGGAAATTATTCTTATTCGTATGTGAAAAATACCATGCAGACCGATAATAACCAGTCGACGATGGACTTCGGTGCGCGGGCCGAAATTGACTGGTTCCTCCCTTGCGGCGTTTCTATAGGTACGGATTGTCGTTATCGGGGCACATCGGGATATGCCGAGGGGTATAACCAGCATCAGGTTATTTGGAATGCTTCGGTCGCTTATTCGTTCTTGGAGAAGAAAAATGCCACCGTGCGGTTTAAAGTGTATGACATACTTCAACAGAATACCAATATCCGACGTTCGGTAACCAGCACATATATTCAGGACCAGGAAACCAACTCGCTCGGAAGCTATTGCATGCTTTACTTTGCCTATCAGTTCAATACGATCGGGGGCAAAGGCGGAGAGGGCGGTGGTCCTCGACCCGGCCCCCGAGGTCCCCGGGGATACGGGCATTTCTGATCGATATGACAAAACCTTGATTGTGAAAAAAAGAAGGCCGTGAAACTTTTTGAAATCACGGCCTTCTTTGTATCTTTGCTCATGTGCCGTCGTTCCGATACGTGTTTGCAGAAGTTTCGGTAAAGGCGGATTGATTACAGGTCGATATTGAATCAGAAAAAAGTGAATGTATGAAAAATAAGAGAGGCTGGTTGGCTTGTGTAGTGTGCGTGTTGGTCTTTGCCGGTATTGCTGCATGGCGGCAGTGCGGTACTCCTGCGGGATCGGCATATCGGCACAATGAAGGCCTTGTTTTCAATACGGTATATCATTTTGTCTATCAGTCCGAAGAAGACTATCAATCGCAAATCGAGGAAGAGTTGCGACGGTTCGATGCCTCTCTTTCCCCATTTAATCAGGCCTCGATTATTTCCCGATTCAACCGGAACGATACTTCGGTGATTGCCGATATGTGGTTTTCCCGGGTATTCGATCGCTCCAAAGAGATATGGCGCGATACCGAGGGGGCGTTCGATCCGACGGTTTCTCCGCTGATTAATGCGTGGGGATTCGGGTTTAAGAACAGTGTGCCGATGACACCCGAAATCGTGGACAGCTTATGGCATCTGGTGGGAATGGAGCGCGTAGAACTTCTCGATGGACGTCTTTATAAGGACGATCCTCGCATGACGCTCAATTTCTCGGCGATAGCCAAAGGGTATGCCGTCGATGTCGTCGCTTCGTTTTTGCGGGAGAAAGGCGTGGAAAATTATTTGGTGGAAATCGGTGGAGAGGTCGCTGCCCGGGGTAAGAACGAACGGGGCGAGATTTGGAGAGTGGGGATCGATACCCCCGATGAGGGAAATGTGGCCGGCGGTGAGATCGAGGCGGTTGTGATGCTCGATGATGCGGCGTTGGCTACATCGGGGAATTATCGGAATTTCCGCATCGTCGATGGTCGCCGCGTTGCCCATACGATAAATCCTGCAACCGGTTATCCTGTGCAACATAGCCTGTTGAGTGCGACGGTATTGGCTCCCGATTGTATGACGGCCGATGCCTATGCCACGGCGTTTATGGTTTTGGGGGTAGAAAAAAGTATGGAAATTGCCTCCCGGCATCCCGAGATGGAGGCATATCTCATCTATGCGGTCGATTCGGTAGACATGTCGGCTGTTATGACGCCCGGTATGAGGCAATATATCTTCGGAGAATAACAAAATGTTCTTGATTTCTTCTGATGTACTTGCTTTTTGTTATTTTCTCCTCTAAAACGGTATAAAATTCTTTATAGACCGAATATTCTTTATATATTTGTACCCCCGAACAATTCAAAAACTTAGAAAGATGAATCAAGTATCAGATCGTTTGGCAAGCCTTTCTCCGTCGGAGACACTGGCTATGTCGCAGAAAAGCAACGAACTAAAAGCGCAAGGCATCGATATTATCAATTTGAGCGTGGGTGAACCCGACTTTTTTACCCCCGAGCATATCAAAGCCGCTGCCAAGAAAGCCATCGACGACAACTTTTCGTTTTATTCGCCGGTGCCCGGTTATATGGATTTGCGTAAAGCTATCTGTTCTAAACTTAAAAATGAGAATAATCTCGATTTCACGCCCGAGCAGATAGTTGTTTCCAACGGAGCCAAACAGTCGATATGTAATGCGATACTTTGTATCGTAAATCCCGGTGATGAGGTGATCATTCCTGCACCGTGCTGGGTAAGTTATGTCGAAATGGTGAAGCTTGCCGAAGGTAAGAGCGTTGTCATACCGTCGGGTATAGAAAATGATTTCAAAATAACTCCCGCTCAGTTGGAGGCTGCAATCACCCCAAAAACCAAAGCGATAATTCTTTGCTCGCCTTCCAACCCTACGGGTAGCGTATATTCGCACGATGAGTTGAAGGCGCTTGCCGATGTCTTGGCAAAATATCCGCAAGTGATTATTTTGTCCGATGAAATTTACGAGCATATCAATTACATCGGAGGCCATCAAAGCATTGCCCAGTTTGAGAATGTGCGCGAACGTGTCGCTATTATCAACGGTGTTTCCAAAGCTTATGCCATGACCGGTTGGCGTATCGGGTTCGTTGCCGCTCCGTTGTGGCTGGCTAAGGCCTGCAATAAACTCCAAAGCCAATATACTTCGGGTCCGAGCTCCATTGCACAAAAGGCTTCGGTGGCAGCTTTCTCCGGCGACCAAAGCTGTGTAGAGGAGATGCGCCGGGCTTTTGAGCGCCGTCGTGATTTGGTCGTGGAACTGGCCCGTCAGATACCCGGTTTCAAGGTGAACGTGCCACAAGGGGCATTCTATCTTTTTCCCGATGTTTCGTATTATTACGGCAAGAAATTCGGCGATAAGGTGATTGAAAATTCGGCCGACTTGGCCATGTATCTTCTTGAAGAAGGGCATGTCGCTACGGTAGGCGGTGCGGCGTTTTGCGCCCCCGAGTGTCTGCGTTTCTCTTACGCTACCTCCGATGAGAATCTCAAAGAGGCTTTGCGTCGTATCAAGGAGACGTTGGCCAAACTGAAATAATACAAAACATATCCCGATGAAAAAGCGGAAACCTTTTTAAGGCTTCCGCTTTTTCATTATCCGGTATGGAATAGTCTCAGTCTTCCGGGTCGGTGGTAAGAATCGTACTCAGTTTGTGGCGGTTGAGTAGTTGTATGCCTTGTGGAGAGTAGGTGATGATTTCTTCCTCGCTCAGTTCGTTGAGTGCAGTCATAAAGACCGACCGTTGCACGCCGAAGAAGGTGTAGAGATCTTTCAGTTTGCAGATGATCTGTACGTCGGTGGCGCTGCGTTGCGTGAAGCTCAGAATCCAAAATGCCAGCCTCTCCTTGACATTGCCCGAGGAGAGAGCCAAAAAAGTTTCGAGGCTCTTTTGCGAATGCCGTGAAAGAATATTCAGTAAGTTGATGATAAATATGGGGCTTTGTTGAATGAGGTTGACAAACGATTGTTTGTCGATTTGCATGATACCGCAATTTTCTTTGGCGGTTACTTCGCAGGGATAGGTGGTATTCCGTCCGAAAAGATGGTTGGGATACAATATATTAGGAGCATGCAAAGTTTCCGAAACACGTATTTTACCACTTATGTTTTTTAACTCCGACCGGGCGCTGCCCGATACGATAAATTTCATGTGGGTACACTCTTCTCCTCGGCGCGCGATGATTTCATTATCTTGGTATTTTAAGAAATGAAAACGAGTCTTTTCTATGATTTCTGACATTTTCATGCGACTTACCCCTTGAAAAAGAGGGAGCTGCAACAATACATCATACATGCTGTCCATGACGTTCCTTATTTTAACAATTCAAAAATATAAAGAATTCTTCAAATCTCTAACGAATAAACATAAAATCAAATTCTTTGTTTAGAAAGAATTGTGTTCTTTCTTTTTTCTTAACTTTGTAGTCGATACGATTTAACCTAATCACCGTAATTTTTTGTCGCTTTATGGAGAATTCATCTTTTTATTTCGACTTGCAAGAGATAGTCAGCGCCTTTATGGTGTTGTTTGCTGTTATTGATGTTACGGGGCTGTTGCCGGTTTTTATCGATTTTCAGAATAAGGGTATGAAGATTTCTCCGATAAAAGCTGCCATATATTCCTTAGTTGCCTTTGTGGCTTTTCTGTTTGTCGGCAATGGTATTTTGCAGTTATTTCAGGTCGATATATCCTCATTCGCTGTAGCCGGTTCTTTGGTGATATTTGTGATGGCTGTGGAGATGGTGTTGGGAATAGAAATTTTCCATAATGATGGTCCCGGCGGTTCGGCGACGTTGGTGCCTATTGTTTTTCCTCTTATTGCGGGAGCGGGATCTTTTACAGCTTTATTGTCGTTGCGGGCTTTGTATAGCCTGCCTAATATTCTTATAGCGCTGGTGTTGAATATCGTCATCGTGTATTTGGTTTTGCGTTATGCATTTTTGGTCGAGAAGGTTTTCGGGAAAGCGTTCGTGTATGTGTTGCGTAAATTGTTTGGTATTATATTGTTGGCAATTTCGGTACGCATGTTCGTCAGCAATCTGACGAAGTTGTTGGAATCTTTTGTGCAGCAGTGAGAAAAACAAAATCTTGAAAAATGAAACAGGCGGGAAAATAAAAAATTTCCGCCTGTTTCATTTTTCTATATAAGGTATTTATCTGTTTTCTAAAACACCAATTTTCGCTCAAAAATAATAAGGTGGGTTCTATCAATTCCATTTTTTATTTCTTGCATAAGACAGCAGAACC
>ERZ779885.1695-NODE-1695-length-21866-cov-4.911788_pt1 | contig 21866 bp, 17 predicted proteins | sample MGYA00511554_ERZ779885 | MGnify/ENA primary metagenome ERZ779885 (study PRJEB29588, sample SAMEA2160998) | human gut metagenome | biome: human gut; feature: human-associated habitat; material: faeces | place: Denmark | collected 2008/2010 ... | reverse complement strand
GACAGCGCAGCCATCGCCGCGACGGACGCCGCGCTGGGCGGTATGCGCGCGCAGCTTGAAGGCGGCATCGCGCAGGCGCAGGGCACGATCGACAAGATGCAGGCACAGCTCACTGAGGTCAATGGAACCCTTTCAGCGCTTGAGCAGAAGCCCACCGAGGAAATGTCGGAAGAGGAACTCGCGGCGTACCAGGCGCAGCTTGCGAAGCTGCAAGGCACAAAGCAGAAGCTCGAGGCCGGCATTGCCGAGGCGCAGGCGAAAAAAGCGGAGCTTACCCAGCAGCTTGCCCAGCTGCAAAGCGTCAGCGCGAGCAGCATCGCCGCAAACAAGCGGGAACTGGACAACGGCTGGAGCGAGTATTACAGCGGCGCGGCCGAGCTCGACGCGGGCAGAAAAGAGCTGCTTGACGCCAAAAAGCAGCTAAACGACGCAAAAGCGCAGCTCAACGACGCGCCCGCGCAGCTCGCGGACGCGAAAAAGGAGCTTTCTGACGCGCGCAAAAAGCTCGACGACGGCTGGAAGGACTACTACGACGGCGAAGAGCAGTACGCTGACGGCGTCAAGGAGCTCTCGGACGCCTACACCGAACTGACGGACGGCGAGCGCGACTACCGCAAGGGCCTTCGTGAATACGCGGACGGCAAGGCGGAGGCCGACGAGAAGATCGCCGACGCGCAGGAGAAGATCACCGACGCGCGCCGCAAGGTCGCGGATATCGACAGCTGCGAGTGGTACATCTTCAGCCGCAGCTACAACCCCGGCTACACGGGCTTCGGTCAGGACGCCGACCGCATGGCGAACCTCGCGAGCGTGCTGCCGATCATCTTTTTCCTCGTCGCGGCGCTCGTGTGCCTGACGACAATGACGCGCATGGTCGAAGAGCAGCGCGTGCAGATCGGCGCGCTCAAGGCGCTCGGTTACAGCCGCCTTTCGATCTCACGGAAGTACCTCGGCTACGGGCTGCTGCCGAGCCTTGTCGGCGGCGTTCTGGGCCTTGTCATCGGCTATATCCTGTTCCCGAAGATGATCTTCACGGCCTATCAGATCATGTATCAGATGCCGGATATCGAGCTGCACGCCTACACGGATATTTCGCTCTTTTCCGTGCTCGCGGCGGTCGCGTGCACGACAGTCGCGACGCTCTGGGCCTGCCTTGCCACGCTGCGCGAAACGCCTGCGAGCCTGATGCGCCCCCGCACGCCGAAGGCGGGCAAGCGCGTGTTCCTTGAGTATATCAAGCCCCTGTGGAGACGTATGTCGTTCATCCACAAGGTCACGGCGCGCAACCTCTTCCGCTATCAGAAGCGCTTCTGGATGACGGTCATCGGCATCGGCGGCTGCACGGCGCTCATCATCGCGGGCTTTGGCATGCGCTCATCGCTTCTTTTCACGATGTCGCGCCAGTATGACGAGCTGTTCCACTACTCGGCACAGGTGACGCTTGCCGACAACGCCCTGCCCGAGGAGCGCGCGGCGGTGGAGGACTTCCTTGCAGGCGACTCCCGCGTTGTGAACTACATCCCCTGTGCGGCTTCGTCCGCCACGGTGGTCACCCCCTCCTATTCAACCACCGCCTATGTCGAGGTGATGGCCTCCGATGAGATCGGCAAGGTCGTGGACCTTTTCGACTACAAGAGCGGAGATCCCATCACAATGGGCGATGAGGGCGTATACATCGACCAGAAGCTCTCCGAGCTTTTGAAGGTCTCGGTGGGCGACACCTTCTTCCTCGACGGCGACGTGCGCGGCGATGTGACGGTCGCGGGCATCTACGAGCACTATACGGGCCACTTCATCTATATGACGCCCGGCTACTATGAAAATGCGCTCCACGCCGACGGCGAGCCGAACGCCTACCTTCTGAACTTCACGAGCGACGATACCGACACCTGCAACGCCATTTTTGAAAAGCTGCTCGACATGAGCGGCGTGGCGACGACCTCGCGCATGCGCGACACGCAGGATACCTACATGCACAGCATGGAGCGCGTGGACTTCGTTGTGGTCATCATCATTCTGGCGGCGGCGGCGCTGGCGATGGTCGTGCTCTTCAACCTCTCGAACATCAACATCACTGAGCGCCAGCGCGAGCTCGCGACGATCAAGCTGCTGGGCTTTTACGACGGCGAGGTCTCGGCCTATGTGTATCGCGAGAACATCGTGCTCACGCTGTTCGGCATCCTGCTCGGCTGCTTTATGGGCCACTGGCTGCACATTTACCTTGTCCGCTCGACGGAAATTGACCTCATGATGTTCGGGCGGCAGACCGCGCCGTCGGCCTACGTGTACGCGGCGATCCTGACGGCGCTGTTCTCGCTGCTCGTCAACGTGCTCGCGCACTTCAGGATGAAGAAGATCGACATGGTCGAGAGCCTCAAGAGCGCGGAATAAAATTTCTTGTTTCAAGGCAGGACAGTGTGCTACAATAAGGGGCGGCTTTTGCCGCCCCTTACTATTGTCGAAAAAGCGGCATGCCGCTTTTTCAAGGAGAATTCGCTGCGCTTCGTGCCTTGCCACCCGCAGGGCGGCTGCGACATTGCACCGTCGCGGCATTACGATTCCCGCGCCCTTTCAGGCGCGCCAATCGTGCCGCTTCCTCGAAAACGGCTTGCTGTTTCCGTCACAGACGGCGCTTCACCGTTTTCCGCTCCGCGCAAAGTGTTTTCTGCCAGAAGGTGAATTGCCCCGCAGCGGGCAAGAGAAGCCCCTCTGGAGGGCGCACATGTCGCGGCAGAAAACGGATTTAAATCGATTTCGTGCCGTGCGCGGCACGAAACTCTGCGAGGCTTTTTACTTCTTCTTTTCGTCAATGAGCACATACAGCGCGTCGAGCGCGTCGGAGAGGCTGCCGATGCGCTGGATGAGGCCGCAGGCCACTGCTTCTTCCCCGTAGAGCACGCTGCCGACGTCAGAGGCGAGGTCCTGCGTGTCCATCATCAGGCGCAAAAACTCGTCGCGCCCGATGCGTGAGTTTTTCGTCACAAAGCGCACAATGCGCTCCTGCAAGCGCTCAAAATACTGGTACGTCTGGGGCGCGGCGATGATCGTTCCGCTCGTGCGAACGGGATGGATGGTCATCGACGCCGACGGCGCGATCATCGTCACCATCGGCGCGACAGCAAGCGGCACGCCGATGGAGTGTCCCCCGCCGAGCACGAGCGAGACCGTCGGCTTTTTCATCCCTGAGATGAGCTCGGCGATGGCAAGCCCCGCCTCCACATCGCCGCCGACGGTGTTGAGCAGGAACAAAACGCCGTCGATGTCGTCGCTCTCCTCTAAATACGCCAGCAGCGGCAGCACATGCTCGTATTTCGTCGCCTTCTGCGTGTTCGGCAGCTGCATGTGGCCCTCGATCTGTCCGGCGATCGTCAGGCAGTGGATGGCCGCGCGGCTATTTTTGATGACGACCGAGCCGAAGTCGATGACCGGCTGAATGGGCGGCAGCAGCGGCTCCTGCCCGTTTTTCTCCTCGTCCTGCGAGGGTTTCGTTTCGCTTCTCATGGCAAAGTCCTCCCGAAAGTCCTTTCCGGTAGGATTTGCAGAAAGCGCGAAAAGCATACCCTTTGTGCCGTCGGAAATACGAGCCTCAAACCGGGAAGCACTTTAATATCCCCAAGTCATCAGTTTCCATTCCCCGCCATCGCTGCGAGCCAACCACCAGGACCATGTGTATTCCGTGTCCGGCTCCCAAGCTCCGCCGCCCTCTTTCGGAGAGCGAAAGCTGCTGTCGAACATGATGCATTGTGTAAAAGCCAGATCGTTGTCATTTGCCTTTTCCAAATCATTCATCCACGAAAGGTTCTTTTCATCCGTGCAGACGTCATCTGACGAATATGAAATGCTATGTAATTCGCAGCCTTCCCACGAACCGATCATCTCTTCGATCACCTTTATCGCATCATCCATATCCTGTTCTGTGTAGACAGCCGAATCGCCATAATCGACCGTTATGTTTGACGTTTCCTTGTTGCCGCATCCAGCCAGCAGGGCAAAAAGCACTACGCAAATAACCGATAAGCTGTATTTTTTCATCTTATGGCCTCCATATCTCTCATTTTTCTATATTTTTATACTGCTTATTATACCAGAAAGCATTGTCCGAATCCAGCGAAAAAGCGCCCGAAGGCGTTTTCCTCGGGCGCTTGCAGCTTTTTATTTGTACGTCAGCAAATCTTCCACGCTCTTGCGCTTCGGCGCGGCGGGCTCCTCATCGGGATAGCCAAGACCGATAACACAGCCGACCTTCTGATTCTCCGGCAGGTTCAAGAGTCTCGCGATCTTCTCTTCGTCGAAGTAGCCCGTGATGACCGTGCCGACGCCGCGCTCCCACGCGGCAAGACAAAATGTCTGCGCGGCGATGCCCGCGTCGAACATCTCAAAGCCCGCCTCCTTCGGCGTCGAGAACGAGCCGTCGCGCTCGTAGCCCGAGCGGCCGGTCACATAGGTAAGCACCATAACGGCGGGGCAGTTTTTGAGCGTCTTCTCGTTCAGCTTGAAATCAAGCACCATCTCCTCCGCCATTTTGTCGATCGTCGTGCGGTCCTCGACGAGCACATAGCGCGCGATCTGCGTATTCTTCCACGAGGGGGCGTAGGCCGCGTCGGCGACGATCTGCTCGATGACCTCGTGCGGAACGGGTTTTGGCTGGTACTTACGGATGCTTCTTCTGCTTCTGATGGCCTGTATCGTTTCCATATTCGTTTCTCCTTTGCTGACGGTTTGAACGCAATGCCGATTCACGGCGTTTCTTTGGCGTTTATCATAACAGAAGCGTGCGCAAAAATCCAGTGGAAAAACAGCCGGTTCTGCCGATTCATCTTATTGCAGGCCCGTCAGCGGATTTTCCTGGCAAAATCCGTCGGTCAAACTATAGGACATGCCAAGCGTTCCAAACGGGAAATAGTGAACCGTATAATAGGCCCGTCCCGCTGAAAACTGCTCGATGGAAATGTAAATCGGCAGCAAGGGCACTTTCTTTGAGTAAACTCCCACCGACTGCGCGCGGATCTCAGCGACATACTCCTCCGGCACCTCGCACCTGCGTGAAACAAAAGGATGGGAAGAAATGCAGGCCAATATCATACCGAACAGGGCTACGATCAGCAGTGCGATCATCGCTTTTTTGTGTTTCTTCATGTTCTGTCACACCCCTGTGCGTTCCTCTGCTTTCTGCCTCTTCTCCATACGATGATCGCATGGATGATGAGGGACGCGACCGATATCGCGACAATCAGAGAGTGGGATGTAAACGGCTTGCAGTACCATCCCATCGGGTCTAACTGCGACAGCTTTGCCGTCAAATAAGAAGAAATAAAGCTCAGTATATTTCCGATAAAAATGATCGGAACGTTGTCTGTTTTCAGCGCGCAGCGGTACAAAATCACAAAGCTGACGATCATCACGCCGTAATACAGCATCGTCCCCGAAGTAATATCACCCTTCACAGAGAAAAATGCAAACGGTACGCAATACGCGGTGAGCAGCAGCGCTCTGATGAGCCACGATTTTTTCATAAAACCCTCCCATTTTTCTCTCAAAATCTCTCTTTCGTCATCATATCAGACCTTTTGCGCAAAGTCTACCATATAAAAAGCGCCCGAAGGTTTCCCTTCGGGCGCTCCTTATGTTCACTTTTCTTTTCCGTAGAAGAACAGCGCCACCGTTCCCGGGCCGACGTGGGCGCCGGTGACAGGCTCGTAGACCACGTTCAGGCATTCGCCGGTGAAGCCCTTGTCCCGCAGCAGCGCGATGAGCGCCTGCGCGCCCTCTTCATTGTCTGCGTGGGCGATGCCGAGCATCTCGCTCTTGTCGAGCGCGCGGCCGTCGTAATAATTCGCAAGCTCCTGATAGGCGCGCTTCATGCCGCGCACCTTGCCGCAGGAGACGATGTGTCCCGTCTCGTCACCGCACAAAATCGGCTTGATACTCAGCACCGTGCCGATCAGTGCCGTCGCGCTCGAAATGCGGCCGCCGCGCTTTAAGTACGCAAGGTCGTCGACCGTGAAAAACTGGCACATGTGCGGTCTTCTCGAAAGGAGATGCGCTTTGATCTCATCGAGGCTCTTTCCCTCTTCGATCATGCGCGCGGCTTCGAGCACCTGTAACCCCTCGCCAAGGGAGGCAGCGTAGGTGTCGATCGTGACGATCTTCCGCGCGGGGTATTTTTCCGTCAGCTCGCCCGCGGCGATAACCGCGGCCTGTGCCGTGCCGCTGATGCCGCCGGACATGCCGACGTAGAGCACATCGTCGCCCTGCGAGAGCGCACGTTCAAAGTAGTTCGCCATCAGGTCGGGATTGACCATCGACGTTTTGACGACCGCGCCGCGGCGCATCGCGCCGTAGAACGCCGCGCCGTCGAAATCCACATCATCGGGATAGTCCGTCTCCTTTCCATCCACCGTGTAGGAAAACGGCACGACGGTGATGTGGTGTTGTTTCGTCAGCGCGACCGGCAGGTTCGCGGACGTATCGGTGAATAACTGGAGCATGACTCTCTTCCCTTCCTGATCCTTTGGCATTCTGACAGCTTATCACGCCACGCTCGCTTATGCAAGCAAAACCGCAGGAAACTTTACAATTTGTTCAACATTGTATGACTTTTTGGCTGAAAACGCCCTCCCACGGCACGTGGGAGAGCGCTTCTCGGAATCTCAGAATATTTTCTTACGCCTGCTCAAAGATGGCCTTCATGCACTTGTAGGTCATGTAGCAGTCGAGCTTGGCGACCGTTTCATACGGTGCGTGCATCGAGAGCACGGGCACACCCGCGTCGAGCGTGTCGATGTTGCGCTGGGCCATGAACTTGGCGACCGTACCGCCGCCGCCTGCGTCGGTCTTGCCCATCTCAGCCATCTGCCAGAAGACACCGTTGTCGTTCATCAGCTTGCGTACCTTGCCGACGACCTCAGCGCTTGCGTCGCTCGCGCCGCCCTTGCCGCCGGAGCCGGTATACTTGCACAGCGCCACGCCGTAATTGACGAAGGCGGAATTGCGCTTGTCGTACACGTCGGCAAAGTTCGGGTCATAGGCCGCCGTCACATCTGCGCTCAGGCAGAAGGAGTTGGCAAAGCAGTCAGAAAGCGCGACGCCCTGCGTGCGGCACATGTCGCCCATGAACCACTCAAACGCCTGAGACAGCATACCGGACACGCCCTCGGAGCCGATCTCCTCCTTGTCCGCGAAGATGCAGACCGCGGTCTTCTTCGGGGACACAGCGTCAAAAATACCTGCAAGCTCTGCATACGCGCAGACGCGGTCGTCGTGACCGTAGGACGCAATGAAGCTGCGGTCAAAGCCGATGTCGCGCGCCTTGCCGGCGGGGACGACTTCGAGCTCGGCGGAGATGAAGTCCTCCTCCGTAATGCCGTACTGCGCGTTCAAATACTGGAGAACGCCGAGCTTGAAACGGTCGGAGCAGTCCTTATCTTCAAACGGCTTTCCGCCGAGCAGCACGTTCAAGCTCTCGCTCGGGATGGCCTCGTTGAGCGGCTTTTTGCCCTGCTCGCGGCCAAGGTGCGGTAAAAGGTCGTTGATGATGAACTGGGGATCGTCCTCCTTGCCGCCGATGTGGACGTCGACCTTCGAACCGTCGCGCAGCACGACGACGCGGTGCAGCTGGAGGGGGATGGTCCCCCACTGGTACTTGCGGATGCCGCCGTAGTGGTGGGTCTTGAAGTAGGCCATCTCGGCCTCCTCGTAAAGCGGGCGGGGCTTTAAGTCGAGGCGCGGGGAGTCGGTGTGCGCTGCGCCGATGTTCGCGCCGTGGCTCAGGTCCTCGCTGCCGATGACAGCGAGCATGATGCCCTTGCCGCGGTTATTGAAGTAGACCTTGTCGCCGGCGCTCAGCTTCATACCCGCTTCGTAGGCCTTGAAGCCCTTCTTTTCCGCCAGCTCGATGCAGTACTCCACGCAAAGGCGCTCGGTCTTGCCGTTGTTGAGGAACTTCTTGTAGTCCTCGCAATAGGCCTCCATCGCTTTTTCATCCTCTGCGCTCAGGCGGTCATAGCCATTCTTGGGGGCGTAGAGCAGTTTTTCAGCGAGCTTGTTCTTTTCACTCATCTCTCGGTTTCCTCCTTCAAATTGTTGATGATCGTGTTGATATAGACCTCTGCCGCGTGTTCCGCCTTTTCAGCGGTCGGCAGATCGTTCACAAATTCATAATCGCACTGCGCGCGGAAATAGTCCGCGTCCTTCTGTGCCGCGATGCGCGACCTTGCATACTCCTCGGTGATGCTGTCACGCGCCATGATGCGCTTGACCCGCACCTGTTCAGGCGCCGTTACGGCGACGGTCGCGTCGCAGATCGCGCCAAGGCCGCTCTCGATGAGCTTGATAGCATCGAGGCCGATGATCTCCGCGTTCGTCGCCGCCATTTTCTGCGCCAGCGCGCGCGGGATGTGCTCGTGCACGATGGCGTCGAGCTCGGCGAGCTTTTTTCTGTCCTTGAAGACGATCAGGCCGATGGCGTGGACGTCCACGCTGCCGTCCTGCCGAAAAATGACATCGCCGAACGCCTCGCGCAGCGCGCGCAGCAGCGGCTCGTCATCTTTTAACATCTCGTGATAGACCGCGTCGCAGTCGAGCACGCATGCGCCCTTTCTTTCAAGCGCGCGCAGAAGGCTCGTCTTCCCCGCGCCCGTGCCGCCGGTGATGCCGATGACGATCTTGCCGTCGTCCGCGTCCTCCGCATGGAAGCCCGCGGCCTTTTTGAGGCGGTTGCCGATGGCAAGGCCAAGGCCTTTACTGTCCGGACACTGTGCCCAGATCTCGCCCACATTCGTCTCGTCGAACGTCCGCAGCGCGTCGAAGACGTGCTGCGCCTGCGCGCGCTTATCGTCGCTCGCACCGAGGGGGTGGACGATGTGCCCGTCGAAGAGCCGCGTGAACTCGTTAAAGCAGATGATGCCGGACTTCTCGCCCGCGTGTGTGAGCAGATAGCGCGCGCTCGCCTTCGCTCCGCCGGTCACGACCGTGACGGGGGCCTTAGGCGCATAGTGGCGGTACTTCATGCCCGGGGCGCGCGGCTTTTCGCCGTCATTCATCTTCTGCGTCACGGCCTTGTCGACCGTCACCTCGCCCAGCGCATCGCGCAGGCTCTCGAGCGGCAGTCCGCCCGGGCGCAACAGCTGCGGCGGCGTGACCGTCAGGGCGATGATCGTCGACTCCACGCCCACCTGACAGGGGCCGCCGTCGACGATACCGTCGATCTTGCCCCACATGTCCTCGCGCACGTGCTCTGCCGTCGTGCAGCTTGGGCGGCCCGAGGTGTTCGCGCTCGGCGCGGCGACCGGCACGCCGGATGCTTCGATGATGTCGCGCGTGACCGCATGGTCGGGACATCTCATGCCGACGGTCTCGAGCCCGCCGGTCGTGCGCAGCGGCACGCAGGGCTTTTTCTTTAAGATCATCGTCAGCGGGCCGGGCCAGAAGCGCTCGGCCAGCTTGTAGGCCGCGTCCGGCACGTCCTCACAGTAGCGCGTAAGCCAACTTGCATCTGGAATGTGCAGGATGAGCGGGTTGTCCTGCGGGCGGCCCTTGGCCTCGAAAATGTGCAGCACGGCGGTCTCGTCCAGGCCGTCCGCGCCAAGGCCGTAGACCGTCTCCGTCGGGATGGCCAGAAGCCCGCCGCGGCGCAGAATGTCCGCCGCCTGCGCGATGCTCTCTTTATCCTCCACCGTGCGGAGGGTAAACCATTTTGTCTCCAATGTTCTCTCTTCTTTCTTAGCCCTCGGTGCTCTCGCGCAGCTTTTCGGCCTGCTCCTGCATCGTGAGCGCGTCGATGATGGGGTCTAAATCGCCGTTCATCACGGCGTCGATGTTGAAATTCTTGTTCTCGCCCGTCAGGCGGTGGTCAGTCACGCGGTTTTGCGGGAAGTTATAGGTGCGGATGCGCTCGTTGCGCATGCCGCTGCCGACCTGCGCGCGGCGCTCGCTCGTGATCGCACCCTCCACGCGCTCGCGCTCAGCCTCGTAGAGCTTGCTCGCGAGCATCGCCATACACTTGGCGCGGTTCTGGAGCTGGGAGCGCTCCTCCTGACACGAAACGACGATGCCCGTCGGCTTATGGATGAGGCGCACGGCGGAGCTCGTCTTGTTGACGTGCTGGCCGCCTGCGCCGGAGGAGCGGTAGACCTGCATCTCAATGTCTTCGGGCCGGAGGTCGACGTCGACCTCCTCCATCTCCGGCAGCACGGCAACCGTCGCGGTCGAGGTGTGCACGCGCCCGCCGGACTCCGTCTCCGGCACGCGCTGGACGCGGTGGACGCCGGATTCAAACTTGAATCTCGAATACGCCCCATCGCCGCTGACGATAAAGTCAGCTTCCTTAACACCGCCCAACTCCGTATCGTTGTAGTTGAGCAGCTCCACGCGGTACCCCCGCTTTTCCGCGTACATCGCATACATGCGATAGAGGTCGGCGGCAAAAAGCGCGCTCTCCTCCCCGCCCACGCCGCCGCGGATCTCGACGATGACGTTTTTGTCGTCGTTCGGGTCGCGCGGCAGGAGCAGCACGCGCAGCTCGTCGAAAAGGCGCTCTTTTTCCGCCTTGGCAGTGTTCAATTCCTCCTGCGCCATGTCCTTGAGCTCGGGATCGGATACAAGCTCCAGCGCCTGCACGATGTCGTCCTCGCACTTCTGGTACGCGCGGTAGGTCTCCACCACGGCGGAAAGCTCCTTCTGCTCGCGCGTGAGCGCGCGCAGCTTCTTTGGGTCAGCGTAAATTTCCGGCACTTCGAGCAGCTCACCGATCTCGTCATAGCGGCGCGCGAGCTGTTTGAGCTTTTCCCACATCAGGCATTGTCCTCCGCAATGAAGTCAGAGCAGGCCTTGACGAACTGGTCTCGCCAGAAGTGGTAGCCCGCGGAATCGGGGCAGAGCGAGACCTCCGCCACGTGCGGCGTCTGCAAATAGAGGTCCATCTGGCGGAAGACGTCCTTATAGTCCTGCTCGCTCTTGTGCGTGATGAGATACGCTGCGTTCTGGATCTCATAGCCGCGGCGCTTCAAAAAGCCGCGAATCACGCTCGAACAGCGGCCCGCCCACACGGGCGTGCCGAGGATGACGAGCTTGTAGTCCGACAGCGGCTTCTGGCATTTCGGGCGCGAAACCGCACTCGTGCGCTTGTGCATCGCGTCAAAGCAGCAGCGAAGGTAGCCCATCGTGCCGCTGCGATCGACCTTGTCGCGAATTTCGAGACATTCGCAGTCCAGCGCCTCGGCGACCTCCTCCATGGCTTTTTTCGTGTTTCCCGTGCGGGAATAGTAAAGGCATAAAATGTTATCGTTCATACTCAGTTTCCTCTCAGCAGGAGCCAACCGGTGGCAAAGGCCTCCCGCACATAGTAGTTGAGCTGTAAGGCATCGTAATAGGCGCTGCGCGGCAGCGTCGCCGCCACGCCGCAGGCCGCATCTGTTCCGGCGATGCGCCCCGCCCTAAAAATATGGTAGTCGTTCGTGACAAAGGCGAACATGTCGCCCGCATCAAGCCCCAGCTCCGCCATGATCTCTTCGCTGTAAGCAAAGTTCTCCTGCGTACTGGTCGATCGGTCCTCGCGGTAGATGCGGCTCTCATCCACGCCGTGGGCGATGAGCCAGTCGGCCATGCAGTCGGCCTCGGAGATATCCTCCCCCGGCCCCTGACCGCCTGAGCAGATGATGGGGATGTCCGGCTTGTCCGCGATGAAGTCAAGCGCCGCCTGCAGCCGCGACGAGAGCATCAGCGACGGCGTCGTGCCGTTCACGCCCGCACCCAAAATAACCACGCACTGCGCGTCTTCCGCGCGCCCGTCCGTGTGCGCGCCGCGAATAACGAGCGATTCAAGATACCCGAATGCGACAAGGCCTAGGCACACGAGCGCGAGCAGAACGCGTTTTCCCCACTTTGCCCACGCATGCTCTTTGTACTGCTCGAGCATCGCAAAGACGATCAAAAGCGCCGTCAGGCACCAGAACAGCAGTCCTGCAAAGCGCACACCCGGGACGGCCCGGCACGCCGCGCCAAGCACGGCACAGGCTGCTGCCGCCGTCCACAGTCTTTTCTGTCTCTTCATGGTATGTTCCTCATTCGCCCGCCTGTTCGGCGAGCGTTTCCCACTTTTCCATCAGCTCGCTGAGCTTCTGCTCGGCGGCTTCCTTCTCCTTATAAATTTCGCTGTAGCGCTCGTAGTCGCCGCCCGCCTCTTCGAGGCGCTGCTCGATCTCGGCGATGGCGGTCTCCTGCGCGGAAATTTCCTTTTCACAGATGGTGAGCTGCCGCCGCGCCTGCTGGGCAGAGCGGTTCGGCTTCGGTTTTTCTGTAACCGTCTTTTCCTTTACAGCCTTTGGCGTGTGGTCGATCTTGTTCTGCGCCTCCAGTGCCTTGACCTGCCGGTAGCGCGCAAAGCCCATCGGATAGTCTGTGATGACACCGTTTTCAAGCTCCCACACACGCGTTGCAAAGCGGTTGATGAAATAGCGGTCGTGGCTCACGAACAGGAGCGTCCCGTCGTAGCTCTCCACCGCCTCTTCGATCCACTCGCGCGACGCGATATCGAGGTGGTTCGTCGGCTCGTCGAGGATCAGGAGATTCACTTCCTCATCCATCAGGATGCAGAGCTTGAGGCGCGAAAGCTCGCCGCCCGAGAGCACACTGACGCTCTTAAAAACGTCCTCGCCCGTGAAGTGGAACGCGGCCAGGCGGTTGCGCGCGCTCTGCGGCGTGATGTTGCGCTTGGAGTAGAGCATCGTGTCGACCAAGTTTCGTTCCGGCACGTCGAATTCGACGATCTGCGGCAGGTACGCGATGCGCACCGACGGGCCGAACTTGATCTTGCCCTCGTCGGGATATTCCTCTTCCATCAGCATCTTGATGAGCGTCGACTTGCCCGTGCCGTTGTCGCCAATGAGCGCGATGCGCTCGCCGCCGCGCACCTGCAAGTCCACGTCGTGGAACAGCACACGGTCGCCGAAGCTCTTTTTGAGCTTTTTGAGCGCGAACACCTCGTCGCCGTAGAACTCCTGCGACTTGAACTGCGCGCTCAGTGCCCGTTCCTTCGTCGGCTTGTCCGTCGTGCGCATACGCTCGATGCGCTTTTCCATCGACAGCGCGCGGCGGTACGTCTTGTCCATGCCCTTGAAGGCAAACATGCGCAGCTGCTCGGCGCTCTTTTCAAGCTGGGCAATCTTGGCCTGCTCCTTTTCGTATTGGCGCATCTTTTCCAAATAGCGGCGCTCTTTTTCCACCGCGTAGAAGCTGTAGTTGCCGCTGTAAAACTCCGCCTTGCCGTCGAGCACCTCAATGACGCGCGTGATGGTACGGTCCAAAAAGTATCGGTCATGCGAGATGGCGACGACCGTACCCTTGAACGTCGAGAGATACTGCTCCAGCCATTCGATGGCGTGCAGGTCCAAATGGTTCGTCGGCTCGTCGAGAAGTAAAATATCCGTATCCTCCAAAATGAGGCGGCCGAGGTTCACGCGCGTCTTTTCGCCGCCTGAAAGCGTGTCGAACAGGCGCTCGCGCATCTCCGGCGGGATGGAAAGGCCGTTGGCAACCTTGTTGATGGGCGTCTCGGTGTCGTAGCCGCCGAGACCCTCGAACTTGGCCGAAAGCTCGCCGTAGCGGCGCAGCGTCTCTTCGCTCTCGTCGCCGCTTGCCATCTGCTGGGAGAGGGCGTTCATCTCGTCCTCCATCCTCTGCATGCGCGAAAACGCGCTCTTGAGCACATCCTCGACCGTGTAGCCCTCGGGATACACGGGGATCTGTGAGATGAGACCGAGCCTGCGGCCCGAGGCGATGCTCACCTCGCCCGCGTCGTAGTCGAGCTCGCCCGTCAGGATGCGGAAGAGCGTCGTCTTGCCCGCGCCGTTTTTGCCGAGAAGACCCACGCGCTCACCCGTGTCGATCTGAAAGGTGATGCCGTCCAGTATTTTCTTTTCGAGGTCAAAGGACTTGATGAGTCCTGTAACACTGATGTCGATCATGCTTTGGTCAGTTCCTCTACGATCTTCTCAAAGTGCATGGAGTGCGAGGCCTTGACGAGCATCGCCGTCTCCGCCGTGAACGCCGCCTTGACGGCGCCCATCGCCTCGTCCACGCTCCCGAACCACTGCGCAGAGGGGTTCCCTTCTGTAAAGTATTTTGCCCGTGTACCGATTGCGATGACAGTGTCGATGCCGAGCTCTTTGGTGAGTTCTCCGATTTCCTTATGCGCACGCTCGGTGAGCTCTCCGAGCTCCGCCATATCGCCGATGACGGCGGCCTTTTTGCCGCCGCTTGCGCCCAATACGCGCAGCGACGCCGCCATCGACTGCGGACCCGCGTTGTAGCAGTCGTCGAGCAGGCGGCGGTTTTCAGAGAACGTGATGACGTGCATGCGTGAGCCCGCGGGCTCATAAGCCGCGACACCGCGCTCGATCTCCTCTTTGGTCTCGCCAAGGTACTCGCCGATGGCCGCGGCCATCGCCGCGGAGTAGACCATGTGCTTTCCCGGCACGGGGATGGAGAGCGCGTAACGCTCCTTTGCCGTCGTCACGACGCAGCGAATGCCGTCGATGCCAAGGTCTTCGACCTCGCTGACGCGGACATCGCAGTGCTCGGACAGGCCGCAGCGCAACATTTTCTGCGGCAGAGAGACGGTGTTCAAAAGCTCGTCGTCGCCGTTTAAGACGGCGAGGCCGTCTTTTTTGAGGTTTTCAAAGATCTCGCACTTGGCCTTCAGAATGTTCTCGCGCGATCCGAGGTATTCAATGTGCATGTCGCCGACGTTCGTGATGACGGCGATATCGGGCTTCACCATCTCGCCAAGATACCGGATCTGCCCCGCGCGGTCCATGCCCGTCTCGATCACCGCCGCCTGATGCGCGCGGGAGAGGCCCAGCAGCGTCTGCGGCGTGCCGATCTCGTTATTATAGTTGGCCGCAGTCTTGAGCGTATGGAACTTCACGCCCAGTACCGAGGCGATCATTTCCTTTGTTGTCGTCTTGCCGACGCTGCCCGTCACCTGCACAAAGGGGATAGAAAACTGCGCACGGTACCACGCGGCCAAGTCCTTGAGCGCGAGCAGCGTGTCAGGCACCTTGATGTAAAACTTTCCGGGCAGCAGCGTTTCCGGCACGCGGGCGCACAGACAGCCCTCCGCGCCCGCGGAAATCGCCTTTTCGATATAGTCATGCCCGTCGAAGCGCTCGCCGACGAGCGGCACGAAAACTTCACCCGCTTTGACGGTGCGGCTGTCGGTGTTCACGCCGAGGATCTTCGCTGTCTCATCTCCCTGCAAGAGCTCACCGTGCACCGCCGCGAGCAGCTCCTTTACCGTGATGGCCTCCATTTACAGCCCTCTTTTCTGCTTCAGCGACTCTTCGACGATCTTTTCACACAGTTCCTCGTAGCCGATGCCGACCGCCGCCGCCTCCTGCGGAAGAAGGCTCGTCTTCGTCATGCCGGGCAGCGTGTTGATCTCAAGGAAGTACGGCGTACCGTCGGGCGTGACGATGAAGTCCGCGCGGGAGTAGACGCTCAGGCCGATCAGGCGGTAGACCGTCTCGGTCGCGGTGCGCACGCGCATCTCCCAGTCCTCGGGGATGGGAGAGGGGCAGATTTCCTCCGCCGCGCCGGCCTGATACTTGTTCGCGTAGTCATAAAAGCCCGTCTTCGGGATAATTTCGATGGAGGGCAGCGCCTTGCCCGCGATGATACCAACCTGGATCTCGCGGCCGGAGATGTACTGTTCGAGCACGACCTGCGCGCCGAACTGTAAGCACTCTTCAAGCGCTTTTTTGAGCTCCGCGCCCGTATGCGCGATGGAGACGCCGACAGACGAGCCGTTGGCGACCGGCTTGACGACGCAAGGGAGCTTTGTTTCCGACACAAGGCGCGCGATGTCGCCTTCCGTGTAGCGCACGGTGCGCCACTGCGGCGTGATGACATATTCCGACACAAGACGCTTCGTCAGGTCCTTATCCATCGCAATGGCGCTCGATAAGTAGCCCGCACCCGTGTACGGGATGCCGAGCAGGTCGAACGCGGCCTGCACGCGGCCATCCTCGCCGCAGGTGCCGTGCAGCGCCAGAAAGACGACGTCCGCCTTGGCGCACACATCGAGCACGCCGGGACCGAAAAGGCTCTTGCTCTGGTCCTTGCGGCTCGCGCGCACGGCGGCGAGGTCGGGCTCCGCCTCGGCGACGGAATAGTCGCCGCAGAAGCCGTCCGGTGTGTCGAAAACATCTTCGAGCTTACCGTCGTAGTCCTCAAAGCCCATGAACATATCCACCAGAATGGCCTGATGTCCGCGCGCTCTCAGCGCGCGGCAGATCTTGTTGCCGCTCGAGAGCGACACATTGCGCTCCATACTCAGGCCGCCTGCTAAAACAACGATACGCATACCGTTTTCCTCCTTATTTTTAAAAGGAACGTCGCCGTCCCCGTTTATCCATACTATACTAATCTATACTTTACCACAGCTTTTTCCCAAATACAAGCAAAAGAGAGCGGCGTGAAAACCGCTCTCTTTTGTTCGCTTTTCTCACTTTTTGCTCTTAGCCGAAAATGCCGGAGAGCAGTCCGCCCTTTCCCGCGCGTCCGTCCTTGAGCGTCATCGCCGCACTGAGGATCTCTGCCGCCTGCGCACGTGTCACGCCCGAGCGCATCTCGTCAGTGGAAAAACGCCCACTCTCGATCACGCTGACGGACTGCAAATTCGCCACCGCCTGTGCGCACCAGGCGTTGTCCGCGTCCTGCACGTCGTAGTCCGAGAGGTCCACGTCCGTCACGCGAAGCAGCCGGTTCAGCACGACCGCGGCCTCATTGAGCGTAATGGCGTCATTCGCGCAAAAGGCAACGCCCTCCGCCGTGCTGACGCCGGACACAACGCCCGCATTCAGCGCGCTCACGGCGTAGCCCTTCGCCCAGGTCGGTATGCTCGCATCGTCGCAGAAGCCAGTCATCTGCACATCCTCCGCGCTCACGTCCATTGCCGCGAGCGCCATCGCGACAAATTCACCACGTGAGAGCGTGCGCTCGGGCTCAAAGAAATAGCTGTCCCCGATCTTCGCGCCCACAAACACACCGTGCTCGGCAAGATCGACCGCCGCCGTATGCGCACAGCTGCCGCCCATATCAGCGTAGCAGACGCCGCTATTTGCCTTTTCGATTGTGATGCTCACCGTCGCGGGCAGCGAGATGTTGCCGTAGGCGTCGATCGCCGTGTAGGTGAAGCTGTCCGTCCCCAGCTTGCCGCCCGGCGTGTAGACAAAGCCGAGGCCGTCCTCCGTCAGCGCAACCATGCCCTTTTTCGGCTCCTGCGCGATGGCAAAGGTCACCTCGTCGCCCTCGTTGTCCACCGCGCGGAATTCGCCCTCATACGGGACGCCGCGGTAGACCTTGATCTCCATGTTCTCTGCCACCGGCGCGCCGTCGACAGCTTTCGCCTCCTCTTTTCCCTTGCCGAACAGCGCCGACGCACTCTGCATCGGCACGAGGGTAAGCAACAACAGCGCCATCACAAACGGCAGCGCGCGCCAGAATTCTTTTCGCTTTTCCATATTGAAATGCTCTCCTTCCAAATAAAACTTGCGGAGTTATTGTTTACCGCGCGGTGAAAAGTATGCAAAATTGCATTTCTACAGCGCAAAGCGCTGCTCCTTGTTCCCCGCGCCGCGCAGGGAGACGCGGACAAGGGGGCCATTCTCTTTCGCAAAAGAGAATGGCCCCCTTGAACCCCCAAGAGAAAGGTTCTGATCGGCAGTCTCAGGCTTGAATGGCCCTTGTGCCTCCGGAATGAGAATACCTGCGCGCGGCGTTGCCGCGTTTGGTGTTGCTATACGACTTGGCCTACTTCTACTACCCGCTGCCGCTCTGCTCATCTTGTTTTTGTGCAGCCTAATCACCTACTATCGGCAATACATATCGTCTTGGTAATGCGTACTGCGGCGAGCGAAGCAATGCCGCCTTGGCAGGCAATAGCAAGTTTGTGCAAATCCGAAGTAGACGGAGATTGCGTAAGGCTAACGACACGCAGGCAAAGCGACAGCGAAGATAGAAGAAAGTCAAATCGTTTAGATACATCATCAAGCAGGCACCTGATTGCGCAGCGCGTGCAGTTCTTCAAGCCGCAATCTGACAATACAAAGTCTTTCTCTTGGGGTTCCAAAGGGGATATTCTCTTTTGCGAAAGAGAATATCCCCTTTGACCCGTGCAGCGCCTTTGGCGCTGCAATCCCCGCAGCCGAAGTGCCGCATAGTGCTTCGCACCCGCGCGAAAAGGAATCGCAACTTCTTTACAATCTCTTAACACTCTGCCCATTCCATTTTCAAATGACCTGCGGTATATTGAAAATAGCAAACTGCATAGGAGTGAGCTTCTTGAAGCACATTTTTATCATCAACCCCGCAGCGGGGAAGAAGGACAGCCGTCAGCGCGTCTACACGATGGCCGAGGCGCTGAAAAAGAACCACAATTTGGACGTTGAGTGCATGCTCACCAAGTCGCGCGGGCACGCGACGGCTTTGACGCGCGCGATCGCGGAGACGGGCGACTATGTCCGCTTTTACGCCTGCGGCGGCGACGGCACGGTCAACGAGATCGCCAACGGCATCGCGGGCTTTCCCAACGCCGCGATGACCTGCATCCCCATCGGCACGGGCAACGATTTCCTTAAAAACTTCGGTAAGGACGCCGAGCCGCTGTTTCTTGACGCGGAAAACCTGTGGAACGGTGACGTGACACCGCTCGACCTCATCGACTGCAACGGCAAATACTGCCTGACGATCGCCTGCACAGGCATCGACGCGCGCATCGCCGAACTCAAGGCGAGCGGTTTGGGCGCGGACGTCGTGTCGCACCCGATCTCCCGCCCCGACTATTTAGAGGCCGAGGCTGTTTCGCGTCTGCTGCGCATCGCGCAGGCGGCTGACGCGCCCGTCATCATCGTCCACACGACGAACCGTGCTTCTCTTGACGAGATCGCCGCGGCGCGCCGCCGCGGACAGACCGTGTATGTCGAGACCTGCCCGCAGTATCTGGCGCTCGACGACGGCGTTTACTACGATCCCGACTTTTCCTCCGCTGCGCGCTACGTCTGCGCGCCGCCGATCCGCTCGCAGGAAGACAGTGAAGCGCTCTGGAAGGCGCTGCGCCGCGGCGAGGTGCAGACCATCTCGACCGACCACTGCTCGTTCACGCTCGAGCAGAAGGGCATGGGCCGCGACGACTTTACGAAGATCCCCGGCGGTCTTCCCGGCGTCGAAACGCGTGGCGAGGTCGTCTACACTGTGGCCATCAATGAAAACAAGCTCTCGCTCGGCGGCGTCTGCCGCGCGCTGAGCGAAAATCCCGCCAAGCTCTACGGTCTCTACCCCCGCAAGGGCGTCATCGCTGCGGGCAGCGACGCCGACATCGTCGTCTACGATCCCGGCGCGAGCCACGTGCTCCACGGCGCGGACATGCTCTCCAAGGCGGGCTACACGCCGTTCGAAGGCTTCCGCACGAATGGCGGCGTGTCGAAGGTCTACCTGCGCGGTCAGCTGCAGGTGGACGGCGGCAAGGTCGTCGGCGGCAAGATGGGCGAATACTTGAGGCGCGGCAAATGCGCACTGTGAGGTAAGATATGGATCTGAGGGAAATTTTATTTGCGCAGTTCCCTGCGTTTTTTCTGCTGAGTCTTCTGTTTTTGATCGCGCACCTGCGCGTGCGCAAGCACAGCGCCGTCAAGTCGGTGCTGTGGGTGCTGCTGTTCGGCGCGGCGCTGGCCGTGTCGATCCTGTTCTGCTTCCTCGGCATGCAGGCAAAATATTGGACGGTCAAGACGCTCTTCGAGCTCAAGTTCTGGAGCTGGCTCGGCCTTGCGATCGTGGTGTTCGTGTTCGTGCTGCGGCTGGTGTTCAAGCTGCAAAATAAGCACGCTCAGCACATGGTCGAAAAGGAGCGCGCCAAGGCGGAAAAGACCCGCGAGGAGGCCGTAAAGCAGGCGCGCGAGGAGGGTCGCGCCGAGGCCATGGCCGCCCAGCAGGCGCAGGAGACCGAAGCTGCCGCGGCAGAGCCCGCAGCGGATGAGTCTGCCTCCCCCGCTGCCGAGGAGACCGCACCAGCAGAGAACGAAGATCCTGAAAAGGCGGTCGAACGTTAAGTATGGAACAGACACAACCGCAGCGCATCGCGTATTTTGACGTACTGCGCATTCTGGCGACTTTCGCCGTCATCGTGCTGCATCTGTCCGCGCAGCACTGGGCCGACACGAATGTCTATTCAAGAGCCTGGCAAGCCTTCAACCTTTACGACAGTGCCGTCCGCTGGGCTGTTCCGGTTTTTGTGATGATCAGCGGCGCGCTGTTCCTCTCCGGCTCGCAGAGCATCGGGCACATTCTGAAAAAGAACGTGTCGCGCCTTGTCACAGCGTTCATCTTCTGGTCGGCGCTCTACGCCGTCTTCATGGTGAACTTCGAGGGATGCCCGACGAACCTTATTTTGCAACAGTTTCTCAACGGTCACTATCACATGTGGTTCCTCTTTATGATCGTGGGACTGTATCTGATCGTACCGTTTCTTCGCCCCATCGTGCGGGATGAAAAGCTCCTGCGCTATTTTCTACTGCTCACGCTCATCTTTACGTTCCTGCTGCCGCAGATCGCGTCGGCCGTGTCGCTTCTCTCGTGGCAGTACTGCGCTGAATTCAAGGCGCTCACGGGCAAATTCTATTATCATTTCACGCTCGGCTTCGTCCCCTACTTTGTGCTCGGTTACTATTTGGTCCGCAAGGAGTTTTCCTTGACCGCAAAGCGTGTGCTTTACGCGCTCGGTGTGCTCGGCTTCGTCCTCACGGTCGTGCTGACGTCGTTCGCCTCGCGTTTGCAGGGCGCGGCAACAGAGCTGTTCTACGGCTACGATTCGCTCAATGTACTGTTTGTCTGCGTGGGGCTGTTCGTCTTTGCCAAAGAGCATCTGAACTTCCCGAACTTAAGCGAAAAGTGTCACAGGTGCATTCGCGCGCTGTCGCGCTGGAGCTTCGGCGCGTACCTCGTACACCCGCTGTTCATCGAATCGTTCGACATTTTTCTGCACTTCAACACGCTGTCACTCAACGTGTTTTTCTCCGTTCCTCTGCTGACATTGATCATCGGCGCGCTGTCGTTCCTCGTCTCAGCGCTGCTTCACCAGATCCCATTTGTCAAAAAGTATTTTGTATGAAAAGAGCCCCGCGGATCATGCGATTCACGGGGCTCTTCTTTTTCTGTTATGCCTCGGTCCTGATACCGCGCTTGTCGAATTCCTCGACCAGCAGGTCAAGGTCGTTCGGCAGGCTCATCGGCTCGCCGCAGAACTTGATGGCGTTGGCCACATCCTTGAGGCCATTGCCCGTCACGACGGAGACGACCGTGTCGTTCTCACCGAGCACGCCCTGCTCGCAGAGTTTTTTCACGCCCGCCGCGCCGGTGACGCCCGCGGGCTCGCCGAAGACGCCGCAGGTGCGGCCAAGCAGCTTCTGCGCGGCCAGGATCTCCTCGTCGGTGACGTTGATGGCAAGGCCGTTGGACTCGCGGATGGCCATGAGGGCCTTATCTGCATTGCGGGGCACGCCTACGGAGATGGAGTCGGCGATGGTGTTCTCCTCCATGGGCTCCCAGGGCTTGTCCTCCTGGATGGCGCGGTTGATGGGATAGCAGCCCAGGGACTGGGCGGAGATCAGGCGGGGCAGCTTGTCGATGAAGCCGATGGCGTACAGGTCCTTCAGGCCCTTCCACACGCCCGCGATCGTGCAGCCGTCGCCGACGGAGATGGCCAGATAATCGGGCATTTCCCAGTTCAGCTGCTCGGCGATCTCGAGCGAGACGGTCTTCTTGCCCTCGGAGAGGTACGGGTTGATGGCCGCGTTGCGGTTGTACCAGCCCCACTT
>ERZ779885.1691-NODE-1691-length-21889-cov-3.480123_pt1 | contig 21889 bp, 18 predicted proteins | sample MGYA00511554_ERZ779885 | MGnify/ENA primary metagenome ERZ779885 (study PRJEB29588, sample SAMEA2160998) | human gut metagenome | biome: human gut; feature: human-associated habitat; material: faeces | place: Denmark | collected 2008/2010 ... | reverse complement strand
AGGCATGCAGATGGCGTACTCGAAGGGATGGAAAATCTTAAAGCGCGCCGAGGAGGATCTCGGCATCCCGCTGGTACAGGGCAACCGGGGCGGCAGCAACGGCGGCCAGACGGTACTGACCCCGGAGGGAAAAGAATTCCTGAAGCGGTACCGGAAGTTTGAACAAGAAGTCTGCGCAGGCGCCGATGCGTCGTTTCAGAAGTGGTTTGGAACAGAAGAAAAATAACATTTTTTACGGGGACACGTTGACAAAACGGGTCCTTTCCTGTATTTTAATTAATGGAAAAGCGTTATTCTTTCACGAGAATAACGAAGCAGACCGCGGAAGACGGAAGAAAACGGCTGCTGCTGAAACGAAAGAAGGAAGACAGCGAAGATGAAAAAGAAAGATCTGATCGTGGTACGGGGAGCAGGAGATCTTGCAACCGGTACGATCCATCGTCTGAAAAAAGCGGGCTTTCGTCTGCTGGTTCTGGAAGCAGAGCACCCGGCGGCGATCCGGCGGCAGGTGGCTTTGAGCGAAGCGGTATATGCCGGCAGTGCCAGGGTAGAGGACGTGGAAGCCGTGCGCATGGACGTGGATCTCGCAGAGAAAAAGAATCGGAAAGAACTTCTGGAACAGGAAATGGAACGGATCTGGAAGAAAGATGGTGTTCCGGTGCTCGTGGATCCGGCGGGACTAAGCATTGCAGCACTTCGCCCGGCCGTCGTGGTCGATGCGATTCTGGCGAAGAAAAATCTCGGGACGACAAAAGAGATGGCGCCGCTTGTGATTGCCCTCGGACCGGGCTTTACGGCAGGAGAAGATGTGGATGTTGTAATTGAGACGAAGCGCGGTCATAATCTTGGACGCGTGATCCGAAGCGGAAGCGCGGTTCCGAACACTGGCATTCCGGGCATCATCGGCGGGTACGGAAAAGAGCGTGTGATGCATGCACAGGCGGAAGGTATTCTGCGGAATGCGGCTTCGATCGGAGACATTGTGGAAGCCAGGGCTGTGATTGCAGAGATTGAGACAGAAAACGGGACGGTACCTGTGGAAGCATCTCTCTCTGGTCTGCTGCGCGGGCTGATCCGCGACGGCTATCCGGTGACGAAGGGATTTAAGATTGCGGACATCGATCCGCGGAAAGAAGAACTGCAGAACTGCTTCACGATTTCCGATAAGGCGCGGTGCATCGCCGGAAGCGTGCTGGAAGTGATCTGCGGGGAACTGGAATAGATTCAAATAGAAAAAGTGAGGCGTTTCAGATGAAACTGATGAAAACAGAAGACGCGGTAGGCCAGGTGCTCTGCCACGATATTACACAGATTATCAAAGGTGTGACAAAAGATGCGGTATTCCGCAAAGGCCACATCATTACAGAAGAAGATATTCCGGTGCTGTTAAGTGTCGGAAAGGACAACATTTACATCTGGGAAAAGGACGATACAATGCTGCATGAAAATGAGGCGGCACAGATTCTTTACGATATGTGTAAAAACGATCACATGCATCCGTCCGATGTCAAAGAAGGAAAAATTGAACTGATCGCGGACTGCGACGGTCTTTTGAAAGTGGACCGCGAGAAGCTGAAAAAAGTAAACAGCCTCGGCGAGATGATGATTGCGACGCGCCACGGTGATACATACGTGAAAAAAGGCGACAAACTGGCGGGAACGAGAATTATTCCGCTCGTCATCAAAAAAGAGAAGATGGAGACGGCACAGGCAGTCTGTTCCGACGGGCCGATCCTGACCTTAAAGCCGTTCCACAAGAAAAAATTTGCGGTTCTGACAACGGGAAATGAAGTGTATTACCATCGGATCGAAGACACCTTCACACCGGTTATTCAGGAAAAGCTGGCAGAATTCGGCGCGGAGATGATCTTTCATGAGGTTTACGATGATGATGCATCGAAGATCACAGACGGATGCCGCCGCGCGATGGAAGCGGGTGCCGATCTTGTCTTCTGCACCGGAGGAATGAGTGTGGATCCGGACGACAAGACGCCGCTGGCGATCAAAAATACCGGAGCACGCATCGTTTCCTACGGCGCGCCGGTGCTGCCGGGAGCCATGTTCCTTCTGGCGTATGCCGAAAACGGAACACCGATCGTCGGCCTGCCGGGATGCGTCATGTATTCGAAACGGACGATTTTCGATCTTGTCCTGCCGCGCCTCATTGCAGATGATGAGGTGACAGCGGAGGAGCTGGCCGGTCTTGGCGAGGGCGGTCTCTGCCTGAACTGCAAGGTCTGCACCTTCCCGAACTGCGGTTTTGGAAAAGGAAGATAAACGATGAAGGATCAGTATGGCAGAACGATAGATTACCTGCGGATTTCCATCACGGACGCGTGCAATTTGAGATGCCGGTACTGTATGCCGGAGAGTGCGGCGGGCTGTGCACTGGAGCAGGCGGAACAGAATCCACCGCTTACCGTCGAAGAGATGCTAAAGATTGTGCACGCCGCGGCTGGGCTTGGCATCACGCATTACCGGATTACCGGAGGGGAACCGCTGGTAAGAAAAGAGTGCGTGGAGCTGGTGCAGAAAATAAAAGCAGTGCCGGGCACCGCATCCGTTGGGATCACGACGAATGGCGTGCGCCTGGCATCGTGTGCGAGGGATCTGAAGGCGGCCGGCTGTGACAGTGTGAATGTGAGCCTGGATACAGTGGATGCGGCAGAGTTTGCGGCGATTACCGGACGCGATGCGCTGGAGCAGGTAAAGCAAGGTATCTGCGCGGCCAAAGAGGCGGGTCTTTTAGTGAAGCTGAATGCGGTGCATCGAAAAGAACTGCATGCGCAGGAACTGATTGAATTTGCAGAGCAGGAAAAAGTCCCGGTGCGGTTCATCGAGGTGATGCCGGTGGGCGCCGGAAAATCGTACGTGGGTCCGTCGAATGAGGCGCTGAAAACAGAGCTGGAACAGTGGTATGGGGCATGTACGCCGGACCAGGAAAAAGAAGGAAACGGTCCTGCGGCTTATGTGTGGTACGAAAAGCTGTCGATGCCCGTCGGATTTATCAGCGCGATCCACGGAAAGTTCTGCGGAAGCTGCAACCGCGTACGGCTGACAAGCCGCGGCTTTTTAAAGCTCTGTCTCTGCTATGAGAACGGTGTGGATCTGCGGGAGGTTCTGCAGAACGGAACGGCGGCGGATCTGCGGGATGTGATGGCACAGGCAATCTTAAAAAAGCCGATGGAACACTGCTTTGAGCGGCCGAAGGATATGACAGAGCACCACCTGATGTCCGGCATCGGCGGATGAAATGACGGCGGTTCAAAAAGAAGAGGAAACAAAAGAAATGGGAAAAATCATAGGAATCTGTATCAGTGAAAAACGGGGAACGGCAAAGCGCGAGGTGGAAACGGCGAAGCTGGTGGAAGACTGGGGCATCGAGGGCGATGCACACGCCGGGCACTGGCACCGCCAGGTGAGCCTTTTGTCGTATGAAAAAATAGAAGCCTTCCGTGCAAAGGGGGCGGATATTCCGCTCGGCGCCTTCGGGGAAAACCTGATCGTGGAAGGATATGATTTCCGGAATCTGCCGGTCGGCACGCGGTTTTCCTGCGGGGATGCGCTGCTTGAGATGACGCAGATCGGAAAGGAGTGCCACAGCCACTGCGAGATTTTCAAACGCATGGGTGAATGCATCATGCCGCGGGAGGGCGTTTTCGCGGTGGTGCTGCGCGGCGGCACGATTCAAAAGGGTGACACCATCGAACTGGTGACGGAAAAGTAGACCAGAGATCAGACACAAGGAGAGGAAACATGGACGAACTTTACCGGAAACTGCTTGCACAGCTGGAAGAGGGACAGGACACGGTTCTTGCCTTTATCACCGAAGGGGACGGCTCCATTCCGCGCACGACGGGCGCCTATATGTTGGTCGGCCGGGAAGGACGGATTTTCGGAACTATCGGCGGCGGAAACCTGGAATATCAGGCGGTTCTGCATGCGCAGGAGCTGGTGCAGGAGAAGAAAAGTGAATACAGAGAATACGATCTCGGAACCGGAGAGGGGAAGGGGCTTGGCATGGTCTGCGGCGGCAGAGTGAAGGTGTGCTTCTATTTTATGAATGGAGCGCACGGCGAAGCAGAAAGTCTGGCGCAGGCGCTTGCGGCGCAGGAGCAGTACCGCAGTTACTGGATTTTTTTTGCGCTGGACGGAACCGGCATCCGCGTGCTGGAAAAAGAAGCGTGGGAAATGCTTCCGGCGGCACAGGAAAAAGCGGGCCACTGCCGGATTCTGGAACTGGATGGGAAAACGTATTACGCCGAGGAATTCTGCTATGACGGAAAGGTTTATCTGTTCGGCGGCGGCCATCTGGCCCAGGAACTCGTTCCGGTGCTGCATCATCTGGATTTCTGCTGTATCGTACTCGATGACCGGGAGGAATATGTGGACAAAGCATTGTTCCCGGACGCCGAGCAGACCATGCTGGTGGATTTTACGAAACTGGACGAGATTCTTTCGATCCGGAAAAATGATTATCTCGTGATTGTGACACGCGGCCACCGGTGCGATGCGGATGCCGAGGCGTTTGCGCTTCGCACCGGCGCGTCGTACATCGGTGTGGTGGGAAGCCGCAGAAAGACAAAGTATGTGCGCGAAAAACTGGAAGCGCAGGGTTTTACCGGAGAACAGCTCGACAGTGTCTATGCCCCGATCGGAATCGAGATCGGAAGCGAGACGCCGGCGGAGATTGCAATCAGCATTGCCGCACAGCTCATTCAGATCCGGTCAGCAAAAACCGGAAAACGAAAAGGTGCACATCCGGCGCTTCATACGTAAATATACAAAATGAGGAGTCAATTATCATGAAAAAGAAAACCGTATCCATTCTTCTGATGGCAGCTATGGCACTTTCTCTTGCCGCATGCGGATCTTCCAATTCCACAGATTCTTCCAGTAAGAGCAGCTCCAAGGCAGAGAGCACATCTGCATCCAGCGCTTCTTCGGAAGCAGAGAGCGCATCCAGCGCCAAGAGCACAGCAGACGGCGAAGTATTTGACGATACCACCGTCACCGTATTTGCCGCAAAGAGCCTGAACTCCGTAATGGAGACGCTGATCAGCGAGTACAATAAGACCCAGCCGAATGTCAAACTGGTTGGAAGCTATGACAGCTCAGGAACCCTGATGACACAAATTGAAGAGGGTGCATCCTGCGACGTATTCTTCTCCGCAGCAGCAAAACAGATGGATCAGCTTGAGGGTGAGAATCTCCTGGTTGAGGGAACCCGTCACAACATCGTAAACAATCAGGTCTGCGTTGTAACCTATGAGGGAAGCAATACAGAAGTTACGGGCCTGGAGGATCTGAACAAGGCATCCAGCATCGCACTGGCAGACGGTTCCGTTCCGGTTGGAAAATACACAAGAGAAGCACTGGTCAATGCAGGTATTCTGGAGAAAGCAGACGACGTATCGGCCATCACAACCCAGCAGGTTTCCGAAGCGCTCGGCGGCGTGGAAATCAATGAGTGTGCAAACGTAGGAGCCGTTACTTCCGCAGTTGCAGAGGGATCCAACGAGGCTGGTACCGTTTATTATTCCGATACCTACGGTCTGGAGGACCGTCTGAAGGTTCTGCAGGTCGTTCCATACGATCTGACCGGAAATGTCATCTACCCGGCAGCACAGGTTGTCAACAAAGAGGCAGATGAGACCGAGCAGGCAGCAGCGAAAGACTTCGTAGAGTTTCTGACTTCCGATGAGGCAGCCGCCATCTTCCGGAATTATTACTTTGATACAGAGGTAGAATAAAAAGAAGATCCCACAAAAAACAGCAGGGATTTGAAATCACCGTCAGAAAAAGAAAGATTTCGTTTCTGCGGACGGTGGTTTTGCATCAGAGAAAATCCGGGCAGGATGCGTGATGCAGGGCTGCCGTGGATAGAAAGGAAATGTTATGCAGGAAATACTGGATTTTTTACAGTCACTGGACTGGAGCCCGCTTGTCATTTCGATCAAGACCGGTATTGTGGCGACGATTCTGTCCTTTTTCTTTGGTATTTTTGCCGCGCGTGCGGTGATGAAGCTGCGTCCCGGCGCGCGTGCCGTGATTGACGGCTTTCTGACACTTCCGATGATTCTGCCGCCGACCGTTGCAGGCTTTTTCCTGCTTCTGATTTTCAGCCTCCGCCGTCCGTTTGGTGCTGCACTGTATGAGAATTTCAGTATCAAGGCAGTACAGACATGGCTTGGCTGTATTCTGGCGGCAACGATTATCGCGTTTCCACTGATGTACCGCAATACGAGAGCAGCATTTGAGCAGGTGGATACGAACCTGATCTATGCGGCGCGGACGCTTGGTATGTCGGAGTGGAAGATTTTCTGGAAAGTGGTCATCCCATCGGCAGGTCCCGGCGTGCTCTCCGGTACGGTGCTGGCATTTGCGAGGGCGCTCGGTGAGTACGGCGCGACGTCGATGCTGGCCGGAAATATTCCGGGAAAGACGGGTACCGTTTCCCAGAAAATCGCAATGGTGATTCAGGACGGGGATTATAAAACGGCGGGTTTTTGGTCTGTTGTCGTACTGCTCGTCGGATTCCTTACGATGACAGCGATGAATCTTCTCGGTAACCGGAGAAAGAAAAATCAGAAACAGTGGTAGAGAGGATAAATCATGGCGCTTGAAGTAGATATTACGAAAAAACTGGACGGCTTTTTTTTGCATATGCAGTTCCGGGCGGAGCAGGAGATTTTTGCGATTCTCGGCGCGTCGGGCTGTGGAAAAAGCATGACCTTAAAGTGTATCGCCGGAATCGAAAAGCCGGATGAAGGGCGGATTGTCCTTGACGGCAAGGTGCTGTTTGATTCGGAGAAAAAAATAAATCTGCCGCCGCAGAAGCGGAAAGTCGGCTATATGTTCCAGGATTACGCCCTGTTTCCGCATATGAATGTTGTGCAGAATATTGAGGCAGGTATGGGAAAACGGCCGGACCGGAGCCGGACGGAATCGTTGATCCGCCAGTTTCAGCTGGAAGGGCTGGAGAAAAAGATCCCGGGACAGCTTTCCGGCGGACAGAAACAGCGCGTCGCGATGGCACGGATGCTCGCAGCAGAGCCGGAGCTGATTCTGCTCGACGAGCCGTTTTCAGCGCTCGATACCTATCTGAAATGGCAGTTGGAGCAGGAGATGTACAAACATCTGAAGGAGGCCGGAAAACCGGTCATCTTCGTATCACACAACCGCGATGAGGTGTACCGCCTCTGCGATACGGTGAGCTGTATGAACCGGGGAAAGATGGAAGTCATGGAACCGCTGAAGGAATTTTTCCAGAATCCGAAGACGCGCACAGCGGCAATTTTGTCGGGCTGCAAGAACATTTCGGCGGCCGAGCGGGTGGATGCGCACACGCTGCGGGCCGTGGACTGGGGCGTGACGCTGCACGTAAAGGAGCGGGAAATTGCAGACGATATCCGCGCAGTCGGCATCCGGGCACATTTTCTGGCCACAGTAGAAAGGCCGGGTGAGGAAAATGTATTTCCGGTCAACGAATCCGAAATCTGGGAAGATCCGTTTGAATGGAACATTTCGTTTCGGAAGAATGCCGAATGCAGCTGGCTGCAGTGGAAGATCGCAAAAACAGACTGGAGCCCGGAAATGGGGATTCCAAAGGAGCTGTATCTGAAGGAGGAAGATATTTTGCTGCTGACGGATTCCTGATGCTGGTGTGACAGATTTGGATAAAAAAAGATTGTTTTCGAAATCGTGATCGTGTTTCGAAAACAATCTTTTTTCATCGTTTACAGATTCATTACATGGTGATCCAGCCGAATGCATTTGCCACGGAGCTGAACAGAATGATCAGTGCAAACACCGGGCAGAGATACTGGATCATGACAAGAAAGATTTTCTTTCTGCGGAAGCGGCTCTCACCGTGGATGATTTCTTCCTCGATTTTCGCCACACCGATGACTCTCGAAACGAGAAGACAGGTGGCAATGGCAGCAATTGGCATCATCACGGAGTTTGTCAGGAAGTCGAAGAAATCCAGGAACTGCATGCCAAGAATGGTGACGGAGGAAAGCGGTCCGTAGCCAAGGCAGGAGAGCGTTCCGAGCGCAATCATGATAACGCCGATCAGAACGGTCGATTTTTTACGGCCCCAGCCGAGCTCATCCTCAAAGGTGGAAACGGCGCTTTCTGTCAGTGCGATGGAGCTGGTCAGTGCGGCAAACAGCACCAGAAGGAAAAACAGAATACCGATCACAGTGCCGAAGCCCATATTGGCGAATACCTTCGGGATGGTGATAAACATCAGGGAAGGTCCTGCCTGCAGGGTATCCGGATCTCCGCCGGAGAAGGCAAAGACGGCAGGAATGATCATGAGACCTGCCATGATTGCAATTGCGGTGTCGAAAACTTCGACGTTCCGGGTGGAATCCTCAATCGCGGTCTCCTTTTTCATGTAGGAACCGAAGGTGATCAGAATACCCATCGCGATCGAGAGGGAGTAGAACATCTGTCCCATGGCGGCAACAACGGACATCCATGAAAAGTTTTTGAGGTTCGGAACAAGGAAATACTTCACGCCTGCCAGTGCGCCCGGTCTTGTTACGGAATAAACGGCAATGATGACGGAAAGGACGATCAGAATCGGCATCATCACCTTGGAAACGCGTTCAATGCCGTTTCGCACACCGGCGTAGATGATGGCGACCGTAATAAGGCAGAAAACGGCAAAACAGAGCTCTGTGGAAACTCCGTTTGAGATGAAGCCGGAAAAATAGCCGTCCTCTGCGAGCAGGGTACTGTTGCCCTTCACGTATTCGATCAGATATTTGATGACCCATCCTCCGATGACAGAGTAGTATGGAACGATCAGAATCGGGATAATGGCGTTGATCCAACCTCCGGCGGAAAGCCATTTCGATTTGCCGAACGACTGGAAAGCGCCGACCGGGCTTTTTCGTGTCATGCGTCCGATGGCGGACTCGGCAACGATCATGGAGTAGCCGAAGGTGAGCGCCAGCAGGATATAAATGAGGAGGAAAATTCCTCCGCCGTATTTTGCTGCGAGGTAGGGAAAACGCCAGATATTTCCAAGTCCGACGGAAGCGCCTGCCGCAGCCAGCACGTAACCGATTTTGCCGGAAAACGAGCTGCGGGATTTGTTGTGTTTGCTCATAGAGTTCCTTCCTTTTGTGTTTTTGTGTGTTACGAAAATTTTGGGTTGATGGTCAGTTCTTGAAGACTTTTTATGCTGACATCATAGAGAAGATTGTAACATTATTGGGAAGGAAAGTCACTACTAAATTTTTTATTTTTTGCTGTCCGGCAGGGATTCCCCGACCAGTTCCGCCATCAGCTCCGGCACAGTGGTCATGTGATCGAGACGCCATGCGTTTTCCCCGCAGAAAAGAAGAGCGTTGTCGGTATCGCCATCGGCAGCGCGGGCCAGGGCTGTGGTAATACAGTAGGGAATGGAGGCTTTGTCGCATTTTTTGAGGCACTGGTAGCAGTGTGAGATTTTTTCCCGTTCCTGTTCGCGTTCCGTCAGAAACGGATTGCGGATTGCGCGGCCCGGCATGCCGACCGGACTGTGCATGATCGTGATATCTTCTTTTTTGGCATTCAGGTATGCCTGCTTGTAGCGCGGATCGGCATCGCATTCTTCCGTGACAACGAAACGGGTAGCCATCTGGACACCTGCGCAGCCAAGCGACAGATAGTGGAGGATATCCTCGTGGGTGTAGACGCCTCCGGCAAAGACGACGGGGATGGTACAGGCGTATTTTTCTTCGTAGCCATGTACGATCTGCAGAATTTCCCGGATTTCGTCATCGTAGCCGCGTCGTGCTGTTTCTTCCACGGTTTCGGCGGAGTAGCCCAGATGGCCGCCGGCCGCGGGACCTTCGATGACAACAAGGTCAGGGACGCGGTGATAGTGATTATCCCAAAGTTTCAGAAGAACTTTGGCAGTCCGGGGCGGGGAAACGATAGGGGCGAGCTTGATGGAGCTTCCCGCTGTGTATTTTGGCAGATCAGTCGGGAGACCGGCCCCGGAAATGATGAGATCGGCTCCGTTTTCGATACAGCAGCGGACGTATTCCTCGTAGTGGGTCAGGGCGCACATGATATTGACGCCGATGATGCCGCCATTTGAAATTTCTTTGGCGCGGCGGATGTGGAAGGCGAGTGCGCGGAGATTGGCACTTAAGGGATCACGCGCGAATTCCGGATCGCGCCAGCCGGGCTGGGCGGCGGAGATGACGCCGATTCCGCCTGCTTTGGCGACGGCACCGGCGAGGGATGAGAGGCTGATGCCAACGCCCATTCCGCCTTGGATGATGGGGTATTTGGCGGTGAGATTTCCTATTTTTAAATTTGGTAACATATGAATTCTCCTTTTTGATAAATGGACGATCCCGTGCCCGCCGCCGCGCCGGGGATGTTCCTCCAGGATGGCGCGGTTTCGGAGGCCAGGAAACTCTAAGGCTTTGGGATTTTGCTAAGGGCGCTTGAAAAAACGGCGAACTCGCTGCGCTCAGACAGTGCCGTTTTTTCAAGCAACGCAAAATTCCATAGCCTAAGAGTTTGCAGGCCTCCTGCAAATGCGCCATCCTGGAGGAACATCCCCGACACGGCGGCGGGCACGGGATCTGGTATTGGTAAAAATGTAATGTAAAAAACCTTACTATGTGGTTTTGAAAACTAGATATATAATACTTTGAATATCAAAGTATGTCAAGAGGGAAAATGAGAAAAAGGTGATTGATAGGGGATGGGAGGTGTGGTAGAGTGGGAGATAGAAAGAAAAGTTAAGACAGGAGGATGAAGAATGATGTTAAAGGATCTGGTGTTGAAGAACAGGAGTTATCGTGGTTTTGATGAGTCTGTGCGGATTTCGCGGGAGACGTTGGAAGGGTTTGTGGATTGTGCGCGGCTTTGTCCTTCGAGTGTGAATAAGCAGCCGTTGAAGTATTTTCTGGCGTGGGAGCTGGAAGAAGTGGAGAAGGTGCAGGGGCTGACGAAGTGGGCGCGGGCGCTGCCGGATATGGTACTGCCGCATCCGGGGAAACGGCCGACGGGCTTTATTGTGATCTGCCAGGATAAGAGGATTGATGAGAATCTGAACCGGTATCAGAAGGATGTCGGGATTGTGGCGCAGACGATGCTGCTTGCGGCTGTGGAGCAGGGGCTTGGCGGTTGTATGATCGGGAATTTTCAGGCGGGCGAGGTAATGGAGGTACTTGGACTGCCTGAGGAGATCCGGCCGCTTTTGATTGTGGCGTTTGGAAAACCGGCGGAGGAGATTCATCTGGTGGATGTGCCGGAGGATGGGAATACGAATTATTACCGGGATGAAAATGATGTGCACTATGTGCCGAAGAGAACGCTGGCGGATGAATTGCTGAACTGAAGATAGAAACTGAAGATAGAGCCGGAAAATTCCGGAAAAATGTCGGATGAACCGTCCTAAAAAGTTAGATCTAAAAAATCTGATTTCTTGGGGCGGTTCAAAGAATCCGGCATTTTTTGACTTTACAGGAAACTTCGTTGAATTTTCCTGTAAAGTCAAAAGCCCTCCGGGCAGGATCGCACTGCGGCTGAGGGGAAAGGAAAGCACAGGCTCTTATTAGTTTCGGTGTGGCCCGAAAAAGAGAAAATGTCCCATACTTTCTGGCAATCCGGGGAGATGTCTGGTGGGCAGGAAATGGTGCAAATAAAGATGTTTTTTCCTGCAAAACAGAACCTTTTTTCTCGAAAGGGATCATGATAAAATGAGAAAAAATGGGGGAATTTTCAAAAATAAGATGGAGGAGGATATTGAAATGAAAATTTATCACGCACAGGTGAATCATCTGGAAAATCCAATGGGGTTCCGAATGGAGAGAACGGTCTTTTCCTGGAAAGTGAAAGACGCGGAAGGAAAAAAACAGAGCTATGCGAGAATCCGTGTAGCATCGGATGCAGCGATGGAGCATCTGCTGTTTGATTCCGGAGAGGATGATAAGGCGAGCAGTCTTTTCTATCCGGTGAAGCTGGATCTGGAGCCGAGAACGCGGTATTACTGGAACGTGGAAGCGGGCAGTGATGCCGGGGAGACGGCGGTGAGTGAAGTACAGTTTTTTGAGACCGGAAAACGGAATGAAGCATGGACAGGAAAATGGATTTCCTGTGACAGTAAGGAGAACCGTCATCCATATTTTGAAAAAGAAATTGTTCCGGCAAAAGAGGTAGCGAAGGCCAGGCTGTATGTCTGCGGACTTGGACTGTATGAGGTGTATGTTGATGAGAAGCGTGTCGGAAATGAATATCTGACACCGTACAGCAATGATTACAATGAGTGGGTACAGTATCAGACATACGATGTGACAGAGGAGTTTTCGAGCGAGGGAACACTCCGTGTACTGCTTGGCAACGGCTGGTATAAGGCGCGGTTTGGTTTCAGTGCGTTTGAGGATAGAGGCTTTTACGGAAATGACTGGAAGCTGATTGCGGAGCTGCATCTTATGTATACAGACGGCTCGGAAGAAGTCATCGGTACAGATGAGACATGGCAGATACGACGCAGCAAAATTTCGTTCTCCAATCTCTACGACGGCGAGCATCGGGATGATACGCTGCCGGATCTTCCTGCAGAGCAGGCAGTCCTCTGTGATGCACCGAAAGGGGAACTGACCGATCGCATGAGTCTTCCGGTGACGGTTCATGAAACTTTCCGGCCAAAAGAATTGATTCATACTCCGGCAGGTGAGCTGGTTTTCGATATGGGACAGGAATTCACGGGAATCTTTAAACTCCATGTCAACGTGCCAAAAGGAACAAAAGTACATGTTCAGACGGGAGAAATTCTGCAGCACGGCAATTTCTACAATGAAAATCTGAGAACTGCAAAATCGGAATACATTTATATTTCCGATGGCACGGAAATAGATCTCGCACCGCATTTTACCTTCTATGGTTACCGTTACGTAAAAATCGAGGGCATCCCGGATCTGAAAACAGAGGATTTCACGGGAATTGCCTATTACAGCAATATCACCGCAACAGGCTGGATGAAGACCGGAAATGGACAGGTTAACCAGCTGATTAGCAACGTGAGATGGGGCCTGAAATGCAACTTTGTAGATGTTCCGACCGACTGCCCGCAGCGTGATGAGCGCATGGGATGGACGGGTGATGCGCAGGTGTTCTCGCCGGCGGCGATGTATCTCGAAGATACGTATGCATTCTATGCAAAATACCTGTACGACATGGCAAAAGAGCAGAGCGTGCTCGGCGGAAAGGTGCCGTACGTGGTGCCGTCGTGCGGCATCGAGGATGCAGCGTGTGTCTGGGGCGATGCGGCGTGCATCATTCCGTGGAATCTGTATCTGTTTTACGGGGATAAGAGTATTCTGGAAGATCAGTTTGTGAGCATGAAATCGTGGGTGGATTACATCACGAAAGTGGATGGGGATAACCACGGCTGGCGGTATATTTTCCACTTCGGCGACTGGCTTGCGTTGGACAATCCGGTACAGGGAGCGGAGCAGGTCATGGGTGCAACGGACGAGGAGTTTATTGCAAACCTGTATTATGCGATCAGCGCAGGAATCGTGGCAAAAGCAGCCGGTGTGCTGGGATACCGCGAGGAGCAGGAGAAGTATCAGAAGCTGTCCGAGGAGCAGTTTGCTGTGGTACAGGAAGAATATTACAGCGCAACAGGCCGCTGCTGCATCAAAACACAGACGGCGCTGCTGCTGACGCTGAAATACCATCTGTCAAAGAACGAAGAGCTGACAAAACGGCAGCTTCTGAAGCTGTTTGAGCAGAGTAACCACAAACTGAAGACGGGATTTGTCGGAACACCATTGCTGAACAATGTGCTCACCGACAACGGCATGAATGATCTTGCCTACGAACTGTTGCTGAACGAGGAATTTCCGGGTTGGCTTTATGAGGTTAAGCTTGGTGCAACTACCGTCTGGGAACGCTGGAATTCCCTTCTTGCGGACGGTACGATTTCCGGCATCAGTATGAACAGTATGAACCATTATGCTTACGGCTCCATCCAGGAATGGATGTTCCGTCACGTTGCCGGCATCAACACGATGGAATCCCATCCGGGTGCCAGGACCGTACAGTTTGCACCGACGCTGAACTGGGATTTGAGGTATGCAGAGGCAAAATATGATTCTGCATCGGGAATGTACAGCATTCGCTGGGAGCTTTCCGACAAAGAGCACGTGACCATCACCATGGATGTTCCGTTCGACTGTACCGCAGAGGCCGTACTTCCAATGGTTGCCAAAAGTGAAAAAGAAGCGGTTGCAGAAGTGCTCGGATCAGAAGAAAACGGCAGATACCTGCTGGAGCCGGGACACTATGAGGTAAGCTATCAGCTTTCCGGTTGGAAAGAAAAAACGGCAGTATGTGTGGAATAAAACCGCAGTTTTTTTCAAAAAATAAGAAGCGAGGTGAACGCTGCAATTTTGCAATGGGACAAAATGAGAAAATTGTTCCAATTATTATGAAAAGAATGTAAATAAAAATAAATAATTTGGAAAATATACAAATTCATTTGTCTTATGAAAACGTTTATGGTACAATCTGACTAAGTGGTTACAAAAATGGAAGTGTGTTTTGGGAAAAATGAAACAAGACACAGATCCGAGGGTCTGACAAAAAGAGGCGGCAGAAAGGGACAGGATATGAAGAAGTGGACGGGGATGATTACCAATCTCACAATGTTGACACAATTCGGACTGTCCCTTGTGACGCCTCTTTTTCTTTGTCTGGCACTTTGCTGGTGGCTTTGCGACCGCTTTTCGGTTGGAACATGGATTTATCTGATCGGCTTTTTCTTTGGGATCGGAGGCGGTGCCGTGACAGCCTGGAAATTCGGGCAGAGCGTTCTGCGGCATCAGAAACGCATTGAGACGGAGCCGGACGGAAAAAAGAAGAAAAAGAGGGTGTCTTTCAACCGACATATTTAGAACGTGTCTGAAAAAGTTTTCACAGTTGACGAAGATCAAGAGGTAGAGAAAAGATTTCAGACTGATTTTAAGGGGAAAATCCCTTAGAAAGGAAACAAGGCGATATGAGCAATTTCAGAGACAAGGTCCAACCGGCCGTAAAAAAGGAGACGAAAAATGTTGCCATCTATACTGTTGTCGGCGTGGTTGTGATGTGGGTCGGGTTTCTGATCCTGCACCTGATCTGGCCGGAAAAAATCCCATTTGACTATCGGGTGATCCTTGGGGGAATCGGAGGCGGTGCCGTTGCGGTGCTGAACTTTTTCCTGATGGGCATGGCAGTACAAAAAGCAGTGTCTGAGACAGACGAGGCGGGAGCAAAGCGACGGATGCAGGCAAGCTATTCGCAGAGAAATCTGATGCAGATGCTCTGGGCAGTTCTGGCGATTGTGCTTCCATGCTTCCAGTTTGCTGCAGGAATCCTGCCGCTTTTAATTCCGGGAACGGTCATCAAGCTGATGGGCATAAAAAACAGCATAAAGCGCTGAACCTGATCTCAGGCGAAAGCCGCAAAGACGGGACGGCGTTTTTAAACCGAAACTGCGAAGCAGCGATTCGGTTATAAGCAAGCAGCGAAGCGGATTGTGAAGATCCGCTTTGACAAAAGGTTCAAATTTTTTATTTTATTTCATACAGAGGAGGTGAGAAAAGAGAATGGAGGTTGATATCTCCGGTGCAAAAGTCTTTTTTACGATCCCGATCGATTTTCCGCTGTTCGGGAAAATTCAGATCAGCGAAACGCTGGTGGTAAGCTGGATTGTAATGGCACTCATTACCGGACTTTGCATCTGGCTTACAAGAGATTTGAAGGTGCGGAATATCTCCAAACGCCAGGCGGTGGCAGAAATGATTGTGGAAACCGCAAACAAATTTGTCATCGGCAACATGGGAGAAAAATTCCGCTATCTGATTCCTTTTGTGTCGGCGCTTTTCGCGACCAGCGTTGTCTCGAACCTGATCAGCCTGATCGGACTTCGAAGTCCGACAGCAGATCTTTCCACCGAGGCGGCCTGGGCTGTTGTGGTTTTCATCATGATCACCACACAGAAGATCAAAACCAACGGTTTTGGCGGATATCTGAAGGGCTTCACGACTCCGATTGCGGTTATGACACCGTTTAACGTTTTGTCGGAGCTCGCAACGCCGATCAGTATGGCGTGCCGTCACTTTGGAAACATCCTTTCCGGCGTTGTCATCAATGCCCTGATCTACGGATCGCTGGCACTGGCAAGCGGAAAGCTGCTGGGACTGCTTCCCGGCGTGCTCGGAAGAACCCTTTCACAGATCCCGATTCTGGATGTCGGTGTCCCGGCTGTTCTGTCGGTCTACTTTGACTGGTTCTCCGGCGTGATGCAGGCCTTTATCTTCTGTATGCTGACTGTCATGTACATTGCGAATGCAGCAGAGGAAGGCTAAAGAGATTAAAAAATGAGGTTTACAAAAAGAAAATACAGGAGGAAAACAAGATGGATTTTCAGATTTTAGCAAAAGGTATCGCTCTCGCAGGATGCGCAATCGGCGCAGGATGCTCCCTGATCGCAGGTATCGGACCTGGTATCGGTGAAGGTAACGCCGTAGCAAAGGCACTTGAGGCAATCGGACGTCAGCCGGAATGCAAAGGTGATGTAACAAGTACGATGCTTCTTGGCTGTGCAATCGCAGAGACCACCGGTATTTACGGTTTCGTAACCGGCCTGCTTCTGATCTTCGTAGCACCGGGAATGTTCATGAACTTCCTGAAATAGAGCAAAGAGTAGAGTATTGCTAGGAGGAAAGAAACTATGCAGGTTCAGGAACTGGTAGGAATTGTCCCCTGGACTTTTATCGCACAGATCTGCAACCTCTTCATCCAGATGTATCTGATCAAACGGTTCCTTTTCAAACCGATCAATGAGATGCTGGAAAAACGGCGTGCGGCAGCCGACGCGGAGATCACAGACGCAGAGGCGGCAAAAAAAGAAGCCAACGCCATCAAAGAGGAATATGAGCAGAATATGCAGGAGGCCAAGGCAAAAGCCAACGAGATTCTCGAAAGCGCCAGAAAGACAGCAACGATGCAGAGCGAGAAAATCGTAAAAGAGGCTTCCGAACAGGCAGCTGCCCTGAAAAACAAGGCAGAAAAAGAGATTGCCCAGGAGAAAAAGAAAGCGGTCAATGAAGTCAAAGGCGAGATCGGCGGCATTGCCATGGATATTGCCGGAAAGGTCATTGAACGTGAGATTAATGAAAAAGACCATGAGAAGCTGATAGATGAATTTATATCGAATGTAGGTGAAGCATCATGACAGAAACTGCCAGAGTATACGGTGGGAGCCTGTATGAGCTGGCCCAGGAGGAGCATCTCGAAGAGGAAATCCTTTCCGAGATGAAGGAGATCCGAGCTCTGTTCCGGGAAAATCCGGAGTATCCGCGCCTTTTATCGGAGCCTTCGATTCCGCGAAAAGAGCGGATCGGGCTGATCGACGCGGCATTTGGCAGCCAGGCGGAACCGTATTTGGTCAATTTTATCAAACTGCTGTGTGAAAAAAATCTTCTCCGGGAATTCGGCGGATGCCAGGAAGCGTTTCAGCGCAGATACTTTGCGGCGCACAACATTGCCGAGGCAGTTGTGACGAGCGCAGCATCCCTGTCGAAGGAACAGGAAGAGCTTCTGAAGAAAAAACTGGAAACGATGAGCGGAAAAACAGTGGTGATGGAACTGAAAACCGATCCGTCCGTTCTGGCGGGTGTCCGTGTGGAGCTCGACGGAAAGCTGCTTGACGGAACCGTAAAGGGACGTTTGTCCGAGCTTTCCAGAAGAATCAGCGATACAGTGGTGTAGGAGGAAAAAATGCAACTGAAACCAGAAGAAATATCCAAGGTCATCCGCAGCCAGATCAAATATTATGAAAATGCGATCCGGCAGGATGAGACAGGCACCGTTCTGATGGTCGGAGACGGAATCGCAAGAGCCAGCGGTCTTTCGAACTGCATGGCAGGCGAGCTGCTGGAGTTCGAGGATGGAAGCTATGGAATGGCACAGAACCTCGAGGAAAACAGCGTATCTGTCGTTTTATTCGGTTCCGGCGAGAACATCAGCGAGGGACAGCTTGTAAAAAGAACGGGAAAAGTTGTTTCGGTTCCGGTCGGAGAAGGCATGATCGGACGCGTTGTCAACGCGCTCGGCCAGCCAATCGACGGCGCAGGCCCGATTACGGCAGCAGAGTACCGTCCGATTGAAAGCCCGGCACCGGGCATCTGTGAGAGAAAAGGTGTTAATCAGCCGCTGCAGACCGGTATTAAAGCGATCGATTCCATGGTTCCGATCGGAAGAGGACAGCGAGAGCTGATCATCGGAGACCGTCAGACCGGAAAGACAGCGATCGCGCTGGATACCATCATCAATCAGAAGGGACAGAACGTAAAGTGTATCTATGTTGCCATTGGACAGAAGGCATCGACAGTTGCATCAATCGTTAAGACCCTCGAAGAGTTCGGCGCCATGTCTTACACGACCATCGTTGCATCGACGGCGAGTGAGCTTGCACCGTTACAGTATATTGCACCGTACGCCGGATGTGCGATCGGTGAGGAATGGATGGAGAACGGACAGGATGTTCTCGTTGTGTACGATGATTTAAGTAAGCACGCAGCGGCATACCGTACACTCTCCTTGCTCCTCAAGAGACCACCAGGACGTGAGGCATATCCGGGAGACGTTTTCTACTTACACTCAAGACTGCTTGAGCGTGCAGCAAGACTTTCCGATAAGCTGGGCGGCGGTTCCCTGACAGCGCTTCCGATCATTGAGACGCAGGCGGGCGATGTATCTGCCTATATCCCGACCAATGTTATTTCCATCACGGACGGTCAGATCTACCTTGAGACAGAGATGTTTAACGCAGGTTTCCGGCCGGCTATCAACGCAGGTCTCTCCGTTTCACGAGTAGGCGGTTCTGCACAGATCAAGGCAATGAAGAAGATCGCGGCGCCGATCCGTACCGAGCTTGCACAGTACAGAGAGCTTGCAGCTTTCGCACAGTTCGGTTCCGAGCTGGATGCGGATACAACGGAGAAGCTGACGCAGGGCGAGCGCATCAAGGAGATCTTAAAGCAGCCGCAGTATCAGCCGATGCCGGTTGAGAAGCAGGTTATGATTATCTACGCGGCAACCAACAAATATCTGATGGATATTCCGGTTGCGGACATCCTTCCGTTTGAGAAGGCGCTGTTCGAGTATGTGGATACGAAGTATCCGGAGGTTCCGGAAGCGATCCGCACCGAGAAGGTAATCAGCGAAGAGACAGAAGCAAAGCTCATAAAGGCAATCACAGAGTGCAAGGCAGAGTTCACAAAGTAGACGGCAGAAAGGCGGTGTGCGTATTATGGCCTCGATGAGAGACATAAAAAGACGTAAGAGCAGTATACAGAGTACACAGCAGATCACAAAAGCCATGAAGCTGGTGTCTACCGTGAAGCTGCAGAAAGCCAAGAACCGTGCAGAGCAGACAAACCCGTACTTCCAGTATATGTACCGGACAGTGACTTCCATGCTGGCGAAGTCCGGCACGATCAATCACCCGTATCTCAAGAAGGGTGAGAGTGACAAAAAAGCGGTTGTGGTCATTACTTCCAACCGTGGACTTGCCGGAGGTTACAATTCCAACATTGTAAAGCTGGTGACCGGAAGCGGGGACATTACGGCAGAGAATGCCAAAGTCTACGCCATTGGTAATAAGGGAAGAGAAGCTCTGGAGCGAAAGGGCTATGAGATTGCAGCAGATGGATCTTCGATTATGGAGTCCCCGTCTTATGAGGATGCGGCGGAGCTCTGTAAACAGATTTTAAAAGCCTATACGGACGGAGAGATCGGAGAGATCTATCTTGCGTATACGCATTTTAAGAATACGGTGAGCCATGAGCCGAAGCTGATCAAGCTTCTTCCGGTGGAGTTCGACGAGGACGAGATGCGGGAAGCGGCGGATGAGAAGGTGCTCATGAATTACGAGCCGAACGAGGAAGAAGCGCTGGATATGATCATTCCGAAGTATGTCACCAGCCTGTTTTACGGGGCGCTGGTGGAGGCGGTTGCGAGTGAGAACGGAGCCAGAATGCAGGCGATGGATTCTGCGACCAGCAATGCGGAAGATATGATCAGTGATCTGACACTCAAATTCAATAGAGCGCGTCAGGGCTCTATTACGCAGGAACTCACGGAGATTATTGCGGGAGCGTCTGCGATATCCTAGGCGGCAGCAGTGCAAAAGTTCCGGTGCCGGATGGCGGTGGGAGCACAGGGCTGCATAGCAGGATTTGGTGATAGAAAATAACAGACAAGGAGAAATAGCGATGGCAAATAATAGAGGCAATCAGGATTGCCCGGGTAAGATTACCCAGATTATTGGTGCCGTTCTGGATATCAAGTTTCCGGAAGGTGCGCTGCCGGAGATCAACGATGCAATCCGTGTTCCGTTAAAGAACGGTGGCGAGCTTGTCGTTGAGGCTTCCCAGCATCTGGGTGATGATACGGTCAGATGTATCGCCATGGGACCGACGGACGGACTTGTGCGCGGTATGGAGGCAATCGCCACGGGCGGACCGATCAGCGTGCCGGTCGGAGAGAATACGCTTGGACGCATGTTCAACGTTTTAGGTAATCCGATCGATGAGATCGACGCTCCGAAGGATGTCGAGCATTGGCCGATTCACAGACCGGCTCCGGCATTCGAGGATCAGGCAACGTCGCAGGAAATGCTTGAGACCGGTATCAAGGTCGTAGATCTTCTCTGCCCATATCAGAAGGGTGGTAAGATCGGACTCTTCGGCGGTGCAGGAGTAGGCAAGACGGTATTGATCCAGGAGCTGATCCACAACATAGCGACAGAGCACGGCGGATATTCCGTATTCACCGGTGTAGGCGAGCGTACCCGTGAGGGTAACGATCTCTACTACGAGATGAAGGAATCCGGCGTTATCGATAAGACGACCATGGTGTTTGGACAGATGAACGAGCCGCCGGGAGCGCGTATGCGGGTAGCGCTTACGGGACTTACCATGGCAGAGTATTTCCGTGACAAGGGTGGAAAGGATGTCCTCCTTTTCATCGACAACATTTTCCGTTTTACGCAGGCAGGTTCCGAGGTGTCCGCACTCTTGGGACGTATGCCTTCAGCCGTTGGTTATCAGCCGACGTTACAGACGGAGATGGGTGCGCTCCAGGAGCGTATTACATCCACGAAGAACGGTTCCATCACATCCGTACAGGCAGTTTATGTACCGGCGGATGACCTTACGGACCCGGCACCGGCGACGACATTCGCACATCTGGATGCAACGACGGTTCTGGATCGTTCGATCGTAGAGCTTGGTATTTATCCTGCAGTGGATCCGCTCGGATCTACGTCGCGTATTCTGGATCCCCGTATCGTGGGTCAGGAGCATTTTGAGGTGGCGCGCGGTGTGCAGGAGATTTTACAGAAGTACAAGGAATTGCAGGACATTATCGCAATCCTGGGTATGGACGAGCTGTCTGAGGACGATAAGCTTGTCGTAAACCGTGCCAGAAAGATTCAGAGATTCTTATCCCAGCCCTTCCATGTGGCTGAGAACTTTACCGGTATCCCCGGTGAGTATGTAGATATCAAGGACGTGCTCATCGATGTGGAGGATATCTTAAGCGGCGTATATGACGATGTGGATGAGGCTGAATTTTCATTTATCGGCTCTTACTACAAGAAGAAAGGGAAACGCGGGTAAGTCACATGGCAAATGAGGCAAGACAGACAGGCCCTGGAAGGATCACAGCCCATGTGGTCAGTCTGGACAATGGCGTGAAGGAATACGAGGGCGTCAGCGTGATCCATATCAAGAGCAGATACTACAATCTGCTGATCATGGAAGGCTACACCCCCAGTATCGGAGAGGTGGAAGGAACCGTGACCATCGTCTCC
>ERZ779885.1676-NODE-1676-length-22035-cov-12.485623_pt1 | contig 22035 bp, 15 predicted proteins | sample MGYA00511554_ERZ779885 | MGnify/ENA primary metagenome ERZ779885 (study PRJEB29588, sample SAMEA2160998) | human gut metagenome | biome: human gut; feature: human-associated habitat; material: faeces | place: Denmark | collected 2008/2010 ... | reverse complement strand
CCGTCGCCCTCGCTGCATTGATTATGGCATTTGAATGCTGTTTGTCAGGGGCAGCAGTCGGCAGACGGATTTTTTCATTTTGGGGCTTGACTTTTAATAGTTAGTCTCCAAATTTTTGCAAAAATAAAAGACCCAAGCGGGTCTTATCGGCTTATACGCCGTCAACGCTCGTTGCCACGCTGACGTTTTTTCTGCCACGCATCCAGAAGCTGTATGATTTTTTCTTCCATCTGCCGGGGCGTGTAACTGCGCGGAAAGTATTTCCGCAGAATGTCGTTTTTGATGGTTACGGTGTCCTGCTCGCTCTTCTTTTCCTGTCCCAAAATATCGAACGCTTTTTCATAGGTGAACTCACCGCTCTGTGCCATCTTTTTTAGCTGTAGGGCTTGCGATACGGAAGGTGCATTTTGCGTACTATCCATAGCCTCTAAAAAATCCCGCTGCTGTTTTTCATCCAGATAAGATAATTCTACGGCAGGGTTAAAAGAGATTTTCTTTTCGTCCACCATATCCAGAAGTTCGGGAATGAGATTTGTCAAACGAATAAACCGTTGGACTTGTCTGCCACTTTCGCCGCTTTCCTTACCGATAAGATCGGCTGTCTCGAAATTCCCGACAAGTTGTCGGGAATTTTCTTTTGACGGTCTGCCAGCAGTTCTTTTCATGGCATCCAGCTTCATCTTGTACGCCAAGGCACGTTCACTAGGGAGGATGTGTTCACGCTGAAGATTGCTGTCCACCATCAATATCACAGCAGCATCGTCCGACATCTGCCGCACGATAACCGGCAGGGTATCCAGCCCGGCAAGTTTCGCCGCATACTGACGGCGGTGCCCGGAGATGATCTCATAGCCGTCACCGTCCGGGCGTGGGCGGGCAATCAGCGGAGCCAGCACACCGTACTGTGCGATGCTTTCCACCGTCCGGGTCATGGCTTCATCGTCCAGAACCTTAAAGGGGTGGTTGGTGAAGGGGCGCAGCGCATCAATGGGAATCTGCTGTACCTGCTCCCGCTGTTCCTCCTGTCGGTTTTCCTCGGTGGAAAACAGGTCATCTAGCCCTTTCAGAGCTAAGTTTTCGCTGTCGATCGGCATCCGCCAGCACCTCCTTTGCAAGAGATTTATAGGCTTCTGCCACCTTGCCCTTGGGGTCATAGGCAAAGATGCTTTTGCCTGCCGCACTGGTTTCTGCCGCACGGACGGAACGAGGAATGGTCTGCTCAAACACCTTCAGGTGCTTTCCGTATGCCTGCCGGATCAGATTGCTGATCTGCTTTCCGTAGTTGGTGCGGCTGTCAGTCATTGTCAGCAGAATACCCTCGATTTTCAGTTTCGGGTTGATCTGCCGTCGGACCTTTTGCACGGTCTGCAAAAGTTGTTCCAGACCCTTTGCGGACAGGTACTGCGCCTGCACAGGAATCAGGGCAATGTCTGCCGCCGCCAGTGCGTTGATGGTCAGCATTCCCAGCGAGGGCATACAGTCCAGCAGAATAAAATCGTACTCCCGTTTGGCACTGTCCAGCACCTGCTTGAGCATCTTTTCCCGGTTCATGCTGTTCACCAGCGCTACTTCCAGCCCTGCCAGTTCGATGTTGGCAGGAATCAGGTCAACGCCCTCTGCGTGGTGCAGAATGCCCTCGCCGGGCTGGATGGGCTGGTCGTTCATGGCTTTCTGCATCAGGGTGGAAAGGGTGGTAGGCAGTTCGTCCGGCTGCTGCCAGCCCATGCTGATGGTAAGTGACCCCTGTGGATCAGTGTCCATCAACAGGACTTTCTTGCCCTCCATCGCCAGACCGATGCCCAAATTTTCACAGGTGGTGCTTTTTCCCACACCGCCCTTTTGTGAGCAGACGCAGAAGAATACGGGTTGTTTATCCATAGGCAAAACGGGTTTTGATGCGTATCGAGAATGATTTACCTCCGTGAAAGAATCGATTCGCCGAACGATTGAATTCCGTGACGGAATGAAGTCAGTGAATGAATTACTTCGTGCAATGAATCGGAGCTATGATGGATATACGTCCATGATAGCAGTACTTCATCGATAGCAGTACATCCGTGACAGACAGCTGTCATCGCATGATAGCAGGAGGGCTGTCATTCATCTCGCGGAGCGAAGATAGTATCCCTTCGGATGCTTTCGACGTATGTCGCATGGAGGCCGTTCCAGGCCGATCAAACGACTTGTTATCAAGCGAAAAGCGTTGTAATATTGCAGCCCGGGAAGCACCGCGGGCCGAGGGGTTCGAACCATCGGTCGTACCCTGCGTCGTCTCGACGCATTTACCGTCGCCGGACGGTAGCAAGGTGTACCTTTGTCCGACAAACCGGTGTTTGTCCGACAAAGGTCCTTCTCTGCGAGGCCGGGTGCCGCTCCCGAGTCGCGCCCCCTTAAACCTTGACATATGGAAGAACAGCACAAAGAGAGAAAAGCCAGTTACAAGTACTCGTTCCGGCTCGATGAGCAGCAAAATATCCGTTTCTGCCGGATGCTTGCGGAGGCTGGACTGGAACACAACCGCAGCCGGTTTATCGTCAAAAGAATCTTCGCCGAAGAGTTTCGCGTGGTGCGTATCGACCCGACCTTGGGCCGATATGTGACCCGTCTGAATCAGTTTTACGAGCAGATACAGCGCGTGGGCAACAACTATAACCAGATCGTACGGGCCGTCAACACGCATTTTTCGCATACGGCGATTCCGCGACAAATGCTTCTTCTGGAGCGCCGCACGCGCGAGCTGAAAGCCCTCTCCGAGCAGGTCATCGCGCTCAGCCGCGAACTTTACGAGCTATGGTCGCGCGAATGCGAATAATACCGGACCAATTATCATCTTCTTGCCCATCGCGGCAAAATGACTATCTTTGTGAGGGTAAAGCGGTTTTTAATTCCCGATAAACGACCCGAACGATGACCGACCAACTGATTTTCGTACACGACAAGCGGCGCGACGCCTACGTTGACAAGACGTCGGAGATCGTCGGGCTGCGACCGGCCGGAGCGTATGTGTATGTCGATTACGGCGCGGCGCGGGTATTCCGCTATCGCAAAGAGCATGTAGTCTGTTATCCCCTGCTCGCCACACGCCGGCAGGTACGCATCTACAAGGACGGGACGTTGCAGGAGCCGTACGATACGCTGTTCGACTACGGGAAATATGTCCGGCTGGGCGCCGGAGAGGGCTTGCGTTCGCCGGCGATCGAGAAGTCGCGGATCGAAGCGGTCGATGCGCAGCCGCTCCCCGCAGACAAAGAGCGGCTACTTTCCTATTTCGCGGAGGTTCTCGCAGCCAAAGCCTCTCTGGAGTCGGAGACCGATACGGAGGCCGCAGAGGAGGTTTCCGAAGGGGAGAAGAAAAGTTCGATCGCCGCCCTGCTCGCCGAGACGATGCAGCGCATCGATCCGCAGGATCCCCGTACGGCGCTGTATGCCTATCTGAACGGGCGGACGGCGGCGTGCGATGTCGACAACGTGGCCCTCGTCTATCCCTTCGGCTGCAACGCCAGCCAGAAACTCGCCGTGCAGCGGGCGCTGGGCAATCGGGTGAGCGTGGTAGAGGGACCTCCCGGCACGGGAAAAACGCAGACGATTCTGAACATCGTCGCCAATCTGCTGATGCAGGGAAAAACCGTCGGTGTCGTGTCCAACAACAATGCGGCGGTGGACAACGTGCGCGACAAACTGTCGAAATACGAGTACGGGGCGTTGATGGCCGAACTGGGAAACCGGACCAGACGGCAGGCCTTTTTCGCGGACAAACAGCAGGATTTCATGCCCGACCCTACGTGGCGGTTGCCGGCGGAGGAACGCACGGCCCTGCGAACGCGGCTGGGCGAGCTGTCGGCGGCCATAGACGAGCTTTTCCGCGTCAACGCGGAGCTGGCCGACCTGCGGACGAAACGCTCCTATGCCCAATGCGAGTACCGTCATCTGCTGTGGGAACAACCGCTGGACGAAGCGCGGATGCGGCGCGTCGACCGCTGTTTCTTCCGTCCGATCGACAGCCGGCGTGCGCTGTCGTTCCGGCATCTCGTTACCGAGAGGTGGCAGGGCGGAAGGCCGTCGCTCGCTTTGCGGGCCGGACTGCTGTTCCGGTGCGGCGCGTGGCCCGGGAAGCGGCTGTTCGCGGATGCGGAGCTGCTGCCCGCCTATGCCGATCGCAAGTTCTACGAAACCTATATCGCCGAGCTCTCGGCCCGCATCGCCCGGCTCGGGGCACCGTCCGACGAGCAGCGTGCGAAGAGCCTGATCGAAGCATACGGGAAGGTGTCGGAAGCGCTGTTCCGCGATATGCTCTACCGCAAATACGAACGCCTGAACGAAGCGCGGCAAGAGGAGCGGCCCCCGTTCACGATGCAGAACTACCGGACGCATTTCCGCACCTTCGTCGAACGCTATCCGGTCGTGCTGAGTACGACCCATTCGCTGTGCGCTTCGATCGGCGCGGGGCACCTGCTCGACTATGTCATCATCGACGAGTCGTCGCAGGTCGATATCCTCACGGCGGCCGTCTGCTGCGCCTGTTGTCGGAATATCGTCATCATCGGCGACAGCCGGCAGCTGCCGCATATCGTGGAGGAGCAGCTCAGGGCGAAGGCCGAGGAGCTGCGCGACAAACATCGGGTGCCCGACGCTTACGATTACGTGCGGCAGAACATCCTCTCCTCCTTCAAACGGGTCTTCGGGGAACGGCTGCCCGTCACGCTGCTGCGCGAACATTACCGCTGCCATCCGCTCATCATCGACTTCTGCAACCGGAAATATTACCGGAACGAGCTGCTCATCATGACCGAACCGAAGGGCGACTATCCCTTTACGGTCCTGACGACAACCGCCTCGAAAACCTACTCCCATAACGGCCGGATCTACAATCAGCGCCAGATCGACGCCACCTGCGACTGGATCGAGCGGCAGCATGCGGAGCCGGAGCAGATCGGCGTCATCTCTCCCTACCGGTATCATGCGCAGGAGTTGCGGCGGTGCCTGCCGCCGGGTGTCGAGGCCGACACGATCCACAAGTTCCAGGGACGGGAGAAGAATACCATCGTGTTCCACACGGTACGTTCCGAAATCACGGTGTTTCTGGACGATCCGAACCTGATCAACGTGGCCGTCTCACGGGCCGTCGAGCATCTGGTCGTCGTCAAGACCGAAGGGATGCGGATCGCCCACGGGTCGGATATCGGCGATCTGCTGCGCTACATCCGTTTCACGTGCGAGGACGTCGATTCGGTCTTTATCTCCAGTCCGATCCGTTCGGTTTTCGACGTGCTGCATACGGAGTACGCCGCCATGCGGTTCGCCTCCGATGCGAAACGCGAATCGCCGGCCGAACGGATCGCCGAACGGCTCATCGGAGGAATTCTCGCCGGGGAGGATCGGTTTTCCGCCATCGGCGTCCACCGACACTACCGGCTGTACGATCTGGTCGGACGGAACGTCGAGCTGTCCGACGAGGAGCGCCTCTTCGTCCGCCGCCGCTCGCATCTCGACTTTCTGCTCTACAACCGGATGGACAACACGCCGATTCTGGGGATCGAGGTGGACGGCGTGCTCCACCACCGCTTCGACGAGGTGCAGGTCGCCCGCGACCGGCGCAAAAACGGTATTCTCGTCAAGATCGGCCTGCCGCTTCTGCGTCTCTCCACGGACGGCAGCAGCGAAAAGGAGCGGATCGTAGGCGCGCTCGAACAGGCCATGCAGCAGGGGTGAGTGCCGAGCAGCGACAAATCCGCAAGGCGATCCGAGACCGACAGGATACGGTTCGCAAACAGCGATGAGCAGAAAATTCACGGAACGAAGCCGCAAGGCCGAAGGAGGAATATCCAAGACATAACGATTCCCCGGCAGACCGGAGTTATCACGCTTTTCCGACGGCCAATCCGTCAGCTGTTTTCACTCCACATGTCGCACTGCTTCATGATCGTACTCAACGCATCTTCCTGTCCCTCGGGCGGATAATCATACTTCCTGAGCAGTCGTTTCACGATCCGACGCATACCGGCACGGGCGCTCTCCTTGAGGTTCCAGTCGATCGTCTTGTTGCAGCGCAGCGCATCGGTCAGTTCCCGTGTAATGGCAACCAACTGTTCGTTCGTATAGAAATCGCGTACGGCCTCGGGTTTGGTCAGCGCATCGTAAAATGCCAGCTCTTCGTCGTTCAGATCGAGCGCTTTGTCGGATTCTTTGCCGTGGGCGATCTCGTGGGCGATTTTCAGCAACTCCTGAATTACCTCCTCGTTGGTCAGCAACCCTTTGAGGTAATTGCTCATGGCACGGGACAGAATCTCGGAGAATTTTTCGGCCCGCACCGTATTGGTCCGTTGATAAATTCGCACCTGTTCGGCAATCAGCTTGCGCAACAGTTCGACGGCGAAGTTTCTCTCCTTCATCCGGGAGATCTCTTCGAGAAATTTCGGATCGAACAGCGAAAACTCCTCCTCGACGTCGGAGAAGAGGTTGATTACACCGTCGCTCTTGATGCTCTGTTTGAGCAGCTCGTTGATCCGTGCGTTGATTTCGCGCAGCGACATTTTGCCCTTGCCTTCGATGCGCGTCAACAGCGTGCGCACAGCTTCGAAATAGGCCGCTTCGAGACGCTGCTCGTAGTTCAACAAACTCTGACAGAGCGACAACGCCTGCCGCAACAGCAGCGCCTCCTTGATAAACAGCTTCTTCGGCTCCTCGCGTTCGGGAGCTTGCAGAAAATCGACTCCTCCGCTGATCGCTTTGGCCCGTTCCAGATCGGATTTGCCGAAAAAGGCCGTATAGTCGAACCCGTGCAACAAATCGAAACATCATACAATCTCTATCTAATTGAAAATTAAACAGTTATTTCTGTTTAACTAATATCAGGTAACGATTTAGAAACGAGCGAATTACAATATTCTGTTTTCTTTTGCCTCTGTCAAAGAACGATTCTTTCAATGCAAATATACACTTTACTTGTGACAAAAGCAATCTTTTTCTACATTTAATCGACTTACAGTCAGCCTTAAAGAGGGTATCTGGTCTCATTCCATCTTCTTCCTCAAAAATAACATAGCAGTCTAAATTGGTTTATGTATGGGATAGGTCTTGTTCATTCGATCCGGTAGACTACTATACATAAAAGTATAAAGGCGAGATACGACAAGGAGATGCCATGCTTTTGTGTAAGGGGAATCTCTCTTAGCTTATCGCAGACCATGTATAGCTAAGTGTTTTGAGAATAAACAGTCTGTAAAAAACGGAAAGACACCGATTATGGGCCGTATCACCATCAATGGAACCCAAGCCGGTTTCAGTTGTAAGAAAGAAGTGTCCCTCGCTTTGTGGGACGTCAAAACCAACCGGGCCAAAGGCAAGTCCGAGGAGGCCCGTACACTCAATCAGGAGCTTGACAATATCAAGGCGCAAATCACCAGGCACTACCAGTACATCTGCGACCACGACAGTTTTGTTACAGCCAAGAAAGTCTATAACCGCTATGTCGGCTTCTCAGAGGAATGCCACACCCTTATGAACCTTTTCAGGGAACAGCTGGAACCGTATAAAAAGAAAATCGGCATAGAGAAAGCCGAAAGCACCTACTGCGGTCTGGTTGCCGATTACAAGAGTCTCCTGCTTTTCATGAAAAGCAAGAAGAATGCAGAGGATATTGTCATCGAAGAACTTGAGAAATCATTCATCGAGGATTACTACAACTGGATGCTCGGTACATGCGCTTTGGCAAACTCCACTGTCTTCGGGCGTGTCAATACCTTGAAGTGGCTGATGTATATCGCGCAGGAAAAAGGCTGGATACGGGTTCATCCGTTCGCATCATTCGAGTGTATGCCCGAATACAAGAGGCGTTCTTTCCTTTCCGAAGAGGAACTGCAAAGGATAATCCATATAGAACCGAGATACAAACGCCAGCGTGCCATGCGCGACATGTTCCTGTTCATGTGCTTCACCGGTCTTTCCTATGTGGACTTGAAAGCCATAACATACGATAATATCCATACCGACTCCGACGGCGGTACATGGCTGATGGGCAACCGTATAAAAACGGGAGTGGCGTATGTCGTAAAATTATTGCCCATTGCTATCGAACTGATTGAAAAATATAGGGGTACGGATGAAAAGAAAGACTCCCCGAATGTGTCTTTCCGGTAGGTGAATACAATGCCATGCGGCTCAGTCTTGGAATCATAGGCAGGAAATGCAACTCCGGGGCGAGGTCACCCCGCACATCGGACGCCACGCATTTGCCGTTCTGGCCATACTCAAGGGGATGCTGCTGGAAACTCTTCAGAAAGTGTTTGGGCATAAGTCCATCACATACGTCCTGCGCATCCATTCACTTGTCCGGCGCAGGCGGGGCAATCTTTTTCTGGAAGTCGCCCATCTGTACGACCAGCGTGCTGACCAGCTTTCTCAACTCCTAATACGCGCTTGTTTCAATAATTGTCAGTTCCATACTAAAATTCTTTTTAAGATTCTGAATATGCGACAAAGTAACGCACATCCTATATCCTTTCCAAACAGATAATATCAGAGTCTTCCGTTGGCGTGCATTGGCGTATCCAACGTTAAAAGAGAAGGTCCTTCACCTGCATCCATGCGGCAACGGAACTTCCATTCCCTTACTTGTTTTCCATAAATTTATAGGATTAATTTCTGGTGCATGATATTAATAGTCATTATTCTGTCTGCTTTTTTTGCTTGTATAATTGCAGCTAACGGTTATCTATTCCAGAACGCATTGCTATGGAAAATGGCAAGCTGTTTTGGTGCTTTATGGATATTGTGTATGATAATTACCGTCTTCGTTTGTCGTAAACTTGAATGCTCTAATTAAAGCGACACGGTTATCATGCTTTGTGTGTTTTATCGTAAATATTATGTGAATTGTTTGGATATGACATGTAATATAGATAATTTTGCAGCCGGAAAATGGTTTCGGGAGGTTTACGCCTTCCGAATGAAAAGGGAACCCGGTAAAAATCCGGGACAGTACCCGCTGCTGTGAGTCCACAAAAAACGAACATCGAACTTTTGCCACTGGTGTAATACCGGGAAGGCACGATGACCGGGACGAGTCAGAAGACCTGCCATGACCGGAATGAGATTTACACCTGCGGGATATACAGGTCGTAATCAAATAAGGAATAGCTCATCGGCCATTCAATATTTGAAGACAGACATATTCCCGTTCGTGTAAGTCCGCACGAACGGGATTTTTTTGTGTTTGTTAATAATATGTTTTACATTAAAACGAGTGACCTTTGAAAAGAAAATTACGCTTTCTGGCAGGTGCTTGTCTATTTACCGCAACCGCCTTGTTCTCCGGCTGTAGCTCGGACGATGACTTTTTGATGGAACCGGTTTATTCCGGAACTCCGCAAACCCGTGCTGTGACAAATCCGGACGGTACCTTGACTATCACTTTCGACGATTTCGATTCCGGCATGTTGGCAGGCCCTACCTCGGCCGGAGAAAATCTTTATTCGTACCAAGGGTATCCTCAAGTAACCACCATTTACGACAATACTCCGGAAGAATATCTCTTCCTTTCAATGTTTAATACAGTCGGTGGAAGCACGGAGTACTCCAGCGGTGGCATCGCACTTTCCAACTGGAATATCCGCTCCAATCAGTCGGGGAATACCGGAGACTGGTGGTATTCCTATCTGAACCAGTGTTCTGTTTATAACACTGCGGTGGAAGCGGAAGGACAGGACAAGGAGGCCGGACACAGCGGTAGCAACTTCGGTGTCGTTTACGGATATGTGGATGCTTACAATCAGGCATGGATGGCTAAACCGGAATTTTATTTCAATGTTCCCCGGAAATTGGTCGGCCTGTGGATCTGCAACACCTCATACACTTATGGTGTCATTACTTATGGTAATCAGTTCGGTTCTACGGGGGTAGCGACTCCTCTGAAAGAGATGAAAGGGTATTTCCAAGTGAATCTGGAATGTTATGATGCGAATGGCGGTCTGATCCGCACTTACAAACGTCTTTTAGCCGATTATCGTAACGGCCAACAACAGGTTGATCCTATCACGACATGGGATTATTGGGAAATCAATGCCGAAGGGGTGCAAAGTGTGAAATTCAACTTCGAGGGTTCGGATTCGGGAGCATACGGTTTGAATACTCCGGCTTATATCTGTATTGATGATATCACCATACAATAAAAAGAATACAGGGATATCCCTTCTGTCGGGGGTATCACTGTTATTTTTCTAAAATCCACACATCATGCATCGTTTTTACTATTTTATTATTTCTGCCTGTATGCTGTTCACCTCCTGCAACAAGGATGAAGTCATTACCGAAGAAGTAGGAGGACAACCTATAATAGAACTTGACAGCGAGACCGGTATTTACACGGTCAAGGTCGATCACGAATTGACTATCGCCCCGACATACCAGAATGTTGAAGATGCTCTTTTTGCTTGGACGATAGACGGTACGCTGGTTTCTTCGGGTCCGTCTCTTCAACGTACATGGAATGAATGCGGGGATTTTTATGTCAAACTAAGAGTAGACAATGCGGAAGGCTATGCCGAAGAGGAACTGAAAGTAGAAGTGAAAGAACTCACCCCTCCGGTCATCTCACTGGCACTACCTTCGCAGGGGCTAAAAGTCGTCCGGAATACCGATTACACATTTACTCCCGATATTCAGCATTCGGATGTCGAAGGGTTCAAAATCGAATGGGTACGGGAAGGAAAAATCGTTTCCACCGAGAATACTTATACTTTCAATGAAAAAGAACTCGGTGTTTATACGGTGACAATCAACGCTTCCAATATAGATGGGACAACAACGAAAGACGTAAGCGTAGAGGTCGTGGAAACGATGCCCTACGTTGTCAAATTCCCGACCCCGTCTTACCAGCAAACATCCACGGACAGGTACACTTTTGCCGACCGCCCTGTTTTCCTGCGTCCGTTGTTGGAGTATTTCGACAATCCCCGTTTTGAGTGGAGTGTAGACGGTCAGGTCATGGAAGGAGAAGTGAAACGCATGTTCAAGTTCACGCCGTCCGCACCCGGAGAATACACCGTCTCCTGTACTGTGTCGGAAGACACACCGACGGAAAAAATAAGCAGGAATATCGACAAAGGGAAAACGGCTGTCACTGCCACCGTAAAAGTCGTTTGTGTGGACAAAAAGGAACAAGACGGCTTCCGGGCTTCGGGAAGTTCCAAGCTCTGGAATAAAGTCTATGAATATACCCCAGCTCCCGGCCAATTTATCAACGAGACGAGCACGATAGGTGGTATGACCGGCAACGAAACATCCCCTGAAGCGGCTGTCGCATGGGCAACACAGCGTTTGAAAGACAAACTGCACGTCTCTTTAGGTTCTTTCGGGGGTTATATCATCGTCGGCTTCGACCACAGTATTCCTAATTCGGGTAACCAATATGATTTCTGTGTTCAGGGGAACGCCTTTGACGGCAGTTCCGAACCGGGTATCGTATGGGTCATGCAAGATATAAACGGAAACGGATTGCCGGATGACGAGTGGTACGAACTGAAAGGATCTGAAGCAGGCAAGGAAGAAACAATACAGAACTTTGAAGTGACTTATTACCGTCCGGAAGGCAAAAAAATGGATGTCCAATGGATCAGTTCCGATGGTAGAAACGGTTGGGTAGACTATCTGTCCGCTTATCATACGCAGGACTATTATTATCCGGCTTGGATTTCGGAAAACAGTTACACCCTGACAGGCACTTGTCTGGCCGCCCGCAACACCCAAGATTCACAAACCGGTTATTGGGATAATCAGAGTTATGACTGGGGGTACGTGGATAATTTCGGAAACGACCAGATAGAAGGCGGCAGTACGGTGGATGGAAGCGGACAAAGGAACGGTTTCAAAATTTCCAATGCCATCCATGCCGATGGAACGGAAGCCAATCTGCAATATATTGACTTTATCAAAGTACAATGCGGTGTCTTGGCCAAAAGCGGCTGGCTGGGCGAAGTTTCAACGGAAGTATTTTCTTTTGAGGATTTAACCAAATAATAAAAATTGCAAGTATGAAAAATTATTTTCTTCCCATGCTCCTATCCTTGTTCTTTTTGGGTGCGTGTGACAAAAACGATGAAATTATACCTGAAGATGCAGATGAGAATTTCATCACGTCAGTTGTAATGACCGTGGACGGGAAATCGTACACGGCCGACATTGCGGACAATACAGTAACAATAACCGTTCCCTATACGGTATCGCTGAACAATGCCGAAGTGGAATTCAAGTACACAACTTCTGCAACAATCATACCTGATCCTGAAACGGTAACGGACTGGGATAACGAACGAACCTTCCGGGTGACATCCTATAACGGAGATGCCCGCGAATATGCCTATAAAGTGGTGAAAAGCGAAATAGAATCTGACGGAGATGTGGAGTTGAAGACCACCGAGGAGGTAGCTTCTTTTGCCGCAACCAAAACAACCGTTGTCAAAGGGAACCTGATTATCGGCTCTGATGCGGAAGAGGCAGAAAAAATCACTGACATATCAGCATTGGCATCTTTGAAAGAGGTTACTGGCAACATTGTCATTCGTAACAGTTACAACGGTGCAGACTTGACAGGGTTGGATAATATCGTTTCTGCCGGAGGTTTACAGGTAGGTTCGACCGATGTCGCCTCGAAAGCTACGGAACTTCACATGATTTCCATGAAAGCATTGGAAACACTCTCCGGAGACATATCGGTATATAACGACCAAGTGACGTATGTCCTATTCGAGAAACTGGCAACTATTGAAGGAAGCGTGATGTTCAATGCGTCGTCGTTACAGAGTTTTGAGTTTCCGGTTCTGACTACTGTAGGTCAGGATCTGAATCTTCAAGGACTCAATGAAGAGAACACAGCAGCCGGTTCGATTGCGTCTTTGGAAATACCGGAACTGACAAGTGTCGGAGGGGTCTTGTCCGTAAACAATCTTGCCAAGCTGACTTCCATGAGCTTCCTTAAGCTGAAAGAGACCGGTGGCCTTGATTTCCATACCGTCCCCGTGATGTTGGAAACCATCAACCTTCCGGAAATCGAAACAGTAAACGGAAGTATTATTATGGAAGCCAATATGGAAGCTCCTCCTACCGGTAGTTTTGTTCCCCAACGAAATGACGTGCTTCAGGCTTTCGGTGGAATGGACAAACTGACAACGATAAAGGGACAGATAAAGATAAAGAATTTCACGGCACTCAAACAACTTCCCGACTGGAGCAAGATCACCACACTTGGAAGCATCACGCTGGATTATCTTGAAGATGTGAGCGGAACACTGCTGTTGCCGAACGCCCGATTTGAAACCTTCGGAGAAACAGCGCCCCAGATTGAAATTATAAACAAGGTGCAGCTCTCCAAAATTGAAACAGCCGAAGATTTGTCAAATGTAAATTTTGTCATCACCAGTCTCACGAATAATAAGTTCCCTGAAATCACGTTCAAGAATATCAAAGACTTCACTTGTAAGCCAACCACCAACAATACCGATTATACCATATCGACAATTCAACATGTATATGGAAATCTAAATGTGACAGGCCAAATGCGAAGCAATGCCAAATTTCCCGACTTGGAAATCATAGATGGATATGGATACATCCAAATACCAATGATGGGGACAGTCACAATGTCATCCTTGAAAGAAGTAGGAGGCCAGTTCTATTTATCTGGAAATCTTACCGGTTGTGACTTACCCTTGGTGTCCAAAGTATGTTGCTCAACCTCTCCAGTATATCATAGCGAAGGAATGGGGGCGTTCGCAATAACTTTACAAAGTAAATCGTTAAACCTTCCAGAATTGCTTCATGTAGGAGGTGAAGGGTTGTTTATTAATCAAGCAACTGGCATTACTTGCGACAAATTGCAGACAATTGACGGTACGTTACAGATAAAAAGAGCAACTTCTCTTTCTCAGGAAACACTTTCCATGGAGAAGTTGGAGACCTTGCATGGGGTTGTTTTTGACGGTTTGACGAAATTTACCGACTACACTTTCTTCGGCAAGTTTATAGAAAACGGAATGATTACGGGGGAAAGTTGGAGCGTGACGAAATGTGGGTATAACCCAACCTTCCAAAATATGAAGGACAAACAATATACGCAGCAGGATTAAACCTTATACCTTAACCAGAGTACCCGTAATGATTCGGGTACTCTTTTTTATCCGAATGACAATGAGCAGAACAATACAACGGATTTGCCTTTTTCTTTTCTGCCTGCCAGTTTTCGGCAGTTGCATGAAATGGGATTACGGAGAGATGGAAGATTTCTCTGTATCGGCCTCTGGTCTTTTCATTACCAACGAGGGGAATTTCCAGTACAGCAATGCCACGCTTTCCTACTACGATCCCGCCACGTGCGAAGTGGAGAATGAAGTGTTTTACCGTGCCAACGGGTTCAAGTTGGGCGATGTGGCCCAGTCTATGGTTATCCGGGACGGTATAGGCTGGATCGTGGTGAACAACTCGCATGTGATTTTCGCCATCGACATCAATACTTTCAAGGAAGTGGGCCGTATCACAGGTTTCACCTCACCCCGGTATATCCATTTTCTGTCGGATGAGAAAGCCTATGTGACGCAGATATGGGACTACCGTATCTTCATCATCAACCCCAAGACATACGAGATTACCGGCTATATCGAATGTCCAGACATGGACATGGAATCGGGTTCCACCGAACAAATGGTACAATACGGCAAGTACGTCTATGTGAACTGCTGGTCGTACCAGAACCGCATCCTGAAAATCGACACGGAGACGGACAAGGTCGTGGACGAACTGACCATCGGCATACAACCTACTTCGCTGGTCATGGACAAATACAACAAGATGTGGACCATCACGGATGGCGGTTACGAGGGCAGCCCATACGGTTACGAGGCACCGTCTCTCTATCGTATAGACGCCGAGACTTTCACCGTAGAGAAACAGTTCAAGTTTAAGCTGGGCGACTGGCCTTCGGAAGTCCAGCTCAACGGTACACGGGATATACTTTACTGGATCAACAACGATATTTGGCGAATGCCGGTGGAAGCCGACCGTGTTCCCGTCCGGCCTTTTCTGGAGTTTCGGGACACCAAATACTACGGCCTTACGGTCAATCCCAACAACGGGGAGGTATATGTGGCCGACGCTATTGATTACCAGCAACAAGGTATCGTGTATCGCTATTCGCCGCAAGGCAAGCTGATCGATGAATTTTACGTGGGAATCATTCCGGGAGCTTTCTGCTGGAAATAACGAGGAAGGAGGACAAAAATGAAAAGACATCTTATTCTATTGTTCGTGGGGGTAAGCCTGCCCTTTCTGCTTGCCGCCCAGCAGAAAAATTCCGTCAGCATTACCAAAAGGGTACTACGTATTCCGGAGGTTACGGTGGTGGGCAAACGACCTATGAAGGATATAGGCGTGCAACGAACCCGTTTCGATTCCATCGCCATGAAAGAGAACATCGCCTTGTCTATGGCCGATGTGCTGACATTCAACTCATCCGTTTTTGTCAAGAACTACGGACGCGCCACGTTATCCACCGTGGCTTTCCGGGGTACCTCTCCCTCGCATACCCAAGTGACGTGGAATGGTATGCGCATTAACAACCCGATGCTGGGCATGACGGATTTTTCCACCATCCCTTCTTACTTTATCGATGATGCCTCGCTGCTGCACGGAACGTCATCGGTAAACGAAACGGGCGGCGGCTTGGGTGGTCTGGTCAGGCTCTCCACTTCTCCGGCCAACCATGAAGGGTTCGGGTTGCAGTACGTGCAGGGAGTGGGGTCGTTCAGCACGTTCGACGAGTTTCTCCGCCTGACCTACGGTGACAAACACTGGCAGTCCTCCACCCGTGTGGTGTATTCCTCTTCCCCCAACGACTACAAATACCGAAACCGGGACAAGAAGGAAAACATCTATGACGAGGACAAGAACATCATCGGTTCCTATTACCCGACGGAACGCAACCGCAGCGGGGCTTATAAGGATCTGCACGTCTTGCAGGAAATTTATTATAACACGGGCGAAGGCGACAAGTTCGGGCTAAACGCCTGGTATATCAATTCCAACCGGGAACTGGCGATGCTCAGCACGGATTACGGGAACGACATGGACTTCGAGAACCGCCAAAGGGAGCAGACGTTTCGCGGCGTCCTCTCGTGGGATCGCGTGCGGGAGAAATGGAAGGTCGGTGTAAAAGGCGGCTATATACACACATGGATGGCCTATGATTACAAGCGGGACAAGGGAAACGGCGAAATGGCTTCGATGACCCGCTCACGCAGTAAGATTAACACGTTCTACGGAAGTGCGGACGGGGATTATGCTCCTTCAGAGAAATGGCTGTTCACGGCCGGTGTTTCCGTACACCAGCATTTGGTGGAAAGCGCGGACAAAAATATCATCTCGCAGGAAGGTAACAAGGCTGTTGTCGGGTATGACAAGGGACGTGTCGAGTTTTCCGGTTCCGTTTCTGCGAAATGGCGGCCTGTCGATCGTTTTGCCGCCTCGCTTGTCCTTCGCGAGGATATGTTCGGTACGGAATGGGCCCCGGTTATCCCGGCTTTCTTCATCGACGGGGTACTGTCGAAAAAAGGCAATATCGTGGCGAAAGCATCCATCTCCCGGAACTACCGTTTTCCCACGCTGAACGACCTCTATTTTCTGCCGGGCGGTAATCCCGACCTGAAAAGCGAGCACGGCTTCACATACGACGTGGGGTTGTCGTTCTCGGTGGGGAAAGAAAATGTATATGCTTTGAGCGGTGGTATCAACTGGTTCGATTCGCACATCGACGACTGGATCATCTGGCTACCCACAACCAAGGGATTCTTCTCCCCCAGAAACCTCAAAAAGGTACATGCTTACGGGGCAGAGACCAACGCCCACCTTGATATAATGCTCGGAAAGGACTGGAAACTGGATATGAACGGAACTTTCTCGTGGACTCCCTCGATCAACGAGAGCGAACCGATGAGTCCGGCAGACCAATCCGTCGGCAAACAGTTGCCATACGTGCCGGAGTTTTCCGCAACGGTGACCGGACGTCTGTCATGGCGGACATGGAGCCTGCTTTACAAATGGTGTTATTACAGCCAGCGTTATACCATGTCGAGTAATGACTATACCCTGACGGGCTATCTGCCCCCTTACTTCATGAATAACGTGACACTGGAAAAACAGCTCTCTTTCCGATGGGCCGATCTGTCGCTAAAGGGCAGCATCAACAACCTGTTCGATGAAGAATACCTTTCCGTATTGTCCCGTCCCATGCCGGGCATCAATTTCGAGATATTCATCGGCATAACACCCAAGTTCGGAAAAAACAAAAATAGTAAACGATAATCTGCATCAATATGAACGCATTAAAGAATTTAAGCCTGATTTTGTTGCTTTCTCTGGCATTTACAGGCTGCCACAACAAAAGCTCAAAAATCAATGATTTCAACCTGCTGCTTTATGCTCCCGAATATGCCTCCGGCTTCGACATCAAAGGGGCGGGCGGGAAGGAAAGCGTACTGATAACCGTCAGGAATCCCTGGCAGGGAGCGGACAGTGTAACCACATGGCTGTTTATCGTCCGCAACGGTGAAGAGGTTCCCGAAGGGTTTGCAGGACAGGTACTCAAAGGAGACGCCAAACGCATCGTGGCGATGTCTTCCACTCATATCGCCATGCTTGACGCAATCGGTGAAGTCCGGTGTATAACCGGCGTTTCGGGAATCGACTACATTTCCAACCCAGACATCCAAGCCCGCCGCGACAGTATTGGCGATGTCGGCTATGAAGGGAACATCAACTACGAGTTGCTGCTCTCGCTCGATCCCGACCTCGTTCTGCTCTATGGGGTGAACGGCGCAAGCGCAATGGAAAGCAAACTCGAAGAACTCGACATACCGTTCATGTATGTCGGCGATTATCTTGAAGAGTCGCCTCTCGGCAAGGCCGAATGGATGGTAGTGCTTTCAGAAGTCACAGGAAAACGTGAGAAGGGTGAAAAAGCCTTTGCCGCAATCCCGGTCAGATACAACGCCTTGAAAAAGAAAGTGGCCGACAGTACCCTCGGCACTCCTTCGGTTATGCTTAATGTTCCCTATGGCGACTCGTGGTTCATGCCTTCAACCCAAAGTTATGTAGCCCGCTTGATTACTGATGCGGGAGGCCGCTATATCTACCAGAAGAACACGGGAAACGCTTCTATCCCCATTGACTTAGAAGAAGCATATCTGCTCGCGTCGGATGCGGACATGTGGCTGAACGTGGGAATGGCGAACTCCCTTGACGACTTGAAGGCATCATGTCCGAAATTCACCGATACCCGATGTTTCAAAAATGGAGAGGTGTATAACAACAACGCCCGTACCAACACAGCCGGGGGTAACGACTATTACGAGTCTGCCGTCGTGAATCCTGACATCGTGCTCCGCGACCTCGTGAAGATATTCCATCCTGAACTGGTGCAGGAAGAGTGTGTGTATTACAAGCAACTGAAATAGATGCGTTCCCGTTCGACTATATTATTCTCCATATTGATTACGCTCACGGTCGGTCTTTTTTTACTGGACTTGGCCGTGGGAGCTGTCAACATTCCGATCCGCGATGTATGGGCAGCACTGACCGGGGGAAATTGTTCCCGTGCCACGGAAAAAATCGTACTCAACATACGCCTCATAAAAGCTATAGTGGCACTGTTGGCCGGGGCTGCCTTATCGGTCAGCGGTCTTCAGATGCAGACCCTCTTCCGTAATCCTCTTGCCGGTCCCTATGTCCTTGGCATCAGTTCCGGTGCAAGTCTCGGTGTGGCACTTGTGGTACTTGCCGGGATCGGTTCATCAATAGGCATTGCCGGAGCAGCGTGGGTGGGTGCGGCTGTCGTGTTGCTCGTGATAACTGCCGTCGGACAGCGAATAAAAGACATCATGGTAATCCTGATTCTGGGCATGATGTTCTCATCGGGCGTAGGTGCTGTCGTGCAGATATTGCAGTACCTCAGCAAAGAGGAATCGCTGAAAGCCTTTGTCATTTGGACGATGGGGGCTTTGGGTGACGTCACCTCCGGACAACTTCTGATTCTTGTTCCATCGGTGTTTGCCGGACTGCTGTTGGCGGTACTGACCATCAAACCGCTTAACCTCCTGCTGTTCGGAGAGGAATATGCCGTAACAATGGGACTGAATATTCGGCGTTCACGCAGCCTGTTGTTTCTCTCGACAACGCTGCTCGCCGGAACGATAACCGCTTTTTGCGGTCCGATAGGTTTCATAGGTCTCGCTATGCCTCATGTCACAAGAATGCTTTTCCAAAATAGCGATCATCATGTCCTTCTGCCCGGAACAATTCTTTCGGGAGCATCGATATTGCTTCTTTGCGACATCATTTCTAAAATATTCACCTTGCCGATCAACGCCATTACAGCTCTATTGGGAATCCCAATCGTCGTATGGGTGGTTTTACGCAACAAATCCATCACCGCATGATAGAATTACAGCATTTTTCCATAGGTTACAAAGAAAACTCGTTGCTCCACGAGGTAAATGCCACGATAAAAAAAGGTCAACTGACAGCCCTTATCGGAAGAAACGGGACAGGAAAATCGACGTTGCTCCGCGCCATAGCCGGTCTGAACCGGTGTTATTCCGGAAAAATCATTCTCGACGGGCACGACATCGCCTGCATGAAAACCGAAGATATGGCAAAAACGCTGGCTGTCGTCACGACCGAGCGCACGCGCATCGCCAACCTGCGGTGCAAGGATGTCGTAGCCATAGGCCGTGCTCCTTATACCAACTGGATAGGTAGGATGCAAGAAACAGATAAGGAGATAGTCATGCAATCGCTCATTTCGGTGGGAATGGAGGCTTATGCAAACCGCACGATGGATAAAATGTCGGATGGCGAATGCCAGCGTGTGATGATTGCTCGTGCATTGGCACAGGATACTCCTATCATTCTCCTTGATGAACCGACTTCCTTTCTTGACATGCCTAATCGCTACGAACTTGTGGCGTTGCTTCGTAGGCTTGTCCACGACGAGAAAAAATGTATCATGTTCTCGACACATGAACTTGACATCGCGTTGTCCATGTGCGATTCGATAGCATTGTTAGATACCCCGAATTTAAGTTGCTTGACCGCGTCTGAAATGCAGAAAAGCGGATACATTGACAGACTTTTCCAAAATGAAAACATCCGTTTCGACTCCTTATGCGGTACAATGATTTTGAAACAATGAGTATATACACTGTAGAAAATTTTACTTCAGACATCACTGTTGAAGGATATATCGCCGAATTCCGTGACGAACCACATTTTCTTGAACTTTGCAAACAATGTACCAATTACGGTAAAAGTTGGGGGTGTCCTCCATTTGATTTTGATACGGAATCGTTTCTCCGACAATACAAGTATGCACATCTTATGGCAACGAAGATAATCCCTGAAGACAAAGATATTCCGATTGAATATACACAAAAACTCATTTTACCGGAACGGATACGAATCGAGAGCGAATTATTGGATATGGAACGGAAATATGGAGGGCGTTCATTTGCCTATATAGGTAAATGTCTTCACTGCTCAGATAACGAGTGTACGCGTAACTGCGGCACACCATGCCGACACCCGGAAAAAGTGCGTCCGTCACTCGAAGCCTTCGGATTTGACATAGCCAAAACGCTTTCTGAACTTTTTAACATCGAACTTCTTTGGGGAAAGGATGGCAAATTACCTGAATATCTTGTTCTCGTAAGCGGATTTTTTCATAATGAATACGAACTTTGCAACATAGCATACTAATGATTCGGACATGAAATAAACAGACAAACTAACCACATTCGGTTCAATCTGTTTTGTGATTTCAAATGAATTATAGTTAGATATGTAAAAAGCGACGCTGGAGCTTGAAATAAGTAACGGTTTATCGGTGTATTCTCCGTTAAACCGTCCTGTTTTCGTTAAACGAAAACACAACTTGCTGTCCCCTAATGGGGACAACATTCTCCAATAGGAATTGTGTATCAGCCCATTGTACGGCTATTCTCCTGTGATTTTCGGGTCATTTCCATCAGGCATTTGCCGGCTGCTCTCCCCATAAAAAGGTGGCTGTCTCTCCTGAATCATGTGACTTACGCCCATAATTCAGGAATAAGGGAGACGTATGTACTGGAAATCTGCCCTTTCCATACCCTATTCTCCATTAATGGATTGTTATTTTTACACTTCTGCAAATGGAGAATGGCAGGTAGCCGTATACACCTTATTGTTTTTCTTCATTGTCTCCATTAATGGATTGTTACTTTTACACATCTACAAAAGGAGAATGGGCTGTGAACCGTATATGCCTTATGGCTTTCCTTCATTGTCTCCATTAACGGATTGCTACTTATACACATCTGCAAATGAAGAATGGGCATGTAACCGTGTATGTCTTATGGTTTCTTTTCCTTGTCTCCATTGATGGATTGCTACTTCTACACATCTGCAAATGAAGAATGAGCATGTAACCGTGTATGCCTTATGGTTTTCCTTCATTGTCTCCATTAATGGATTGTCACTTCTACACTTCTGCAAATGGAGAACGTGCATGTAGCCGTGTACGCCTTATGTTTTTTCTTCCTTGTCTCCATTAACGGATTGATATTTTTACACTTCCACAGACCGATAATTCAAGAATCCGTATCAGGACGGATGCATGCTCCCACACCTGCCCATAAGGATTTGAAAGGGGCGGTGGACAAGGAACGGAATCCCGCCGCTTTTCCACGCCGCTACGGACAGCAGGATTCTGACGTCACTCCTGCATGGGAAGAACCATCCGGATGGAACCATATGTTCGTCCCCCCGTCATGTGTATCATGACAATCCCCGACTTTGGATGACTATAAGTGACAGGTGGTTCCGTTCCGTCCTGTCCTCTTCTTTTTTTATTTTGTATTCCGAAACAATGCCAGTTGTGTAATTTAATAATTTAAGATTTTAAGACAATGGATTCAGAAAAGGAAAAGAACCGGCTTTCCGATATCGTTCTCGAGAGGGTCG
>ERZ779885.1673-NODE-1673-length-22049-cov-4.735201_pt1 | contig 22049 bp, 18 predicted proteins | sample MGYA00511554_ERZ779885 | MGnify/ENA primary metagenome ERZ779885 (study PRJEB29588, sample SAMEA2160998) | human gut metagenome | biome: human gut; feature: human-associated habitat; material: faeces | place: Denmark | collected 2008/2010 ... | reverse complement strand
AATCATATTTTTTATTAAAAATAATATCATAATTCAATTTAGAATATATTATATTTTTTCTATTATTAGAATCTGCTGCAATCTTTAAAACATTATCCGATAAATCAGTTCCTGTTACACTATCAAAATATTTAGACAGCAAAACACAAAAATCACCTGTTCCGCAGCCATAATCAAGCGCACCTCCCCCCCGAATAGACATTGCTTTTAGTATATATTCTATTGTATTTAATCTTATTTTTTGATCATAACTATATATTAAGGGATCTGCCCAACCAGTATGTCCTTTTTCTTTTGTTCTATTTTCCCAATATTCTTTATTTAAATCTAACATAGTTTTATCCTATACAAATTTTTATTACCTTTTCCTGTTCTTCTTTTTTTATCCACGGACTCATTGGTAAGCTTAACACGCCTTGGGATGCGCGCTCAGCATTCGGCAAATCACCTGTTTTATAGCCTAAATCTGCATAGCAGGTTTGCTGATGCAGGCATTTCGGGTAATAAACCATGCTTGGGATACCTTCTTCTTTTAATTTATCCTGCAATTCCGCGCGCTGCTGCGTATTATCAAGCAACAAAGTGTACTGTGCCCAGCTTGATGTAAAACCAGGCAATACGGTTGGCGTTACACATTTATCTTTTAATCCTTTAGTATAAGCTGCCGCAACTTCATTGCGTTTTTGCAGTTCATAATCTTTAAATGCTTTCAGTTTCGGTAATAAAATAGCTGCCTGAATGGTATCCAAACGGCTATTTAAGCCAATACGCACATTATCGTATTTTTCTTTGCCTTTACCATGAATACGTATGGAAACCAAAAGCTCTGCAAGCTTATCGTCATCGGTAAATATTGCGCCGCCATCACCATAGCATCCCAGCGGTTTTGCCGGGAAAAAGGACGTTGTGGCAGCATCGCCAAAGCTGCAAGCTTTTTTACCGTTAATATCGCCGCCAAAGCCCTGGGCTCCGTCTTCTAAGACTAAAAGGTTATATTTTTTTGCAACAGGCAATATCTTGCTGTAATCAGCAGGCTGACCAAAAAGGTCTACCGGTATCACTGCTTTAGGCGTTAATTTTCCTTCTGCAATAACTTTTTCAATTTGCTGTTCAAGGCTTACAGCATCCATATTAAAGGTTTTTAAATCAATATCGGTAAACACCGGTGTTGCACCTACAAGGCTAACAACTTCTGCCGTAGACATAAAGGTAAAAGTAGGCACAAATACTGCGTCACCTTTTTTTATGCCCCATGCCATCAATACCATATGCAGGGCGTCTGTACCATTAGCGCAGGTAATGCAGTGTTTTACGCCTACATATTCTGCAAGCTTCTGTTCAAGTTCTGCTACTTCAGGGCCCATTAAATAATGCCCATGATTTAAAACTTTTTGTATATTAGCGTCAATTTCTGTTTTAAGTTTTTTATATTGTGCTTTTAAGTCTACAAATTCCATTTTGTTCCCTCTTTATTTTTCTGTAAGGCCATTTTCTGTTTCAATATAGCTTCTGCCGCATTTATGACAGGTTAAACCATCAGTTAATTTTTCTCCGCATTCACACATCCAGCCAACCTGGCGTGCAGGTACGCCAATCATCATGGCGTAATCTTTTACATTGGCAGCAACAACACTGCCGGCAGCAATAAAAGCCCAACGCCCAACGGTATGCCCGCAAACAACGGTTGCATTAGCGCCTATTGTAGCTCCCTGCTTAATAAGCGTTTTTTTATAACCTGCACTGCCCTTTGGGTATTTGGCACGCGGGTTCATATCATTGGTAAACACCATCGAAGGGCCGCAAAAAACATCGTCTTCAATCTCTACGCCTTCGTAAATTGATACGTTATTTTGTACTTTTACACCATTACCGATTTTTACGTTATTGCTGACGTTTACATTCTGCCCAAAAGAACATTTTTCGCCAATGACAGCGCCGGATTGAATATGGCAAAAATGCCAAATTTTGGTACCTTTGCCGATTTTTACGTTATCGTCAATATAACTGCTTTCGTGTACAAAAAATTCTTTATCGCTCATTGTCAAATCTCCCTGTAAAATCAAGCGTACTGCATTCCTTAAGCGGCAGTTTTACCGGCTTTCCTTCTGCCGCAGATTTATAAATTGCCAGTACAAGTTCAAGCGCATCTCTGCCTGCCTTAGCATCAACATAAGGTTGGCGGTTATTTTTTATTGCGTCAATTACATCGGCAAATAAGCTGGTATGACCGTTGCCGTACACATTGCTGGTTGCTTCTTTAAGCCCTTTATTTTCGGCGTCTGCTTTTGTTTCATCAGCAAAATCCCATACATCAATATTGTTGGTAGATGTACCGCCAATTTTTACAGTACCGGTTTCGCCAAATAAATATAATGTTTCTTCAAGGTTTTTGGGATATACATTTGTTGTACCTTCAATTGTAGCAACTGCACCGTTTTTAAAGCTTACAACTGCCATACCGAGGTCTTCGGCTTGCAGGTAGTGATGAAACTGCTGTTTTGTTTTACCGTAAACTTCGTCAATTTCTCCGCCCATCATCCAGCGCAGCAAATCAATGCCGTGAATGCACTGATTCATAAGCGCACCGCCGTCCTGAGCCCATGTTCCACGCCATGGTGCCTGGTCATAATAATTTTTATCGCGGTTCCAGCGTACATGAATTGAACCGTGGGAAATTTTGCCAAAACGGCCTGCTTCCAAAGCTTTGCGCATTTTTTGCACAGCTACATTAAAACGGTTTTGATGGCAGGCAGATACTTTAACGCCATATTTTTCGGAAGCTTCAATAATTTTATCAGCATCAGCAATGCTCATTGCCATCGGCTTTTCGATAATTACGTTTTTATTATGTTCTATGCAGTAAAGCGCAATCTCTGCGTGTAAACCGCTTTCAGTTGCAATACTGATAAGTTCAATATCAACATTTTCTGCCAGCATTTGCTTGTAGTCGGTATATCGCTTAATAGAAGTTTCGTTTTGCAAATTATATTTTGCAAGCAGCGCTTCCATTTTTTCTTCTATAACATCACATACAGCAACAATTTGCAGTTTATTATTTAAAGCTGCTTTAATATGGTTAACAGCTATACGGCCGCAGCCGATAAGTGCGTATTTCATTTTTACTCCTTATAAAACTTCAATATTATACCTGTCAGCAATATTTTTCATTGCGTTTTTAGCATCAAAAATCAATTTAGCATTTTTAGATACCAAGTCATAATCAACATTTGTATGGGCAGCAGTTATAATAACCAAATCGCTGTCTTTAATAACTTCTGCCGTTAACTCTTTTATGCTTTCCATTTGCACTCCGTCATGAAAACGGAATTTATGAATCCACGGATCAAAATACTGAACTTTTGCTCCACGTTTTTCGAAATTTTTTATTACTGTTAAAGCCGGGCTTTCACGGTAATCATCAATATCCTGCTTATAAGCAACGCCTAAAACAAGTACTTTAGCAGCTTTTAAAGCTTTGCCAAAACGGTCATTTAAAGCTTCGGCACAGCGGTCAACCGTATATTCCGGCATTCTGTCGTTAATCATACCGGATGCTTCTATCATAGAAGTATGGAACCCGTATTCACGTGCTTTCCAAGCCAAATAATACGGGTCAAGAGGTATGCAATGGCCGCCAAGACCGGGACCGGGATAAAATGCCTGAAAACCATACGGCTTTGTTTTGGCTGCATCTACTACTTCCCACATACTGATGCCCATTTTATGGCACAAAATAGCAAGTTCATTAACAAGGCCGATATTAATATTACGGTAAGTGTTCTCTAAAATTTTTTCCATTTCGGCAACTGCCGGAGAAGATACTTCGTAAACATCGCCTTCCAACACATGGCGATACATTTCGGCAATAACCTCGGTTGCATCTTTGCCTATTGCGCCAACTACTTTAGGCGTATTTTTTGTTTTATAAATAAGGTTGCCAGGGTCTACACGTTCCGGAGAAAAGCCTAAGTAAAAATCCTCTCCGCATTTAAGCCCGGAGCCTTCTTCCAAAATCGGTTTAATAAGTTCTTCGGTCGTGCCGGGATAAGTAGTAGATTCCAAAACTACCATAGTTCCCTTTTTAAGATGTTTTGAAACGGATACCGCGCTATCGTGTACATAACTAATATCGGGCTGCTGATGCTCATCAAGCGGGGTTGGTACACAAATTGCAATAAAATCCACATCTTTTACAAAAGTAAAATCAGTAGTAGCAGAAAGCATTCCGCTTTTTACAATAGCTTCAAGGTCTTCATTAACAACATCGCCGATATAGTTATGCCCGGCATTTACCATATCTACTTTTTCTTTTTGTACATCAAACCCTATGGTTTTATACCCTGCTTTGGCTTTTTCTACCGCAAGCGGAAGCCCAACATAACCAAGCCCCACTACTCCGACTACAATTTCTTTACTGCGTATTTTATTAAGCAGTGTTTGTTTCATCATAGACTATGCCCTCCTGTAGTTATAAAACAGCTTTTACTGTTTCTATCATGATTTTTATATCATTAAAAAAACTATAGTTTTTTAAATATAAAAGATTCCAATGCATTTTTTGCGGTAAAACATTTTCTATGTATGTTTTGTCTATATCAATTACATCTGTTAACAAATTTTCCTCATCTTTAAATTTAATGCTTGCCTCGCTTGTTACACCGGCCGGTAAAAGTAATGTTGCCAGCATTTCGTCATCATAAGCATTAACATATTTGGGTACTTCCGGCCTTGTTCCGACAAAGCTCATATTACCTTGTAATATATCTATCAATTGCGGTAATTCATCTAAACGGCAACCGCGTAGCTTTTTGCCAATTTTAGTAATGCGCATATCACTTTTAACCGTTACTTGCGTACCAAAGCATTCGGCATTTTTTACCATAGTACGGAATTTATGAATACGAAATTTTTTACCGTATTGAGTCACACGTTCTTGCCGGAAAAATACTTCACCAGGGGAATCAAGCTTTATCAATATGGCTAATATAAAAAATACAGGCGATAAAACTATCAGCATTACCAAAGATAGAGTTTTATCAAAAATCAGCTTGCAAAATAAGCCGATTTTCTTCTTTTGCAGACTGTTATAATACTGGCGTACTGCATCATTTTGCATTACCTGAGGTAAATCATCCCAACGGCAAAGCATTATTGCAGTTCCTTTATTACTTCTTTAAAATTTTTAATGATGTATTTTACATCATTGTCAGTTAACAAGGTATGCAGCGGAAGTGTTATTTCATTTTTATAACGTTCATAAGCATTAGGATAATCTTTAATATTAAAGCCTAAATTCTTATAAGCTGTATGCATTGGCAGCGGCTTATAATGTACGTTAGTTGCAATACCACGTTCTGCCATTTTTATGATAAATTGATTACGATATTCTTCATCTTTGCCAAGCAACCGCACTAAATATAAATGACCGCTGCTTTGATATTCATCTGTATAATGATGTAAAACTTCAATATCACAATCTTTCAAACCGTCATTATATTGTTCTATAATATTTTTTCTTCTTGCTAATAATTGCGGATATCTCTCAAATTGGACAAGCCCGATAGCAGCCATAATATCTGTCATATTACATTTATAATATGTGCCTTTAATATCGTATTCCCAAGCACCGAGTTTTGTTTTGGCGAGTGCATCTTTTGACTGCCCATGTAAAGAATATAGTTGGTATTCTTTATATAATTCTTCATTATCTATGCCCGGTATATTTTTCCATGTTGCAGCTCCACCTTCTGCTGTTGTAAAATTTTTTACTGCATGAAAAGAGAAACTTGTAAAATCTGCTATGCTTCCTACCGGCATATCATGCCATTTAGCACCAAAAGCATGCGCAGCATCAGCACATACCGCAATCCTGCCAATAGCTTTTTGTATTTTATTTTTAGGTTTAAAAATTTCTTTTTTATTATTTACAATATCAAAAATCTTTTCATAATTGCATGGAATACCTGCTAAATCAACAGGTATAATTGCTTTGGTTTTACTTGTAATTGCAGAATTTAATTTTTCGTAGTTCATTTCATACGAATCTTTAGCAGTATCTACTAAAACTATTTTTGCACCTACATGCTTTATAACACTTGCCGATGCTGTATAAGTATAGGCAGAAGTAATTACTTCATCACCTTCGCCTATGCCTAACACCCTTAAATTAAGTTCTAATGCTGCCGTAGCAGAATTTAAACATACAGCCTTTTCTGTACCACAAAAATTTGCTATTTTTTGTTCTAATTTTTTTGTGCGGGGACCGGTTGTAATCCATCCGCTGCGTAATGCTTCCGCTACTTCTTTTATTTCTGCTTCTGTAATATCAGGAGGTGAAAAACTAATATTTTTCATTTAATAAGCCCCTTTCAGATTCATATATTTTCCCTGTTTGGCGTATAAGTAGGTACTATCTTTTGCAGAGTTGCTACTACTTCTTCGCCGTCTGTTATTTCAAGTATTTTGCTTATTTCCTTATCAAGTCCGGCTTTGTCTATTTCTTTTATCCTTGCCGTAAAGATTTTTTTATGCGTTGTTTTTTCTGTACCGTCTTCTGCGCTCAGCAGTTCTTCAAACAGCTTTTCTCCCGGCCTTAAACCGGTTATTTTTATTTCTATGTCTTTATCAGGTATTAAACCAGAAAGCGTTATAAGGTCTTTGGCAAGATCGTATATCCTTACCGGTTCTCCCATGTCAAGCACGAATACTTCCCCGCCTTTTGCCATAGCCCCGGCTTGTAATACCAGCTGGCTTGCTTCCGGTATTGTCATAAAGTAGCGCTTCATATCCGGATGTGTTACCGTTACAGGACCGCCTTTTGCTATCTGCTTTTTAAACAGCGGTATTACGCTGCCGCGGCTGCCGAGCACGTTGCCAAAACGTACTGCTACAAACCTTGTGCCGCTGTTTTTGTTCATGCTTTGCACATACATTTCGGCAACTCGTTTTGTACAGCCCATTACGCTTGTTGGGTTTACTGCCTTATCGGTAGATATCATTACAAAGGTTTCTACGTTGTGTGCCGCTGCTTCGTCTGCAACTACTTTCGTGCCAAGTATATTATTACGTACTGCCTCAGCCGGCTGGTATTCCATTAGCGGTACATGTTTATGTGCTGCTGCATGAAATACTACCTGCGGTTTAAAGTAGTCCATTATAGCTTTTATACGTTCTTTATCGCGTATATCGGCAATTATTGGCACTGTTTTTACTTCCGGGCTGTTTATTTTCAGTTCCTGGGTTATTTCATAAATACTGTTTTCACCTTTGCCTAAAAGCAATAGCTTTTTAGGCTGCATTTTTGCTACCTGCCGTACTATCTCACTGCCAATACTGCCGCCAGCGCCGGTAATTAATACTATTTTGCCTGCAAGATACTCTTTTACAGCTGTAGTATCAAGTTTTACCGGGTCTCTGCCTAAAAGGTCTTCTATATCTACCGGACGCAGCTGGCTTATGCTTACTTTACCTTCAATAATCTCATAAAGTCCCGGTAAAATTGTAAGTTTGCAGTTTGTTTCTTTACAGATGCTGATTATTGCTTTTATTTCTTTGCCTTTTACAGATGGCATGGCAATTATTATTTCATCTATGCCTTTTTCAGAAGCAATTTTTACAAGTTCATTACGTGTCCCCAGTACTTTAACGCCAAGTAAAATTTTGCCTGTTTTATTTTTATCGTCATCTATGAATCCTACTACCTGCCTGTTCGCTATATGGTAACGTTCTATTTCACGCAAAAGCATTGCTCCGGCATCACCGGCCCCGATAATAAGCACTTTATTCTTTTTACGCTGTATTTGCCTGTATTTAGGCTTATTCATTACGTAACTGTAAAACCTTAACGACAAGCGGCTGCCGCCAATAAAAAATATTAACAGCAATCCTGTAAATACATATAGTGAACGCGGCAATACAGCACCAATATAAAGCGATATAAAATACCATGCGGTACTGGCGGCGATATTCGCCATAACAATTGCTATAAGTTCCGTTGCGCTGGCATAGCGCCAGATTCTGCCGTAAAGTTTAAATAGATAAAACGATATGAGGTAAATAACAACAGTTAACGGCATGTATGATATGAGCAAGGAAAGATAATTAGCCGGTATTTTATTGCTGTCAAAACGCAGGTATATACTTATGAATGCAGCTAAAATAACACTGATTATATCCAATGATGCTAGAAACATCGGCAGTAAATATTTTCGCAATTTTATCCCCTATTCCAGTTTTTATTTAAAACTTATCTATAACTTTATTTTACAATCAATTATTATGTATTATATCACTTTTAAAATAAAATTTCTACTATTGACCTTTAACTTAACTCCGTTTTTACGCAAAAAAAGACTGCCTGCAAGCGCGTTTGCACTTACAAACAGTCTTTTAAAACCGGTAATTTAAATTTTAGTATTATTTAATTTTTAAGGGTACAGTTTATTTTTCGCCCGTGCTGCCGAAGCCGCCGCTGCGGGTTGCGTCGGCGCTGTCGCCGTCAGCCGCAAGGTATTTGTAAAAAATGCCCTGTGCCACGCGCTCGCCTTTTGCCAGGGTTACATCGCTGTCTGTCGTGTTATACAGTCCCAGCATAATGTGCCCCTCGTTGTCCTCGTTGTTGTAATAATCAGCGTCGATAATGCCCACGTTGTTTACCAGCGCCAGCCCTTTTTTAACCGCCATGCTGCTGCGGATATGCACACCCAAAAACTCGTCGTCCTGCATGTAGGCTTTTACGCCTGTCGGCACCATTTGCAGCGTATGCGCCTTAATTGTAACGTCCTGCGGCAGGCAGATATCATCCCCGGCCGCCATTTTTGTTTTGCGTTCCGGCATAGGGAAATCAACTTCTTTAAAAGAAGTAATTTTTTCAAAACCACGTAATTTCATAGTACACCTCATTATAAAAAATCCCGCCGAAAATAATTCAGCGGGATTTAGTTTTTACTTAAATTATTTGCTTAAGCCGCCTGCCAGCACTGCTTTGCGGGACAGGTTAATGCGGCCCTTCTGGTCGATTTCCGTAACTTTTACAACGATTTCGTCGCCAACGGAAACAACGTCTTCAACCTTGTTGACATGCTCGGTGGAAAGCTGGCTGATATGTACCAGGCCTTCTTTGCCGGGCAGGATTTCAACAAACGCGCCGAAGTTCATCAGGCGGGTAACTTTGCCGGTATAAACTTTGCCGACTTCCGCTTCGGCGGTAATGCCGTTGATGATGTCGATAGCTTTGGCAGCCTGCTCGCTGTTAATAGCGGCGATGTAAATGCGGCCGTCTTCTTCGATATCGATTTTAGCGCCGGTTTCGTCAACAATCTTTTTGATGGTTTTGCCGCCGGGGCCGATAACCTTGCTGATTTTTTCGGGGTCAATATGGATGGTGGTAATCTTCGGAGCGTATTTGGACAGCTCTTTGCGCGGTTCGGAGATGCAGTCCATCATGATGCCCATGATGTGCTCGCGGCCGCGTTTAGCCTGTGCCAGCGCCTGCTGGAAGATTTCCTTGTTGATGCCGTCAATCTTAATATCCATCTGGATGGCGGTAATGCCGTTTTTAGTACCGGCAACTTTAAAGTCCATATCGCCGAGAGCATCTTCAAGGCCCTGAATATCGGTAAGAATGGTGAAATAATCGCCGTCTTTTACAAGGCCCATTGCTACGCCGGCAACCGGTGCTTTAATAGGCACGCCTGCGTCCATAAGGGAAAGGGTGCTTGCGCAAACGCTGCCCATGGAGGAAGAACCGTTGGATTCCAGAGTTTCGGAAACCAGGCGGATTGCATACGGGAATTCTTCTTCGGAAGGAATTACCGGCAAAAGTGCACGTTCTGCCAGTGCGCCATGGCCGATTTCGCGGCGGCCCGGGCTGCGCAGCGGTTTGGTTTCGCCAACGCTGTACGGCGGGAAGTTATAATGATGGATATAACGTTTGGTAAGTTCTACGCCAAGTCCGTCCAGGGTCTGTGCTTCGCTGAGCGGAGCCAGTGCCAGCACGTTCAGAATCTGGGTCTGGCCGCGGGTAAACAGCGCGCTGCCGTGCGGGCGGGCTAAGAGACCTACTTCGCAGGTTACAGGGCGTACTTCGTCAAGCGCACGTCCGTCCGGGCGGATTTTATCCACGGAAATGGTGCGGCGTACAATCTTTTTAACGAGTTTCTGGGTAATATAAGCAACGTCTTTGGCATTGTCAGGATATTTTTCCATAAATGCGTCAGCAATTTCAGCTTTAATGCGGGCAACGTTTTCTTCGCGTTCCAGCTTGTTGGCGTCCATCAGGGCTGCTTTCAGCTGTTCAGCACCGTAAGCTTCAATTTCTGCGGCAAGTTCGGCAGGAGGTTCGTAAACAGGCACTTCCATTTTTGGTTTGCCAACTTCTGCCATAATTTTTTCCTGCCATTCAACCAGCTTTTTAATTTCTTCGTGGCCGAACCAGATAGCGTCCAGCATTTCGTCTTCGCTGATTTCCTTGGCGCCTGCTTCAACCATCAAAATAGCGTCTTTGGTGCCTGCAACGGCAAGGTTCAGGCGGCTTACTTTAGCCTGTTCAATGGTCGGGTTAATAATGTACTGGCCGTCAATCATGCCTACGCGCACACCGGCGATAGGGCCTTCAAACGGAATATCGGAAATGGAAAGTGCGCAGGAAGCGCCAATCATTGCCGGAATATCCGGTGCGTTGTCCGGGTCAACGGAAACGGCGGTTGCAACAATCTGCACGTCGTTATGGTAGCCTTCCGGGAACATCGGGCGGATCGGGCGGTCGATAAGGCGGCTGGTTAAAATAGCGGTTTCAGCCGGGCGTCCTTCACGTTTAATAAAGCCGCCGGGGATTTTACCCACAGCGTACATTTTTTCTTCAAAATCAACAGTCAAAGGGAAAAAGTCTACACCTTCACGCGGTGTTTTGGTACCGGTAGCAGCAACTACTACCGCAGTGTCGCCATAGCGCACCAATACTGCGCCGTTGGCCTGCTTGGCAATTTTGCCGATTTCCATCGTCAGCGTTCTGCCGCCAAGCTCAATGCTATAACTATGCATTTTTTGTCCTCCTAGTTTTCTCTCATTTTTGGTTTACCTGCCATATATTCTACAACATTTTTTATTTTCCTTCACTATTTTTTACAAAATTTTTTAATTTTTTTGCTTTTTTATGCAGCAAAAAGCCCCTGCCCGTTTTTTAGGCAGAGGCTTTGGCAAAACTATTCTATTTTTTCAAACATATTGGCGCCCATACCGCACAGCGGGCATTTATAATCCTCCGGCAAAGCTTCGCCTTCATATATATAGCCGCAAACCTTGCAGCGCCATTTATGCATGCCTGCTTCCTGCTGCGGTGCTGCTTCTTCTGCCGCAGGCTGTTTTTCCGCGCCGGGCGCGATATATACGCCGCCCAAATCCGCACTGCGGTCAAAATATACGGTATGCAGCATCTGTTCCGCCAGTTCGCTCAGCGGCTTGCCGTAAAAATCTGCATACAAGGCTTTAATTTCCGGGTTTTCGTGGCTTAAACGCAGCTTCATGCTGCTGTCACGCTTATAAAGACCTTCAATGCGTGCCGCACGCAAAGCGTCGCCTTTATATTCCTTGTCTTTTGGCTGTCCGCCGCCGCCGATGCAACCGCCAGGGCAGGCCATAACTTCAACAAAGTGGTAGTCTGCTTCGCCTGCTTTAATTTTTTCAATCAGTTTCTCTGTTAAACCAATATAACCATAAACAACCCCTGATTGCATACCTTCAACAGTATTTTTACCAATAATATGTTGTGGTTTTTTTATTGCTACTTCAGGTAGTTGAGCAGCACGATTAGATAACATTTCAGCAGAAATACCAATACCAGGAGCAATTGCGCCACCCATAAATTCACCTTTTGAAGAAATAACATCGAATGTCGTAGCAGTGCCAAAATCAATTACTAAACAAGCACAATGGTGACTATAGTAGGCACCAACAGCATCAACAATACGATCACTTCCTAAAGATTTAGGATTATCATATTTTACAGAAATGCCTGTTTTAATTCCTGGACCAACAATAATAGGTTCTTTGTGGAAATATTTACGAATGGAATTTGTAAAAGAATACATGATTTTAGGAACGACACTAGAAATAATAACATCTTTTATATCTTCAACGGTTACATTATAGGCGCTTAAAAAAGCAAGAATCATAAAACCATATTCGTCTGATGTCCTTTGCAGTTTAGTCGTTAAACGATAATTGCCAATAAGCTGATCGTCTTTAAAAAGTCCCATTGTAATATTTGTGTTTCCCATATCTACAACTACTAGCATCTTTATTCTCCTTTAACTTTCATTAATTTTTCTAAAATAATATGTGCTAGATCTTCTTTGCTCATTAAATCTAAATAATCAACAAAGTTTTTTGTAATTAAAGCAACTTTATTTGTATCAGTTTTAAACCCAGCACCATCTTCAAATAAATCATTAACAACTAATAAATCACAATTCTTCTTAAAAAACTTATTTTGAGCATTTTCAATAACATTTTCTGTTTCCATAGCAAACCCACAAATAGTTTGTTTTGTTTTATGTTTTCCAATATAAGATAAAATATCTTCGTTTTTTCCTAATTTTAAATAAAATTCGTCAGCTTTTTTCTTTATTTTTTGATTGCTATATTCTAAAGGACGATAGTCACCAACAGCAGCAGACATGATAACATAATCTTGAAAATCAAAATAACTTAATACTTGTTTAAACATACCTTGTGCACTTTGAATTTTGATTACATCTACTTCGTAAGGAGCTCTTTGAGATGATGGCCCACTAATCAATGTGACATGAGCTCCTAATTGACGAGCAACTTTTGCTAGTGCATAGCCCATTTTTCCACTTGAATGATTTGAAATAAATCTCACTGGATCAAGTGGCTCTTGAGTAGGACCAGCGGTAATAAGAACATGCTTTCCAGCTAATGGATGAGGAGATGTCGCATATTCAATAGCATCAAGTAAATCTTCAATATCACTTAAATGTCCTCTTCCTTGATAACCACATGCGAGTTCACCAATTTCAGGTTCCACAATCTTAATATGATAAGATTTACAAATGTCAAGATTTTTTTGAGTTGCAGTATTTTCATACATGTGTACATTCATTGCAGGAGCAATGATTTTTGGACATGTTGCTGCTAAAAAGGCGGAAGATAAAACATCGTCTGCTAAACCATGAGCAACTTTGGCAATAATATTTGCAGTTGCTGGAACAATAATAAAACAATCAGCATCCTTAACAATGTTAATGTGTTTAATTTGATAACCTGTTTCATCAAAATCATCAATTAAAACAGGTTTATGAATAAGTGCTCCAAAGGTAAGTGGTGTTACAAATTGAGCCGCATTTTTTGTCATAATAACTTCAATATTATAATTTTTCTTTTTTAAACGGGAAATAAGTTCACATGTTTTATATGCTGCAATACTTCCTGTTATCCCAAGTATTACCGTTTTTCCCTTTAACATCACAAAACCTCACGTTCTTTTCTAAATTATTTATGCAATGATAAAACTTTTTTTGTTTATCATAACATACTTTTTATGTATTGTCAGCCTGCCTGGAAAAATTACACTGTTTCCCTTGTCATTTAAAATTTGCTATGCTATGATACTGATGTTTATGAGCCAAGGAGCAAATGGACACAAAACAGTTCCTGTTTTCCTTTGCCCGGCTACTTATATCCATATTTTTCAGGAGGATTTTTACTATGAAAAAAGACACTCGATACCTGGTCAGTGTTGCACTTATGGCAGCGATCGTCATTCTTCTGGCTAACACACCGCTTGGAATGATCCAGCTTCCGATTATTAAGGCGACAACTGTACACATCCCGGTTATCATCGGTGCGATTCTTTTGGGTCCATCCGCCGGTGCGATCCTGGGAGCGATTTTCGGCATCTGTTCCCTGATCAGCAATACAACCGCTCCAACACTTCTTTCGTTTGCTTTTTCTCCGTTTCTGAGTACAACCGGTCTTGTTGGCGTGGTAAAAGCGATCTGGATCTCGGTTGGATGCCGCATTATGATCGGCGTGATCTCCGGATGGCTCTGGATCTTATTTCGAAAACTGAAAGCGAATTCTTATCTTTCCCTTATCATTACTGGTTTTGTCGGTTCGATGGTAAATACGATATTTGTTATGGGCAGTATTTATCTGCTCTTTGCCGGACAGTATGCCGCTGCCAAAGATGTGGCACGCACCGCGGTGTTCGGCCTGATCATGGGTACGGTCACTGCATCCGGCATCCCGGAAGCGATTGCTGCCGCAATCCTTGTCACTGTCATCACAAAAGCACTGCTGAAGGTTGTTCCTAATCTTTCAAACGCTTCTGCTAACTAAATCGCAGGCACAGCTTCCGTGCGTTCGATCTGAATACATACGCTCTGTGCCTTCGCAGAATGGAGGATATTTTGATTCTTGCAATTGATATCGGAAATACAAACATTGTGGTCGGCTGTATCCGTGGGGACGAAGTTCTCTTCACTGAACGCCTTTCCACCAATACAACACATACAACTCTGGAATATGCTATCAGCTTTAAAAATGTTCTAGAAATTTATCAGATCGATGCAAAGGAAATCGAAGGTGCCATCATTTCTTCTGTTGTCCCGCCGATCACCAATGTGATCCGTGATTCGATCCATAAAATTACCGATGCTGAAGTGCTGATCGTCGGTCCCGGTGTAAAAACCGGTCTGAATATTCTGATGGATAATCCGAAAACACTCGGAAGTGACCTGGTTGTCAATGCGGTGGCCGGCATCAGTGAATATCCGGTTCCGCTGATCCTGATCGACCTTGGCACAGCGACCACAATCTCTGTGATCGACAATAAGAAAAATTATATCGGCGGCATGATTCTTCCGGGAATCCGTGTTTCTACCGACTCTCTGACCAGCCGCACCTCACAGCTGCCGCGTATCGGTGTGGAAGAACCCCGCCGCCTGATCGGAACCAACACCATCGACTGCATGAAGAGCGGTATGATCTACGGAAATGCTTCCTGTCTGGATGGAATGATCCAGCGTATCAACCGTGAACTTGGTGAAAAAGCAACGGTAGTCGCTACCGGAGGGCTTGCACGGTTCATCGTTCCGCACTGTCTGGAACATGTCATTCTTGATGACGAGCTGCTCTTAAAAGGTCTGAAATACATTTATTATAAGAATCGCACTCCACGTCATGCCGGATAAAAGTACTTTTAGAACAACTTTCTATATACCGAGACTGAAATCTGCACCGTTCTGAATTGTTATACAAAAATATTTACTGTTCTTTCAAAAAAGTCATTGACAACTTCAGAAATATTTGCTAATATATAGGACGTGTCACGGACACAATACAGGGGATTGGTCAAATGGTATGACAGAAGTCTCCAAAACTTTTAGCGGGAGTTCGATTCTCTCATCCCCTGTTATGAAAACCGAAAGGTCTCAAAAGACTTTTCGGTTTTTTTGCATATTCTGAACTTTATTTTTTGTCTGATTGTCGGTCTGTGCATTCTTATGAGCAAATATGCAATAGATATCACAAGACAGAAGTACACAAAAAAACGACCTCACTTCCATGATCGAGATCTGGAATGAGGTCGTTGAAGATGGCGTTATTTCCAACATCCATGCACGTCATCTCTGTGAACGTCTTGGATTTGTCCAGCCTGGTGTCCTGGTGTCAGCCCTTTTCTTCGGATTCCCGCAAAAACAGAACCGGAAATATTGTGCCAGACACTGAAGATTGCTCCCGGAAGTGTTGCCAGCGGGCTTGTCGCAAAATTTGCAGTCGCAAGGGAAACGGCAAGTCCGCTGTTCTGCATTCCGACTTCAATTGCGATTGCTGTTGCCTTGGAATATTCAATATGAAATATTTTTGCTGCCAGAAGGCCAAGTCCCATACCGCACAGATTGTGGATCGCCACAACAATCAGTACAAGCACACCGCAGCTTACAATTTTTTCTGCATTGATGGCTACAATTCCGGAAATGATCATCACGATCGATACAACGGAGATCAGCGGCAGCACTTCTGAAATTTTTTCAATCTGCTTTCCAAAGAGTGTCCGGATCAAAATTCCAAGAAGTACCGGGATCAGGATTACTTTTACCACTGAGATCACCATTGCCCAGAAAGACACTTCCACCCAGGTTCCTGCCAGAATATAAACCAGAAGCGGTGTCATCAGCGGAGCGATCAAAGTGGAAGCGATCGTCATACCAACAGAAAGTGCCACATCGCCCCCTGCAATATACGTGATCACATTGCTCGCTGTTCCGCCGGGACAGCAGCCGACCAGGATCACACCAAGTGCCAGTTCCGTCGGAAGTTTTAAAATCATACAGAGGGTCCAGGCGATCAGCGGCATGATCGTATACTGCGACACAAATCCGATCAGTACTTCTTTTGGTCTTGAAAATACAACCTTGAAGTCTTCCATCCGGATCGTGAGCCCCATTCCGAACATCGCCACTCCAAGAAATACCGAAGTGTATTTAGTCGTCCACGCAAAACCGTCCCGCCAGAAAAAAGCAAGCACGGAAAATGCAATGATGATCACACCGATGTATTTGGTCAAAAAGGAACTGATTTTTCCGATTTTATGCATGATATTTTTCATAGGCTACACACCATAGCTGAAGTTGTCGATCAGTCTTGTTTTTCCGATATAGACTGCCATCGCTACCAGCACATCACGGTCTGCTTTTTCTATCGGCTGCATCGTAAGTGCATCTACCATCATAACATAATCAATACGTGCCAGCGGTTCTGCCTCAATGATCGCTTTCATCGGATTCAGCACTTCTTTTGCATCTGCTCCTGTGTAAATCACTTCTTTTCCGGTCTTTACTGCTCTTGAAAGGCAAAGTGCCGCTTGTCTCTCTTTATCATTTAAGTAAGTGTTTCTGGATGATTTTGCCAGTCCGTCTTCTTCACGGACGATCGGACATCCGACAATCTCAATATCAAAATTCAGATCTTTTACCATTTTACGGATGATTGCAAGCTGCTGTGCATCTTTTTCCCCAAAATAAGCACGATCCGGTGCTACGATATGGAATAATTTTGTAACAACGGTACACACACCTTTAAAATGAATCGGTCTTGTTTTTCCGCAAAGTGTTTCTGATAAGGTATCAATACTTACAAAAGCATGTGGATCATGATACATATCTTCCGGAGACGGTGCAAAGATCAAATCTGCTCCAAGGCTTTCGCAAAGCTTACTGTCTCTTTCGAAATCTCTCGGATATGCCTCTAAATCTTCATTTGGGCCGAACTGCGTCGGATTTACAAAATCAGAAACCACAACAATATCGTTCTGTTCTCTGCATTTACGGATCAGACTTGCATGTCCTTCATGAAGAAATCCCATAGTCGGCACCAGGCCGATGGTCTTTCCTTCTTTTTTCCATTGTTTTATCTGCTTTCTTGTTTCCTCGACTGTTTTTGTTACCTGCATTTTGTTTCTCTCCTCTTTTTATAGATTACGAGATAGTCTCTGAACTGAACTTCAAAAATCATGCTATATCATATACAAAACAGAATCCTGTCACGAATACAGGTCTGGTTCAGATCAATACTGATATCACCCCAACTGTCCATGTTTTTCGTAACATGAAATTCTGCTGATCTTGTTTTTCTCATCTACGAACACAACGGATGGTTTATGGTTCTTCGCCTCTTCCGGATCATACTGTCCATAAGCCATGATAATAATTTTATCTCCAGTGCTGACACAGCGTGCTGCTGCACCATTTAAACAGATCATGCCACTTCCGCGTTCCCCGCAGATTGTATACGTTTCAAACCGGCTTCCATTGTTCACATCCACGATCTGCACTTTTTCATATTCTAAAATTCCTGCTGCTTCCAGAAGTTCTTCGTCCACGGTAATACTTCCCACATAATCCAGCTCCGCCTGAATAACGGTCGCCCGGTGAATTTTACCTTTTAACATTTCTACTGTCATTTCTAATTCCTTTCCATGCTCACAGAAAAATCAAGTCAGTTGACTCTTTCAATCCAACTAAAAAAGCACCTTCAAGGCATAAAGTGACCCTGAAAATGCTGCTTCATTTCCCTGTTTTCAAAGTCTTACTTTAATCGTTTTAAATATAAGCTCTGTTTTTTGATTTTCCCTGTCCAAGTTCTGAGAATTTTCTCTGTCCCCGGGATCTACATTGTAATGTTTGATTTTTTTCATTCAGTACGAGTATAGCTTTGCCTGCAAATACTATCTCATGCGGTATTATGGCATTGTTTTCCTCCCTTGTCAATGTTTATCTCAGTCGAGAAGACTCCCACTTCTGATATAATTTTCTGTTGTCGAGAAACAATTATCACTTTTCTTTTGCAGATAAGTGCGGTATGATACATTTGGTGAGAATATTTCTCAATTTTAAGAATCATATATAATTACGAATTTTGAACGTAGAGAAGCGGATTGTAAATGTCCGCTTTACCAATTCAAGGAGGACATATGACACTTAGAGAACTAAAGATAGGCGAAAGTGCTGTTGTCACACAGCTTGGCGGCGAAGGTGCTCTTCGTCAGCACTTTCTTGATATGGGCATGATCCCCGGTGCAGAGGTCACGGTCCAGAAAATGGCTCCGATGGGTGATCCGATGGAGCTGAAAATCCATGGCTATGAACTGACACTGCGTCTTGCAGATGCCGAGAAGATCCAGGTTGAAAAAATTTCTGAGAAAAGAGAACATCCACTTCCGGAAAAGAAACATTTCAAGCGGGAACATCCGGGGCTTGGCGAGGGCGGCAAATATCATGAAAAAAGCAGTGAGCATCCGCTTCCGGACGGCACGGTACTGACTTATGCTCTGGTCGGAAACCAGAACTGTGGAAAAACAACACTCTTTAATCAGCTGACCGGCTCCAATCAGCATGTCGGCAATTTTCCGGGCGTAACGGTTGACCGGAAGGACGGTGCGATCAAAGGTCATCCCGAGACACTGGTCACAGACCTTCCGGGCATTTATTCCATGTCTCCATACAGCAGTGAAGAAATTGTTTCCCGGAATTTTGTTTTAAATGAAATGCCAAAGGCGATCATTAATATCGTGGATGCCACCAATATTGAACGAAATCTGTATCTGACCATGCAGCTACTTGAAATGAACATCCCGATGGTTGTCGCTTTGAATATGATGGATGAAGTGACCGGAAATTCCGGTTCAATCGATATCAATGGCATGGAGGCTTTACTCGGTGTACCGGTCATCCCGATCTCTGCTGCAAAAAATGAAGGTGTGGATGAGCTTGTCCGCCATGCCCTTCATATTGCAAAATATCAGGAACGCCCGACCAGACAGGATTTTTGTGATGAGAATGACTATGATGGTGCCGTTCATCGCTGCATCCACGCTGTGATCCATCTGATTGAAGATCACGCCAGGCGTGCAAAACTTCCGGTACGTTTTGCAGCAAGCAAAGCCATCGAAGGAGACTCTCTGATCCTGGAGCAGCTTGCCCTTGACCAGAACGAAAAAGAAATGCTGGAACATATCGTGCTGCAGTTGGAAAAAGAACGCGGTCTTGACCGCAATGCTGCCATTGCTGATATGCGTTTCTCTTTCATTGAAAAAGTATGCCGTCAAACCGTTGTTAAGCCAAAAGAAAGCAAGGAACATATCCGCAGCCAGAAGATTGACCGTATCCTTACTGGAAAATATACTGCCATCCCATGTTTTGTCGGAATCATGGTCGCTGTTTTTTACCTGACTTTCAACGTGATCGGTGCATGTCTTCAGGATCTTCTTGCACTCGGCATCGATGCACTGACAAAAGTAACCGATCATGTGCTGACTGCCGCAAATGTCAATCCGGCCATTCACGGACTTGTGATTGACGGAATCTTTTCCGGCGTCGGCTCTGTTTTAAGTTTCCTGCCGGTTATCGTAACCCTGTTCTTCTTTCTTTCTTTAATGGAAGACAGCGGATACATTGCCCGCGTTGCTTTCTTTATGGACAAACTGCTCAGAAAAATCGGTCTGTCCGGCAGAAGCATTGTACCGATGCTGATTGGATTTGGCTGTACCGTTCCGGCTGTCATGTCCACCAGAACACTTCCAAGTGAACGTGACCGGAAAATGACCATTCTTTTGACTCCGTTTATGAGCTGCAGTGCCAAACTTCCAATCTATGCATTTTTTGTAAATGCATTCTTCCCGGGACGCGGCGGGCTGATCATGGCAGGACTTTATATTCTTGGCATTGTGATGGGTATCCTGATCGCCCTGTTTTATAAAGGCACTTTATTTAAAGGCGAAGCTGTTCCGTTTGTCATGGAACTTCCGAATTATCGACTTCCGGGCTTTAAAAATGTAAGTCAGCTTTTATGGGAAAAAGCCAAAGACTTTCTGCAGAGAGCATTCTCCGTAATCCTGGTCGCTACTGTCGTTGTCTGGTTCCTGCAGAGCTTTGATCTGCATCTGAACATGGTAACGGATTCACAGAACAGCATCCTTGCCACAATTGCGGGAATGATCGCACCGCTGTTTCAGCCTCTCGGACTTGGCGATTGGCGGATCTGTACCTCACTGATCAGCGGATTTATGGCAAAGGAAAGTGTTGTATCCACACTGGAAATTCTTTTTGCCGGAAACGTCAACACTGCACTTTCCACCCTGTCGACCGCATCACTTCTTGTATTCAGCCTGCTCTACACCCCTTGCGTGGCTGCAATTGCATCCATCAAACGTGAACTTGGACAAAGGTGGGCAATCGGAGTGGTTGTATGGCAGTGTGTGATCGCGTGGCTTGCAGCATTTGCGGTACATCTGATTGGAAGTTTTCTGTGATTCTGTAAAAATGCACAAAAGACAGAGAAAACATATTATCTACGTTTTCTCTGTCTTTTATCTTAGTCTGTTAAACGTTTTTATATATCTGATCACTCTTCCAGTGCTTTTAATATCTGCTCATTCATCAGATCATACGAAGCCCAGTTTTCTTTTCTTGTATTGATTTTCACACATTCACAAATGTATTTTATAATCCATATAGTTTCATCTACTGTTTTTCCAGTTCTCTCTTTTACCCATTCCTGGGTAACAGAAACAATATTGTGAGCTGCAATATTTCTTAGTTTATGTTCTACTTCTACCAGTTCATTTACTCTTTGTGCAAGAAGTTTATCTTCACATTTTGCCTGAATGATATTATTTAATGCCCCCAAATAAACCGGACCATAGCGGAAATAAGAATAATTTCCCTGTGCAAGCCTTAAAATTTCTGTTCCACTCATTTTCTGCTCATCCCATTCTCGAAAAGCTTTTCGTTTGTAATATTTTGTAATGTCAATATCACAAAACTCTGCTAAAACCATTTCCAGCAGGTCCACGCTAAGAGGTGTAATCGCCCTTAAAAAATCTGCATATTCTCCACGTTTTACTTTCAGATCAAGAATAAGCGTATACTCAAAAAGCACTTTCTTTTTATCATTTTCGTGAACTGCTTTCAAGATTCCGTTTGCTTCCGGCAGAACACTGTTCATTTTTTTCCAGTCCAGAACCGATCTTGCTTCTGCCGTTTCCAGCCATTTATAAGCAAATATACTCAGATCCTGTTTTATATCTTTTGCCACGTGAACTACCCATTGTCTAAAGCCAATGGGCTTCCTGCTTCGCAGACCTCGCAACCTACTATCTCCACAGGCGTTAATTCGGACAGTCCCTGTCCTATATTGTTATTCCTTTTATGCTATTCGTCTTAATCCTTCTTCCAGTATATTCTTTGCTGCGTTGATATCCCTGTCATGATTTGTTCCACAAACAGGACATGTCCATTCCCTTACTGATAGATTTTTTGTCTCTGTATTTTGGTATCCACAGACTGAACACAGCTGACTACTGGCATAGAATGTATCTATTTTGACATATTTCCTGCCATTCCACTTTGCCTTATATTCTAACTGTCTTGTCAGCTCATACCATGATACATCACTTATAGACTTTGCCAAACGGTGATTTTTTACCATGTTTTTTATCTGCAAATCTTCCGAAACTATCACTTGGTTTT
>ERZ779885.1670-NODE-1670-length-22065-cov-9.507905_pt1 | contig 22065 bp, 19 predicted proteins | sample MGYA00511554_ERZ779885 | MGnify/ENA primary metagenome ERZ779885 (study PRJEB29588, sample SAMEA2160998) | human gut metagenome | biome: human gut; feature: human-associated habitat; material: faeces | place: Denmark | collected 2008/2010 ... | reverse complement strand
TGCGCCTGACGATCGCCCCGCCGCGGCCTTCGCTTCCGCAAATGCGGGCGGCGGAGGACCTCGACGAGGCGGAGAGCCGGGTGGGAACGGTCCGGGTGCTCGTCTTCGAGCAGGAAGGCGGCCGTTACCTTTACCGCAATATGGCCGAAGGCGAGCAGGTACGGTTCTCCGGGAGTGCGACGCGGTTCGAGGTTCGGCTTCCCGGGACGCCGAACCCGGTGAAACTGGCGCTGGTGTGCAATTACGGCGATGCGTTCGAGAGGTATGCGCCTGCCGCGGGGAGCGACGAGGCGACGGTTCGGGAGCGGATTGGACGGTCGTTCTCCGGGCTGACCGGGGATCTGCCGATGTACGGCGAGATATCTCTTCCGTCGGGATTGCGGGCGGATGCGGAGAACCGCTTCGATGTCAGGCTGCTGCGCGCCGTGGCGCGGGTCGATGTGACGAAGGCGCTCGATGCCGGTTCCCGTCCTTTCCGGATCGGGGAGGTCTATGTCTATCGGCCGAACGACAAAATAAGGATCGTTCCGGACGACATGGGTTCGGCCGAGTCGCCGCGCGTCACGGCGCCTTCGGTGTTTGCAGGGGCACAGAAGTCGGCGGAGCCGGTGAAGGTGACCGCCGCGGAACCCGACCCGGCGTCGGTCGCGGGAATCTGTCTCCCGGAGTCCGCGGCCGAGAGCGACCCGGCGGCGCAGTTGTCGGAGGCAACCTGCATCGTCGTCGGCGGGTACTACGACGGGCAGGAGCGGCTCTCCTACTACCGGATTGACTTCGACCCGGGTATCGACGGGCATCCGTTCGGGCAGGTGCTGCGGAATTACAAGTATGTTTTCCGCATCCGCAAGGTGCTGGGCGAGGGATGGAGCGATCCCGATACGGCCGCGACGAGCCGGGCGACGAGCATTGCGGTCGAAACGGAGGCGTGGGAGGATTTCACGACGGAGATGTATTTCGAGGGCGACAATTACCTCGGGGTCTCCGCCCGCAGCGTGTCGCTCGGCTATGTCGCCGGGAAGACGGCGCGGGTGGACGTGCAGGCCACGGTCCCCTACTCGGTCCGCTGGCTCGACGCTTCCGGCGTTCCGACCGGCGGCGAGGCGTCGCAGACCGGCGAGGTGCTGGAGAACGGAAGTTTCTCGGTCGCTATCGGCCGCGACGCCGGGGCCGGAGAGACGCTCTCCTACCTGTCGTTCTCGGCGCTTGCGGACAACCGCACGGATCGGGACGTAACGGCCCGGCTGCGGGTGACCGGAGGGCGCTGGACGTTCGACATCGCGGTGACGCAGGGAAATCCCTCGCAGTTCAGGACCCGGATCGTGCGCGTGCTCTCCGTGCAAGAGATCGGAGACCTCGGGACGAACACCCCGACTTCGGCCAGCGGACTGCCCATGCGGCGTATCCTGGACAATGCGAAGAATTTCTCCCCGGGCGGAACGGTCGTCATCGGCGGCTTTTCCTTCTCGGAGGCGTCGCGGGCGGAGATGCAGGCCACGGGGACGGGGAGCGCCGCGGACAAGGAGATTTTCCGGAGCATGCAGGCGACGATCGGGGCGCAGGACGTGATCTATCTGACATACAACACCCCGATTTCGAACGAGTTGGCGCAGGTGGTCCTCGCCTGGCTCCGGGCTGCTCCCGGCCGGGTGCTGATCGTCGGCACGGACACCGATACGAGCAACGCGCAGTTGCGGCAATACCTGACTTCGGACGGCACGTGGAAATACTATTACCGGAACAACCTGGGCGGGCAGTTCCGGCGGGCGGCGCGGACCGATGCCAACGCGCGCTTCTTCACGATGCCTTTCGGAACGGTGGCCGAGAATGCGCCCGTCGTCCGTGCGGACGACTATGCGGCCTACTGCTCCGACTATCCGTCGCGGGTGACGCCGCTGGTGGTCAGCGACGTTTCGGGGCAGGGCGGCACGCTCATCGTGGGGGTGAACGGTACGGACCGGATCGTTTACCTGGGAGACGCCAGCCTCCACCAGTACAACCGGCTCAGTTCGCAGGCCAATGCCGACGGTACGGTGACGACGGATTTCGACCGGCTGATGGCCAACCTCTGGGCATGGATCGTGGAACGCGTGTGCGGGGCCGGGTGATGCGGCCGGGACCGGAACTTCATAGAATCGCAATGTGATGAAAAACTATCTGTACGAAACGGCAGTCCTGCTCTGTCTGGCACTGCTCCCGGGCTCGGGCGCATCGGCGCAGGAACGTTCGGCCCTCCGGACGGCCGGGCCGCGGTTCGCCGTCCGGACGAACGCGCTCTATTGGGCGACGGCGTCGCTCAACGCCGGATTCGAGGTGGGGCTGGACCCGCGGACCTCGTGGGAGGTGGCGGGCGGCTACAACCCCTGGACCTTCGGAGACAACCGAAAACTCAAGTTCTGGACGGCGCAGACCGAATTCCGCTACTGGCTCCGCAGGCGTTTCGCCGGGCATTTTTTCGGGCTTCACGTTCTCTATGCCGACTACAACGCCGGGGGTGTGAAGCTCTTCGGCATGGGCGACCGCCGTTACGAGGGCTTCCTCTACGGCACGGGGCTTTCCTACGGATACCAGTGGGTCGTCGGCCGGAGATGGAACATCGAGGCGATGCTGGGCGTGGGATACATCCGGTCGGAATACGACCGCTATGTCTGGAAGCGCTGCGGGCGGTTTCTGGGCAGCGGCCGCCGGAACTATTTCGGTCCGACGCGGGCCGGCGTGTCCGTCGGTTTCATGATACGGTGAGTTCCCCTGCCGGCGTCCGTTCCGGGACGCGGCGGCCGTTTCCCGCGCAGGCGACCTTCCGGCCGTTCGTGCGGCGCATATCCGTAATCCGGGTTGGAGAATCCGTAATCCATCTACACGGAAATTCATTTTTATTCGGTATTTTTGCAACATAAATTCGGAAGTTTATGTTGCGGAAAATCCGACGGACGCTCGCCGTTCTCTTCTTCGCGTGCATCACGCTGCTCTTCCTCGATTTCACGGGGACGCTCCATGCCTGGCTGGGATGGATGGCCCGGGTGCAGTTCCTGCCGGCGGTGCTGGCGCTGAATGTCGGTGTCGTGGCGGTGCTTGCGGTGCTGACGCTCCTTTTCGGCCGGGTCTATTGCTCGGTCGTCTGCCCGCTCGGGGTGTTTCAGGATCTCGTCGCCTGGCTCGGCGGCCGCGGGAAAAGGCGGAAGTACCGTTTCTCCTACTCTCCGGCCCGGCGGTGGCTGCGCTGCGGGACGCTGGCGCTGTTCGTCGCGGCGCTGGTCGCCGGCGTGGGTTCGCTGGTCGCCCTGCTTGCGCCGTACAGCGCCTACGGACGTATCGCCTCCAACTTCTTCCGTCCGGTTTATCTCTGGGGCAACAATGCGCTGGCCGCGGTCGCCGAGCGTGTGGGAAGCTATGCGTTCTATGAAACGGAGGTCCGGGTGGCGGGCCTGCCGACGCTGCTGATCGCCGCTGCGACGTGCGCCGTGCTCGTCGTGCTGGCGTGGCGCAACGGCCGGACCTACTGCAATACGGTCTGCCCGGTGGGGACGGTGTTGGGGTTCCTCTCGAAATATGCGCTGTTCCGGCCCGTGATCGACCCGGAGAAATGCCGGGACTGCGGCTTGTGCGCCCGGGGGTGCAAGGCCGCCTGTATCGACTACCGGAACCGCCGGATCGACTATTCGCGCTGCGTGGCCTGCATGGACTGCCTCGACGTTTGCAGGCACGGGGCGGTCGGCTACCGGTTTCACACGAAGACCGCCGCATCCGTTCCGGGAGCGGCGGCCGGAAAACGGACGGAATCGGCGGCTCCTGCTGATACGGGCCGCCGGAATTTCCTGACCGGAACGGGGCTGTTGCTCGGTGTGGCGGTCGCCCGGGCGCAGGAAAAGAAAGTGGACGGCGGTCTGGCCGTCATTCTGGACAAGCGGGCGCCGCACCGCATCACGCCCCTCGTGCCGCCGGGCGCCCGGTCCCTGCACCATCTGGCGACGCACTGTACGGGCTGCCAGCTCTGCGTCTCGGTCTGTCCTAATCACGTTCTGCGGCCCTCCGCCCGGCCCGAGACGCTCATGCAGCCCGAATCCTCCTACGAACGCGGCTATTGCCGCCCCGAGTGCACGAAGTGTTCGGAGGTCTGCCCTACCGGTGCCATCCTGAGGCTCACGGCGGACGAGAAGTCCGCGGTTCAGATCGGCCATGCCGTCTGGGTGCGGGAGAACTGCGTGCCGCTCACCGACGGCGTGGAGTGCGGCAACTGCGCCCGCCATTGTCCCGCGGGGGCCATCACGATGGTCGCCTCCGATCCGGCGTCGCCCGGTTCGCCGAAGATTCCCGTCGTGAACGAAGAGCGCTGCATCGGCTGCGGCGCCTGCGAGAACCTCTGTCCGGCGCGGCCGTTCAGCGCCATCTATGTCGAAGGACACGAACAGCACAGAATCATTTGATCCGAAAACGTATGGATACGAAGAACAGACACGCGATCGGCCGCCGGGAGTTTCTCAAACGGCTCGGTGCCGGGGCCGCCGTATCGACGGCGGCATTGGCCGGGTGCGCCCCGGAGCGCGGTCCCGCAGCGGACGGTACCTCCGCTTCCGGAGAGATTCCGACCGATGCGATGACTTTCCGCATCAATCCCCGGACGGGCGAGAAGGTTTCGCTGCTCGGATACGGCTGCATGCGCTGGCCGACCGTGGGCGGTGACGGACCCGATGCCGACGAGATCGACCAGGAGACGGTGAACCGGCTGGTGGATTTCGCCATTGCGCACGGGGTGAACTATTTCGACACCTCCCCGGCCTACTGCAAGGGGCAGTCCGAGCGCGTCACGGGCATCGCTCTCAAGCGCCACCCCCGCGAGAAGTATTTCATCGCCACGAAACTCTCGAACTTCGCCCCTTCGACCTGGAGCCGCGAGGCGTCGCTGGCCATGTATCGCAATTCGTTCCGCGAATTGCAGGTGGATTACATCGACTACATGCTGCTGCACGGCGTGGGCATGGGCGGCGGCATGGAGGAGTTCGAGGCCCGCTACATCCGGAACGGGATGCTCGATTTTCTCCTCGCCGAACGCGAGGCGGGCCGCATACGCAACCTCGGCTTCTCGTACCACGGCGATATACGCGTCTTCGACCGTCTGCTTGCCGGACACGACCGCTATCGGTGGGATTTCGTGCAGATCCAGATGAACTACCTCGACTGGCGGCATGCCCGGGAGATCAACCCGCGGAACACCGACGCCGAGTACCTCTACGGCGAGTTGGCCGGGCGCGGCATTCCGGCCGTCATCATGGAACCGCTGCTGGGCGGCCGTCTGTCGAAGGTCCACGATCACATCGTCGCCCGCCTCAAGCAGCGCGAACCCGGCCGGAGCGTGGCGTCGTGGGCCTTCCGCTTCGCGGGGTCGTATCCCGGGGTGCTGACCGTGCTGAGCGGCATGACCTACATGGAGCATCTGCAGGACAACCTGCGTTCGTACTGTCCGCTGCAACCGCTGACCGACGAGGAGCGGGAGTTCCTCTTCGCCACGGCCGACCTGATGATGCAGTACCCCACCATTCCGTGCAACGACTGCAAATACTGCATGCCGTGCCCTTACGGACTGGACATTCCGGGTATCCTGCTCCATTACAACAAATGCGTCAATGAGGGGAACGTGCCGGAGGACCGCCAGGCGGAGAACTATCGCAAGGCCCGGCGGGCGTTCCTCGTGGGTTACGACCGTTCGGTTCCGCGGCTGCGGCAGGCCGACCGCTGCATCGGCTGCAATCAGTGCGTTCCGCACTGTCCGCAGAACATCCGGATTCCGCAGGAGATGCAGCGTATCGACCGCTTCGTGGAACACCTCAAACAGGGAACGCTATGACGATGCGCCGTCTGACCGAAATTCTGCACGGGGGCGGCTGGTCGCTGGTCGTGGACAACGGAGCGATCCGCACCTTCTCCGGCCGGGGCGTCTCCGACCTGTACGGGCTGCTGACGCGCGAACCCGAAACGCTCCGGGGGGCCTCCGTGGCGGATAAGGTGGTGGGCAAGGGTGCCGCGGCCCTGATGGTTCTGGGCGGCGTGAAGGAGGTGTATGCCGACGTGGCGAGCGCTCCGGCCCTCGGACTTTTCGCCGCGGCGGGCATCCGGGTCGTTTGCCGGGAGGAGGTTCCTCACATCGTCAATCGCACGCGGACGGGCATCTGTCCCGTGGAGCGTCTCTGCGCCGACTGCCGCACGGCCGGGGAGTGCCTGCCCCGTATCGGGGCATTTCTGGAGAATCTGCCGTAAGGAAGGAAAAACGTGAAATAACATGCTATGGAAACTACCGTGAAACTCTATTCGCTGGAGTACAGGGAGGCGAAAACCTATTCGTTGGCGGCGCTGTTCGTCGCGGGCAACATCGTCCTGCCGCAGTTGTGCCACACCGTGCACATGGGCGGACCGACGTGGCTGCCGATCTACCTCTTCACGCTCGTCGGGGCCTACAAGTACGGCCGCTGCGTCGGATTGCTGACGGCTGTCGCCTCGCCGCTGCTCAACTCGGCGCTCTTCGGTATGCCGGCCGCCGCCGTGCTGCCCGCCATCCTGCTCAAATCGACGCTGCTGGCCCTGATCGCCGGATTCGCCGCCGCCCGCTTCCGCAGGGCTTCGTTGCCGCTGTTCGCCGCCGTGGTGCTGGCTTACCAGACGGTCGGCACATTGGGCGAATGGGCCCTGTCGGGCAGCCTCTACGCCGCGGCGCAGGATTTCCGCATCGGAATTCCCGGGATGCTGCTCCAGGTATTCGGCGGCTGGGCGGCAGTCAATTACCTGATCCGAAGATAGACACCTGATTTTGCATAAAACGACCGAATCATGCGAGCATACGCTTATGTCGGACCCGGGAGGTTCGAACTGCTGGACAAGCCCCGCCCCGAGCTGCGGGATTCGCGCGACGCCATCGTGCGCGTCACGCTCGGAAGTATCTGCACGAGCGACCTGCACATCAAACACGGCAGCGTGCCGCGCGCCGTGCCGGGCGTGACCGTAGGTCACGAAATGGTCGGCGTCGTGGAGCGGGTGGGCGACCGTGTCGCATCCGTCCGGCCCGGCGACCGGGTGGCGGTCAATGTCGAGACGTTCTGCGGCGAGTGCTTTTTCTGCCGGCACGGCTATGTGAACAACTGCACCGATCCCGACGGCGGTTGGGCGCTGGGCTGCCGGATCGACGGCGGGCAGGCGGAATATGTCCGCGTACCCCATGCCGATCAGGGACTGACCCCCATTCCCGATACGGTGAGCGACGAGCAGGCGTTGTTCGTCGGCGACATTTTGGCCACGGGGTTCTGGGCCGCCCGGATTTCGGAGATCGGGCCGGAGGATACGGTGCTCGTCATCGGCGCCGGACCGACGGGCGTCTGCACGTTGCTCTGCGCCATGTTGAAATGGCCCCGGCGCATCATCGTCTGCGAGAAGTCGCCCGAACGGATGCGGTTCGTGCGGGAGCACTATCCCGACGTGCTCGTGACCGGACCCGAGACATGCCGGGATTTCGTGCTCCGGTACAGCGATCACGGCGGGGCCGATGTCGTGCTGGAGGTGGCCGGTACGTCGGACACGTTCCGTCTGGCCTGGGAGTGCGCCCGTCCCAATGCCGTCGTGACGGTCGTCGCGCTTTACGACGAACCGCAGGTGCTGCCCCTGCCGGATATGTACGGCAAGAACCTGACGTTCAAAACCGGAGGCGTGGACGGCTGCGACTGTGCCGAGATTCTGCGCCTGATCGCGGCGGGAAAGATTGACACGACGCCGCTCATCACGCACCGCTTTCCGCTGAGCCGGATCGGAGAGGCGTACCGCCTGTTCGAGACCCGGTCGGACGGTGTGGTGAAAGTGGCGGTCGAGTGCGGGAAATAGCCGGATCCGCCGGAGCGGACCGGAAAACGGAGAAACATACTGGAATTATGATGACACTGGATGATTTTTTGAAACTCGCCCGGGCGGGCTGGCCGCTCGCTTCGGCGGAAACGCTTGAATTCATGGATCGCATGAGCGACGAGGCTCGTCGCATCACCTGCCGGCTGAACGCCTCCTACCATACGCCCGACGAGGTGCGCGAACTGCTGGAACAGCTTTTCGGAAAGCCTGTGGATGCGTCGGTCCGGCTCTTTCCGCCGTTCTATACCGATTTCGGCAAGAACATTTCGGTCGGCCGGAACGTCTTCATAAATGCCTGCTGCCACTTCCAGGATCACGGCGGCGTGACGCTGGGCGACGGCTGCATGATCGGCCACAACGTGGTTTTCGCCACGCTCAACCACGAACTCGATCCCGCGAGGCGCGCCGAAATGACGCCCGCCCCTATCGTGCTGGGGCGCAACGTGTGGGTGGGATCCAATGCGACGATTCTTCAGGGCGTCACGATCGGCGACGGCGCCGTCGTAGCGGCCGGGGCGGTCGTGACGCGGAACGTGCCGGCCGCTACGGTCGTGGGCGGAGTTCCCGCCCGGCTGATCCGCCGCATCGGATGATCCGGTTTTAGAAGCGTGCGGACGGCTCAGTGCGACACCGATTTCGAGAAGAGATTGATGATGACCACGCCTGCAATGATGCATGCGATGCCGATTACGGCGGGCAGGTCGAGGTGTTGCCGGAAGGCGAAGTGACCGATGAGCGATATCAGCACGATGCCGATGCCCGACCAGAGGGCGTAGGCGATGCCTACGGGCATGGTTTTCAGCACGAGGCTCAGGAAATAAAAGGCCACGGCATAGCCGAGGACGGTGACCGCCGAGGGCCAGAATCTCGTGAACTGGCGGCTCTCCTTCAGATACGACGTGGCAAAAGTTTCCGCGCAGATCGCCAGCAGCAGGAACAGGTATTGTTTCATCGTGTATCGTTGTTTTGTCCGCTCCGCTTGGCTCGGCCGATGGCTCCACCGGGGGCGTATGCGCTTATTCCGTGATCTCGATCAGGTTCTCCTCGGGTCCCTCCACGCAACTCTCGTAGCAGCCGTCGCCCGTGATGCGCGGGCCGCTGACGATGCGGTACCCGTTCTCCCGCAGCTCCCCGGTGAGCCGATCTACGGCCTCGCGGCTCCCGGTGCCGAATGCGAGGTGGATGTAGCCGCTGCGCAGCGGCTCCTTGCGGGGATCCGTCATGTCGGGCCGGTGCATGATTTCGAGCCGTGCGCCGTCGCCGAAACGCAGGAAACAGCTTCTCAGTCCCGTCCGCGGGTTGTGGTACGGCTCGCCGCATACGGCGCCGAAGAAGCGGACGAAGAATTGCCGGGTCGCCTCCAGGTCCCGGACGTACATGGCCGTGTGGTCGATTCGTATCATTCTTCCGTGTCGTCTTTCGGCCGGATTCGCTTTTCTCGGGTCGCTCCGCGTCGGCCGGATGCGGGGAACGACCTTTCTCGGTTTCTTTCGGAACTGTCGTATAAAGATAACGTTTGTTTCCGTTCGGTGCAACAGTCCGAGGATATCTTCTTGCTCCGGAAGTGTTTGACGGGTTTCCTGTCCGCACGGTCGTGCCGTTCCGCTATGCGCTGCGAAAGAAGGTCCGCCGTGCGGTCCGTTCCTGTGCGGCTATTCGGTCAGGTAAAGTCCGACATGCGAAATCCGGGCCGGGGCGCGGGTTCCGTCGATCGTGACGCGCAGTTTCCGCGCCGTGCGGGCCTCGGGCAGGCGGACGATCCGTTTGTAGCCGATCGTCGTACCCTCGGCTGCCGTCTCCCACGTCCGACCGTCGTCCGAGATCTCGATGCGGAACCGCTCCACGCGCTGCCCTTTGGCGATCTCCTCCTGCAGCATCACGGCGTCGAACGGCCCGTCCTTCACGTCGAATTCCCGCGCTTCGCCCGCCCGGGCGGTCCAGAGTGTGTCCCCGCCTGCCGCAAGGTTCCGGGCGAAGCTCCGGCGCAGCCATTCGCCGAACTCGTGCAGCCGTCGCGCGTCGTTCTCGTGAATCCGTCCGCGGCGGTCGGGCGGCACGTTGAGCAACAGCACGGAGTTCGATCCCACCGAGGCGAAATAGATCTCCTTCAGCGCCTCGAGCGACCGCACCTTCTCATCCTCCGAGGCGTGGTAGAACCAGCCCGGGCGGATCGACACGTCCACCTCCGAGGGATACCAGAACAGCTCCTTCGCTTCGTCGAGGATCGCACGGCTGCCCAGATCGGGCGAGGTCTCGGTGAGGGCTTCGACGGCGGGCGTCGGGTCCTTCAGCCCGACACTCGCAGGGGCCAGGGCCGTGGCGCTCCACTCCTCGGCGCGTCCCCTGCCCGCTTCGTTACCCACCCAGCGGATGTCGTCGCCCATGATGGCCGTGACGGCTCCGGGTTGCAGCTCCTTCACGGTGCGTATGTAACGGGCCCAGTCGTAAACCTGATGCTTGCCGTCGGCCTCCGAGCCGTTGGCGCCGTCGAACCATACCTCGGCGATCTCGCCGTAGCCGGTCAGCAGTTCGGTGATCTGCCGCACGAAAAAATCGTCGTAGGCCTTCCCCGTGCCGTAGCAGGCGGCGTTGCGGTCCCACGGCGAGACGTAGAGACCCATTTTCACACCGTACTTGTCGCATGAGCGGCGGAGCATCGCCACCACGTCGCCGCGGCCCTCCATCCAGCGGGAGTTCTTCACCGAGTGCTCCGTGGTTTGGGTGGGCCAGAGGCAGAATCCGTCGTGGTGCTTGGCCGTGAGCATCACCATTCCGAAGCCGGCGTCCCGGAGCGTTTCGACCCATTGGTCGGTGTCGATTTCCGTCGGGGCGAACACGTCGGGCGACTCCTTGCCGTCACCCCACTCCTTGTCGGTGAACGTATTGACCGTGAAGTGGATGAATGCTGTCAGCTCCCATTGTTGCCAGGCCAGCTGTTCGGGGGTCGGCACGAGCCGCGCGGCCATGGAGAGCTTCTCCTCCGGCGTGGCGTCGCCGAATGCGACGTGTTTTTCGTAGTAGGTCTCCTCCCGCTGTGCGGCTCCGGAGCCGCAGCACGCTCCGCCCGCGGCAGCTACGCCTGTCAGCAGCAACGGCAATAATAATCGTTTCATTGTCAGGTATTCGGTTCGGTTATTTCATACTTTGCATCAGAACGGAATGATGACGAATCCCCAGTTGTACGTGCTGTCCGCGGGGATTCTGTGCTGCGGTTCGGGCATGGCTCCCCAACTGTCGTATCCGCCCACTCCCTGCTGCTTCATGTCGATGCAGACCTCCACGAAGTCGCGGGGTGTGATGTCGTCGATATGCGTCTGCCGGGGTCTGACGTTGCGGGCGGCCGCTTCGTCGTGCTCCTTGTCCGCAGGGGTCAGGTTGCGCCATTGGTACGGTCTTCGGACAGCCTCCTCTCCGTCGAAATCCTCCACGGCGTTTCTCAGGGCGTTGAATCCGAAGAGACTGTCGGCCACGATCTCCAGGCCGTGCCGTTTGCCGAACTGCACGCGGCGCGTGTCGGTACGGTGTCCGTTCTCCTGCGGCCGGACGTAGGGGAAATACATTTCGTCGGCCGATGTGCTGTACAGTCCCACGAACGCCCCGGCGTTTCTGTCCGCGTAGTTTTCGCCGGGGCCGCGGCCGTAGTACTCGACCTGCCTCATCGCGAGGGGCATCCGGAAGCGGACTCCGATGCGCGGCACGTCGAGCTTCGCCGCCTCGCTGCGGGCCTTCTCGCTGCCCGGGGAGAACGTCGCGGTCCGGGCGGCTTCGGAGAGCTCCGTGGCCACGGCCTCCGCGTCGGTGGACGTGAAGGTCATGCGGGTTTCGACGACACCCGACGGATGGACCGTATAGCGCATGATGCAGAGGTTTCCCGCGGCGAGCAGGTAGGCGGCCTCGATGCGTACGGCGTCTCCGGTTTTCACGGCCGCGGCCTCCACGACGTCGAACTCGCGGCTTGACGTCTTCCACACCTGCAGCCGCTCGGGCATGGCGTTTCCGTAGTCGTTGTCCGTCGGGGCGCGCCAGAAGTTGGGCCTCGGACCGAATCCGTCGGCGAAGTACTCGACGCCGTTCACGGCATAGGACGTCACCGAACCGCTCCGGCGGTCGAATACGAAGCGCACGCGCGGCGACGAGACGGCGATCCGCTCCCCGTCGTCGTTTACTCCGAGTGCGGGGCCTTTCCGCGGCACGTCGGTCTTCTTCGGGGTCCCTCCCAGCGGGATCTGTCCCGCGGCGATCTCATAATCTGCTGGAACGGCCTTCGAGGCTTCGCGCGTGGTGACGGAGAAATCGGCGAAATACTCCCCTTCGCCGCGCATCTCTTCGGGACCGAATGTGGTGAAGACGGCCGATTCCTGCGGCGCGAGGCGCACGTCGAGCTCCTTTTCGCGCACGGTCTTTCCGTCGCGCACGAGGCGGCAGATGAAACGGTACTTCTCCGACGGTGTGAAGTAGAATCGGTTGGTGATGCGCACGCGGCCCGCTCCTTCGGGTTCGAACCCGAAGTCCTGCTGCACGTACTTCACCTCCGCGAGCGCCGGATGCGGCGTGCGGTCGGGCAGTACGAGGCCGTTGCAGCAGAAGTTCCCGTCGCTGGGGGTGTATTCCCCGCCGAAATCCCCTCCGTAGGCCCAGAAAGGGCGTCCCTGGGCGTCGTGCTCCAGCAGGCCCTGGTCCACCCAGTCCCAGAGGAATCCGCCCTGCAGGTTGGGATAGCGGTAGATCGCGTCCCACTGCCCGGCGAAGTTTCCGGTCGAGTTGCCCATCGCATGAGCGTACTCCGACGGCATCACGGGCCGGTCGCTGCCCTTGCGTCCGATTTCTTCCAGCCATCCCGCGCCGGGATACTGCGGAACGTACATGTCCGTATTCCACTCCCACTGCGCCCGTTCGTAATTGACAGGCCGGTTCATCCAGGCGCTGTCGGCGGCCTTCGTCCAAAGGTAGGTTTGGTAGAAGTTGTATCCGTTTCCGGCCTCGTTTCCCAGCGACCAGAATGTGACCGATGCGTGGTTCTTGTTCCGTTCGAACATGTTGCGCGTGCGCTCCATGTGGGGTTTCAGCCAGGCGGGGTCGTTTCCCAGCGTGCCGCCCTTGCGCAGGTCGTAGTACATGCCGTGCGACTCGATGTTGGCTTCGTCGTAGATGTAGAGCCCGTATTCGTCGCACAGCTCGTAGAATTTCCGGTCCTGGGGGTAGTGGCAGAGCCTCACGGCGTTGAAGTTGTGTCGTTTCATCAGCTCGAAGTCGCGGCGCATCACCTCCTCCGTGACGTAGTGTCCCGTCACGGGATGGTGTTCGTGGATGTTCACGCCCTTGAACTTCACGGGCTGCCCGTTCACCAGCAGTACGCGGTAGGGCTCGCCGTTTTCGGCCCGTTCGTCCAGCCGGGCGAACTCGAAACGGCGGAACCCTACGCGGTAGGGCATCGTTTCGGTCTCCCCGCCGGGGCCGCGGAGGGTCATCAGCAGGGTGTAGAGATCGGGGCGCTCCGCGCTCCAGGCCTTGACGCCGGGGATGCCGGCCTCGAACCGGAGGGTGCGGCATCCGCCGGCTGCGATCATTGCGTCGCGCTGCCCTGCCGCGACCTGCCGGCCCGCGTCGTCGAGCAGCTCGTAGCTCAGCGTCGCTTCGGCATCGCCTTCGGTTCGGTTGGTCAGATCGGCCTCCAGGGCGAATATTCCGTCCCGGCATGCCTCGTCGAGCGTCGATTTGATGCGGAAGTCCCGCACGGCGACGCGCGGTTGCGACCAGAGGAACACGTCGCGCTCGATGCCGCTCATGCGCCAGAAGTCCTGACATTCGAGCCAGGAGCCGGTGCTCCAGCGGTAGATCTTTATGGTCAGCGTGTTCCGTCCGGGCCGGAGGTATTCGTCGATGAGGAACTCCGCGGGGTTCTTCGAATCCTCGTTGTAGCCCGCCTCGTGTCCGTTCACATAGACATATACGCCCGACTTGGCTCCTGCGAGGTGCAGGAAAACGTTGCGGCCGTTCCATTCGTCCGGAATTTCGAATTCCCGGCGGTATATCCCTGCGGGATTCACCTCGGGGAGCCGGGGCGGCTGGGGACGGTAGGTCGCGAACTCGTACTGATGGTTGGTGTATATGGCCGTCCCGAACCCCTGGCGCTCCCAGTTCCCGGGCACTTCGATGTCATCCCACCCCGAGGCGTCGGTCGCGGGGTCCGTGGCGTCGGCGGGCAGGTCGCGGGCATCCTCGGCGAAGAGGAACTTCCACGTGCCGTTGAGCGGCAGATAGAAGGGGCTCTTCTCGTAGCGCATGGTCAGCGCCCCGTCCCTCGAGGGATAGGACATGAAGTCGGTGCGGGGCGGGACCTTGTTCACCGACACGGTCTGTACGTCGTACCGGTAGGGGTTGTCGGCAGCGGCGGTCTGCGCCGACAGCAGCGTGAGCGCTGCCAGGATATTGATTCTCGGGTTCATGTAATCTGGTTTTGTAGGTTTTGATTCAATGCTGTATGGGGATCGCGCGGTTTATATTTCCGGCAGTGTGACCCGGAACAGTTCGCTGGGCGTGTGTTCGCGCAGGACGATGCCGACCATCCGTTCCACCACCTCGGGATACCGGCCGGCCAGATCGCAGTCCTCGTGGAGGTCCCGCGACAGGTCGTAGAGGCGGGGCTTTCCGCTCTTGACCACCAGCTTCCAATCCCCCATTCGGACACCGATCTGGTCGGTTTCGTGGAATTCCCAGTAGAGGAATTCGTGCCGCTGCTGACGGGCGTCGTCGCCCAGCAGCGCGGGCAGGAAGGAGATGCCGTCGAAGCAGTCGCCCTCGATGTCCGGGTTCAGGTATTTCCGCGGGAAGCGTCTGTCGCCGATCAGGTCGCAGAACGTGGGCAAGACGTCGTAGAAGGCCAGCATGTGGTCGTTCTCGGTGCCGGCCGGGACGTGTCCGGGCCAGTAGGCGATGAACGGAACGCGGATACCGCCCTCGTAGCACTGCCGTTTCAGTCCCCGCAATTTGCCGTCGCGGCCGAAAAACTCCGGATCGGCCCCGCCCTCCTCGTGAGGGCCGTTGTCGCTGGTGAAGATGACCAGCGTGTTCTCCTCCAGCCCTTTCTCCTTCAGCTTGGCGAGAATCTCCCCCACGTAGATGTCGAGGCGCGTGATCATGGCCGCGAATTCGGCGTGCGTGTGTTCCACCGGATTGTAGCGCGACCCCTCGCTGCCGCCCCACGTCTTGTCCACGAAGAACCGTTTTTTGTAGTATTGCAGGATGGAGTCGTCGGGCTGGCGCAGCTCGGCGTGCGGCAGAGTGTAGGTGAAAAGTCCGAAAAAGGGCCGTTCGCCGTCCCGGGAGTCCAGCCATCGCAGGGCCTCCCGGTGGATCATGTCGGCCGAGTATTGGGGCCGTTTTTCATAGCCCTCCCCGTACATGGGATGCCGGATGTTGTCCTCCAGGATGATCCGCACCGTGGTCGTGTCGCCTTTCGAGGCGCTGTAACGGTTCAGGAAGTTGGGATAGTAGAGGTGCGCCTGAAACTGGCAGACGAACCCGTAAAATTCGTCGATGCCCCGTTTGTCCGGCGTGGAGCAGGAGCCTTCATAGCCTCCGGCCCACTTCCCGAACATGCCCGTCGCATATCCGTTCTTCTTCATGATCTCGGGCAGTATGACGTGTTCGGGGTCGTAGGGCTCCTGCCCCACTACGCCGTAGTCGCGGTTTTGGCCGTACACGATCTCCGGGGAGCCGGGCCAGTACTCCCGGTTGCCGCGGACATGCCCGTGTCCGGCATGCTGTCCCGTCATCAGCGAAGCGCGGGACGGTGCGCTCACCGGACTTCCCGCATAGGCCTGCGTGAAACGCATCCCCCGGCGGGCCATGCTGTCGATATGGGGTGTGCGGATGTATTTCTGCCCGTAGCATCCCAGATCTCCGTAGCCCATGTCGTCGCAGAGGATGAGGAGGATGTTCGGAACGGATTTCCGTGCCTGCGCCGAGGCGTCCGCGGGGCAGAGTGCGGCGAATGCACCGGTGTATAGAAGCAGGTTCCGATAATTTTTCATACGTTCTTCCGTGACAGCTGTTTTCCGTTGCCGCGGGTTTGTCCGGCAAAGACGGCCCGCTCCTGCAAATATATGAATATTCTCGGAAAAAATGCGACGTCCGGTTTTGCGAATGGACCTTCCGGACGGTTGTCAGTTCTTCCGGACGGCACGGAACCTGACGGCAGCATGAAATCCGTCCTGGCCGGGAAAAGAACCGCGGAGACGGATTTTCCGGAAACCCGCTTCCGGGCGGCTCCGAAAAGCCGTCCGGAAGGGCCCCGGTTCATTGCTACCCACTTTGTCTGCGGTAGCCGGAGAACCTCCCGGCCCGGGGCATACGCTCCGTTGCTGGCTACCGCCGGGAAAAGACTATCGTTGCAGACTTTCGGCCCACTCCCGGAGGCTCTTTTCGTCGGTGCGGTTGAGCAGTCTTCCCTCCTTCCAGTCCGGTCCGGGATGGGATTTTCTCAGGGCCTCCGCGCTATGGGCGATGCCGCTCCCTCCCGACGTGGCGAACGGGATGACCGTCTTGCCCTTCAGGTCGTGGCTTTCGATGAACGTGTCGATGATCCGGGGCGCGAGGTCCCACCAGATCGGATAGCCGATGAAAACCGTGTCGTAGTCCTCCGTGTCCGGCTGTCTGCCGCCGATGGCCGGACGGGCCTGCGGATCGTTCATTTCCGCGGAGCTGCGCGACCGCTTGTCGTGCCAGTCGAGGTCGTCGGGCGTGTAGGGCCGGGCCGGGACGATCGCGTAAAGCGTGCCTCCCGTGGCTTCGGCCAGCCTTTCGGCGGCGCGCGCCGTTGTGCCGGTTGCCGAGAAATAGGCTATCAGGATTCGGTTGTCGGATGTTTCCTTGTACATGTTCTGTCGTTGTTGTGCGCATGCCGCGGCGGCGATCCCCGCTGCTGCCGACAGCGCGAATAGCAGTTTTCGCATATCGGATCGGTTTGTCTATTTGAGTTTGTCGTACTCCGTGTCCGTGACGGGTTCGAGCCATTCGTTCGAGACGTCCTCGCCGGGGATTTCGAACGCCAGGTGGGCGAACCATCTGTCGGCGGCTGCGCCGTGCCAGTGTTTCACGTTGGCGGGAATGTGGATCACCGTGCCCGGCAGGATCTCCCGTGCGGGTTTTCCCTCCTCCTGATACCAGCCCCGTCCGGCTACGCCGACGAGCATCTGCCCGCCGCCGCTCTTCGCCCGATGGATGTGCCAGTGGTTGCGGCAGCGCGGCTCGAAGGTCACGTTGGAAACGGAGACCTGCTCGCGCGAAATCGGGGCCAGGTAGCTGTTGCCGGTGAAATACTGTGCGAAGGCCGTGTTCGGCTCGCCGATCGGGAAGATCATTTCGCGCTGGAAGGCGGCCCGGGCATCTTCGCCGGAGGTATCCTCCGCCCAGACCTCCTTGGCGAGACGGAATGCCGCCCACGCCTTGGGCCAGCCGGCGTAGAAGCCGATGTGGGTGATGATCTCGGCGATCTCGGTGCGGGTGATGCCGTTCTCCTTCGCCGACTGAAGATGGTAGGTCAGCGAACTGTCCGTGATGCCCTGGCTGATGAGCGAAGTGAGGGTTACCAGACTGCGGTCGCGCAGGCCGAGGCGGTCGGTGCGGCTCCACACCTGGCCGAAGAGCACGTCGTCGTTGAGTTCCGCGAATTTGGGCGCGAAATCGCCGAGCTGATCGCGCCCGGCCGTCTGTACGATTTTTTCCTGTGCCATAACGTTGAGTGTAAGAATGCTGAATAGTGAAATGAAAAGAATCCTGTTCATGGCGGTTGCGTTTATTGCATGAAGTTGTCGATTCGGTTCGCCGGATTGAGCGGCAACTGGTCGGACAGCTCCAACGATTCGATCATGTGCAGCGTTTCCTGCTTGTATTTCCGGAAGTGTTCCGAGTCGATATGTCTGTCGTAGGCCGCACGGCTTGCGTAGGTTTCGAGAATGGTGATGCGGCAGGGAGCCTCCCTTTCCTGCACGGCATACATGGTCAGCACGCCCGGTTCGGTGCGCAGGGAGACCTCGCCCACTTCGGCCGCGTGTTTTACGTACTCGTCGAGATACTGCGGATAAACCTCGATTTTCGACAGCCGCACGATGCCGTCGGGAGCCATCGGTTCTTTGGCGCACATGCCCGGCCGTTTCGCCTCTCCCGTGCCGCACGACAGCAGAACGGAAAGAAGCGCGATGCTTGAAATGATTCTTGTCATAGTCGTTCCGTTTTCCGGACAGTTTCTGTCCGTCGTTTCTGTTCTTTGTCGGGAACAAAGGTAGCGTATCGTACCGGAACCGGACCTAACCGTATGAGGGGAATTTATACCATTTTTACGGTTTTTTGGCGACGTCGTGTGCATCCGGTTTTCGGATGGTACGTCTTATCCGGAGACCGGTTGTGCCGGATTTTGGGAAATGGGGGCTGAACGATTGCGGCCGTTGGGCCGGCTTGGTCCGGGCCGGATGGGACACGAATCGCACTCGTATGATCTGCTTCCGAATGCATTTCCCGCAGGCTCCGAAAACGAAAAAACCTTACATATCATTGATACATAAGGATTTTGCTTCTTGTCTCCTTTTCTTTCAAAGGTTCTCCGAGCGGAAAACGGGACTCGGACCCGCGACCTCAACCTTGGCAAGGTTGCGCTCTACCAACTGAGCTATTTCCGCATGGCGTGTTTCGTATTGCGAGTGCAAAGGTAGGTAAAATTTCCGAATCTCCAAATTTTTCGGATGAAATCTCCCTGTTTTTTCGCAACGGCACGCCGCACCCGGTGTTCCGGAAACTATCCGAATATCCGGATCCGATCGTCTATGGGGTTGAATGTCTTTTCGTTGGGAGCCTCTGCCGGAATCCCGAACGGCATTTGGGCGATCAGCCGCCAGTTTCCGGGCAGTTGCCACTCCTGGCGCACGGCCGCGTCGATAAGCGGATTATAATGTTGCAGCGAGGCTCCGAAGCCGGCCTCTTCGAGCAACGTCCACACGACGAGCTGGTGCATGGCCGAAGTGTGCTCGGACCATGTCGGAAAATTGTCGGCATAGAGCGGGAACTGCCGTTGCAGTCCTTCGACAACCGCGGTGTCCTCGAGGAAGAGCACCGTACCGTATCCGGAGGCGAAGCTCCGGTCGATTTTCTCTTCGGTGCGGGCGAAGGCCTGCGGCGGGACGACGGTTTGCAGGGTTTGTTTGACGATGCGCCACAAGGCCGCATGGTGGTCGTGCAACAGCAGCACCAGCCGCGAGGACTGCGAGTTGAAAGCCGACGGCGTATGTTTTACGGCGAAGCGCACGATCCCTTCGATTTCGGCGTCGGGAATCGGGGATCCGGCTTTGAGCGAGTAGTAACTCCGGCGCTGTTCGAGCGCCTCTTTCAGTTTTCTTTCCATGATTTTCAGGTTTGCTTTTCTGCAAATTTAATTCATCTGCGCGATTTTTGTGCGGAATCCGTCGCCGAAGTGTTATCTTTGCCCTTATGAAAGACACTCTCGACCTTTTTTCGGCTTTGGGCGACCGCCTGAAGGATTTCGGCGGGGACGCTGCGTCGCGGCAGGTCGCCGAGCGCGCCTGCCGGGCCAACGGCTGGTTCACGCCGGCGGAGGTCTGCCGTGCGGTGAGGACCCTGAGCCGGGACATGCTGCAACGGCCGAAACTGGAGCGCTGGCTGGCCGCCTACCCCGCCCTGCCCGCCGTGCAGGGCATCCTGGACGGCTACCAGACCATGGACACTCTGGCCGGGCTGAATTTCGGGGCGGTCATTGCGCTGAACATCCAGGCCCTCGGTGTGACCGAACCCCGGGAGGTGGAGCGGGGCACCATCCGGGCCGGGTTCATCGCAGGCGGTATGCTGCTGGTGGTCTATGCCATGCTGACCCACATCGGCGGCATCTCGGGGGCCGCGTTCCCCGGCAGCGACACCGGCGCCTCCGTCCTGACGGCACTGGCCGACGGCCTGTTTGGCCGGGTGGGACAGGTGCTTCTGGCCGTTATCTTCGTCATCGCCTGCTTCAACACCTGCGTCGGCCTCATCGCCAGCGTAGGCGAATACTTCCACGAGCTTCTGCCCCGGCTGCCCTACCCCACCATTGCAGCCTTCTTCGCGCTGATGAGCATGCTGCTGGCGAACATCGGCCTTGCGGGCATCCTGAGCCTTTCCGTTCCGGTGCTGAACGCCATCTACCCCATCGCCATCGTCCTCATCGTGGTGGAGTTCCTGCCCGGACGGTTCCAGCGGACATCGGTCTGGCGGCTGAGCATCCTCTTCACGGCCATCCAGAGCATCCCTGCTGCCCTGCCCTTCGGCCCCCTCTCCGCCTTGATGAACGCTCTGCCCCTGAGCAGCCTCGGCTTTGGCTGGCTGCTGCCGGCTCTCATCGGCATCGGCGTGGGCCTTCTGATCTAAGAAAGGGGCTGCTGCACTTTCGGCTAAAACGATGTGCAGCAGCCCCTTCTTTGTTTCAAAGCTTACTTTGCGGAATTGCGGATAGCCGCCATGACCTTGCGCAGGACGGACGGCTCGGTGTAGTAGAAGTTATCGTCCGGCAGCTTGCCGCCCACGGCGGCGGGAGAGGCATCGTAGAGCACCTGCAGATAAGCAGAGATGTCTTTCTTCATCTCCTGACCGTTGCGGTAAACGATGTTGCACTTGGGCAGGGCCTTCTTGGCGATAGCAGCCTTGGCCACCACGCCGACTTCCTCACAGAGGGCGGCGGTGCCGTCGATGTCCTCGTTGGCCGCCTTGACGCTCTTCTGGTAGTCGGTCAGGAAAGCTGCGATGACGTCAGGGTTCTGCTTTGCGTACTCGGTGCGCACCACGGTGACGCCGGTGATGAGCTGGGTGTCACAGACCCTGTTCCATTCCCTGGTCAGGTCGAGAACGACGCGGAGGTCGCTGTCCTTCATCTGGGCAGCGGTGACGTAGGGCTGAGGCAGGACGGCGATGGCATCCTTCCTGGCAGCGGCCATCTGGGCCGTGACCTCGGAAGCCTCGCTGTAGTATTCGATCTTCACGTCCTTGTCGGGGTCGAGGCCGTTCTTCTTGAGCAGATAGCACAGGACGTACTCGGGCGTCGTGCCTTTGCCGGTGGAAAGGATGGTGCGGCCCTTGAGGTCGGCGAAGCTGTGGACGGTATTGCCCTTCTCCACGACGTAGAGAACACCCAGCGTGTTGACGGCCATGACCTGGATGCCGCCGTTCGTCTTCTGGTAGAGGGTCGCGGCGAGGTTGGCCGGGATAGCGGCCATGTCGAGTTCGCCCTTGATGAGCTTCGGCACGATCTCATCGGCAGCGCCGTAGAGCTGCAGGTCATAGTCGAGGGAAGCAGTGCCGTCCTTCTCCATGCTCAGCAGGTTGACGAGGCCCATGGTGGTGGGGCCTTTCAGGCCGGCGATGCGCACTTTTGTGCTCGTCTTGGCCGATGCGCCGCAGGCCAGCACGCTGACCATCAGCACCAGCGACAGCAGCAGAGATGTCAGTTTTTTCATAGGATTTCGTTCCTCACTTTCATTGGGAGAAATTTTCCCGCAAAAAATTTGCAAAACCATTTGCTTTATGCCCTCAAGTTTACTATAATAAGAGAAAAAATACCGTTGCACATGCAACGGAATCGCAGAAGGGCGGTGAGGGCCCGGGGAAAACCTCACGGAATGGGTATGGAAAATTATCTTCCGCTGTTACAATCCACCTCTCTGTTCGCCGGGCTGGAAGCCGAAGCGCTCCGGGTCCTGCTGGGCGAAGTGGGGGCCGTATTGCGCACCTACAGCCGGGGCGAGACCCTCGTGCTGGCCGGGCAGACCAACCGCCGGGTGGGCGTGGTGCTCTCGGGCACCATCGAAGCCTATCACCCTGCCGCCAGCGGGGCGCGTCTGCCCATCAGCCAGATGGGGCCGGGCGGTGTGTTCGGCGACGTGCTGGGCGGCTCGAGCCTTTCCAGCCCGGTAACGGTGATGGCCTCGGCCCCCTGCGAGGTGCTGCTGATGCCTTACGAAAAGCTTCTGCTGCCCGGGGCCGACCCGGCCCGCCAGCGGGTGCTGCAGAACCTTGTGCGCACCATCAGCGACAAATACTTCCTGCTTTCCCGCCGGGTAGACCTGCTGCTGCTCAAGAGCCTGCGGGCCAAGGTGTGCGCCTACCTGCTCAGCGAGGCCGAGGTTCACCACAGCCTCACCTTCACCATTCCCT
>ERZ779885.1667-NODE-1667-length-22089-cov-5.014205_pt1 | contig 22089 bp, 20 predicted proteins | sample MGYA00511554_ERZ779885 | MGnify/ENA primary metagenome ERZ779885 (study PRJEB29588, sample SAMEA2160998) | human gut metagenome | biome: human gut; feature: human-associated habitat; material: faeces | place: Denmark | collected 2008/2010 ... | reverse complement strand
CAACGGTGCTGCCGGCATGGTGTCGATCATGTTCATGGTCTTTGCGGTCGTCTTCGGTCTGGTCCAGAAGAAGTGGAACCTTTCGGGCTGGAAGGAAGCCGTCGTCGGTCTGGTCTGCATCGCAGCTTCCTTTGCCATCGGCATGAACTGTCCGCTCGTCTACGGCAAGGCGACCTGGAGCTACATCACGTTTGTCTACATCTTCTTTGCAGCCGTTCTTCCGATGTGGCTTCTCAAGCAGCCGCGCGACTATATGACGACATTCATGTTCATCGGCATGATTGCCGGCGCGGCAGTCGGTCTTCTGGTTGCGCACCCGGCAATGAACCTGCCGGCATTCACGAGCTTCAACACCTCGCTTGGCTCGATGTTCCCGATTCTGTTCGTCACCGTGGCGTGCGGCGCGGTCTCCGGCTTTCACAGCCTGGTCTCCTCCGGCACGTCGTCCAAAACCGTGGAAAACGAAAAGGACATGCTCAAGGTCGGCTACGGCGCGATGGTGCTTGAGAGCCTGCTTGCCGTTCTGGCGCTCTGCGTCGCCGGTGCGGCAGCGGCAGCCGACGGCACGCCCGCAGCAGGCACGCCGTTCCAGATCTTCAGCCGCGGCGTTGCGGGCTTCTTCGAGATGTTCGGCGTGCCGAACTACGCCGCCACGGTCTTTATGACGATGTGCGTCTCCGCCCTCGCCCTCACGAGCCTTGACGCCGTCGCGCGTATCGCGCGCATGAGCTTCCAGGAGCTTTTCAGCGTGGACGACATGGCCCACGCCGAGCCCTGGCGCAAGCTCCTGTGCAACACGTATTTCTCCACGGTGCTGACGCTCGTGCTCGGCTACGTGCTCACGAAGATCGGCTACTCCAACATCTGGCCGCTGTTCGGCTCGGCGAACCAGCTGCTCTCCGCGCTCGTGCTCATCACGCTGTGCGTCTTCCTCAAGGTCACGGGCCGCAGCAACAAGATGCTCTTCCCGCCGCTCGTCATCATGCTCTGCGTCACGTTCACGGCGCTTGTCCAGCGCCTGATGGCCATGGTGAGCGCCATCCAAAATGCCGCTGCCGTCACCATCCCCGCGGGCGAGACGACCTGGGGCGCGGTGTTTATCGCCAACGGCTTGCAGCTCATCATCGCGGTGCTGCTCATCGTGCTCGGCGCGACCATCGTCGTGAACTCGATGAGAAGCTACGTCGCCAGCAAGCACAACAGCGAGGCCAAGGTCTAATTTTGAAAAATGTGCAAAAAAGGAGGCTTCCCGTCGGGAAGCCTCTTTTTTTGCTTTGTTACCAGCTCGCGACCGTGCCGTCGCATCTCGGTTCGGTGCCCGCGGCGTAAACGCCGTTTTCGCACTTCCAGATGATCTCGCCGCGGCCCATGGCCGTGCGGTCGTCGACGATCTCGACCTCGTGCCCCATTGCTCGCAGCTGCTCGGCGATCACCTCGCCCGCCTCGCGCTCAATCTGGAGCTTTTTGCCGCCGATCCACTGGATGCGCGGCGCGTCGAGCGCCTCCTGCGGGTTCATGGCGTAATCGATGGTGCTCGTCAGCACCTCGACCTGCCCCTGCGGCTGCATGAACGCGCCCATCACGCCGAACGGGCCGACGGCCTCGCCGTCCTTGAGCAGAAAGCCCGGGATGATCGTGTGGTAGGACTTCTTTCCGCCCTCCAAATAGTTATCGCTCTTCGGGTCGAGGGAGAAGTTCGCGCCGCGATCCTGAAGCGAGATGCCCGTGCCGGGGATGGCGATGCCCGCGCCAAAGCCGCAGTAGTTGCTTTGGATAAGCGAGACCATGTTGCCCTCTGCGTCCGCGGTGCAGAGGTAGATCGTGCCGCCGCAGTGCGGGTCGCCCGCTTTGGGCTCGAGCGCCTTATCCGTGATGAGTGCGCGGCGGGTGGCCAGATAGTCGGGCGAGAGCAGCTCGCTGACCTTTGTTTTCATATAGCGCGGGTCGGCGACGTAGGTCTTCGTGTCGGCAAAGGCGAGCTTGATGGCCTCCATGACCTTGTGATAGTAGTCCGCGTCCTCGCGCTTTTCGGGCAGCGACAGCCCGTTGAGCATGCCGAGTGCCATCAGCACCGTGATGCCGTGGCCGTTGGGCGGGATCTCGCAGACGGTGTAGCCGCGGTAGTCCTGCGTGATGGGCTCGACCCATTCGGGGTGGTAGTTCTTGAAGTCGTCCTCGCAGAAGTAGCCGCCCGTGGCGCGCGAATGGGCGACGATCCTTTCCATCAGCTCACCGCGATAATAGCTCTCGCAGTTCGTCTCGACGAGGGAGCGCATCGTGTCGGCATAGGCGGGGAAACGGAAGACATCGCCCGCGCGGTACGGCGAGCCGTCCGGCTTCATAAAGCTCTTCCACCAGTATTCATAGGGGGAGGGGTCCTGCGCCATGACCCTGGCGATGCGCCTGCTGTCGCGCGCCCAGAGCTTGCCGACATTGACGGGCACGGCATAGCCGTTTTCGGCGTAGGAAATGGCGGGGGCGAAGAGCTTGGAGAGCGGCTTTGTGCCAAAGCGCGCATTGAGCGCCGCCCAGCCCGCGGGCGCGCCCGGGACCATTGTGGGGAGCCAGCCTTCCTCGGGCACCTCGGAAAAGCCTTTTGCGCTAACCTCGTCCGCGCTCAGTGCCATCGGCGCAACGCCGCTGGCGTTCAAGCCGTAGAGCTTTTTCTCCTTCTCGATCCACACGAGCGCGAAACAGTCGGACCCAAGGCCGTTGCCCGTCGGCTCGAGCAGCGGCATCGCGCCGGCCATGGCGACGGCGGCATCGACGGCGTTGCCGCCATTTTTCAGCACGTCGAGGCCGACCTGTGCGCCGAGGGGAACGGACGTGCAGCACACGCCGTTTTTGGCGTAGACCACGTTGCGGCGGGAAGAATATCGGTAAGTTAACGGATCAAAATTCGGCATGATCGTTCTCACTTTCGTCGTTTTTTTCCAGTATAGCAGTCCGCGCGAAAAAGGACAAGAAAAAGACGCTGTGCGGCGCGGCGGCGGGAAAGTCTGCGCGAGCAATGCGGAAAACTGAATATTCACCCGATAAGAGATTGAACATTTTGCGTTTTTCCGCTTGACATCCTATAAAAATGCATTATAATACAATCAACTTCATCATCAATGCCTCCTTTGGCACCGGCCGGGGAGAAAAGGCATCCATGACTGAGCCGTAGGTATTCCGGGCGACCGGATAAGGCTGGGTCGTGGGTGCTGTTACTTTTTTATAGAGAAAAGGAGAACGATATGAACATCAAGCCCTTTGCTGTGGAAGAATGGATGAACGAGTACGAGGTGGGTGCGCTATACAACATCGCCGAGACCTGCGTCGACTCCGTTTCGCTCGACGAGCTTTTCGAGCTCACGGGCGAGAACAAGGAGGACTTTTTGAAGGACTTCTGTGCCCAGCGCTTGACCTATGGCAATATCTGGGGCAGTGAGGCGCTGCGCAGCGGCATTTCCAAGCTCTACCACACGATCAAAGCCGACGAGGTCGTGCTCACGCACGGCGCGGCGGGCGCGAACCATCATGTGTTCTGCTCGCTCATTTCCGCGGGCGACCGTGTGGTCAGCATCATGCCGACCTATCAGCAGCTCTACTCCATCCCCGAGGCCATCGGCGCGGACGTCGCCATCATGCATTTAAAGCAGGAAAACGACTATCTCCCCGACCTGAATGAGCTCAAGAGCCTCGTCACGCCCGAGACGAAAATGATCTGCATCAACAACCCCAACAACCCCACCGGTGCGCTGATGAGTAAGGAGCTGCTGGGGAGCATCGTGGAGATCGCCCGCGGCGTGGGCGCGTACATCCTCTGCGACGAGGTCTACCGCCACCTGACGCAGGAGGACGAGTGGTGCGAGTCCATCGTCGACCTCTATGAAAAGGGCATCTCGGTCAGCAGCATGTCCAAGGTCTTCTCGCTCGCGGGCCTTCGCATGGGCTGGATCGCCACGCACGATGAAGCGGCGCGCAAGGCGTTCCTGTCGCACCGCGACTACAATTTAATTAGCTGCGGCATGTTCGACGATGCGATCGCGTCCATCGCCCTGCGCTACAGCGACGTGATGCTCAAGCGCAATCAGCGCATCGTGCGCGAGAACCTCGCCATCCTCGATGACTGGATCAAGGAAAATCCGCACTTTTTCTACACCAAGCCCAAAGCCGGTACGACCGCGCTTGTTTACTACGATTTCGATATCCCCTCCTACGAGTTTTGCAAGCGCATGTACCACGAGACCGGTGCGTTCGTCACGCCGGGCGACTGCTTCGAGCAGCCCCACAGCATGCGCGTCGGCTACGCCTGCGACGTCAACACGCTCAGAGACGGCCTTGCCGCGGTGACGAAGTTTGCCGCGACGCTGTGAGCGGCGAAAACACGCGATAAATAAAAGAAATCCGTCCGGTCATCGACCGGACGGATTTTTGACTTGTAAGGGGTTCACGCCTTGGCCCTGTTCCCGCGCATGAAGTGCAGAATAAGGCCGATGGCCGCGCCGATAAGCGTCGGGCAGATCCAGCCGAGGCCGAGGTCGGCAAACGGTAGGTACTGCTGACCGAACGCCTTGATAGCCGGACCGTGGATGGCGTTGAACACGCTCTCGGGCAGCGCGATGATCAGATCGTAAACGGCAGCGATGAGCGTGAAGCCGATCGTCCAGCAGTACACCGTGCGGTCGTGGCCGAAGAATTTACCGAGCAGCGCCAGCGCAATGAGCGCGATGGAGAGCGGATAGAGGAACATCAGCACCGGCAGCGAATAGCTGATGATGGCGCTGAGGCCGAGGTTTGCAAACAGCAGCGACACGAGGCTGAAAATGATTGCCCAGATGCGGTACTTTGGCCCGTCGGGGAAGAGCGCGCTGAACGTCTCGGCGCAGCTCGTGATGAGACCGACGGCGGTCTTGAGGCACGCGAGCGTCACCGTGGCGGCGAGGATGAAGAGACCGGCGGAGCCGAGGTAGTGCTGTGCGATCTGCGCGAGCGCCGTGCCGCCGTTCTCACTGGCTTCAAGCACGCCGCGGCTCTGCGTGCCGGCGATCGTGACGGCGATGTAGATGAACGCCATCAGAAGGCTGCTGAAAATGCCCGCGCGGACGGTGCTCCCCGCCACAGCGGTGGGATCGTCCACGCCGAGGTCACGGATGACCTGCACGACGATGATGCCGAAGGCAAGACTCGCCAGCGCGTCCATGGTGTTGTATCCTTCGAGGAAACCAGCGAAAAACGGCTGGGACGCGTAGTCGCCGAGCGGCTCGACATCCGCGATGGCCGCACTCGGAGAGAGGAGCGCGACGACGACCAGAATGGCGAGGAAGACGAGAAAGCAGGGGTTCAGAATTTTGCCGACCCAGGTCAGGATCTTGCCCGGGCGCAGTGCGAAAAAGAGCGCCGCAGCGAAAAACGCTACCGAGAAGAGCAGCAGGTACAGTGTGTTACTGCCATTTTGCGGAAGCACCTGCTCAAGTCCCACGGTGAATGACGTCGTCGCGCAGCGGGGAATGGCGAAAAACGGCCCAATGGTCAGATACAGCGCGCAGGTGAAGAACATCGCGTAGGGGCGGTTGACCTTGCTGCTCAGGTCAAAAAGACCGTTGGAGCGGCTGATGCCGAGCGCGGCCACGCCGAGCAGCGGCAGGCCCACGCCCGTGATGAGAAGCCCCAGAATGGCCTGCCAAACGTTGGAACCGGCCATCTGGCCGAGGTGCACGGGGAAAATAAGGTTACCTGCGCCGAAAAACAGGCCGAAGAGCATGCTGGCAACATAGGTGTATTCCTTGACGGTGAGCTTGCGTTTCATGGTAAAAAATTTCCTTTCATGGCGGTGGGGCAAAAATGCCCCGTCCTGAATGATTCGGGTAACAAAAAAACCGGTCTGTTCCCGCGCTCTGACATTGCAAGGGGATACTCCCATGCTTGTGGAACATTCCACAAGTGCTTTGCCAGATCAATGGAGCATACCGGATCCATGCTGCCGATCATTGCAGGCAGCGAATCAAACCGAGCCTTGGAAAATGAGGTCGATCAAACCGCTGCCGACTGCTTCGACGACATAGATTCGGACGAATGCCCCTCTACGCCAACGATCAGTCGCCAGCTTACTCCAAAATTGACATTTTTGGACGTAACCATGGTGTTCAAACGATCGCCTCCTTTGCTGCGGAAATTGGCCCCATTATACCATGACATTACATTTTGTCAAGTATCAATGAGAAAATGATATGTTAAAATCGGAAGCGAAAAATTGGGCCGATGGATGAAGCTTCATTCGGGTCACGCAAAGAAGCATGCGGCGCGATAATGCGCCACCTTGCGGTAAAGGCGCGAAAAAGGCGCGAAAACAGACTGCTTTCGCACCTTTTCGGTAAATAAAAAGATCAGAACACCACGACGAGCAGCATCTTGAACTGCTCCTGACCGTACACCGCGTGCGGATGGCGCGCGGGCATGACGATGCTCTCACCATCGTGCAGGATGTGCTCGACGCCGTCGATCGTGATCCGACCCACGCCGTCGAGGCAGGTGACCATCGCGTCGCCGCCGGACTCGTGGGTGCTGATCTCCTCACCCTTGTCGAACGAGAAGAGCGTGACGCTCACGTGCTCGTTCTGCGCCAGCGTGCGGCTGACGACCTGACCGGACTGATAGGCGACCTGATCGCGCAGGGTCAGAACCTCTGCCTTGCTGATATTTTTCATACCGTCCATGATAATTTCCTCCTGTTGAAACGCGCGGCGCTTAGCGCCGCGCGTGATATGACTTTCTTATCATGCCCTTTTTGCGGAAAAAGGCAACGATTATTTTGCTTTGTGCGCCAGCACGCAGTACCACTCGGTGTTTTCGATATCGAACGCGCCGAACTGCACGGGGAAAGCCTTGACCTGAATGTCCTGATAGCCGAGCTGCGTGAGCTTGTCGAGCAGTAATTTCTGCGGCACGGGGTGGTAGAGCTCCTCAAAACGCTCTTTTTGGAAGATTTTGTTATCGCGCTCAAAGGTGTAGACAAGATTGAAGACAATGGAGCCGTCGGATAAATGGTCCCAGACCTGCATGAGGTTCACGCGGTCGCCGTTTGGCAGAAAGGCGGGATTGTAGCAGTAAAAACGCTTTTTCTGCCCCACGATACGGTCCCAGTTGCGAAGGTCGAAGTAGAGGCAGCCTCCGGGCTCCACGAGCGCGTCCATCTGCTCCAAAACGCCGGTGATCTCGTTGTTTGTCACGTAGGCAAGCGAGTTGCCGGTGCTCATCACGCAGTCGAAGCTGCGGTCAAAATGAGACGTCAGGTCGCGGAAATCGCTCTGCCGCAGGTCGATGGCGATGCCACGCTCGTCCGCCTTTTTGCGGCAGCGCGCGAGCATGCTGCCGCTCAAATCGGAGCCGTACAGCGAGACGCCGAGCTGCCCGAGCGGCAGCGTGAGCGAGCCCGTCCCGATGCTCACATCGAGCGCCGAGCGAATGGGCCTGCCGTCGAAAACGGTCTGCCAGTGAGAGAGGGTCTGTGCATCCTTCTTCGGGGAGTCGAAGAGGTCGTAGATGTCGGTGCGGTCGTAGACGCTGGCCATAGAGCATGCTCCTCCTGACAAAATATTGGATCGCGCCCCGCGCTCAGCGCTTTTTGCGCTGGGACGAGGACGGAATGCCCATTTCCGCGCGGTACTTGGCGACGGCGCGGCGGCTGACCTCGATGCCGAGAGCCGAGAGCGCCAGACGAAGCGCCTCGTCCGAGAGCGGCGCGGCCGGGTCCTCTGCGCGAATGAGGCTTTGCAGCCGCTGCTTGACCGCGTGGGACGAGACTGCCGCGTCGGGGCGGATCGCCGTGGTGAAAAAGCTGCGCACGGGGATGATCCTGCCCTGGAACTGAATGTATTTATTCTGCGCCGCACGGCTCACGGTGGAGGTGCTGACGCCCATTTTTTCGGAAAGCTGCTGCATCGTCACGGGCAGCAGTGCCTCGCCGCCACAGAAAAAGCCGTGCTGCTCGCGCCCGATGAGCGTGAGCATCTGTACGAGCGTGTCGCAGCGGGTGTGGACGCCCTTGATGAGGGCCTGTGCTTCGGAGAGCTTTTCTTTCACGTAGCGCTGGACCTCGGGGTCGTCGCTCGTGTTCATCAGCGCGGCGTATTCGGCGTTGACGGACAGGCGCGGCAGAATGCGCTCGTTGAGCTCGATGACGAGCTGGCCCTGCTGCACGGAAAATTCCGCGTCGGGGGCGACATAGGCGATCTGCTCGCTGCCGGCAAAGCTGCGCGAGGGGATCGGGTTAAGCGCGAGTATCTTGGCCGCAGCGGCCCTGGCTTCACCGACGCTGACGCCGAGCAGGGCGGCGAGGCCGGAAAAGTTGCGCTTGCCGAGCATTTCGAGCCCATCGCGCGCGATCTTCAGCGCCAGCGGGTCGAGCGAGCGGCCCTGCGCGAGCTGGAGCGTCAGGCATTCCGACAGGTTCCGCGCGCCGACGCCCGGCGGGTCGAGCATCTGCACGGCAAACAGCGCCTGCTCGAGCGAGAAGAGCGGGATGTCGAATTCGCGGGACAGCTCCTCAAGCGGGCAGTCAAGATAGCCGCGCTCGTCGAGGCAGTCGATCAAAAAGCGGCACAGGCGCAGAAGCTCGTCGTCGACGAGCTTCATCTGCCCGATCTGCTCGGTCAGGTGGTCGCGGAACGTTTTTTCGCGCGTCAAAAAGGCGGTGAAGTCCTGCACATCCTCCATACCGGAGGAGGTGACGCCGCGCCACGAGTCCGCCTCGCGCACCTCGAGCGGTTCACGCTCGGCGGGAGCGGCCTCGCTGGGGAGCTCGGTCTCGTAATAGGTGGGGGACTGTACGTCGAGCAGCGGGTTTGAGAGCGCGACTTCCTGCACGTATTCGGCAAGCTCCGGCGCGGAGAGCTGCAAACAGTCGAGCGACTGGCGCATCGTCTGCGTCAGCACGAGCTTTTGGCTCAGCGTCTGCCTCTGTTCAAGCTGCACGATAGATTCCCTCCCCAAATGATGCTCATTCAGTAAATTAAAGTATAGCAGTTTTCGCCTTTCTTCGCAACACACAGATGCGCGGGAATGGCCCAAAAAAGCAAGGGAACATTCGGCGCGCAAAAAAATAGGGCGGCCCAAGGCCGACTCCGCATAAGAAAACATGCGGTTTTGCCTGCGCCTTTTTGGCTGAAATACAACCGAAAAAAACTCCCCATACGCCAGTATGGGGAGTTTTTTTCAGCTGATTTCATCTCAAAAATTCATTGGCAAAACTGCTTTGCACCGAAAAAGAGCAAATTTTGTGCGGAGCTGAGGCGCGACGGCGCGGGCATGCTGACGCATGGCAAGACGGCGCAACGAAGGAGCCCGTGCAAAATTTGCCTTTTACGGCGCATGTTTTCTTATGCGGAGTCGGCCAAAGCCGCCCTGCTTGGTGCAAAGGGAATGTTGTGTTACGGCAGCGGGATCTCCTTGCTGTCGAAGAGCGTCTTGAGCTCGATCGAGGTGCGCGAGTCGCCGAACTTCTTGATGAGGGAGAGAAGCTGGTCGAGCTGCTGCGTGTCGCGCACGGCGAAGCGGAGCAGCGCGTTGAACTCACCCACCATGTGATAGTGGCTGATGATGGCGCTCTGCGAGGCGCAGAAATCGCAGAATTTGTCGTACTTGTCCGGCTCGAGCGCAACGGAGATAAAGCCTGTGATGTTACAGTCGAGCTTCGTGCGGTCGATGTCGATGTGATAGCCGCGGATCACGCCGCTTTCCTCCATCCGGCGAATGCGTTCCGACACGGCGGGCGGCGTCAGCCCCACAAGGTCTCCCATGCGGCGCAGCGTGCAACGGCTGTCGTCCTGGAGGAGGTTGAGGATTTGGTAGTCAGTCCGATCCATCATGTTCTCCCTCTACCGTTCTCTCACACGATCTCGCCGCGCTTGATGACGGTTTTTGCAAGATTGCTGCCAACGCGGTAGCAGATGTAGTCGAGGTCGGGCGCGTCCCAGATGACAAGGTCGCCCATCTTGCCCTCTTCGACAGAGCCGACCTTGTCGGCAAGGTCGATCGCCGCGGCGCCGTTGAGCGTGACAGCCGTGAGGACCTCCTCCGGCGTCAGCTTGTACTTGAGGCAGCCGAGGTTGATGACAAACTGCATGTTCAGGCACGGGCAGGAGCCGGGGTTGAAGTCCGTCGCCATTGCAACGGGCACGCCAGCTTTGACCATGTCGCGCGCGGGCGCGAACACCGCGCCGAGGTTGAAACTCGTCGCGGGCAGCAGGCATGCGATGACGCCGCCCTTGGCCATGGAGGCAATGCCCTCCGGCGGGCAGACGATCAGGTGCTCAGCCGAGATCGCGCCGATCTCACCGGCGAGCTGGCTGCCGCCGATGGCCTCGATCTCGTCGGCGTGGATCTTGGGACGCAGGCCATACTTGAGACCCGCTTCGAGCACCTGACGGGACTCTTCGACGGTGAAGGTGTCGGCCTCGCAGAAGACGTCGCAGAACTTGGCGATGCCCTGCTCCTTGACCTTGGGCATCATCTCCTCGCACACAAGGCGGACGTACTCTTCGCGGTTGGACTTATATTCCGCGGGGACAAGGTGCGCGCCCATGAAGGTCGCGACGAGGTCCATGCGGTGGTGATCGTTGAGGTCCTTGATGACCTCGAGCGCCTTGAGCTCATGCTCGGTGGCAAGGCCGTAGCCGCTCTTGGCCTCGACCGTGGTGGTGCCGAAGCCCATCATCTCGTCGAGCGCCTTGGAGGCCTTGGCGGCGAGCTCCTGCTCGCTGGCCTGACGGGTGGCGTTCGTCGTGGACTGGATGCCGCCGCCCGCGTTCTGAATGTCGAGATAGCTTGCGCCGTGGAGCTTGAGACCCAGCTCGTTCTGGCGCCAGCCGCCGAAGATGAGGTGGGTGTGGGCGTCGACAAGGCCGGGGGTGACGAGGTGGCCCTCCGCGTCGACGACTTCCGCGCCCTCGACGGCGGGAACCGCGCCGGTACCGACGGAGGCGATGATGCCGTCCTCGATGAGCACCCACGCATCCTTTAAGAATTTGATCTTGCCCTGCTCCTCGCCGCGATGGGCGGATCTGCCCTCAGGCGTCGCCAGCAGGCCGATGTTTTTGACCAGTAACTTTTTCATAGTAAATGTTGTCCTTTCTCACTGTTGGAAAGAGCATTCTGTTCGATGGCTTGTCAAAAAAGCCTCGCAGAGTTTGCCGCCCGCAGGCGGCAAATAATTTTGATCGTTTTCTGCCGCGACATGTGCGTGGCAGAAAACACTTTGCGCGGAGTGAGTGTCGAATTGTCCGCTTTCAGCGGACAACCGAGGCACAGAACGCAGCGAACCCTTCTCGGGAAAGTGGCTCTGCCGCTTTTCCGACACTCTTAGGGTGTATCCAGCTCAAAAAAGGGGCATATTTCTATGCCCCTTTTTTGAAGTAAATTTTAGTGCATGTATTCCTTCACGGCCTTCTCGCAGAGCTCTTCGTCCGCGACGTAAGGCATGGTGATGTGATCCTGACCCTCGTACATCTTGTTGTACTCGGCGACAGTGGTCATGGCGTTCTCGTTGCGCGCCCAGCTGCGGCGGGCAACGCCGACCATGGTATCCCAAGGCATGGACATGCGCAGGATGGTGTCGACACGCTCGGAGCCGTCGAGAACCATACCGAAGCCGCCGTTGATGGCGCGGCCGATGCCCGTACCACCGCCGTTGTGCAGGGCGATGTAGCTCATGCCGCGGGCAGCGTTACCAGCGTAGCACTGGGTCGCCATCTCGGCCATGATGTTGGAGCCGTCCTTGATGTTGGAGGTCTCACGGAAGGGCGCATCGGTACCACCGGTGTCGTGATGGTCACGGCCAAGGATGACGGGGCCGATCTCACCGTTGCGGACCATTTCGTTGAACTTGAGCGCGAGGTTCATACGGCCCATGGCATCCTGATAGAGGATACGGCACTGGGTGCCGACGACCAGCTTGTTCTTCTCGGCATCGCGGACCCAGACATAGTTGTCGTAGTCCTGATAGCGGCGGTTGTGGGCCTTGATGTACTCGGCGGCAGCCATGTCGGTCTTGTGCAGATCCTCGGGGTTGCGGCTCAGGCAGCACCAACGGAACGGGCCGTAGCCGAAGTCGAACAGGCAGGGACCAAGGATATCTTCGACGTAGGAGGGGAAGATGAAGCCGTCGAGGTCATTCTCGCCGTTCTTGCAGATGCTCTTCACACCGGAGTCGTAAACAGCCTTGAGGAAGCTGTTGCCGTAGTCGAAGAAGTAGGTGCCGCGCTCGTGGAACTTGCAGATCATCTCATAGTGATGATGCAGCGTCTTGTCGACGAGGACACGGAAGCCGTCGGGATCCTTGTCGAGCATTTCGGTGCGCTGCTCGAACGTGAGGCCCTGCGGGCAGTAGCCGCCGTCATAAGGCACGTGGCAGGAGGTCTGGTCGCTCATCAGGTCGACATGGACGTTGTTGTTGTACAGGTACTCGAGCAGGTCGACAATGTTGCCGCAATAGGCGACAGCGCAGGGCTTGCCTTCCTTCTGGTGGTCGAGAGCGATCTTGGTGGCCTCTTCGAGAGAGTCGGTGCGGTGGCTGACCCAGCCCTGGGTGTAACGGGTCTCGATACGGGAATCGTCGACCTCGGCGATGATGGAGGCAGCGCCGGCGATCTCAGCAGCCTTGCCCTGAGCGCCGCTCATGCCGCCAAGACCGGCGGAGACGAACAGACGGCCGGCGAGGTTCTGATCGTTGGGGATGCCGAGCTTCAGACGGCCGGCGTTGAGCAGCGTGTTGAACGTGCCGTGGACGATGCCCTGGGGGCCGATGTACATCCAGCCGCCGGCAGTCATCTGACCGTAGTTGGCAACGCCGAGCGCGGCAGCGCGGTTGAAGTTCTCCTGGTCATCGAAGGTACCGACCATCAGGCCGTTGGAGATGATGACGCGCGGAGCCATCTTGTGGGAGTGGAAGAGACCCAGAGGATGACCGGACATGACGACGAGGGTCTGCTCATCGGTCAGCTGCTCGAGGTACTTCTTGATCAGACGGTACTGCATCCAGTTCTGGCAGACCTGGCCGGTCTCACCGTAGGTGACGAGCTCATAGGGATAGAGAGCGATGTCGAAGTCGAGGTTGTTGTCGATCATGACCTGAATGGCCTTGCCCTCGATGCACTTGCCCTTGTACTCGTCGATGGGCTTGCCGTAGAGCTTGCCCTCGGGACGGAAGCGGTAGCCATAGATACGGCCGTGCTCTTCGAGCTCCTGCGCAAACTCCTTGGCCATCTGCTCATGATGGTCGGGGTGGATGTAACGCAGAGCGTTCTTGATGGCGAGCGCCTTATCGGCCTCGGTCAGGTGGGATTCGCGGCGGGGTGCGCGACGGTAGCCCTCTTCGAACTTCGGATACTCAGGAAGCTCGTAGTCCAGCTTGATCGTCATCGCATCGTCTGCAAGATTGATCATGGTGGGTTCCTCACTTTCATAAAAAATTTCTGTAAAAACCAATAAAAATGAAAACGGAATTCTCTCTTTTCTTTACAACTTGCATTATAACAAAGATGTGCTATAATGGAAAGTACTTAATTTATCTGCATACCATACCACAAAAGTATGACATGGAGGACGAGCGATGAAGATCAGACAGCTGGAATACTTCTGCGCGGTGGCGGAGGAGAAAAGCATCTCCGCCGCGGCGCGCGAGCTGCACGTGGCGCAGCCGCCGATCTCGCGCCAGATCGCGCAGCTCGAGGAAGAGCTCGGCGTGCAGCTCTTCCTGCGCGGCAGCAAGGGCATGTCCCTCACCGACGCGGGACAAAGCCTGTATCAGCAGACGCAGCAGATCTTTCAGGACATCCGCCGCGTGGAGGACAGCGTGCGCAGCGTGGGGACGGGCATGAGCGGGCGCATCAAGCTCGGCGTCATCTACTCGGCGATGTCGTACGCGTTACATTATATAAATGAATATCACAGCCGCTATCCGCAGGTGGAGCTCTTCATCCGTGTGGGCTCGCCGCAGGAGCTCATTGAATCGCTCAACCGCGGCGAGCTGCATGCGCTGTTCCTGCGCACCGCCGCGCGCGAGCCGAGCGGATTGCAGGAGCGCATTCTGGGCGAGGATAAGCTCGAGCTCATCATGCGCGAGGACCTGGACCCCGCGCCAGAACTGAACGAGGTGCCCATCGAGCGGCTCGAGGGTGTGCCGATGTGTCTTCTGCGCTCGGACGACCTGTGGAGCTACAACGACTTTTTGGTGCAGGAGTGCCAGCGCAGCGGCTTTACGCCGAATGTGACCTGCCACTGCTACGATACGCCCATGGCGATGCAGATGGTGCTCTCGGGCTTTGGCATCAGTTTTCTGCCAAAGTCCATCCTCAGCACGCATCCGGGCGCACCTTTAAAGGCAAAGCCTGTGCGCGGTCTGCCGATCCGCTCGTATGCCGTTTTGGCATGGAACAGCGCGGTGCTCAGCGCCCCGTGTGTGCAGCGCTTTGTCGAGGAGAAGATGACTTAAAAAAATTAAGCCGCCGTTGAAAAAAGAGAAAGAAAACCTGTTTACTCCCCCGTTGGGCCGCGATATAATGGCAACGCTGAACAAAAATGGACGGGCGCAGCGCGCCTGTCTGAGCAAAATGACGATACAAAATAAATTGACGGAGGAAAACAACCATGGCAAAGTTGATCGAATGCATCCCCAATTTCAGCTGCTCCAAGGAAAAGGACGAGGCCACCTATAACGCCCTCGTCGAGACCGCCAAGAGCGTTCCCGGCTGCACCCTGTTTGACGCCCAGACCGACGGCAACCACAACCGCTGCGTCTTCACCCTCATCGGCTCTCCCGAGGCCATCGAGGAGGTCGCCTTCCAGCTGACGAAGGTCGCCACCGAGCGTATCGACATGAACAAGCATCACGGCGAGCACAAGCGCATGGGCGCTACCGACGTTATCCCCTTCGTTCCCCAGATGGACGTGACCGTTGAGGAAGCTGTCGAGATGTCCAAGCGCGTTGCCCAGCGTATCTGGGACGAGCTGAAGGTCCCCTCCTTCCTGTATGAGGACAGCGCCACCCGTCCCGAGCGCCGCAATCTCGCCACCTGCCGCAAGGGCGAGTTCGAGGGCATGCCCGAGAAGCTCCTGCAGCCTGACTGGGCTCCCGACTACGGCGAGCGCAAGATCCACCCCACCGCCGGCATCACCGCCATCGGCGCCCGTATGCCGCTGGTCGCGTTCAACTGCAACCTTGAGACCTCTGATGTTGAGGTCGCCAAGAAGATCGCCAAGGTCATTCGCGGCTCTTCGGGCGGCTTCCGCAGCTGCAAGGCCATGGGCTTCATGCTCGAGGACCGCGGCATTGCTCAGGTCTCCATGAACATGGTCAACTATGAGGATACCCCGCTGTATGTCACCTATGAGATGATCAAGGCCCTCGCCGAGCGCTACGGCACCCGCGTCATCGAGAGCGAGATCGTCGGCCTGACCCCGGCTAAGGCCCTGATCGACTGCGCTGAGTTCTACCTCAAGGCCAAGGACTTCGACTGCAAGAAGCAGGTCATGGAGTATCACCTGATCGACATGGAATAAAAAATTCAAAGAAGCGGCGCTGCCGCTCCTTTGAGAGCCCACTCAAGGCGGCTCGCCGCCTTGAGTGGAATTTTCAGCGCGCGGCATTCACCATGTCGCGCGCTGCGAAGTATCGCTGCGGACGCGCATATCGTCTTCCGCGATGAATTAAATTTATTTGCCGCCGGGAGGCGGCAAAGTCTGCGACGCTTTTGGCTCGTGCGGGCGTTGGCTGCTCCAAGAGGGGCGGCTGACCGTAAAGGTGCGGCGATGCCCGCGCGGGACGAAAACGGCGCGAAATGATGAAAGGAAATATTCAACATGATGAAGTTAGCTGATATGACCGTTACCGGCTTTGCCGATACCGTTGCCTCCGATGCTCCCGCGCCGGGCGGCGGCTCCTGCGCCGCACTCTATGGCTCCATCGGCGCCGCGCTGACCGCGATGGTCGGCGGCCTCACTCAGGGCCGCAAGAAGTATGCCGAGTATGCCGAGCATGCTGCCGAGGTCGAGAAGAAGGGCAACGAGCTCAAGACCCGCCTGCTCGACGTTATGGACCGCGACACCGAGGCGTTCAACGTCGTCTCCGCCGCGTTCGGTATGCCCAAGGCGACCGACGAGGAGAAGGCTGCCCGCTCCGCCGCCATCCAGGAGGGCCTGAAGGGCTGCACCAAGACCCCGATGGAGATGATGGAGCTCATCGACGAGACCCTGACGCTTGCACAGTCCCTGCTGGGCCGCTTCAACGACACCTCCGCGAGCGACCTGGGCGTTGCGTTCCTGTCCCTCAAGGCCGGTATCCAGGGCGCATGGCTCAACGTGCTCATCAACGTCGGCTCCCTGAAGGATCAGGAGTTCGCTGCTGAGTACCGCGCCAAGGGCGAGGCCCTGCTCGCGCACGCTCTGCCCCTTGCCGACGAGTGCTACGCTGAGATCGTCAAGCTCATCGAGGGCTAAACAAAAAGATCCATCAAAAAATGGCTTCGGTGCGCGCACACCGAAGCCATTTGCAGTTTGCAAAGGAGTTGTATTTCCATGACCATCCAGCATTTAACGCCGAGTGACTACATTACGACCAAGTGGTCCGGCGGCCTGACGACCCAGCTCGGCATCGCGCCCGCGAGCGCGGTGTACGCAGACCGCGACTTTTTGTGGAGACTCAGCTCTGCGACCGTTGAGGACGCAGAGTCCGACTTTACGGCGCTGCCCGACTATGAGCGCCTCATTTCGACACTTGAGGGCACGATCGAGCTCAATCACAACGGCGGCGAAAAGCTGACGCTGAATCCCTACGAGGTCCACCGCTTCGACGGCGGGGACAACACGCACTCCTGGGGCCGCTGCCGCGACTTCAACCTCATGCTCCGCAAGGGCAAGTGCGAGGGCAAGATGCGCGGCGAGCACCTTGCGGCGGGCGAGCACAAGACCGTCCACGGCTGCGAGGGCATGACGCTCATTTACTGCGGCGCGGGCGAGGTTCACGTCATCGTCGGCGACGAGAGCGTCGAGCTCAAGGCTGACGAGGCCGCGCGCCTCGACGGCTACGCGGGCGAGATCACGCTCTGCTCCAAAACGGGCGCAAAGCTGATGCTTGCCAAGGCGAAGGCGGTCTAAAAGAAACGAAAAGGAGAGGCAAAAGCCTCTCCTTTTTCAGTCTTCAAAGTCGTTCGGGTCTTCGTCGGTCTGCTTGCGGAAGCGGTCGAGCGCGACGAGGATGGCGGCCGCCGCGGCGATGACGGCAAGAACGCCGACGAGAATGGATACGCATTTTTTCATAGTGATTCCTCCTGTTGTGATAAAGTGTGGAATGGGTTACGGTTCAGCGGAAATGATGTCATAGACCTGCTGCAAAAACGCGTCCTGATCCTGCACGGTGCAGCGGATGGTCTTGCCGTCGTAAGCGCGGAAAAGCGACAGCTTGCCAAAAAAGTTCCGGCAGGTGACAAGCACGCCCTCGCCGGTGCTGCCGTCAGGGAAATCGGTCGCGTCGAAGCAGAAGCCGACCTCCCAGCGGAAGTCACCGTCCTGCGTGCGGTGGGTCGTGCCGCCCTGCAGCAGAAGATTGGCGAGCGAGCGGCAGAATTTCTGCTGCGCGAAAAGCGCGGTGAGCTGCGCGCAGCGCGTGTCGTTTGATGGGAATTCAAAGCGCGTGTCCTCCACCTGCGGCGCGCGGAAATGATAGCCGAAAACGGACTGACACTGTGTGATGTCCGCTTCGCAGAGCGCTTCAAGCGTCATCGGCCGCGTGTAGATGAACGCCGCGGCGGCGAGAATAACGAGAATGCCGAGGAGAACAATGTGTCGTCTTTTCATAAAAATGACCTCCTGATTGTTACGGAGTGTCAGAAGAGAGCATGTCATAGACCTGCTGCAAAAATTCCTTCTGACGGCTCGTGGTGCAGAGCATGAGGTTATTGCCGGTGGTGGAGAAAAGGTTCAGCTGGCCAAAAGAGCTTTGAAAATAAAGATAATCCTGCCCGTCGTTGAAGGAAAAGTCGGCGTCAAAGATCAAATTATTCTGCGGCATATCGCTCGTCGTCTCCAACGGCAGGAGGTTTCGGAGCGAGCGGCGGAATTTCTGTTGTGAGAGAAGTGAAATCAGCGTTTCCGTGCGCTCCTCGCCGCGCAGCCATTCCGAGCTCTCCACGCTGCGGCCCGGTTCGTCGATGGAGACCGTAAGATAGTCAGTGTATACCAGTTCACTCTGCGTGATATCCAGCCCGAACATTGCCTCAAGCGTCATTGGCCGCATGTAGATCAAAGCTGCGAGGACGAGAACAGCCAGAATGCCGAGGGGGAGAAGCCGCTTTTTCTTCATGGGGAGACCTCCTCAAAAGTTCTTCTACTCTCTTAGACGCAGAAAACGCGAAAAAGTGTCACGCTTTTTCAAATTTTTCGAATGAAGCATAAAAGGGGGCTATCCACAACATAACATGAAAGGCTGTGCTTTGCAAGTTTGCAGGCGCAGCCTTTCAGAAAATTTAAGAAGTGGGTCATCCCCGTCCGCGGCCGATCAGGCAGCAGAGGAGAAACGCCGTGAGGTCGCAGACAACGACCGTCGCGCCCACGGGGGTGGAGAGCAGATACGACCCCGTGAGCCCGAGGCAGAAGCACATGACCGAGAGCCCCGCGGCAAAGCACACGACAGAGCGGAAGCTCTTGAACACCCGCATCGCGGACAGCGCCGGGAAGATGATGAGGCTCGAGAGCAGCATCGCGCCCATCATGCGCATACCGAGCACGACGGTGAGCGCCGTTAGAACGGACAGGATCGTCTTGTACGTGCCGACGCGCACGCCCGTCGCGCGGGCAAAGGACTCGTCGAACGTGACGGAAAAGAGCTTGTGGTAGAAGAGAATGTAGAGCGCGAGCACGCAGAGCGCGAGCGTGACGCTCAGGATGACGTCCGAGCGCGACATCGCGAGGATGCTGCCGAACATATAGCTGTCGACATCCGTGGTCATGCCGGTCGTGAGCGAGGTGACGATGACACCGATGGCGAGCGCCGAGGCTGAGAACACCGCGATCATCGCGTCCGCGCTGACGCGGCTCTTTTCCGCGACGTGCATCAGGATGAACGCCGCGATGACCACAACGGGGATGGAAAACCACAGCGGCGCGAAGCCGCATGCCACCGCGACCGACAGCGCGCCGAACGACACGTGGCTCAGCCCGTCGCCGATCATGGAGTAGCGCTTCAAAACGAGCGGCACGCCGAGCAGCGACGCGCACAGCGAGACCAAAATGCCGACAACAAACGCGCGCACGATGAAAGGATAGGCGAACATCGAAAGAAGCAGCTTCATGCGCGCTCACCTCCAAACCGTTTGCCGGCGGGCGACGATAAAAACTCGCCCACCGTGCCGTAAAAGCAGCCCGCGCGGTCGACGCAGAGAATGTGCTTGGCCTCGCGCAGGGCGTTTTCAATGTCGTGCGTGACCATGATGATGGCCATGCCCTCGCGCTCGTTCAAATAGCGCAGCGTTTTGTAAAGGTCCTGCATGCTCGCGGGGTCAAGGCCCGTGACAGGCTCGTCGAGGATGAGCAGGTCATTTGCCGCGCACAGGGCGCGCGCAAGCAGCACGCGCTGCTGCTGCCCGCCGGAGAGCTCGCGGTAGCACTTGTCCTTGAGTTCCAGCACGCCGAGCTTGCCGAGGTTCATCAAGGCCGCCGACTTCTCCTCCGCCGTGTAGAAAAAGCGCGCGCGGCGGTTCGAAAAGCCCGAGAGCACGACCTCCGTGACCGTTGCGGGAAAGTCGCGCTGCGTGGGCGTCTGCTGGGGCAGATATCCGAGCCGGCCCTCGCGCTGGGCGGGGCAGTCGATCTTGCCCGCGAGGGGCGAGAGAAGCCCGAGGAGTGAGCGCAGCAGCGTCGATTTGCCGCTGCCGTTTTCGCCGACGATGCAGAGGTAGTCCCCCGCGTGGACGGTGAGGGTCAGATGCTCCAGGAGCGGTTTGTGCTCGTAGCCGAGCGTGACGTCCTCGCACGCGAGGACGATGGGCGATTCATTCATTCGTTGAGCCCCTTTCTGAGTGCTTCGTAGTTGCGCTCCATGAGCGTGAGGTAGGTCTCGCCCGCGTCAAAATCCGCGCGCGAGACGGTCTGCATCGAATACAGGGTGTCGACCGCTGCGCCGGTGCACTCACTCACCACAGCGGCGACCTTTTTCGTGCCGAAGTCGATGGTGTAGACCACGGGGATATCCTCGTCCTCCACCTTGTCGATGAGGTACTTGATCGTCGCGAGCGACGGCTCGGTGTCGCCCGAGCAGCCGTGGAACGCTGCGCGGTAATCCAGGCCGAATTCGCGGCAGAAGTAGAGCATCGGGAAGCGGTCGGCGAAGACGAGGAGCTTGTGCGGCGCGCTTTCGCAGAGAGAGGCAAAGCGTGCGTCCAGTGCTTCGATCTGCGCGCAGTAGTCATCGCAATTCGCGCGGTAGAAATCTTCGTTTGCGGGATCGGCCTTGCAGATCGCGTCGCAGACGGCGCGGCAGAGGACAACGGCGTTTTTCGGCGACGTCCAGATGTGCTCGTCGTATTCGACCTCGTCGCTGTCGTGCTCATCTTCTTCATGATCATGGTCATGGTCATGGTCATCATGGTCATCGTGGCTGCCATGCTCATGGTCGTGGTCATGGCCGTCCGCGCCCTGCATGCCCTCGACATATTCCTCGTCGAGCGCGTCGACGTAGTCCATCATGCGGGCGATGACGGCGATATTTTCGCCCGCGGCGCCCAGCATGCTGTCGACCCAGTATTCCCCCTCGCCGCCGTTGTAGAGGAAAACATCGGATTCGGAGATCGTGACGGCGTCGAGCGGCGTGGGCTCGAAGCTGTGCGCCTCGCGCCCCGGTGAGAGCAGAAGCGTGACGTCCGCGCGATCGCCGACGATGGCGCGGGCGAAGTCATAATAGGGGAAAAGCGTCGCGACGATCTGGATTTTGCCGTCGTCCGCCTTTTCCACAGGCACGGTGCAGGCGGTGAGGGAAAATGCCAGCGCGAGCGCCAGAAAAAAGGAAGCAATGCGTTTCATGCGCCCTCCTGACACTCGCGGCACAGGCCGTAGAACATCGTCTTGCGGGGATTGATGGAAAAGCCGTGCTCATGCTCCAAATGCTCGTAGAGCGGCGCGAGCTGGTGGCAGTCGAGGTGCACGATGCGCCCGCAGCGCTCGCACTTAAAGAGGCAGCAGTCCGATGCGCAGCTGTGGGTGCAGAACTGATAGTACGCGCCCTCGTCTGTCGTGACCTTGTGGACGCTGCCCTGCCGCTCGAGCTTTTCAAGCTGCCGGTACACCGTCGCGATGCCGATGTGCTCGCCCTGCTCGCGCAGCGCGTCGACGATCGCCGCCGCGCTGACCGGCGAGTCCGCGCGCTCAGAAAGGCAGTCGAGCACTGCCTTTTGCTGTTTGGTCGTATAGGTCGCCATAGTGGCCTCCTGAATTTGAAAATGAAAATCAATTTCAAATTATAGCCGAAAATTTTCGCCTGTCAAGTATTTTGTGCAGGCAAATCTTGCCATTTTCCGGTAAAAATGGTAAATTTAAGGCGAAAGCATTGGAAGTGAGAGACTGCGTACAAGAAGAACATCCTGTGGAAAAAGAAAGGAGATTTCGCATGAACTGCCCCTACTGTGCAAAGGAGATGGAGTCCGGCTACCTGCGCGGCGGCAGCGGCTACGAGCTTCTGTGGACGGAAGAGCCGTTCAAGATGACCTCTCTCCCGACCGGAAACGATTTCTTCGTCTGCAAAGCATCCGACGTCTACCGCCCCATCGCCCACCTCTGCCGCGCCTGCGGCAAGATCGTCCTGGACAAGCTCTTGATCGAACAGATCCTGCGTGAGAACCCCACCGTCCAGGTGACCTATGGCGTGCGCGGGGGACCCGTCATCAACGACGTCACGCTCGATGACGCCGAGCAGGTGGGCATGGCGAACGTCGCTCGAGTGCTCTCCAGCGGCGTGGCAACCCCCACCACCGTGCTCTCGGCCAGCACCGATGAGTTTAGGAGCGCGTTCTTTGACGCTGACCTTGTCATCAGCAAGGGCATGGGCAACTTTGAGGTGCTTGTCGA
>ERZ779885.1666-NODE-1666-length-22110-cov-6.634233_pt1 | contig 22110 bp, 16 predicted proteins | sample MGYA00511554_ERZ779885 | MGnify/ENA primary metagenome ERZ779885 (study PRJEB29588, sample SAMEA2160998) | human gut metagenome | biome: human gut; feature: human-associated habitat; material: faeces | place: Denmark | collected 2008/2010 ... | reverse complement strand
ATCCGGGTATACGAGATGCTGGGAGCGGAAGTATTCCTGTACTTCGATTACGATGGAGCGAATATGACTGCAAGAGTAAAACCGGATACCAAGGCAAGAACGAATGATATGATCGATTTTGCACTTGATCCGGAGAAGATCCATGTATTCGATAAAGAGACCGAATTGACGATTACAAACTAGAATATTGGAAAAATTATAAAGAGACACAGGAGACGATGAGGATTCATCGTCTCCATTTGTATTCATAAACTGCATTACCATATTATGGATTACAGACTTTACCGAAATAGTATAGGCGACAGGGCGGAACGACACAATTTCTCACAAATTAACACGAATTATGTATAATAGACATATGTTGTGTGGGCAGGGGAATCAGAAAGAAGGTGCGTATGAAAATAAAGGTAATTCTCCCAATTATGGTTGCAACTGTGGCGGTGTGCAGTTATATTAAATATCAGAAAACAGAAGTTGAGATTGCACGCTTTGATTATCGCATGCGGGTGATGAAAGAAGAAAGCTACAGGATGCAGAATGGGAGGGGATTGTTTGCTGACGAATCAGGTGATTCAGAAAACAATACAGGATATCAAGAGAGTATCGGGATATGAGACTTCACTGTGGGGAGCGGATGGAGAGAGTATGGCGTCATCCGCATCGGAGTCTGAGACTCTGAAGGACAAAGTAAAAAGCTTTATAGAAGACAGTGAAATGGAAGATATATCGGAGAGAACGGATGAAGAGACAGCGTTATTTGCCATATATGCAGATCGTGCACTGGAGTATGTGCTGGCACTGACCGGGACTGGCGATGACCGTATGCTGGCAGGGCGTATGGGCGTTATTCAGGTGGTCGGGCTGATGAAAGCATGTGGGGAACAGATGGATAAAGATCGCTTTATTCAGAATCTGCTGTTAGACAATCTGCTTGTGGTGGACATTTACAATCGTGCAAGAAAGCTGCACATTGCAAATGAGCGACGGAGAGTCGTGTTTATCGTAGAACCGAAGGATGAGAATGACAATCTGGTACTTGAAACAATGCGTGGACTTTATGGTATGGGAACCAGGGATTTTGTTACAGCGGTAGACGAAGGACATATTATATTAGTAAAAGAACTGGAAAATAAAGAGGATTACCCGGAGATCCTGCAGATGGCGAAAGTAATCGTAGATACTCTGAGTATGGAAGCAATGGTGAATGTGAGAGTATCCTACGGAACGATCGTGCAGGAGCTGAAAGAGGTATCTCGTTCATATAAAGAAGCGAACATGGCACTGGAAGTGGGACGGGTATTTTATGGAGAGCGCGGTGTGCTGGCATATAATGAACTTGGCATCGGACGTCTTGTTCATCAGTTACCAAGATCTCTGTGCGAAATGTTTCTGAAAGAAGTGCTGGCTGTAAATGCAACGGAGATGTTCGATGATGAAGAACTGGTCACGGTATATGCATTTTTCGATAATAATCTTAATATTTCTGAGACAGCCCGTAAGTTATTTATACACCGGAATACGCTGGTGTATCGCCTGGAGAAGATTCAGCGGAAGACAGGTCTGGATGTCAGAGTCTTTGAGGACGCCCTGACATTTAAGATTGCTCTGATGGTCGCAGACCACATGAAATTCATAGAAAACAGAAAATAGGAGGACATGATATGGTGAAATTATACAAAGGCGGTGCCTATCTTTTACACGGTACTGAGGTAATTGCAGATGCACCCGATGCACTTGCTGCCGTAAAAAGCAAGACAGGTATTGAGACAACAAAAGAAGCTGCTGCAAAAGAGACAATGGCTTATGGGATCTTAAGTGCGCATAATACTTCCGGTAATATGCAGCAGCTTCAGATCAAATTTGACAAGCTGACTTCGCACGACATTACCTTTGTCGGAATCATCCAGACTGCAAGAGCATCCGGACTGGAGAAATTCCCGATCCCGTATGTTCTGACCAACTGCCATAACTCTCTGTGTGCAGTCGGCGGTACGATCAATGAAGATGACCACATGTTTGGACTGACCTGTGCGAAGAAGTACGGCGGTGTCTATGTTCCGCCTCATCAGGCCGTTATCCACCAGTTTGCCCGTGAAATGCTCGCAGGCGGCGGCAAGATGATCCTTGGTTCTGACAGCCACACCCGTTATGGTGCACTCGGTACCATGGCAATGGGAGAGGGCGGACCGGAACTTGTAAAACAGCTTCTGAACAAGACTTATGATATCAAGATGCCGGGCGTTGTCGGAATCTATCTGGACGGCGAACCGGTGAAAGGTGTCGGACCGCAGGACGTTGCCCTTGCGATCATCGGCGCAACCTTCGGCAATGGCTATGTCAATAACAAGGTCATGGAATTTGTCGGACCTGGCGTTGGCAAATTAAGTGCAGACTTCCGTATCGGAATCGATGTTATGACGACAGAGACAACCTGCCTTTCTTCTATCTGGAGAACCGATGACACGATCAAAGAGTTCTACGATATCCACGAAAGAAGTGATGACTTCAGGGAACTGGAGCCTGGCGCAGTCGCTTACTATGACGGTCTTGTATACGTCAATTTGAGCGAGATCAAGCCTATGATCGCCATGCCGTTCCATCCGTCCAATGTCTACACCATCGAGGATGTCAATGCCAACCTTGCAGATGTTCTCCACGATGTAGAGCAGCGCGCGCTGGTAAGCCTGGACGGTGCTGTGGATTACTCTCTTCAGGACAAGATCGTAAATGGTAAACTTTATGTCGATCAGGGTATCATCGCAGGCTGTGCCGGTGGCGGTTTTGAAAATATCTGTGCTGCCGCAGACATCATCCGTGGCAAATACATCGGATCAGATGAATTTACCTTCAGTGTTTACCCGGCAAGTACACCGATCTACATGGAGCTTGTGAAAAATGGTGCGGTTGCTGACCTGATGGAAGCCGGTACGATCGTGAAGACAGCCTTCTGCGGACCGTGCTTCGGTGCAGGGGATACCCCGGCAAACAATGCATTTTCCATCCGTCACTCTACCCGTAACTTCCCGAACCGCGAAGGAAGCAAGCTGCAGAGTGGACAGATCGCATCTGTTGCCCTTATGGATGCACGTTCCATTGCCGCAACTGCTGCGAACAAAGGTTTCCTTACTCCGGCAACAGATTTTGATATTGAATACAAGAACCCGACCTACCACTTTGATTCCAGAATTTACGCCAACCGTGTATTTGACAGCCACGGCGTTGCTGATCCTTCGGTTGAGATCAAATTCGGACCGAACATCAAAGACTGGCCGGCAATGAGCGCTCTTCCTGAGAATCTGATCCTGAAGGTTGTATCTGAGATCCACGATCCGGTTACAACGACAGACGAACTGATCCCGTCCGGCGAGACTTCTTCTTATCGTTCCAACCCGCTTGGACTTGCTGAATTTGCACTTTCCAGAAAGGATCCTGCCTATGTAGGACGCGCGAAAGAGGTCCAGAAAGCCCAGAAAGCGATTGAAGCAGGTACTTGTCCACTGGATGTACTGGATGAATTAAAACCGGTGATGGCCGCAATCCAGAAGTCTTATCCGGAAGTCGGCAAAGGAAATATCGGTGTCGGAAGTACCATTTTCGCGGTCAAACCTGGTGATGGTTCTGCCCGTGAGCAGGCTGCTTCCTGCCAGAAGGTTCTCGGCGGCTGGGCGAATATCGCGAATGAGTACGCAACCAAACGTTACCGCTCGAACCTGATCAACTGGGGCATGCTTCCGTTTATTACCGAAGAGGAACACACAAAGCTTTCTTTCAGGAACGGTGACTATCTCTTCGTGCCGGATATCCGCAAAGCAGTAGAAGACAAAGCTTCCACGATCAAGGCTTATGTCGTAGGCGATGATCTGAAAGAGATCGATCTGAAACTCGGTGATCTGACGGATGCAGAACGTGAGATCATCCTCAAAGGATGTCTGATCAACTATTACAAAGGTTAATTTTTCTCAGAAAATGATATGATTTCAAAGGGACGGAAATTTTTCTGTCCCTTTTTGCAACACTTCCGACTTTTTTATACTCTTATATACAAAGAACCTGTTATGAGAGGAGGGACTTTATGATTGATGCAATTGCATTTAAAGAATTATATAAGACGGTTTATCAGGATCTGTATCGTTTTGCACTCTGCATGATGCATCATCCGCAGGATGCAGAAGACGCCGTCAGTGAAGCCGTTCTTTCCGCCTATGAGAACATACATAAATTACGCAAAGAAGAAGCATTCCGTTCCTGGATCTTTCAGATTCTGGCAAATGTGTGCCGCCGGAAGTTAAAGAGCCGTGAACGGACCGAGACCGAGCTGAAAGAAGATCATGCTTCTGCCACATACTGTGACGGACTCCGCACAGATGTCGAGCGTGCTTTTCTTATTCTAGATGAAGACGATCAGCTGATCATCGGCTTATCCGTCTATGGCGGTTACAACAGTAAAGAGATCGGAAAAATGCTAAGGATGAACCCGAATACAGTCCGCTCCCGCAGAAAGCGTGCCCTCGAAAAGATGAGTTGGCTTCTGAAAGAGTAGGATAAAAGAGTAATAGGAGGTGTTTCATATGACAGATCACGAAAAAGAAATACTGGATAAAATAAAACAATCTACGGAAAAAACTCCTGTTCCGGAAAGCCTTGCACCGGATCAGATTATGAAAATGCTGGAAGAGCATAACAGCACTCAGGCTTCCGGACATATCCCGAAAAAGCATGGATTTTCCCGCGGCCACCGGATGCGCGGAGGACTTATCGCTGCCGCACTGGTACTGGTTGTCGGCATTGGTGCCCACATCCGCCAGCAGAATCTTTCTTCAAACTCATCCACTTCTTCCACAAAAGGCAGTTTTTCAATCGGTACATCCTCCGGTAAGCTTGCCTCTTCCGATACTTTAGAGACGGCAACCGATTATGATGAAGTCTACACATACCTGCAATCTTATCAGGATGAGTTGGATTCTTCATCTGTTACCGGTTCAACCGACAGCGGAACTGTCATGTATTCAACTAAAACAGCCGACAGTGGTGCACGTACCGATAGTTCCAGCTCCTCTTCGGATTCTTCAACAGCCTCTGCACGTGCTGTGGATACTTCATTTTCCGATACCAACGTCCGCACAGAGGGCGTCGGTGAAGCAGACATTGTAAAAACGGATGGAAGTTATCTTTATACACTGAAAGCAAACTCACAGGAAATTTCCATTGTAGATATCCGGTCTGATCAGATGAAGGTTGTTTCCGGTATTTCGCTGAATGAGAATTTTCAGGCATCCGAATTTTACCTGAGTGACCAGAAGCTTTTTGTCCTTGGCAACATGCAGAACACGCAGGTTGATTCTGACAGTAAAACCTTGTACCGCGGCAGCTGTACCCGTATCCAGACTTATGATCTGGCAGATATCAACAATCCGAAATCCATCGGAACCGTGGATCAGAGTGGTTACTACCGCACTTCACGTTTTAAAGACGGATATCTGTATGTATTCAGCGACTATTATATTTACGATACGATCACCAAAAAAGATTATCCTTCCTATGTTCCGCTTGTTGGTGACAATCTTCTGAAACAGTCGGATATCTATCTCCCGACGAACCATGCAGCAGACCAGTACCTTGTTGTCAGCTCCGTTTCCGCTTCCAGTCCGGATAAGGCAGCAGACCAGAAAGCAGTCATGTCTGAGAATGGCGAAGTCTATGTGAGTGAGAACAACATTTATATTTACGAGTATGCGAACAGCAGTATCCTCGCAGATAATCTTGCGGCAAAGAATCAGACGATCCTCCGCAAGCTGTCTTACAATAAAGGAAAACTTTCCGGCTCTGCCCAGGGCAAAGTAAAAGGATATCTGAACGATTCCTTCAGCATTGATGAGTATGACAATACGCTGCGACTGGTGACAACGGTTACGCACAATGCCGGAAACTCTTCACAGTCCAATGCAGTCTATGTGCTGGATGCAGATTTGAAAACAATCGGTAAGATCGAAGATCTTGCCAAAAATGAACAGATCTATTCCGCAAGATTTTTGGGCGATACCGGTTACTTTGTAACTTATGAACAGACAGATCCTTTATTCTCCGTAGACTTTTCCGATCCTGAGAATCCGAAGATCCTTGGCAAGCTGAAAATTCCCGGCTTTTCGGAATACCTGCATTTTTACAGTGATAACCTGCTTCTTGGCATCGGTATGGATACCGATGAAAATGGCATTACAAACGGGGTAAAGATCTCCATGTTTGATATCAGTGATCCTTCGGATGTGAAGGAAGTCAGCAAGTACACACTGGATCAGTACTATTACTCGGATGTTTTTTCTGACTACCGTGCAGCACTGGTTGATCCGGAAAAGAATCTGATCGGCTTTCCGCTTTCCGGATCTGCCAACCAGTATGTGATCCTTTCTTACGATAAAGATCAGGGCTTCCAGGTACAGATGCAGGAGGAAGTCAACGGTAATTCTTATCTTGGAACCCACGGTGTGTATGCGAACGAAAAGTTCTATGTGATCAATGGAAATGCAATTGAAGCATACCGGATGGGAGACTATGTGAAGATAGATGATCTGCTGCTATAGTGCAGCTTTGCAGAAGGAGCTGCCGCTCCGCATACTTTGTACACCATTCCACATCATTGTATACACCAAAATCGTATATAATCGAGTAGGCTGACTCCTACTCGATTCTTATACTTTGTACATCATCTCGCTTAACAGCTCGATGATGTACATTCGCCAAATGCAGATCCTTGTGCAAGCACAAATCTGCACTTGGCTCATCGTATACACAAAAACAGGTGCCCACGGGGATATATCACTAAGATATACTTACGTGGACACCTGTTTTATATTTTCATTTACCTGTTATTCCACACCGTTAAAGCAGTAGGTACATACCTGGCATGCATCAATCCCGATTGATTTGATCAGATCATCCAGTCTGTGATAACGAAGTGAAGTGAAATTCTGTCTCTTGCGGATTTCCTCCAGCATTGCTGCATACCGGTCACTGTTCGGATCCGCATATTCACTCAGTACATTGACATCATTGTCGCCTTCCCACTCACGGATGATCCTTCTTGTGATCAAATCCAGATCTGATTTGGAACGGGAGAAGTTCAAATATTTGCATCCGTACAAAAGCGGTGGACATGCCGGGCGGACATGCACTTCTTTTGCGCCACTCTGATACAGGAACTCTGTCGTCTCACGGAGCTGTGTGCCACGCACGATAGAATCATCGATCAGCAGCAGGCTCCTGTCTTCGATCAGACTATGTACCGGGATCAGTTTCATTCTGGCGATCAGATTACGCTGACTCTGTGTTGTCGGCATGAAGGATCTTGGCCAGGTCGGAGTATATTTGATAAATGGTCTTGCATACGGAATACCTGATTCATTTGCATAACCTATCGCATGAGCGATACCCGAATCCGGAACTCCTGCAACAATATCCACGTCGATCGAATGGTCATCTCTCTGTGCTAAAAGCTTTCCACAGTTGTAACGCATTTCTTCTACACCAACCCCTTCATAAGAAGAAGTAGGATATCCATAGTATACCCACAGGAACGAACAGATTCTCATCTTTTCACATGCAGGACTTACAGTCTCCACAGATTCCGGTGTCACGTAGACGATTTCTCCAGGTCCCAGCTCTTTGTAATCTGTGTATCCAAGGTTGATATATGCAAAGCTTTCAAAGGAAACGCAGTATGCATTCTCTTTCTTTCCGATCACAACCGGTGTACGTCCGAGAAGGTCTCTGGCTGCATAAATTCCATTCTCTGTCAGAAGCAGAAGTGTCATCGAGCCTTCAACTACTGACTGCACATAACGGATTCCCTCAACAAACGAATCCTTTTTACAGATCAATGCCGCAACCAGCTCTGTAGAATTGATCTGTCCATTGGTCATAGACTGAAAATGTGTATGTCCATTTTCATAAAGATTCCGAATCAGCTGATCCGCATTATTGATCTTACCTACTGTCGTAATTCCAAAGCACCCCAGATGCGACTGGATCAGAATTGGCTGTGGATCATAATCTGAAATACATCCAATTCCAATATTTCCCTTCATTGTATCAACATCTTTTTCAAATTTTGTACGGAACGGCGAATTTTCAATATTATGAATCGCTCTCTTCCAGCCATCACTTCCGTAAGTAGCCATACCTCCGCGGCGGGTTCCAAGATGCGAATGATAATCTGTTCCATAAAAAAGATCCAGATTACATGCTTCTTTTGATGCAACGCCAAAAAATCCTCCCATATCTGTAGGTCTCCTTTCTTTATCCCAATGCCATAGCCTGTATTTTTCATCTATTTTTTAGTGTATCATGCATTTATGGGCGGAAACAATAGCAAAACCCCGAATATATTGCAAATGGCTATAACTATTTCTAATCGTATTTATAATTGTTTGAATTTTCTGATATATATATTGCAATTTCAGTTCTTTCTAATTTTATTAAAATTATTTTAAAATTATATTGACAAATAAGTATTTGGGTGTTATTATTAAGTCAATCCAAAAGAAAAGAAGTTCCTGACGAGAAAGGGAATTTCAAAAAGATATTTTTTTAATCTGTTACATAGTTTCATATATACTCGCCAAGAGTATAAGATGAAGAACCAGATCAGAAAAGGGTAACAAGAATAATTGTTATTTGAAGGTTAGAAAGTTTTAAAAAAGCAACTATACATTTTGGTTATGAGCGTTTTGTAAGTGGAGTGTGTAGAGAACAATTTTTTAAATTGATAATTTATAATAATAAGAGAAAATTGATATCTGACTTCTGAACAGAAAAAAGTATAAGAGAAAAAGAATATCCGGATAAAATTTTGGAACGAGAACGAAAGGAAGGAGGCTTTGACCGTTGGATATTTCATCATCTAAAACTCAATATGTTAATGGTATGGCAAATGTAAATTCCTGTGAGATGAGCCTTAACCATAGATTATAATCCGGTAAGAGAAAAGTTAATGATAAAAAAGGTCGGAGCAGTAGATAAACCGGAAGCGATTATAAGATATAAAAAGATTCAGCATTTGTTGACATATTGAAGTAAATACCACAGTAATTCAAGATCAGAAAATGTGTAAAGAAACATTCATTGATAAGTAAATTTAACAGTGACGAGAAAGCTGATAAATACCAAAATTGGATTACCTGATTATATAAAATAACGAACGATCAGAATTGATCAAAATCGATTCATATGATTTCATTTTTATAAATTTTATAAAATCTGAATATCATATGAAATGCTCAAAGAACTTACAGGAATAAGAATTACTTAATTCCTCCGATATAAAAATAAAAATTACAATTGAATATTCCGAGACAGCCATTCAAAAGATGGCTGTCTCCTTTTTTTCTGTTACCAGCTCCCAATTTGTGAATTTTTTGTAATATTTTTTTAACATTTCTGAAAAATATCAGCCGTAATTTTTGACATTGACAACGCTCTATGATACACTTAGTAAGTAAAATTATAAGACTTTTGTTTTCCGTTTCTGGTACAAAAGTCAGACTTACTGAGGAAAAGTAAAATAATTAATAATAATCATATGAGGTGAGAAACGTTGGATAAATATGAATATCGCGCAAAGACAGAGCAGATGCTTGCGTATGCCGAACAGAAGTCTTACCAGAAAGCGATGTCGATTGCAGATACGATCGACTGGCGTAAAGTAAAAAATACCGCCATGCTCTCTACCGTAAGCGAAATCTATGAAAATGCGGGGGAACTTGGTAAAGCACGTGATACCTTATTTATTGCGTATGATAAAGCACCTTCCAGCAGAAAGGTTGTATACCGCCTGGGAATTATTTCTCTGAAGCTGGGACATTTCGATGAAGCAGCTGATTGCTACGAAGAATTTGTCAAGCTTGCTCCGAAAGATCCAAACCAGTACATTCTCCGGTATAAGATCTTAAAAGCACAGAAAGCGCCAGTCAAAGAACAGATTGAAGCTCTTGAAGATTTCAAGCATTCTGAATACGTTGAAAAATGGGCATATGAACTTGCCAGATTATACGCTGAAGCCGGTATGACTTCCGAATGTCTTGATGAATGTGATGATCTGATTCTCTGGTTCAGCGAAGGTACTTATGTATACCAGGCAATGGAACTTAAAATGAAATACAAACCGCTGACTCCACTTCAGCAGGAAAAATACGATCATCGAAATGATGGTATCGGCCGTAAGGATTCTTCCAAGAGAAAACCTTCCTTCCGAAAATCCAAAGAACGTCCGGCACCGAATCCACGAATTGCAGACAAGGTCCGCAAAGATGTACATGTCACAGACAGTATTGATCTTCCGGATCTTCCAGAGCCAATGGCCCGGACACATGCTTCCGAACCAGAAGCTGAGTCACAGCCAAAAACCCGGATTCGAAGCACTTCCGATATTTCCACAACCATTTCCGGTGCTTCCCTTTCAGATGCCCTGAAAGCCGGTGTTGCCGTTGCAAGTGGTGCAGTTGCTCCTGAATCTGCTTCAGACGATTCACAGATGACCGGTAAGATGAAGATTGAAGAAATTCTTGCCAACTGGGAAGCAACCCAGCGTGAAAATGCAAAGATTCTTGAAAAGAGCCAGGAGGAAGCTGAGAAAGAAAAAGCCCTGCGTGAGAAGAAGAAAGAAGAAGAAGAGGAAGTTCTTGGAGCTACAAAACCAATCCTTTCTGATGATATCCGCAAACTGATGGAACAGCTTGAAAATGGTGAAGAGCCTAAAATCACCGATGAAGATGCTGAAGATTTCGTTGATGATGAAGAGGATGAAGCGACTGAAAGTCCGGAAGATTCATCCAAAGAAGCTTCAGACACTGACGAGGAAGAGCCGGAAGAAAATGATTTTGAAGAAATCGTTGACTCCGAAGAAGATGATGAATCGGATGCGGTTTACGATGAAGAAGCTGAATACGAGGATGAGGATGATTCCGAGTATGACGATGACGAGGAATACGAGGATAAGGATGATTCCGAGTATGATGACGACGAAGAATACGAAGATGAGGATGATTCCGAGTATGACGATGAGGAAGAATACGAGGATGAAGACGAAGATGACTACCAGATCGATGATGAATTAGATGAAGATCATAAAGAGGATTTTGATTTTGAAAAAGAATCTACTCTCGATATCAATGATCATGATTCTGACGAAGATGATGGTGATTTTGCAGACCTTGATTCCTTTGAAGATGAAGAAGAATTAGATAGCAGTGATGATTATCTTGATCTTGAATTTGACGAGAAACCGGCTCCTGAGCCAAAGAAAGAAACTTCAAAATCAGCGCCAACTCCTGATATTGACGAAGTTCTTGAAATCGAAGAACCGTCAGAAGATGAAATCACCGAACGCATGGGTAAATTCGATACCGGATTCGTTGTACAGGGTCGTTACGATCTGAGTGCAACAAGTGAGATCGGACTGAAGCTTGGACTTACTGAAGAGCAGAAGCAGCTGTTCTCTTACTTTGTACCAATCCGTGGTGTCAGCGAACAGCTTGTTGAAATCCTTGATAACGACAAACGTTGCCGTAACCGTTATGGAACTTCCCGCACAGGCAACATCCTGATCCTTGGCCGCAAGGGAAGCGGAAAAACAGTCCTCGCAGTTGATATTGTAAAAGCAATCCAGAAACAGCGCAGACTCAAACAGGGTAAAGTTGCAATCGTAACCGGTGATTCTCTGAACAAAAAGGACATCGGAAGTATCATCGATAAGCTGAACGGTGGCGCACTGATCATCGAAAAAGCTTCCAAGATGAATGACAGAACCATCCGTGAACTGAATGACATGATGGATGAACAGACCGGCGAACTTCTCTTCCTTCTGGAAGACCAGAAGAAACCGCTGGAAAGAATGTTTGCATCTCATCGCGAATTCAAACGTAAATTTACTTCCAGACTGGAGCTTCCGGTATTCATCAATGATGAACTGGTTACATTCGGTCAGACCTATGCTAAGGAAAACGGATACCGTATCGATGAAATGGGAATCCTTGCATTATACAGCCGGATTGATATGATGCAGAGAGAAGATCATGCGGTTACTGTTGCAGAAGTAAAAGAGATCATGGATGAAGCAATTTCACATTCCCAGAAAGCAAATGTAAAACATCTTGTGAAACGGGTATTTGGAAGAAGCACTGATAATTCAGACCACATCATCCTGAAAGAAGATGATTTTAAATCATAAGATTTCTACAAAGAACGCGCTTCCGGCGCGTTCTTTTGTATATGCAGACCAAACCGATAACTATAAACAAAGAGTTTTAGACATCTTACATAAGAAGTGTATAAGTTGTCCAAAACTCTTTCTTTTTATCGCTATTTCTAGTATAATATTCCTAAATATCTTTGATAGAAGGTGAATGGGATGGCAGTAAAAAAAACAACAGCACAACAGACCAACACGACCCGCAAGACGGCCGTAAAAAAATCTGCTGTAAAAAAACCGGCAGCTGCTAAAACTGCTGCTAAAAAATCTACAGCTAAAAAGTCTGTGAAAACTGTAACAACAGATAAACCCGCTGATTATAGAATCGGCGAATTAGATCAATATTTATTCGGACAGGGAACCCATTATGAGATCTATAAAAAAATGGGTGCACATTTTGTAAAAGATGGCAAAAAATCCGGCGTATATTTCGCAGTATGGGCTCCACATGCCAAATCAGTTTCCGTAATCGGTGAATTTAACGGCTGGAGTGAAGATGCAAACGTTATGAAGCGTCAGGAACCACTTGGAATCTATACCGCATTTGTTCCGGAAGCACAGCTCGGACAGCTTTACAAGTACTGTATCGAGACACAGACCGGAGATAAGCTTTACAAAGCTGATCCATTTGCGAACAGTGCAGAGTTGAGACCGGGAACTGCCTCAAGGATTGCTGATATCTCCCATTTAAAATGGAGTGACAGTGTCTGGATGAAGCACCGGGCAGAATGGGATTTCCATTCCTCACCGATTTCCATTTATGAAGCACATATCGGTTCCTGGATGCGCCATCCGGGACGTGAAGATGAGGGGTTCTACAGCTACCGTGAATTTGCGCATGCAGCTACAGACTACATAAAAAAGATGGGGTATACTCATATCGAACTGATGGGAATTTCAGAATACCCATTTGACGGCTCCTGGGGATATCAGGTGACCGGATATTATGCTCCGACCTCCCGTTATGGTACGCCGGAAGATTTCGCATATATGATCAATTATTTCCATAAGAATAAGATTGGCGTAATCCTTGACTGGGTACCGGCACATTTTCCACGCGATGCACACGGACTCGCTGATTTTGACGGCACAGCTACCTTTGAATATGCAGATCCTAAGAAAGGGGAACATCCGGACTGGGGAACCAAGATCTTCGATTATGGTAAAGCAGAAGTTAAGAACTTCCTGATCGCCAACGCACTGTTCTGGATCGAACATTATCACATCGATGGTCTCCGCGTAGATGCTGTTGCTTCCATGCTGTATCTTGATTACGGTAAAGAAGACGGTCAGTGGATCGCCAACAAATACGGCAGCAATGAGAATCTGGAAGCAATCGAATTTTTCAAGCATCTGAATTCCGTTACTACCGGACGTAACCCTGGCGCACTGATGATCGCAGAAGAATCCACCGCATGGCCAAAAGTAACAGGCAAACCGGAAGATGATGGTCTTGGATTCAGCCTGAAGTGGAACATGGGATGGATGCATGACTTTACCGAATACATGAAGCTGGATCCATATTTCCGCAAAGGCGACCACTACGGTATGACATTTGCCTTAACCTATGCATACAGCGAGAATTATATTCTTGTATTATCACATGATGAAGTAGTACATCTAAAATGTTCTATGCTCAATAAGATGCCTGGTCTTGGATTTGAGAAATTCGCCAACCTGAAGGTCGGTTATGCTTTCATGATGGGACATCCTGGAAAGAAACTTCTCTTCATGGGACAGGATTTCGGACAGCTCCGCGAGTGGAGCGAGGCGCGTGAGCTTGACTGGTATCTCCTTGCAGAGCCGGAGCATCAGGCACTCCAGAATTTCTACCGTGACCTGCTGCATCTTTACACACACAACAAAGCCATGTATGAACAGGATACCTGCATGGAAGGCTTTGAGTGGGTCAATGCAGATGACAGCTCACGAAGTATTTACAGCTTCATCCGTCATTCAAAGGGCGCAAAAAAGAACCTTTTATTCGTATGTAACTTCACACCGATCGAACGACCGGAGTACCGTGTCGGCGTACCACGCGGCAAACAGTACCGCCTGGTACTGAACAGTGATGAATTGCAGTATGGCGGAAGCGGAAAAGCCCGCCCGGCAGTATATAAAGCAAAGAAACAGGAATGTGATGGAAGACCATATTCATTTGGTTACGATCTTCCGCCATACGGTGTTGCTGTATTCGAATTTTAACATAGCAAGTCAATGCAATCTGCGCAAAATATTCATCATACGAATAATTGATTCCACCAATTATTTTCTTAACATTTCCCGGATTCGTTCTTCCAGAGTTTCTTCTGGAAGAACTCCGGTTGTATATCCACAGATTTTTCCATCTCTGTACACCACAAACGTCGGTACGATCTCAATGCCTATATACTCTGCAATCTCTTTCGATATATCAATATCAATCTTATAAAAAATCCATTTTCCCTGATACCGGCTGGCAATCCTTTCCACAACAGGATACATCATTCCGCACTTTGGACACCATGATGCGTAAAACTCCACAATTACCGGCATCCTCTGCTTTCCGACTGTATTTTCATAATCCTTCGTGATCAATGCGATACCCATACACTTTCCTCATTTCTGCCATCTCAGGCTATGTAAAAAGGACTGGATTAGTGGCATCCACATTTCGGGTTTAAGATTTTATAGACTTCCTGAAAAGAATTTCTGAAACAGATCAGCTTTTTATTAAATCTTGGATTCTTATAGCAAAACCCCCGCATACAATTCTGAAAATGATGCTTTTTCCGCATATCTGTTCCTTCCTGATTTCCTCTTTCTACAATATATGCAAAAAGACAGCCGATGTGCGGATTGCTCCGTATCTGCTGTCTCTTATATTGCCAGGGATCATCTTACGCACTCAGCGCCTTTATGATCTGCCTGTTGCATTTTATTCAATTGTCTTACTGGCGCATTGCGATCAGTTTATGGATCGGATGTCCCTGCCCGGAAAATTTCTCCTCGTACTCAGTCATAACATTCCCTCTGCTGAGTGTCGGATCATTGTGAAGATCATAGGTCTTCGCCAGAAGTACCCAGCCTGCCAACTCCACCTGCTCCAGTGAAAAGTCAAACAGCTCTCTGTTGTCTGTCTTAAATTCAACGACTCCGTCAAAGGCAAGGATCTTGTCATACCGCTCAAAAAACTGCTTGGAAGTAAGTCTGCGCTTTGCATGACGTGCTTTCGGCCACGGATCTGAAAAATTCAGATAAATCTTGTCAATCTCTCCGACAGCAAAAACCTCCGGCAGATTTGTCGCATCCATACAAATAAAACGAATATTGTTGACATCCTTGTATTCCTCGTCATTGTCAAAGCGTTCCAGCGCCCGAAGCAGTACGCTTGAATAACGTTCGATACCGATATAGTTGATGGATGGATTCTCCTTTGCAAGTGTCAGAAGAAACTGTCCTTTTCCCATCCCGATCTCAATATGGATCGGATTCTCCGGATTCTGAAAAGTCTCTTTCCAGGTGCCGCGATATCTGGTCTCATTTTTAATTACAAGGGGATGAGCTGTCAGATAAGCATCTGCTCCCGGTACATTTCTTAACCTCATATATCTTTCTCTTCCTTTAGTGAAAATATGTATAACCTTATTTATTTTATACTATTCTGAAATATTTGAAAACCCAAAAATATATTTTATAAGTTTTGTATAAAATATTCTTATGATATTCTCTTATTATTTAGTAGATTTTTCTAATTTAAAGTAGTAGAATATGTATGCATTATTAAAAATGTATAAATAATTTCTAAGAAAGGAGTCGGACAATGGATCATATTGTTAAAAAGCTCTCCGAAATCGAACACGCAGCCGAAGCTGTTGTGGAACACGCGGAACTGGAAAAATCAGAACTGGAAGAACGCATTCAAAATGAACGCAATCAGTTCGACAAACAACTTGAAGATCACACCCAAAAGGAGCTGAACGATATCCACAAAGGATTAAACCGTCAGATGGATGAGATTCTTGCAAGGCAGAACCGTAAGAACCAGACAGCGATCGAAGAACTTAAAAAAGATTTTGAAGAGAAGCATACGGCATATGCCGAGAAAATTGTCAGACGTATCATAGAGGAATAGCATATGGAAAATTTACTTGCATACAGTGGCATCGTAACAAAAGTACGCGCCATGCAGGCGAAACTGCTCACTGATGAAGATTTCCGGAACATCGCCGCATTTCATACAGTAACCGAAGTTGCTGCTTATCTCAAAGAACATCCCGGATATCGGAATGTCCTTGCAGATATGGACGAAAACCGTCTTCACCGCGGTGAGATTGAGAAGCTTCTTGTGCAGTCACTTTACAGTGATTATACACGCCTGTACCGTTTTTCCGGAATGGATCAGAAAAAATTCCTGGAGCTTTATCTAAAGCGCTACGAGATGAATCTGATCAACTATTGTCTGCGTATTGTATTCAACCACTATCAGAAGCCTTTTGATCTGGATCATAAGAAAATATTCTTCGACAAATATTCGGATCTCTCCATCGATAAACTGATCACTTCGGGGAATATCGGTGAGCTGGTGGAAAATTTAAAGGGCACAGAATACTATGCGCCGTTAAAACGTCTGGAAAATGCGGAGAACCCTACTCTTTTTGATTACGATCTGGCACTGAATCTGTACTATTTTACAACCATGTGGAAGAAACGCAAAAAGATTCTGAAGCATAAGGAACTGGAAATTTTCACCAGAGATGCCGGAGCAAAGATCGACCTGCTGAACCTGCAGTGGATCTACCGTGCAAAAAAATATTACAACATGCTTCCGCCGGATATTTCCACACTGCTGATCCCGATACACTACCGGATTCATGTAGATCAGCTGAAGGATCTTGTAGAAGCACCGTCTGTCGATGAATTTTTAAAGCTGGTTACCAGAACGCCTTATCTGCGTCACACCGATACTCAGACACCAGCGTCCATCGAGACGATTTACAAAGACTGCCTGTACCGTCTCTACCTGGCAGACAGAAGAAGTAACCCTTATTCCATCGCAACCGTGAATACCTATCTTTTTCTGAAAGAAGAGGAGCTTGATAAGCTTACAACTGTGCTCGAATGTGTTCGCTACGGACTTCCTGCACGTGAGACATTAACTTATATAGGAGGAACAGCGAAATGATTGTTAAGATGAAGTTCCTGAGCATTACCGGACCACGCGCCGACATCGACCGCATGACAAACCGGTATCTTTCCAAATATGAGATGCAGCTTGAAAATGCACTCACGGAGCTCAAGACAGTAGATAATCTGATGCCATTTCTGGAAATGAACCCTTACCGTGATCCACTCGCAAAAGTGACACAGTTTCTGGGATATATGAAAGACATGCCAGCAGAGCCATCCTTTGATCAGAGCGAAGACGAGATCCTTGAGATGATTCGTTCTATCAATCATGACTACATGGATCTGCAGCAACAAAAAGAAGAACTGAAAAAAAAGAGAGAGAATATCCAGGCACGTATGAAAGTCCTGGAACCTTTTACTTCTCTGGATTTTGACCTGCATGAGATCATGCAGTACAAATACATCCGCACAAGATTTGGAAAAATCAATGTGGATTATTATCACCGGCTGGAAAAAGCGCTTCTTGAAGACATTGATGCATTATTTCTGGAAGGCTCCAGAGATGCCTCTTATGTCTATGGCGTTTATTTTGTATCGGATGCTGATGCAGGAAAGGTCGATTCGATCATGCGGTCTCTCCACTTTGAAAAAGTCGATCTGCTGGAAGACTTTGGCGGAACCCCGCTGGAAGCTTACCGGAGCCTGGATAAAGAAGTCCAGAATCTGACCGATGAAATCCAGGCAGTGAAGGATAAACGTCAGGAGATGTTCCGCAAGAACGCTTCCAGACTACTCGGTGCAAGAATTCAGCTGGAACGTTTTTCCGATAACTTTGATATCCGGAAATTTGCGGCACGAACCGAGACAGACGAGCAGGAAGAATACTACATCCTCTGCGGCTGGATGTCCGAAGAAGATGCAAATGCATTTATCAAAGAGGCACAGGGAGATGACAAGGTTTATATCGTAGTAGAAGAGGACCGGGAACAGTATTTTGGAGAACCTCCTACCAAGCTTGAGAATCCAAAGCTTTTCAAACCATTTGAAATGTTCATCAAGATGTACGGACTTCCCAAGAGTGGTGAGATGGATCCGACCATTTTTGTAGGTATCATGTACAGCTTTATCTTCGGCGCCATGTTCGGGGATGTCGGTCAGGGGCTGCTGCTCTTTATCGGCGGTGCGATCCTGTATTTCACAAAGAAAATGAACCTTGCCGGAATCGTATCACTTGCCGGAATCTTCTCCACCTTCTTTGGATTTATGTTTGGAAGTGTGTTTGGATTTGAAGACATTATAGAAGCCAAATGGATCCGACCGATCAATCATATGACCACCTTACCGTTTATCGGAAAGCTGAATACCGTATTTATCGTATCGATTGCTTTTGGTATGGGAATCATCCTGATTTCTATGATCTTCCATATTATCAACGGCATCCGTGCCAAAGATACCGAAGCAACCTGGTTTGATGCAAACGGCGTGGCAGGGCTGATATTCTACGGGGCAGCAGTTACCTGCATCGTTCTTTTCATGACAGGTCACTCTCTGCCGGGTGGAATCGTTCTTGCAGTGATGTTCGGAGTACCGCTTCTTCTGATCGCACTGAAAGAACCGCTGACGAACAAGATCAAAAAGAAAACCGAAAAAATGGAACAAAGCAAAGCAATGTTTGTCACCCAGGCATTCTTTGAATTATTCGAAACCCTGCTCAGCTATTTTTCAAATACGCTTTCCTTTATCCGTATCGGTGCATTCGCAGTCAGCCACGCTTCCATCATGGAGGTTGTACTGATGCTTGCCGGTGCCGAAAGCGGGCATATTAACTGGGTAGTGATCGTACTCGGCAACCTGTTTGTATGTGGATTCGAAGGACTGATCGTTGGAATCCAGGTCCTGAGACTTGTCTATTACGAGATGTTCAGCCGTTTCTACAAAGGCAGCGGCCGCGAATTTAAACCTTATACAGGTACTGCAAAAAATTAGTTTTTCATTTTAGGAGGAAATTATCATGACTTTAGCAACTAAACTTATTCTCATTGCCGCACTGGTTTTAAGCATTTTCATTCCATTCGGATATTACCTGCTCGGAGAAAAAAATAAAGGACGTTATAAATGTGCACTTGCCTTCAATGTTCTTTCTTACTTTGGAACCTTCCTTGCAGCAGGGATCATGCTCTTTGGAAGTGTACCGGTACATGCGGCAGACACCGCTGCCTCAGGCGCAGGTCTTGCAACCGGTCTTGGTTACATTGCAGCAGCTCTTGTTACCGGTCTTTCCTGCATCGGTGGCGGTATTGCCGTAGCAAGTGCAGCAAGCGCAGCTCTTGGAGCTATCAGCGAGGATTCCAGCGTCCTTGGTAAATCCCTTATCTTCGTAGGTCTTGCAGAAGGTGTATGCCTGTACGGTCTTATCATCTCCTTCATGATCATCAGCAGACTGTAATCATGAAAATGTATCTGATCAGTGACAACGTGGATACTTATACCGGAATGCGGCTTGCCGGCGTGGACGGTGTCGTAGTTCATGAAAAGCAGGAGCTGCGTGATGCGCTGGAAACTGCCATGAACGACAAGTCGATCGGTATCATTCTTCTGACGGAACGCTTTGGAAGAGAATTTCCGGATCTCATCGATGAGATCAAGTTAAAAAGAAAGATGCCTCTTCTGATCGAAATTCCGGACAGACACGGAACAGGACGTAAAAAGGATTTCATTACCTCATACGTCAATGAAGCGATTGGACTGAAACTTTAACTAGAAAGGCATAGAAGGTGAGACAATGACGCTTGAAGAGAAAATAGCGCATTTACAGGAAACGGTCATGACTGAAGCCCGTTCTGAAGGAAATGCGATCATTGACAATCACAAAAAAGCGCTTGAATCTTTATTTGAAAAGCATAAAAAAGAAGCGACCGCACAGTCTGAGGTCCGTATCAAATCCGAGACCTTAAGAGCCAGAAGGCAAGTAAATCAAGCTGCGGCAAAAGCCGAAACCGAACTGAAACGTGCTCTTGGCAAAACACAAAATGAATTAAAAGTCAGGCTGTTTGATGAAGTAAAGGAACTTCTTTCTGACTTTACAAAAACAGACGAATATCTGGACTATCTCTGCAGCAAAATCCGCGAAGCCGCACGCTTTGCAGATGGCGAGGAGATGACCATTTATATTTCTCCTTCTGATAAGGAGAAACAGACAGAACTGGAAAAACGTACCGGCATGACGATCACCATCAGTGAATATGATTTTATGGGCGGTATGCGTGCTGTAATCCGAGGCCGTAATATTCTGATCGATCACAGCTTCCAGGCTGCAGTCGATTATGAATATCATCAGTTCAGTTTTGCAGCAGGAGGTGCAGGAATTGAATAAGACAGCAACTATTTATGGAATAAACGGTCCGGTCATCTATCTGAAGGGTGACACCGGATTCATGATGTCGGAAATGGTCTATGTGGGAAAGGAAAAGCTGGTTGGCGAAGTTATTTCCCTGGACAAAGACATCACGACTGTTCAGGTCTATGAAGAGACTTCCGGGCTGAAACCGGGAGAAATCGTAGAGGCTTCCGGAAGTCCGGTATCTGTAACTCTGGCACCTGGAATCCTGAACAATATTTTTGACGGAATCGAACGCCCGCTTGAGCAGATTGCCAATGTGGGCGGCGGTGCATTTATCACCCGCGGCGTCAGCGTTGATTCGCTTGACCGCGACAAATTATGGGATACCCACATCACTGTGGTCGAAGGAGATTACCTTCACGGCGGAGATATTATAGCGGAGGTTCCGGAGACCAGTGCGATCGTACACAAATGCATGGTTCCGCCGGATGTGGAAGGTGAAGTAATCTGCTGTGCATCGGACGGAGAATACCGGATTGAAGATACACTTGTCACTCTGCGGCTTTCCGACGGAACAGAAAAACAGCTCAACATGATACAGCACTGGCCGATCCGCAAGGCGCGCCCGACAAGCTACCGTTTCCCGGCAAGTGTCCCTCTGATCACCGGACAGCGTATCCTGGATACCATGTTCCCGATCGCAAAGGGTGGAACTGCAGCAATCCCAGGCGGATTCGGTACCGGAAAAACCATGACCCAGCACCAGATTGCCAAATGGTCTGACGCCGATATCATCATCTACATCGGCTGTGGCGAGCGTGGAAATGAAATGACACAGGTGCTGGAAGAGTTTTCAGAGCTTGTGGACCCAAAGAGCGGCAATCCGCTGATGGACAGAACCACTCTGATCGCCAATACCTCCAACATGCCGGTAGCTGCCCGTGAAGCAAGTATTTATACCGGACTTACCCTGGCTGAATATTACCGTGACATGGGTTATGACGTAGCGATCATGGCAGACTCTACTTCCCGCTGGGCGGAAGCCTTACGTGAGCTTTCCGGCCGTCTCGAAGAGATGCCGGCAGAAGAAGGTTTCCCGGCTTACCTTGCCAGCCGTCTGTCTGCTTTCTACGAGCGCGCAGGCATGATGCATAACTTAAATGGCAGTGACGGATCCGTGACCATTATCGGCGCCGTATCGCCTCAGGGAGGCGATTTCTCCGAGCCGGTCACACAGAACACCAAACGTTTCGTCCGCTGCTTCTGGGGCCTGGACAAGAGCCTTGCCTACGCAAGACATTTTCCGGCGATTCACTGGCTGACCAGCTACAGCGAGTATCTGACCGATCTCGCCGCCTGGTACCACGACAATGTATCACACAAATTCGTTGACTACCGCAACCGCATCATGGCACTTCTG
>ERZ779885.1655-NODE-1655-length-22182-cov-5.556876_pt1 | contig 22182 bp, 24 predicted proteins | sample MGYA00511554_ERZ779885 | MGnify/ENA primary metagenome ERZ779885 (study PRJEB29588, sample SAMEA2160998) | human gut metagenome | biome: human gut; feature: human-associated habitat; material: faeces | place: Denmark | collected 2008/2010 ... | reverse complement strand
AGGCGCCGCTGCCGCGGCGCCTTCCTGATTGTATAGAGAGGATTTCCGCGAGCTGTTATGGGCTCAGAAGAAGATTCAGCAAAAGCAATAGGGTAACGCCGGGAAGACCAGCTGTTCCCGCTACGCCCAGCGAAAGTGGGCTCAAGGGCAGAGATACGCCCGTAAAAGCCCCTGTTACGTTTACCGCTAAAAGAGCGCACAAACCAACCAGCACGCCTCCTGCTGCACGCTGTATCGGTTTTTTGGCTCGAACAGCCAACTGAATGACAACGAGCAGCCCGAAAATTCCCGCAGCGAGCAGCCACGGAAGAATATCCTGCGGCAAATCCGATTCCTCCTTTTCTCTCTTCGTTCCATCAACGGGAAGCCGGCGCTTTTGCCTGCCTTCTCCGATCTCTTTTGCCGTTTCTGCGCCCTCCGGAAAAGAAAACGGGGATATGGCATCAGGAGAAGGGAGAGTGCTTTACGTTTTCCCGTCTGGCTTGCTCCATTAGGCCACGGCAGTGAGCGAGCAGCGATTGACGTTCGTAGATACAGGCCTCCACCATATGCTCGTCTGTTTCCAGTTGGAACCAAGCCTCGTTACAGGCAAGTCTCCGGCGAGCCTCCTGCAGCTCTTCAAGCAATACCGCGTGTTTTTGCCTGCGTTCACGTTCCTCGTGGACTGCGCGTGCAGCCTCCGCTCCGGGATTTCTGAACCATCTCAGCACGTTTTCCATCACATCCGCCGCCTTTCGGTCAATCTTATGCAATCAGTATGGACAAATATTCCAGCGTTTATGCCAATGAATAGAGTGCTCTTACATTATGAAGGAGGTTATTTTCTTGCATCGCAGCAAACAAATGTCAGATTCCATGCTTCTCGGTGTAGTGCTTACGCTCGCCGGAGGATTTCAGGACGCTTATTCTTATAATGGTCGCGGCGGTGTTTTCGCTAACGCACAGACAGGCAACATTGTGCTGCTTGGTCAGAATCTTGCCCTTGGCGAATGGGGAAAAGCCCTGCACTATCTTTTCCCGCTGCTCTCGTTTCTTCTCGGTGTTTTTGCTGCGGAATGGATTCGAAGCCTCTGTGAGCGTGTCCATGTTCTGCATTGGCGTCAGGTAATTTTGCTGCTTGAGATCGCATTGCTTGCGGCGGCAGGTTTTTTTCCGGAAACAATGAATACGCCGGCTAACGTCCTGCTTTCCTTCGCCTGTGCGATGCAGGTGGAGAGCTTCCGAAAGTTCCGTGGAATTCCATGTGCGACCACCATGTGCATCGGGAATATGCGCAGTGCCACAGAGCATCTTTATCATTATTTGCGTACGCATGATCCGGAACAGAAACGGCGCAGCGCACATTACTATTTTATTATCCTGATTTTCGCGATCGGAGCTGCTACCGGTGCTCTATTTACCATGATGCTTGGTCGCGGAGCTATCTGGATCGCTGCATTTCTTCTTCTTATCGGTTTTGTGCTGATGTTCCTAAAGGAAGAACAAGAAGCCTGAGTTTGAGTGCGGTGTTCTGTAAACCAATGTGCACAACTTCAGAACATATGAAATAAAAACGCCATGGCCCTCAACAGTCTGGACCATGGCGTTTTTTATGTGCCGGATTTTCAAAGAGCGCATTTTTTAATCTTTTTGCACGGCGCAGCCGGCTTCTCCTACATGCACCACGGGCGCGCCCTCAGGCGGGGTGTGATGGGTGACAAGAAGGATAAGGCGATTTTTCGCTTCGCTGAGCAGAAGCTCTTCCATCGCGCCGCGGGTCGCGTTGTCCAAAGCGTGGAAGGGTTCGTCAAGCAAAAGAAGGGGGGCATCGAAAGCGAGGGCGCGAGCAAACGCAACGCGGGACCGCATGCCGCCGGAGAGCTCGCTCGGGTACTTGTCCCGGGCTTCGGAGAGGCCGACACGGTCGAGCCAACACAGCAGTTCCTCGCGTCTGCGCCTGCCGAGGACGGCTTCAAGATTTCCGAGAGCGGTGCGCCAAGGCAGGAGACGATCTTCCTGAAAACAGTAGGAGATTCGTTCCGGTACGCCCAGAATTTCGCCGCTGTCCGGTTTCTCAAGTCCGGCGATACAGCGGAGAAGCGTTGTTTTGCCGTAGCCGGACGGGCCGACAATGGTAACGATCCCGTTGTCCGGAAAAGTACAGGAAAAATCCGACAGCACGGGATTTCCGTCAAAGCTTTTTGTCAGGTGTTGCACGGTCAGCATGGGCAGCCTCCAGGTGGAAGAATGCGAGCAGCCGCCGCATGAGCAGAAGCACGAGCTTTTCGAGTGCGACGCTCATGACAATCACGACGGCTGTCCAGGCGAACAGGTCGGGCGTTTCGAAGTAAATCTTGGAAGCGTAAATTTTTCCGCCGAGCGAGAGACGGGTATTGGCGAGCACTTCCGCCGCAACGCCGGCCTTCCATGCGAGACCGAGCCCGGCGGTGCAGGCTGCGGAGAGGTACGGCACCACGGACGGAAAGTAGATTTGCCGGAACATTGAAAGAGGGGAGAGACGATACATGTTTCCCATCTCAATGAGATTGTGATCGGTGCTCTGCATTCCGCTCAAGACGTTTCCGAATACAATCGGGAAGACCATGAGAAAGGAAGTGAATACCGGCACGCCCGGTGAGGGAATCCACACAAGGGCCAACAGAATAAACGAGGCTACCGGCGTCGCCTTTACGATGCTCAGAACAGGCCGCAGCAGGGCTTCGATCGCCGGAAAACGAAATGCAAGGACAGCTCCGGCAAGACCGGCAAGAAAGGCGAGGGAAAATCCGGAGAGGACGCGCAGCATGGAACCGCCCGCCGCTCCCCAAAACTCCGCCTCCCGACAGAGAACGGAAAGACGTTCCGCTACGCGCACAGGGGAGGGAAGTAAAAACTCCAGATTGACAGCAAGGCTGGCCGCCTCCCAGACGGCCAGCCAAAACAGGATTGCTGCAGCGAGGGAAAGGCCTCGCCGAAGGCGCGGTTTATTTTTCATAATAGAAATCGTCGCCGGGCATTGCACCGCCGACCGACTGCGGGTTTGCGTCGTACAGAATCTGCAGGAAGCCGGGCAGCTTTTCCTTCATCTCATCGCCGTCAATATAGACGATGTTGCACTCGGGAATGGCTTTTTCCGCCACAGCGGCGGCAATGAGATCGACTTCGCCGGAGATTACGGCAGCTTCGGCCGGGTTTTCGTTGACAAATTCGACGGATTCTTTATAGTCGTCGAGGAAAGCGTTGAAGGCATCCTTGTGTTCCTCTGCGAAATCCTTGCGCACGACGAGGCAGCCCATCGTCAGGATGCTCGCGCCGTCAGCGGCCTTATCCCATTCCTCGGTCAGGTTCAGAGCAACCTTCAGATCGGGATTCTGGCTTGTGGCCTGCGTGACGAACGGCTGGGGCAGCACGGCGATGTCCGCTTGTCCGGAGGCCATGAGAGTCGCGATTTCCGCATGTTCCGTTTTGTACTCGACAGTCACGTCTTTGCCCGCTTCAAGACCGTTCGCGGAGAGAATATAATTGAAAGCATATTCAGCCACGGTACCCTGACCGGAGGAGTAGACGGTTTTGCCCGCCAGGTCCGCGATCGAGTTGATTTCCGTGTCGCCGTAGGTGACGAGGTACAGTACGCCGAGCGTGTTGACCATCGCGATCTGCAGCTGGCCTTCCGTCTTGTTGTAGAGCGCGGCGGCGGAGTTGGTTGGCAGGGCCACGGCATCGAGCTCGCCGGTGGTGATCTTGCCGGTCAGCTCATCGGCAGCGCCGGCAAGCGTAAATTCATACGGCTTTTCGCCGTCGTTTGCCTCCTGCATCATCTTGAGCATGCCCAGACCGGTCGGTCCCTTCAGAGCGCCGATACGGATGGTCACATCGTCGGCAGATTCTGTTTCGCTTGCCGCCTCGGAGGAGGTGTCTGCAGCCTCGGAAGCCTCTTCGGACGTCGTATCAGCCGAAGATTCGTCCGAAACGACCGCTTCCGACGAGGGGGAGGAGACAGGCTCGCCTGTCGAGCAGCCCGCCATCATCGTCATGGCGAGAGCTGCCGCGCAGAAGAGGGAGAAGATTCTTTTCCGGAGTTTCATGGGAAAAACACCCTTTCATCAATAAAAAATCGCTGCGGTGTATCATCTGATACACAACGCAACGATATTTTAGCATAGATTTCCTCAAGATGCAAGTGCGGGATCTGTTTTCGGTATCTTCCCTTTGACGGAAAGCTTTTTAACCATGGGACGATTCAGACTGGCCTGCAGGAGACGGATTCTCTGTGAAGCGGATGACGGAATAGGTGAAAGTACCTTTGCAGAGGAGCACGTCTTTTTCATCGTATACAAATACATCATAAACGAGAAGACGCTTCCCGATTTTGAGTTTTTGGGCGGAGGCGTAAAGCCGTTTCGCCCCGAGTCCGGCGTTGAGATAATGAAAATCACAGTCGACCGTGCAGACAGGCGAACCGTTTGAGTAAGCCGCCACGCCGCCGGTTACGTCGGCGACAGTGAAGAGAATGCCTCCGTGTACGGTGCGAAACGGATTGTGATATTCTTTCAGGATGGGCAGCTCGGTTTTGGCTCCGTTTTCGTCAAGCTCTGTAACCACCAGGCCAAGACGGGAGGAGTATTCGTCAGCACTGTTGATTTGGTTTCTGAGTTCTTCGTATGTCATGAGATAAATCTCCTTTTTGTGCGGATTGAGGCGAGGCCTCTCTGTGAGTGTACACCGGCCGAAGGGAGAAGTCAAGGACAGCCGCCGGAAGACGCCATGCTGTGAAGTTCGGTTCCATATTTCCGGCGAAAAAATCGATTGACACCGCGAAACGTTTCTTTTATAATATGTTTCGTAATTGTTTGTCATATATTTGAAATCTTTTAGAAATATTTTACAAGAATAAAGGCTTTTTGCTGTGACAAAGATCAGAGGGGATGGAATTGTGCGGCTGATGATATCCCTTCTGAATGGGGGAGGAAGAATATGAATCCTGTGAGGAGAGAAAAGAGAAGGCGGCTTACAGCCTGGCTGGCTGCGGCAGCCGTCCTCGTTTCTCTGCATGTGATCCGGCCGGCGGACGTATCCGCGGCTGCGAAAAAAAGCGTTGTCTCCAGGGATGACGGAGTTTGGCTGTTTCCTCTGGATGCAGCCTTTTATGATGAAATATCCGATTGGGCCGGCTGCTCGAACAATGAAAACGGCCTTTGTCTTTTGTGCGGCCGGGAGCACAATTCGTACGGGGATCCATATCATGCCGGCGATTTAGGGCACAATGGCCTGGATATTGCGGCGGATTACGGTTCGGACGTGTATGCCTCTGCGCCCGGTACGGTCTACTGGGTGGACAAGAACTGGGGCGGGCGCGGCTATACCGTGGTGATGGAGCATAGTATCGGCGAGGGTAAATCGTATTATTCGATTTACCAGCATTTAAGCCGGACGGATCTTGTGGAGAGCGGAACCTTTGTGGAGGCCGGAACCGTCATTGCGAAAACCGGAAACTCGGCCGGACTGAATACGGGAGCGTGCCACCTGCACTTTGAGATTCTTCTCGCGCCGTCCGGGCTCGGCAAATGGTTTTCCCGTGCTCCCAACAGTACGGAAGGAGGGCCTCCCACCTTTGAACGCATGGGCTGGGTGACGGATGAGGATCAGCTGTACGGGATGATTCTGAACAATCCCGCCGTTACGAATGCCGCAGGCTTCCCGGAAGGAAGGCCGGTTGCTCTGGAGGCGCTGTCTGCACACTGCGGTTCCGTTCACTATACCTTCCGTAAAAGCATAGTAGCAATTGGAGAGAGCAGCTCCTGACAAAAGGAGAGCTCAATGAAAAAGCTTCGCGCAGTCTCCCGGGGAGGGAGGCGGCGCGAAGCTTTTATGTTCAGGCTTTGTCTGCTGTTCCCGGAGCACGGCGATTCTGCGCGCCCTGCATTCTTTTTTTCTGGCGGATATCGTCTCCCTGGAAGAGGCAGCGTACATAGTCCGCCATGATGCGCGAGGTGAAACGGTTGGTGTATGCCGCCTCAAGCTCTTTCATCGTCAGGTTGGTGCTGATGATCGTCGGCCTGCGTGTCATCTGCCGTGTATTGATGAGGTTATACACCTCCGCGACGGAGAAGGCGGTACGGAATTCCGTGCCGAGATCGTCCAGAATGAGAAGATCGCAGTCCATGAGACTCTGGCGGGTGGAGCTTTCCTCGTCACGGCCGAAGTGTTCTCGTTCCAGTTTGTCTATCAGATTGTTGACCGAGCCATAGACAACGCCGAAGCCTTTGTCGATAACGGCGCGCGCGATCGCAAGAGAGAGGTGTGTCTTGCCGAGGCCGGTGCTTCCCATCATAATAATGTTGGGAGAGGAGAAGGAGAAATTCTTGGCGTAGTCCATGCAGTTGAACAGAATTTTCTCCATGGAGCTTCGTGTTTGCTCCGGATAATAGGAAAGAGAGAAACTCTCAAAGGTGGAGAGCGTCAGCGGAGTCAGCGCGTTGAGCTCGCGGCAGGCCTCGTCGCGCAGCGCCTGGCGCAGGCACTCGCACTGGATGCCGTCCACATAGCCGGTATCCCCGCATTTTGTGCAGGCATAGCGTACGGACAGGTGATCCTCCGGGAGAGCGGCCCGGCGAAGAAGCTCCTGCTGCTCACGCTGCAGAGCCTGATTGTTTTCCTTGAGCCGCTCCAGGTTTTCCCGTACGTTTCCTCCCGCGAGGACAGCGCGGGCTGCGGCCACGCCTGTGCGGGAGAGCTCGCGCTCAATTTCAAGAGCGCGAGGGCAGGCGGCGAAGAAAGCGGTGCGGCGTTCCTCGGCTTCGCGCTCCGCTTTGGCGCGCCGTTCGGCGAGCTTGGCGGAAGCAATGCGGTAAACTTCTTTGCTGTAGCCCATTCAGAAAGCCTCCCTTCAGGACGTGAAGCTGTCGAACGCACCGGAGCGTTCGAACGAATCAATATCATAGGAGACGCGGTTTTCCTCCTGCTCGCGGCGGGCTGCGGACTTCTGCTCCTGTTCCCGGCGTGCCTGTTCGAGTGTAAGGATCCCTTCGCGCTGCCAGCGTTCCAGAATTTTGTGCATATAGCGAAGGCTGAGCTTGCCCGTCTGATTGACGCAGCGCTCATATGCTTCCCGGATCATATCGGGAGAAAAGCGCCATTCGTTGATCCAGCGGGAGGCAAGCTCCGTCTCCTGCTTCGTCGGGGAGCGGCGGGCAATGCCGAGTGTCTGCTCAACGACGCCCCAGGCCTTTGAGCTCTCGTTGAGGCGCCGGATTTTTTCCTCGGCTTTTTCATGGGTGTTGATTTCCTCGTCAGCCCAGTTGATGGCCGCCTTTTCAATATAGCGCATATTGGATTTGCCGATGCTTACCGTGTACTGCAAAAGCATGAGAATGACGTCGGTGGGCAGGCCGAGGTAATCGTGCATCATGAGAAGCGTCGAGGAATCTCCGTTGTTGATGAGTCTGCCGAGAATCACCTGGGATTCCTGCATGAGCATGGCGATTTCTCCGCTCTCCGCGATCCGCTTTGCCACGAAGGCGTTATCCGGTTTCTGCGGCCGTGTGGGGAGGACGGGGGCGGGCTTTGCGGCCGGTTCCGGCAGCTGTGCGGAGGACGGGACGGAAGCCTGTGTGACCGCGGCCTGTGCGCCTGTGGCTGCAGAGACCGGTGCGGATCCGCTTTCCTGCGCGGCGGGCTCTCCCGCAGGGAGAAATTCTCCGCTGCCGCCCCTGACAATCAGGCCGCATTCCTGCCAATAAAGCATGGCGTCGGCCACGTCGGCTTTTGAGACGCCGAGCGCTGCGGAGAGCGTTTCCTCATCGACAGCTTCGCCGCTATGGCGCAGGACCCAGAGCAGGGCCTTGAGCTGGACGGAGCCGGCAAGCTTCAAATGGCGGTCTACCAGCGTGGTGGGAACGGCAAACACGGAATTCCATGCGCCGAGATTCAACAGATAACTCAAAACGGGGTCTCCTCCTTGCGGTCAAACAGCCGCGCCGCTTACGGCGCGTTTCTGACGTTTATTGTAGCACATCGCGGGGACAAGCTCAATGCTCCGAAAAGAATCTGAAAAAAATTTGAAAAAAGGTGTTGACAATTTCCGGAAGGTACGCTATAATAACACACGTCGTCAAGAGAGACGGCAAAAAACAAAGTAAATACAAGATGCGAACGTAGCTCATCTGGTAGAGCGCCACCTTGCCAAGGTGGAGGTAGCGAGTTCGAGCCTCGTCGTTCGCTCCACGAAATCCCGACTGCATAAGCAGTCGGGATTTTTGCATATTCCGCCTTTCTTTCGTCTTTTGCCGCCCTCTCTTCCGCTTGTATTCGGGAAAGGGGAATGCTATAATCAAAAGCGACACCACCGCCCGCGGCGGAAAGAGCCGCCGGGAACCTTCGCGGGAGTGCCCAAGAGAGGGGGAGGTCTTGCCTTGGCAAAGGTGAGCGTGATTGTGCCGGTCTATAATGTAGAACGGTACCTCGAACAATGTGTAAACAGTATCCTGCGGCAAACGCTGCAGGATCTCGAAATTTTGCTGGTGAACGATGCGTCCACGGACGGTTCTCTCGCGCTGGCCCGCCGCTTTGAGAGCGATCCGCGTGTGCGGGTGATCGACAAGCCTCACGGCGGTTTGGGCGACACAAGGAACTGGGGAGCAAGGGAGGCCACGGGCGAATATCTGGCATTTGTCGATTCCGACGATTGGCTCGAGGAGGATGCTTTCGAACATCTTGCCGCCGCTGCCGATGCGGACAAAGCCCAGCTTGTTGTGTTTAACTTTATCCGGGAAAATGTGACGGACGGAGTGAGCCGTCCCTGTACGCTGCCTGTGGATCCCGCCGCACCCCGGGAGGAGACGGCGCGCCGTGTGCTTGCGGAGCTGATTGGTCCCGGTCCGGATTCCGGCGCGTGGAGGGGCGTTGAGATGCTCGGCTGTGCCTGGCGCAGGCTGTACCGGCGCGACTGGTTCCTGGCGAACCGTCTTTCCTATTATAAAGAGCAGGAGATTATGCTGGAAGATCTTCCCGTCTCGATCCAGGCGCACGCTCTGGCGGAGCGTGTTGTCTTTGTTGACGGAGCCTATTATCATTATCGCTACAATCCCGATTCGCTCAGCACGCGCTATCGCCCGGGAAAGATGGAGATGCTTTTGCGCTGCTATGCGATTGTGGAAGAGTTCCTTGCCTCTCAGGGGCTTCTGGAGCAATATGGGGAGCGTCATCTCGGCTGGCTTCTGCGCAACGGGGCGCACAGTGCGCTCGTGAACGCTTTTTCTCCGAAAAATCCCGCCGCCTTTGCGGGGCGTTGGGCGGAGGTGCGCGGCATTCTGCGTCAGCCCCTCGTCCGGCAGGCGGCTGCGTCCCCGTATTTTAAAAACGGTACGAAAGCGGATCGGCTGATCCGTGCTCTTGTGCGTTCCGGCATGACGCTGCCGGTTTATCTGTTCTACCGCTCGTATGCCCGCTCGCTGCGCCGCGATGCGGGAAAGAAATAGGGGGGATTGCCATGGAGAAAAAGAAGATTCTGTTTCTCAATTTCAGCCTGCACAGCGGCGGAATTGAGAAAAGCCTTGTCACACTGCTGAGCCTCTTTGACTATGACCGCTATGAGGTGGACTTGCAGCTCTTTGCCGACGAGGGACTTTTTCTCGACCGTGTACCGGAACAGGTGCACCATCTGCCCTCGCTTTTCCCCGGCGAGTACCGGAAAAACATCCGGGAGGCCCTTCCGATTCTGCTGCGTCAGGGTCACCCGCTTATTGCCCTGTGCCGCCTGCTTGTGACCTTTGCAGGCAAGACGAGAGGGGAGATGGGCGACCGGCTGTACCGTATGTGGCGGATTGAAAAGCATTTTGTGCGTGCGCCGAAGAAGGAATACGACGCCGTCGTCGCCTTCATGGAGGGCCAGCCGATCTATTACGCTGTTTCAAAGGTGCGGGCGAAGCGCAAAATCGGCTTCATTCATGGCGATTACGGGGCTATGGGGCTCAACGCCGATTTGGACCGCCGCTATGTTGCGCGGCTTGACGCGCTGTGCACGGTTTCGGAGTCCTGCCGTGCTGCTCTGTGTAAGGCCTTCCCCGGTGGGGACGCGAAATTCCATGTGATTTATAACATTATTTCTGCTCGTTTTATGCGGCAGATGGCTGAAGCCTCCGCCGATTTCGGTGACAGCTTTACCGGTCCCCGGATTCTCACGATTGCGCGCCTGTCGCACCAGAAGGGACTGGATCTGGCTCTTCTCGCCGCTATGCTGATGAAGAAGCGCGGCTATGCGTTTCGTTGGTATATCATCGGCGTCGGTCCGGAGGAAGCCGATTTGAAGCTGCAGGCAAAGGAGCTGGGTCTTTCCGAGACGGTCGTTTTCCTTGGCGAACGCGGGAATCCGTACCCCTTCCTGCGGGCCTGCGATATCTATGCGCAGACGTCCCGGTTTGAGGGGAAGAGCATTGCCGTTGACGAGGCGATGGTGATGGCAAGGCCGATTCTGCTCACCGATTTTTCGACTGCCGCCGATCAGATCGATTCGGAGAAAAACGGCCTCATCGTTCCCATGACGCCGGAGGGGATCGCGGAGGGGCTCCAGCGCCTGCTTTCGGATGGGGCGCTGCGCGAACGCTTTACCGCAGCCCTCTCCGCCTGCGACTATACCAATGAAGGGGAAATCGAAAAGCTGTACGCTCTGTTGGAGGGAAAACCGTTTCCCGCGACCTGAGAAAGGAGCTGAGCCGCTGTGACCGAGCTCATTCTTTCCGCAGCCCTCTTCCTCGCGATGGAGATTTTTCTGTATTTGTATCTGGACAGTCCCAGACGCGGCAGCCTCTTCTGGAAGGCGTGCGCGACGCTCATGCCCGTTCTGCTGTGTCTGTCGGGCGCTCTGCGCGGCGGCGGAGATCGTTGGCTGCTGCTTGCTGCCGTGACGGTTTGCCTGATTTCGGATGTGCTTATCGGCATCCACTTTGTCTCCGGCGTGCTTTCTTTTCTGACGGCTCATGTTCTTCTGATTGTTTATTTGCTTTTGCAGTCGCCCCCCACCCCGTGGAGTCTTCTGCCCTGGGCCGTGCTGTACGGCTCTATGTGGCTGTATTACGGGAAGGAGATTCCCACGCTTGGAAAGAAAGCCGTACCGATGTGCCTGTATCCCGCCTTTCTGTTTGGAATGTTCTCTCTTGCGCTTGCGCTGCCGTTTCTGCGGCCCGGCCCGTCGTCTGTTTGTCTCGCGCTGGGTGCGGCGTGTTTCTGCGTCTCCGATCTGGTGCTCGGTGACGGTGTTGTCCACGGGAAAGAGACGAGGCTGCGCGATCATGTCATTATGCATCTGTATGAGCCGGCTGTGTTTCTGCTGGCTCTGAGCACGGTCTGGTAAAGGAGGCGCTGCGATGAAGAGGATCCGCTGCCCCGGTTATTCCGGCGGAGACAGGACGGAGTTCGGGATTCTCGGCGCGCCCGATCCTTGTGTGGATTATGGCGCTTCCTATGAGCCGGAACGGTATGGCTGTGTGGCGATCTGCGATGAATGCCTTGATCCATGGATGGAGCCGCTTTCCGGAATGAAAACGTATTTTCACTGTCTGGATCGGCCGGAGCATGGTTTTGCCCGGTATGGAGTCACACTGATTCCGCCCGAATCTCTGCCGCAGCTGCTCTCCGTTGTGCTGGCTTTCCCGCCGGAGGGAGACGAGGGGGAGGAAGAATTGCTGTGCGGGGTGATTCGCGAGGCAATCCGCCGGCAAGCCTTTTTGATTGTGTACGGCGTTTAAAAGCGGCGGTGACGGGTTTGGCCTGTTTGAGCCCAAGCGGGTTCCCTGCCGGGAATGCCTTTGTGTTCTGCTGTTCCGCTTTGTTCCGGCATGGGGTCGGCTTTCACGGAAACACAGCGCTTTTCCTGCTGTTCAGTGAGAGAATGGATTCTCTTTCTATATATAAATGTTGGATAAGGAGGCCCTGCATGAAACTCAAGGATCTGCTCAAAAATCTTTCCTATACCTTCTCCGGCGATCTCAATACGGAGGTTGCCGATCTCGTTTATGATTCCCGTAAGGCCGGGCCGGGCAAGGCGTTCGTCTGTCTGAGCGGAACCCGTGCCGACGGTCACAGCTACGCGAAAGCCGCTGTGGACGCGGGCTGCTGCGCCGTGATTGCTGAGCATGAGGTGGAGACGGGCGGCGCGCCGCTTGTGATCGTGGAAAATACCCGGCCCGCTCTGGCGGAGCTGAGCGCCGCCCTGTTCGGCCGCCCGGCTGAGCATCTGCGCGTCGTCGGTATTACCGGTACAAAGGGCAAGACAACGACGGCCCATATGGTGCGCGCCATTCTCGAGGAGGCCGGATATAAGACCGGCATGATCGGAACGATCGGCATTGATATCGGCGAAGAGCACATTCATACTGTCAATACCACGCCGGAATCGTATGAAATCCAGCGGGCGCTGCGCCGTATGCTCGACGCGGGCTGCACTGCCGCTGTGCTCGAGGCTTCCTCCATCGGCCTGCGCGATCATCGTCTCGACGCGCTGCCCTTCTTTGCGGGCGTGTTCACAAACTTTTCCGAGGATCATATCGGCGGCGACGAGCACAAGGATATGGAGGAGTATCTTGCCTGCAAGAGCCTGCTGTTTACCCGATGCGAAACAGGCGTTGTCAACGTAGACGATCCCGCCTGGCAGGGCGTGACGAAGGGCCACACCTGCGCACTGCAGACCTTTGGTTTTGCACCGGAGGCCGAGCTGCGCGCCGAGAGAGAGCACCTTGTTACGCGGCCCGGTTTCCTCGGCGTGGGATTTTCCATGCGGGGACGCAGAAACCTTGAAGCCGAGGTCGCGATCCCCGGTCGTTTCAATGTCTGCAACGCTCTCGCCGCTGCCGCGGTTTGTTTGCTTTTTGACGTGCCCGACGAGGCGATCCGCCGCGGTCTGGCACGTGTCAAGGTCAAGGGGCGCGTGGAACCCGTGCCGGTACCGGGAAATTATACGCTGCTCATTGATTATGCCCACAACGCCGTGAGTATGGAGAGCATTCTGGAAACACTGCGTGCTTACCGGCCGAACCGCCTGATCTGCCTGTTCGGAGCGGGAGGCAACCGTCCTCGTGCCCGCCGCTATGAGATGGGGGAGGCCAGCGGCCGTCTCGCCGATCTCTCCGTCATTACAGAGGACAATTCCCGTTTTGAGGATGTCATGGACATTATCGCGGATATTCAAACGGGAATTGATAAGACAACTGGAAAATACATTGTGATTCCGGATCGGACGCAGGCCATCCGCTGGTGCATCGAGCACGCGCAGGACGGCGACATTATTGTTCTGGCCGGAAAGGGCCACGAGGATTATCAGGAAATTCGCGGGGAGCGCCGTCACTACGATGAGCGCGAGGTGATAGCCTCGATTCTGGCCGATATCGGAAAGGAGAACCCTTCATGCAAATGACAGCCTATGAGATTGCCGCGGCCTGTTCGGGACGTATCCTCTGCGGCGATCCGCAGACGGTGATCACCTCTGTGAGTACAGACAGCCGGAAAGTGACTCCCGGCGCCCTGTTTGTTCCCATTCGCGGCGAGAGGACGGATGCTCACGCTTATATTCCGGCTACTTTTGCCGCCGGAGCCGCCGCAACGCTCACACAGAATCACTCGGAGATGCAGGACAATCATGTCTGGATTGCCGTGCCGGATACGGTGGAGGCTCTGCGCCGCATTGCCGCCGCTTACCGTTCCCGCTTCAATATTCCGGTGATTGGCGTCACCGGAAGCGTCGGCAAGACGACGACGAAGGAGATGGTGGCCCTCGCCCTGTCCGCACGCTGGAACACCATGAAGACGGAAGGCAATCAGAACAGTCAGGTTGGTCTTCCGCTGACGATGTTCCGTCTTGAGCCGGAGCATGAGGTGGCAGTCATCGAGATGGGAATGAGTGACTTCGGGGAAATGGGCCGTCTTGCTCAAATTGCCCGGCCGCAGTATGCCGTTATGACGAACATCGGCGTCTCGCATATTCAGCAGCTCGGCACGCAGGAGAATATTCTTGCTGAAAAGCTTCACATTACGGACGCCTTTCTGCCCGGTTCCATTCTTTTCCTCAACGGCGACGATCCGCATCTTGCGGGTTTGCGCAATATGATGCCTGCCGTGCGGAAGGTCTGGTTCGGTATGGCGCCGTGGTGCGATTACCGTGCAGAGCAGGTGGAGCGTCTCGGGGACGGGATGCGCTTTACCGCAGTTTCGCCGTTCGGAAGCCTTACGGTCGAACTCCCTGTTCCCGGCGTCCACAATGTCCGAAACGCTCTGGCCGGTCTTGCTGTCACGAAAGAGCTGGGCGGCGATCTGCGGGAGGCCGCGGAGGCCCTTGCCTCCTACCGCCCGCTTGCCATGCGCCAGCAGATTCACCGCACGCAGGGCGGTCTGACGGTGATTGACGATTCCTACAACGCGAGCCCTGACGCCATCTACAGCAGCCTTGAGGTGCTCGGCGGTTTTTCGGGCCGCCGCGTTGCCGTTCTGGCGGATATGCTTGAGCTCGGTGCAATCGAGAAGAAGGCGCATGAGGAGGTCGGCCTGTGTGCGGCCCGCGGCGGCGTCAGCCTGCTGGTTACTGTCGGCGAACGTGCCCAATGGATTGCCGAGGGCGCGCAGTCGTACCGCAATCCTCCGGAATGCCGCAGCTTTGCGACAAATGAGGAAGCAATCGCATTCCTGCACAACGCTTTAAAGAGCGGGGATGTGGTCCTGGTAAAGGGGTCACGGGGAATGCGGACCGATGAAATTGTAAAGGGACTTTTGTAACACGCTGAGGCTTGCTGCCAATGGAAAACGCAGCGGCAATCTGAACAAAGGAAGAGAAATCAACCACAAAACCGGCCTCACAAAGAAGCGATTTCCGCTTCCTTGTGAAGCCGGTTTTGTGTATTCTTGTTTGGCGGGGCTGTTTTGGAACAGCCCCTTTTGCGCATGTTTTTGCTCCTTTTGTCTCTGTTCCGCTCAATATGTCGAAAAATATTTGTCTAAATTTTGAATTTTTCGCTCAAAGGGCTTGAAGTCGTTACGCCTTTGTGATAAACTGTAACCAGTTTGTTACAAATTGTAATCTTTTCGTCTTCAAGGATCGCGCGGGAACGCGCACTGATACATAGAAACGGAACGGAAAAAACAGGAGGCTGAAAACTGATGAAAAGAAGGCAGTGGATCGCGTTTGTGATGATGCTGGCCATGCTGGCCGCAATTGTCGTAGGAAAGCTTCCCGCTCCGCAGGCGTCTGCGGCGGGAACGGGTGTCGGCCTGGCAGAGCACGCGCTCGCCGCGTACTCGAACGGATGGCTGTACCGCTACGGCGCAAGCGGACAAACCTCGGGCGGCAGAGTGTACAGCGATTGCTCCGGCCTGATTTATTCCTATACCGGGACAGCGAGAAGCAGCGCCATGCAAATTTCGAGCGCGGCTGAGTCCGGCTCCTTCTCCTCCATTCCCCGGATTCACGGTCTCGGCCTTTGGCAGCCCGGTCATGTGGGCGTTTACGTCGGCGGCGGTATGGCGGTGGATTGCCGCGATACAAGCAGCAATACCGTTTACGAAGCGGCCAGCGCACACGGTTGGGTGAAATGGTACAAGGTTCCCGGCGTTTCTTATCCGACGACCGGCTGGGTTACGTTCAACGGCGCGGATTACTATTATGAGAACGGTCAGTATGTTGTCAGCTGCACCAAAGTGATTGACGGCGTGAGCTATACATTTGACGCCAGCGGCTGTGTGGAAGGAAGCGCGCCGGGCAATGCCGTTCAGGCTCCGCAGGTGGAGGCTGTGCAGCAGCCCTCTTCGTCGTCCTCCGGCAGCTCCGGTCAGAGCTCTTCCGGTTCTTCCGGCGGAACGTCGGCGGGAAGCTCCGGCAGCACAGTCACGCAGCCGGTTTCCTATCAGGATCTGGATCTCGGCAGCCAGGGCGACGCCGTCACCCGTCTGCAGGTTCGCCTGAAGGAACTGGATTACTATTATGAGATGACCAATGATTATTACGATTCTCTCGTGAAAGATGCGGTCGCTCTCTATCAGAAGGCAGCCGGTCTTGAAGCGACCGGAGCCGCCGATGTGGCTACGCAGGAGAGCCTTTTCTCCTCGAGCGCACCGCTGAATGAGGAGCCCGGCACCGTTTTCCCCGGCTATCACAGCAGTATTGTCCGCCAGCTTCAGGAGCGTTTGATTGAGCTCGGCTATATGGAAGGCGAAACCTCCTTCTATTATGGCGAAACCACGGAGGCCGCTGTCCTTGCGTACCAGACTGCCGCCGGCATGGAGGCAGACGGAATCCTGACCATGGACGAGCAGAATGTTCTCTTCTCCGATGACGCTGTGGCTGCTCCCAAGGAGGAAGAGCCCGCAGAGGAGGAGCCGGTAGCGGAAGAGGAGGAGGAGAATGCCTCTGCCGATGATACGGCGGAAGCTGCCTCCGATGAAGATGTCAGCGCGCAGGCCCGTTCTTCTTCCAGCGAGGATCCTGCCGATGCTGCCGCCGCTTCGATGGTAAACAGTGTTTCTTCTGCAGCGGAGGTCACAAACGGTATTTTCGTACAGACGGTTAACGCTGCCGTGAAAGGGGAGCAGGCAGGGCAGGCCGATGATATCGGCAATGGTGTGATTGCGTTTGCGGTTGTCCTGGTAGGCGCGACGCTCACGACGACGATTTTTGTTGTCCGTAAGAAGAAGATTTCCGTGAAGGAGCTTGCAACAGCTTTGATTCGCAGATTCCACTGAACATAATCGTTTTCATCCCGCGAACGCTTAAGCGTTCGCGGGATTTTTACTGTCCGGCTGTCATATCCTAAAGCAAAGCCCCATACAATTCCCTCGGCGGATGAAAACGGCATGGCGGCACGGGTGCATGTTTTGCCGTTTTACTTGCGTGGGAGCAGCAGAAAGAGAGGGGGAATTCGGCAAGCTGCGCAAATCCTCGTGCAGGAGACACAGTTCGTTCATAAAAAAAGTCAAATCTGTTTGTTTTTCCATCATCCACCCGTCACATAGGCTGGGTATACTAAACTCGTACCTCAGAGATGGGAACAAAAAAGCAGCACGGCATCTTTCCTGTTATCGGTATTTGGTTGCGTCAGGAATTCCCGTCGTATCGCGCGAAAGCCTTTGTGTGGTCCGAAAAAACGGTCTGTGCTTTCAGCTCATCTGACGAAAGAATTTCGGCACAATTTCGATACAGGATTGTGTGGTGCTAACCAGGAAAATAACTCCTATATTTTTACTGCTGAAGGAACCGGAGAGTGGACGGAATACCGGCCCGGTACACCCGGCAGACCAAAGGCAATCCTCCTCCCGGAGGTTTTTCATAAAACGCGGAACGTTCGAAGCAAAGCGCAGCTTCCTCGTTCCGCTTTTTTGCGTCTTGACAAGAAAAACACCTTGTGATACGCTCGAACGTACAGACCGGGGTTTGTTTGAGGATGATACTGTCAGTGAACAAGGAGAAAAACGGTTTTCCGGAGCCTGTATGCGGCGGTTTTGGAGCAGGATCGCAGAGAAATGTGTACCGGCCCGATGCAGAATGGCGCCATGAGTTTCCGGGTGAGTACGTGAGCTCATCGCAGTAGAGTGCGTATGCTCGTCACAGGCCAACAGGGGCTGTGAAAAGTCAGCCTCTGCTGGGCTATCGGGTACCCCGCCAATCAGGCTGTATAAGCATGGTCAGGCAGCAGCGCGGACGGCCCGGCAAGTGTGCCTTGCGGGCGGAGCGTAAGCAAGGTGCGCGAACTGTCTTTATCAGGTCTGCGGCGGAAGCCGCGTGCGCGAATTGCCCGCCGCAGGCGTGCTGCAGGCGAGGAGGAAAGGTGGAACAAAAATGGAACAGAAAAAGATCGATCGGATTAATGAGCTGGCCCGCAAGGCAAAGCAGGGGGCTCTCACGCAGGAAGAGGTTCAGGAGAGAGACGCGCTGCGGGCAGAATACGTCAAAGCTTTCCGTGAGAGCCTGCGTTCTCAGCTCGACGGCATCACCGTGGTGCGGCCTGACGGTACGAAACATCCGCTGAAAAGGAAGTAATGTGGAGATGAATATTCAGATTTTCGGAAAGAATAAATGCTTTGATACCAAGAAGGCGGAGCGTTATTTCAAGGAACGCGGCATTCGCTTTCAGCGGATTGACCTTGCGCAGAAGGGAATCAGCCGCGGAGAGCTTTCCTCTGTGAAGGCGGCTGTGGGAGGTCTTGAGCCTCTTCTCGATCCAAAGGCGAAAGGGGAACAGGCGCTGCTGCTTCGCTATCTCTCCTCCGAGGAAGCAAAGGAGGAAAAAATACTCGAGCATCCGGAATTGCTGCGTACGCCGATTGTCCGCAACGGCCATCTCGCAACAGTGGGATATTGCCCCGAGGTGTGGAAAACATGGGAGTGATGGTTCCCTGAGAGGGAGATAATTTATCCTCCAAAGGAAAGGCCGGCAACTCCCGGAAGTTTGGTGTTCTGCTGTTCCCTGCGATGTTTAAAGGGCAGGGGATGATTGGAAGGAGAAGATTTTATGGCACTGTTTATTTGTTATCCGAATTGTTCCACCTGCCGCAAAGCGGAAGCGTGGCTCAAAGAGCACGGCGTCTCCTACACCGTGCGTCATATTGTGGAGGAATGCCCTACAGCGGAGGAGATTGACGCCTGGCGTACGCTTGGCGGCCTGCCGCTCAAGCGCTTTTTCAATACGAGCGGAATGCTTTACCGATCCCTCGGGCTGAAGGAGCGTCTTCCTTCCATGAGCGAGGAGGAGCAGCTTGCTCTTCTGGCTTCGGACGGAATGCTTGTCAAACGTCCGATTTTGGTCCTTCCGGACCGTGTTCTGGTTGGCTTCCGTGCTGCCGAGTGGGAAGCCGCGCTGGCGAAATAATTCCCTATGCACCAATATCCCCTTGTCCCGAATAGAATGCGGTACAAGGGGGAATTGCCGTGGACGAATTTTTGCGGGCCGTTTTGCCGGCTCTGCTGCTTGCGCTGGCTTCGTCGGTGGACGCTTTTGCCGCCAGCTTTTCTTATGGAACGGCACGGATTGAGATTCCGCGCACGTCGCTTTTGGCAGTCAGTGCCATCTGTGCCCTGACGCTTGCACTCTCACATTTGCTTGGCGGTTTGCTCGCGCCGTTTCTTCCGCAGGAGCTGACACGTTCACTGGGCGTGTTGATTCTGGCGATTCTCGGTCTTTGCAAGCTGTTTGACAGTTCGCTCAAGCGTTGGATTCGCAAACGGTGCGGGAGGAGCCGGGAGTTTCGCTTTTCCGCTCTGAGACTGCATTTTATTTTGCAGATCTACGCCGATCCCGAGGAAGCGGACGCCGACGATTCGCGCATTTTGTCGCCGAAAGAGGCAGCCGCTCTGGCCGCGGCTCTTTCGCTCGACGGACTTGCCGCCGGTTTTGGCTCCGGTCTGGCGGGAGGCGGCGCTGCGCTGATCCTTGTGTTTGCCTTTGCGGCGACGGCGGCGGCTGTTTCTCTGGGATGCCGGCTGGGACGGCGTGTTGCCTGCCGGACTGAGCGCGATCTTTCCTGGGTGGGAGGCGCTTTGCTGCTGGTGCTTGCCGCCGTACGGTGACGAACCGGAACGGAAAAACAACAAGCGCTCTCCGAAATGCCGGAGAGCGCCGAAGGGAGATTGAATATGGAGTTTCTGCAAACGCCTCGCCTTGTGCTGAGGCAGATGACATTGGACGACGCTGCGGATTTGCACCGCTTCATGGGAAATTTGCGTGTGATGTACGCGTGGGAATATGCTTTCACCGAAGAACAGGTCAAGGAATGGATCGAACGAAACATGGATCGGTATGCGCGTGACGGGGCAGGCTATTTTCTTGCCGTCCGCCGCGAGGACGGCGTCTGTGTGGGACAGGCTGCCCTTATGCGGGGAGAGATGGCGGGACGCCCTGTGTGGGAGCTCGGATGGATCTTTGACGAGACGTATTGGGGCAAGGGGTATGCCACCGAGGCAGCCCGTGCGCTTGCACGTCACGCCTTTGATGTTCTTGGAATTCCCGATCTTTGGGCCGACATCCGGCCTGAAAATGTGCGGTCGAGCGCAGTGGCCCGGCGCATTGGGATGCAGCCGACCGGTGAGAGCTTTGTCAAGCATGTAGCCGGGAAGGAAATGGTGCATGATGTTTACCGCCTGACGCCAGACAGCTTGCTCGCCGGCGATTCAGCCGAGGGCAACATCGAGGAGCATCATGAGTAAAAAGCCGGCCATGACACTCAGCGTTCCGGTATTTGAGTGATCTCCGAGATGAGCTTCGGGGATTAGTTCTTCCACAACGACATACAGCATTGCGCCTGCGGCGAAACTCAGCAGCAGAGGCATGACAGGCTGGAGAAGCGGCGCGGCCAGGACGACGAGAACGCCGAATATCGGTTCCACCACGCCGGAGAGCGCGCCGTAGAAGAAAGATTTCCCAGCGGGAACCCCTTCCTGCCGCATCGGGAGGGAAACAGCGGCTCCTTCCGGGAAATTCTGAAGTCCGATGCCGAGAGCGAGCGCGGCTGCCGCTGTAAGGCTTGCCGATTCCTGCTGTGCCGCCAGGGCGAAGGTCAAACCGACAGCCATCCCCTCGGGGATGTTGTGCAGAGTGACGGCGGCAACCATCAGTGTCGTGCGCTTCCATGAAGAGGAGCGTCCTTCGGCTTGGGCGGATCCCGGATGCAGATGGGGAAGGATGGCGTCCATTGCCAGCAGGAAAAGGACGCCGAGAGCGAAACCGCCGGCGGTGGGAAGCCATCCCGGTACGCCGGAGGCCTCGGCCTGTTCCATTGCGGGAAGAAGCAGGCTGAAGACGGAAGCCGCTATCATGACCCCTGCGGCAAAGCCGAGAAAAATACGCTGAATTTGAGGCCGGATGGTGTTGCGGAAAAAGAAAACGAGGGACGCGCCCAGAGCCGTCATGGCAAAGGTAAAGCCGGTTGCTCCCGCGGCCCAGAGAATCGGTTGTGTCATTGAAAGCACTCCGTTCACATTTTGTTCATAAGTTAGTTTAATCTAACTTCATGTACGTATCGTACCATGGACACGGAAAAAAGTCAATGGGATTTTTTACGTCCGGGTACGGCGGCGGTATTCGCCGGGAGTGATGCCGGTCATGCGCTTGAACTGCCGCATAAAATGCGCTTCGCATCGGTATCCGCTGGCTTCGGCCACGGCAGATACCGGCGTTTCGCTGTTGGTCAGCAGATATTTGGCACGGTCAAGGCGGCCACGGATGATGTCCTCGCCAATGGAGACGCCAAATTGTGCTTTGTAGAGAGCCTGCAGATAAGAACCGCTCAGACCAATCTGGGCGGCCAGGGAGTCCACCGTTGTACCGGCGGAAGGCTTGCGGAACAGGTCTGTGCGCAGGCGGAAAAGCTCATGATCGTAACGGCGGCCGGACGGTTTTGCGCCGCCGGTGGGGGAAATACGGCTCAGATCATAAAACAGGCAGGCAAGACAGGAAGAAGCGAGAAATTCCGCCGATGTACCTTTATGTTCCTGCAGATTCAGAAGATTTTGCAGGGTATGATCAATGGGAGATGTATCAAGAGGCCAAAGCGGTTTCCCGAGAGGAATTCCCAGTTCACGGAAAAACTCCGTCCCTTGGGGGAAAGTAAAATGGACCCAGTCGTTTTCGTACGGCAGGGCACAGGAGCGGTAGCGGTGAGGCTCGCCGGGCGGGAAGAGGATCCAGCTTCCCTGCACCGGTACAAAGCTTCCGCCGAGCTCTGCTTCAGCCTCCGTGCGGTAATGGACAAACACATAGAACGGAAGTCCGGCCCGATCGATGCGCAGCGGCTCGCGATGAACAAAACGATAACCGCACTGCAGAATATGGAACATGGATCTCCCTCCCTCAGAGTGTTTCGCCTGGCAATCGGCCCGCAGAATATCATAGGATAAGTCAACTTCTCCTTATTATAAATCATTGCCGCGCAAAGGACAAGAGGGTATACTGAATCCAGAAAGAGACGGCGCTGGTATGCCGTTTTCAGTGTAAAAGGAGGAGTCTTCATTGGCGAAGCTGATTGTAAACACAGAGCGAAAAGGAGCCAAAATCAACCGCAATTTGTACGGACATTTTTCCGAACATCTGGGCCGCTGCATCTATAACGGCCTTTTTGTCGGAAAGGATAGCCCGATTCCGAACGTAAACGGCATGAGAACGGACGTTGTGGAGGCGCTGCGTCACATTCGCGTACCGGTGCTGCGCTGGCCGGGCGGCTGCTTTGCCGACGAGTACC
>ERZ779885.1644-NODE-1644-length-22222-cov-7.335634_pt1 | contig 22222 bp, 19 predicted proteins | sample MGYA00511554_ERZ779885 | MGnify/ENA primary metagenome ERZ779885 (study PRJEB29588, sample SAMEA2160998) | human gut metagenome | biome: human gut; feature: human-associated habitat; material: faeces | place: Denmark | collected 2008/2010 ... | reverse complement strand
AACCAGCCGCAACCTTTAGGTTGCGGCTGATTTTATATTATTGATGATTTCGGAAGGTGCGTTCGCCGATCTATTCCCGACTCTACCCGCAATCTGAACAGCAGCGGAAACTCCATACGGAATATTCTCGACAGCAATCCGTCGCCGAACCATCACCGAGCATACTCATCGGACACATCGCATCATTGTCCAGCCGGCATAAATCGAGGCCGATTCGAACCGTAAGCACACACTTCCGCATCCTTTTTACAGGAAATTCGATGCGATGTATTCGGCCAACGTGAAGTTCTTGCGGACTTCAGGGGCGCCGATCGTCGTTTCGTCGGTTTCGATCATCAGCGGTTCCTTATCCACGACGAGTTTCGAGAGGAAAGCATCGATCGCATCCCGGTTGCCGTCCATCGGCGCCGTGGCGATGACGTGTGAGGCGTTCTCGACCGAATAGAAATAATACGGGGAGTTCATCGCGCGGAGCTGTCCGGCGATGTACTTCGAGCCGAAGAAACCGACGCCGCTCTCGCGAATCACATTATACGGTACGTTCGCATCCGCATCGCCGTGAAAAAGCATCATCGGCGCAGGCTGCGATGCCCAGCGGAGCTCCTCGCCCATTTCGAAGATCGCCCCGGCGAAAGAAACGATACCCGCGTAGCGGAAGCCGGCAGGCAGGTGTTGCACCAGCGGCGAAGCGTTGCAGAGGGCGTATTCGCCGTGCAACACGGTGATCGCTCCCGCACTCGACCCGCAGGCCACGACCTGCGAGGAGTCGATACCCCACTCGTCTGCCTTGTCCACGATAAAAGCGGTAGCGTCGTAAAGATCCTCGACAGCCATCGAGATCGTCCGGGTCATACCGAGCATCATATTTTCGGGCGAGAGGTCCCCCGAAGCGACGACCTGCTTCAGACCAAGACGATAGTCGATCGATACCACGTCGTACCCCTGATTAACCATGTAATGAAAGAACGGAAGGTACCGCTCCGCATCGCGCTCCCCAGCGATGAAGCCGCCGCCGAAAACGAAGACCAGACAGGGCCGGGCATCGTCCTGCTCGACCGAAACGGCCGTATAGCGATCCAGGAAGAGGCTGTCCGTACCCTTTACGGCATAGAGATCCGTATATTTGGCAATCCGGGGCGCCTGCTCCGTACAAGCAGTAACGAACAGCATCGAAACCAACAAGAGGTAAATTGCTTTTTTCATATTTTCTAAAATTAAACGTAGTCATATCCTTCGGTGCACCTGTCGGGAATGTAACGATCCAAGTTCCCTCCGAAAAGAGGATTCGGGTGAGAGTCTGCCTTACGGACAAGGCCATGAACCGCAGATAAGCACGTCTTCGGTTCGATACTGCGACCGTCGGATAAAGTAATAATTATCAAATCATTTCGTCGTATGCGAACTGCACAGCACGGTTCAGAATATCCGAAAAATGTTTCGTCTTACGAAATTCGTGCAGCGTGTTCTTCAATAACTCCTTGTCCAACATAAACTCCGGCGCGAGGCGTTCGGTGATATAGACATCCTTGAGTTTCAGCCATTCGTCGTACGGACTGCCGGGGGCATACCCTTTCGGCAGACGCTTGAGTTTGTTCGACTCGTCGAGAACGAATCCTTTCGCCTCACGGATGGCTGCTTCAATTTCCGCGCCATTGTCCAGGATCTCGTCCCGCACGCTGCGCAGCACTTCCGGCAGCGGACAGTAAAGCCCCGTAGTGAGCTGATGCCCCTGCGACCAGGAGCGTTCGTCCCACACCGGTTCGACGTGGAAATAGTAGCCCGAATAACCGCCTTTCTTGCCACGGGGAGCAACGAAAGCCCCCATGTGGGTCTTGTACGGTGTCTTGTCGGGGCTGAAGCGGGTGTCGCGGTAGATGCGCCACGTGCAGTCCTTGACCGTAAGTCCGCGCACGGACGGATCGAAAGCGGCGATGCCGTCGATCAGCTTCGCCGTAAACACCTCGAAACAGGACAAGGCCCGTTTGTACATCTCCTTGTGAGAGTCAAACCAGGCCTTGTCGTTGTTTTCGTGCAGGAGCGTGAGAAATTCTACTACCTGCTTCATATTATGCTACCATGCGAAGAGCGGATAGTTAGCCATCATAGCGTTGACCTCCTTGCGAACGGCGGCGATGTTCGCCTCGTTCTCGGGATCGCTCAATACACGGTCGATCAGCGCTACGATCTCCTCCATCTTGTCCTCCTTCAGACCACGCGTGGTGATAGCCGGAGTACCGAAACGCAGACCCGAAGTCTGGAACGGCGAACGACTGTCGAACGGCACCATGTTCTTGTTGGTGGTGATGTCGGCGGCAACCAGGCACTTCTCGGCCAGCTTACCGGTCAGTTCGGGGAACTTCGTGCGAAGATCGACGAGCATCAGGTGGTTGTCCGTACCCTCGGAAACGATCTTGTAACCGCGCTTGGTGAAGGCCTCGGCCATCGCCTTGGCGTTCTTCTGCACCTGCTTCTGGTACTCCTTGTAGCTGGGATCCAGCGCTTCGCCGAAAGCGACTGCCTTGGCTGCGATCACGTGCTCCAGCGGACCGCCCTGGATACCGGGGAATACGGCCGAATTGAGGATCTGCGACATCATCTTGGTCACGCCCTTCGGAGTCTTGAGTCCCCAGGGATTCTCGAAATCTTTGCCCATCAGGATAATACCGCCACGGGGACCGCGCAGGGTCTTATGGGTGGTAGAAGTCACGATGTGAGCATACTTAACCGGATTCTCGAGCAGACCGGCAGCGATCAGACCGGCCGTGTGAGCCATGTCGATCAGCAGGATGGCGCCTACTTTGTCCGCGATCTCGCGCATACGCTTGTAGTCCCACTCACGCGAATAAGCCGAAGCACCGCCGACGATAAGCTTGGGTTTGTGCTCCAGAGCCTTGCGCTCCATATCGTCGTAATCCACGCGCTCGGTCTTCGGATCGAGCTGGTAACCGATGGCTTTGAAATAGGTACCCGACATATTCACCGGCGAACCGTGCGAAAGGTGGCCGCCGTGCGCCAGATCGAGGCCCATGAACGTATCGCCGGGTTTCAGCACGGCGAAGAAAACGGCCATGTTGGCCTGTGCGCCGGAGTGGGGCTGTACGTTGGCGTACTCGGCGCCGTACAGTTTGCAAACACGTTCGATGGCAAGGTTCTCGACCTTATCCACCACCTGACAACCGCCGTAGTAACGTGCGGCAGGATAACCCTCCGCATACTTGTTGGTCAGTACGGAGCCCATGGCCTCCATCACCTCGTCGCTGACAAAATTTTCAGACGCGATCAACTCGATGCCGTGCATCTGACGGTTCCGTTCCTCAGAAATGAGGTCGAATACTTGAGAATCTCTCTTCATGATCGATATATGGTTTATTAAGAGTTTTTTTCGGATTCCAAAGGTAGTAACATTTTACGAAACTACAAAAACTAAATATTTCTAAATATTTTTGCTATATTTGGCGACAGAAAAATACAACGCATCCGACAAACGGAACATTTTTCATCGGAACGGGCACCTCTGCGATACGGGCAGCCGACGCGGGCCGGATTTCCGACAGAAAGATCGAATATTACGGATAAAACGAAAAATTTAACCATCAAAAAACATTTCAGCAAGATGAAATTACTCGAAGGAAAAGTGGCCGTCGTAACCGGCGCAGCCAGGGGCATCGGCAAAGCGATCGCCATTCAGTTTGCAAAAGAGGGAGCCAACGTCGCGTTCACCGATCTGGCGATCGACGAAAACGGCAAGAAGACGGAGGAGGAGCTGAACGCCCTGGGCGTAAAAGCCAAAGGATACGCCTCGAACGCCGCCAACTTTGAAGATACGCACAAAGTGATCGACCAGATCATGCAGGATTTCGGCCGCATCGACATTCTGGTCAATAATGCAGGCATCACCAAAGACGGCCTGATGATGCGCATGAGCGAAGCGCAGTGGGACGCCGTGCTGAACGTCAATCTGAAATCGGCTTTCAACTTCATTCACGCCGTTACGCCGATCATGGCGCGCCAGCGCAGCGGTTCGATTATCAATATGTCGTCCGTGGTGGGTGTCAGCGGCAATGCCGGACAGTGCAACTATTCGGCTTCGAAAGCCGGTATGATCGGACTTGCGAAGTCCATCGCCAAGGAGATGGGACCGCGCGGCATCCGTGCCAACGCCATCGCTCCCGGCTTCATCATTACCGAAATGACCAACGCCTTGCCCGAAGAGGTAAAACAGGGCTGGTACCAGCAAATTCCGCTGCGTCGCGGCGGTACACCCGAGGATGTGGCGAAGGTGGCTCTGTTCCTTGCCTCCGACCTCTCCTCTTACGTGAGCGGACAGGTAATTCATTGCTGTGGAGCGATGAACTGTTAATCTCTCTGCGATTTCATACAAGAGAGGAAGGTTGACGAGAGTCGGCTTTCCTCCTTTTTTCTAAAAAACATACACTTATGAAGTTGAAAAATCTACTTTTCGTTTTTTGTCTGGCACTGCTCGCCGGTTGTCAGAAAGATCCCGACACAGAAAGTACTCCGGTACGGGATACCGATAAGGTCGAAGGAGTGATCCGCATGAAGCTCGACCGGGAAACGGCCGAAGCGCTGAACGTAATCCGCACCCGCAGCGGCAGGGTCCTGACGGGCAACATCTCTTTCGATGAACTGTGCGAACGGTACAACGTGACCGGAATGGAGCGGTTGTTCGCCGACAACGGCTGCGCCGAGCGAACACGCAAGGCAGGGCTCGATCTGTGGTATATCATTCGCTTCGAAGGTTCCGCCGAGCAGGTCGCCGAAGACTTCGGGGAGATAGCCGGCGTGAATCATGTCGAAATTCCGCGCAGGATTACCAAAGTCGGCGGAATGAGCCGGAAAAGCGGGACTCCATGGCGAAAACTGATGGCCCTGCCGAAGGCCGCTCCGTCGAACTACCCTTTCAACGATCCGCTTTTCGGAGGACAATGGCCGCTTTACAACGACGGAACGATCAATGCAAACGCCCAAGCCGGCGCAGACATCAATGTGCTCCCGGCGTGGGAAAAGACGGCAGGCCGCAGCGATGTGATTGTCGCCGTCGTGGACGAGGGTGTGGAATATACCCATCCCGACCTGGCGGGCAATATGTGGAGCGGAATCGGTAAGAATTTCTGTGACAGAGATAACGACGACATTACCTGGGGCGAAGGTCACGGCACCCACGTGGCGGGAACGATCGCTGCCGTAAGCAACAACGGGATCGGCATTTCGGGCATCGCCGGCGGTACGGGAGGAGGTAACGGAGCGAAGATCATGTCGTGCGAAATTTTTCATCCGACCGACGGACACTACGATGCCAACTCAAACGCAACGGCCGACGCCATCAAATATGCCGCCGACAACGGCGCCGTAATCTGCCAGAACAGCTGGGGATACGCAGCCGGAGCTTTGAGCTACGACCAATGGTCAAGCGCGGATCGGGCCACTAAAGAAGCTATCGACTACTTCATCCGCTACGCGGGTATGTCCCCCGACGGCGAAACCCAGACCGGGCCTATGGCGGGCGGCGTGGTGATTTTCGCCGCAGGCAACGAATACAGCAGGCTGGCGAGCTATCCGGCCGCTTACGACGCCTGCATCAGCGTGGCGAGCATCTCTTGCACGTACGAAGCCGCGTGGTACACCAACTACGGTTCGACCGTTGATATCTGCGCCCCGGGCGGCGGCGATGAGGCCAACTTCGTCAATCTCATCAGTTACGACGAAGGTTACAATTTAAGTACAATTCCGACTAACCTGCAGAACGGAGATTCTTTCGTCTATACATATGCCAACGGGGAAACAGAAACCAAAACGATCGACTACGTTTCAAGTACTGTCGGATACGGTTACATGATGGGAACCTCGATGGCCTGTCCCCACGTATCGGGCGTAGCCGCTCTGATCGTTTCGCAATTCGGAGCGCCGGGATTCACGAACGAACAGCTCAAAGAGAAGCTTTTCTCGACAGCTCGCGACATCGACAGCTATCAGGGTACGATATACAATAGTTGGGATAGGGGTACCTATGCCGGAAAAATCGGGAAGCTCGTCGATGCGGGAGCAGTCTTGGATTCGGGCGAGGTACCCCCCGTTTCCGACCAACCGACGATCACACCGGCTGTGGGTCAGAGCGACACCTTCTCGCTGGCCGAAAATGCAGTCAAGACGCTTACCTATACCCTCGCCCATTACACGGACTGGAGCCTGAACGATCCCACGGGCAAGATCGCACAGTCGATCGACGGTAACGTAGTCACGCTGACTATCGACGCATCACAATACGCAGCAGGAAGCTATACGGCAGAATTGCTGGCTGTGAACGGAACAAAGACAGCAAAACGCACCATCGCCTATACCGTTAGCGAGGGCGACAATCCGACCGGTATTTCAATGGACTTTTACCCCAACCCATGTACCGACGTACTGAACATACTGCCGAACTACTCGGGAGAAAGCACGATCCGTATCCGTAACTCAATGGGAACGGAGGTAATGAACATAACACTTGGACTTATCAACGAGGAACCTGTCAAACTCGACGTATCGGGGCTCGCTTCGGGAACCTATCTGGTACAAGTAACCTACAACGGCATTCAAATTACCCGCACCATAGTCAAACGCTAAAAACAGACGTTACAAATTATGAAAAAGATCTTCATTCTCGCAATAATCCTCCTGTCGGGCACAGCGACGGCATCGGCTCAGGAGTTCTTGACGATCAACCCCGATGTCCGCACGGCGGGTATGGCCAACGCTTCGGTAGCGACTACCGGCGGAGCTTACTCCGTATTCCAGAACGCGGCCTCGTCGCTCTTCAGCCACAACCTGTTCGAGGTGGGATTCTCCTACTCGCCCTGGATGCGCGACGTGAAAAAGGGCTACGACCTGATGGCCTTCGGCGGATTCTACTCCTTCAACCACAAACATTCGATCTCGTTCGGCACCCGTTTTTACCGGGAGCCGAAGCTCAGTCCGGACGACGAGGACTACCCTTTCATTCCCAAAGACGAGAATAATAACCCAATCGTCGGCATCGAAGCGTTCCGGCCGCTCAGCGTTTCGGCGGATCTGGCCTACAGCTATCGGATCGGCCGCTATCTGGGTCTGTCGGTGACGGCCCGCTACATCCGCTCCTCGTACGGAGAACTGTTCACGAACAACGCCCTCGGGTTCGATGTCGCGGCATACGCGCGAATTCCGTTTAACCGGATGCTCGAAGGCGCCTGGGTGAGTGCGGGTGCGAAAATCTCCGACTTCGGCTTCACGTTCGACGATTCGAATTACGACCTGCCCACCAAATTCAGTGTCGGCGGTTCGCTCTTCGCCCCGATCCGGGATTCCCATTCGCTCGAAGCTTCGGTCGATCTGGGCTACCGCTACTCTTCCTCGGAGAACAAGTCCTTCGGGATGGGCATCGGCGTGGAGTATGTGCTGATGCAGATGATCGCTGTCCGCGGCGGCTACCACGTCGCCGACAGCCACGGATACGACTACGGTACGATCGGTGCGGGACTGCGGTTCATGCATCTGGAGCTCGATTTCTCCTACCTGTTTGCCGCCAAGAAGTGCCCCTGGCGCAACACCTACCAGGTGGGAGTTGGACTTTACTTCTGATTCGGACGTTCGACGGACCAAATATTCCGGATCGCACCGGCATACAGACTCGATTCGACGAAAAAGAGTGCATTGAAAAATGCACTCTTTTTCGTTCTCTGCGATTTCGAGCTACCTCTTCTCCAACTCGTCGAGCAGCGTGCGGCAGCCATCCTCGAGCATATCGAGCACCAGCTCGAACCCTTCATGCCCTTCGTAGTAGGGGTCTGGCACATGGGTCCAGTTCGGATGTTCCCGGAAAAATTCAGACATCCTGTAAATACGGTTTCCCGCTTCACGGGAAGGGGCCAGACGATAAAGATTATGGTAATTGGTGTCGTCCATCGCCACGATGCGATCGAACTCCTCGAAATCCCGCAACCGCACCTGCCGGGCCCGGTGCGTCAGCAGATACCCCCGGGCATAGGCCGCATTCCGCATGCGGGAATCGGGTTGTTCGCCGGTGTGTCCGGCATAGGTTCCGGCGGAATCCGCCTCCAACTTCTCCCCCAGTCCCCGTTTTTCGACCATTTGCCGGAAGATGCCTTCGGCCGCCGGAGAGCGGCAGATATTTCCGAGGCAAACGAACAGTATCTTATACTTATCACTCATAATCAACAAATTATAATCACAAAAAAAAATCAGCTCACAGGCATTTTACAATCGATACGCTCAACAATTGTGCAAAGATACGATTAAGCCGAGCGCAAAAGCAAATTTTATTTGCATTTTGCCGAGGCGAAGTATTTACATGCGTAACCGAAATATGAAAAGCCTGCGAACAGATCGCAGGCTTTTACTATTGTATCTATCGAGCGCTACGCTTACTTCAAATACTCCCGATAAAATGCTGCTATTTCGTCGAACGGGATTATCTCCATCTTGTCGTAAAGGTCGGTATGATTGGCACCGGGTACGATGAGCAATCGTTTGTTGTCGCCTTGCAATTTCTTGAAAGCGTCCTCTCCCATATAGCGAGAATGAGCCTTCTCACCGTGTACCACCATCACTGCACTGCGAATCTCTGCGGCATAGGCAAGGATAGGTGCATTCAAAAAAGCGAGGTTGGAGGTCGCATTCCACCCCTGCGTGGAATTGAGCGAACGGGCGTGATAACCTCGGGAAGTTTTGTAATAAGCATGATAATCGCGTACAAACTGCGGCGCATCGGCCGGAACCGGATCGACCACCCCTCCTGCACGGACATACGAACCGTTCCGATAATCTTCGGTGCGCTGGGCATTGAGCCGGCGGCGCATCTCATAACGTGCGTCGGCGTTGTCCGCCTGGTCGAAATATCCGTTGGCCGTACAACGGCTGATATCGTACATAGTAGATGCGACGGTAACCTTGATGCGCGTGTCGTTAGCGGCAGCGTTGATGGCAAAACCCCCCCAGCCGCATATACCGAGGATCCCGATACGTTCCGGATCCACACGGTCTTCGTTGGCGAGAAAATCGACCGCTGCGCTGAAATCTTCCGTATTGATGTCGGGCGAAGCCACGTTGCGGGGCACACCGCCGCTCTCCCCCGTGAACGACGGATCGAAAGCGATGGTAAGGAAACCGCGTTCGGCAAGCGCCTGTGCATAAAGCCCCGACGATTGTTCCTTCACGGCTCCGAACGGTCCACTTACGGCGACGGCCGACAACTTGCCGACAACCTCTTTTGGGACATACATATCGGCGGCGAGCGTTACACCGAAGCGATTTACGAAAACCACCTTGCTATGCTCGACCTTGTCGCTCTTCGGGAACGTCTTATCCCACTCCTGTACCAGTTCCAACTTTTTCATATCCATATTCGTTTTTTGGTTTGTCTGTGCAACGGCGGAAAGACCGACAAACGCCAATGCCGCCGCAATTATTCCGATTTTCATAAAACTTAATTTTATTCCGTTTTTATACTTCTCACGATACGAGCCGGATTGCCGGCCACGATTACCCCGGCAGGCACGTCCTTGGTTACGATGGCTCCGGCTCCCACGACGGCATGCTCGCCGATCGTCACGCCGGGCAATATGACAGCTCCCGCACCTATCCAGACACCGTGCCCGACGACAATGGGTTTGGCATATACGTTACGCCGAACGGCCGGTTGCTCCGGGTGGTTTTCAGTAACGAGCAGCACTCCCGGCCCTATGAACACACCGTCTTCCAGTGTAATACCGCCCCGGTCGAGGAAGGTACAACCGAAATTTATGAACACACCCCTGCCGACACGGGTAAACTTACCGAAGTTGGTATAGAACGGCGGAAACATACGTACCGATTCGTCCAATGGCTGTCCCCAAATACGGCCGAGCAGATCCCTTATCTCTTCCGGTGTATGGTAACCGCTATTGAGTTGAGCCACCAACTTCATCGTCTTCTCGAATTCTGCATAGAGCGACGGATATTCAGGGTCGGTATCGAAAATCAATTCCCCCGCCCTCATTCTTTCCAATATATTCATACGATTCATATTTTTTACAAGGCAAAGTTACACAGGCCCCACTTGCCGGTCAGTATATGAATTACGGAATCTATAACCCGAATTACGGATTTCCCGACTCTCTGTCGTTCGGAATGAAAAGACTCTTTGCGGCTCGACCACACCCCTGTTATGGATCGTATTTATCCCTCGATCCGCAAACATCGAAAACCCGCGATATTCGACTCGCTGTCCCACTCGGGATTTTTCTCCTCAAAAACACCGAAAAATCATCCGATCAGGCAGAATTACCTGCGCTGAACACACAAAATGATTTTTTGGAATACGAATTGCTTGTATTTTTTCAATCGGAATTAGTTATACATATGGAAAATAAACTGCAAACCTGGTTCAAAAGCCACAAAGGAGCCGATTGGGCGATTCTCTATCTGCGTCTGTTCATCGGTACGATCATTCTCCTGCATAACGTAGGCAAAATGCAGGCCTACAATGAAATTATCAACTATTACCCGTCGTGGGGAATATTCGGCAGCGCTTTCATTTTCGTTGCGATCGCCACGATCGAAGTGTTGTGCGCCATTTCGCTCATGCTGGGCTACAAAGTCCGCCTGTCCGCCGCGATCATGGCCGCCAGTCTGCTCATCTCGCTGTTATTCCTCTTCCCCGGCAAAGGATTCGGAACCTCCGAACTGCTGTTCGTCTATCTGGGAATCCAGGTAGCCCTGGTAATTTCGGGCGGCGGAGTCTATTCGCTCGACGCCCTGGCTTCGGCCAAAAGAGCGAAGTCTCAACGAACCCGCAACTCTTCCCGACGAATAGAAGATTCAACAAAAAAATAATTTCGTATCTTTGCGCCTACCAATCTCCTAAAATGTAATAAGTATGAAACTGAAACTATGGCTTCTTTTACTGCCGTTGCTTGGTATGTCGGTTGCCGTATCCGCACAGTCGTCTCTTCCCCGCAAGGTATCCGACGTTACGTTACTCGATCTGAACGGCGACCCTACGCAGCTCCCTTACTGGGGTGAGAAAAACCTGATGATCTTCTATATCGACCCCGACCACCACAAACAGAACGAGGATTTCACAACGGATATGGAGGAAAATCACCGGGTGGAAGGCGAAAACCTGTTCGGTTTCGGGGTAATGAACCTGAAAGACGCTCCGATGATTCCCAACGGTATGGCTCGCAACATGGCTCGCAAACGCACAGCCTCCAACGGCGCTACGGTACTGGCCGATCAAAACAATACCCTGCGCGATGCCTGGCAATTGGGCGACTGCAACAATATGTTCGTCCTGCTGCTGGTCAGCAAGGAGGGCGACCTGGTGTTTATGCGCAAGGGTCCTCTCTCCGATGCCGATAAAAAAGAGTTTTATCAAGTCGTACAGAAGTACAGATAAGACTTCTCCATGTCGAAATTCCTGACGGTCTTTTGCGGATTGCTACTCTTCGCATCGCCTCTGTATGCACAAGATAATAAGGTGTATATCGGAGAAAACGATACGATTCGGTATAGTTACACCCCGTTGCAGACGGATTCGATCCCTGCATCACAGCCGTCGGACACCCTGGCCGCCGCCCCGAAGAAAAAATCGTTCTGGCGGCGGCTTATCGATTACTTCGGAGAGTCGAGCACGGACAAAACTTTCGAAAAAAAGATCGACTTCACCTTCATCGGAGGGCCGAGTTATTCGAAAGACACTCAATTCAGCCTCGCGGTTATGGCTGCAGGTCTTTACCGCCTTGACCGCACGGATTCACTGACACCGCCGTCGGACATCACGGCATTCATCACGGGCGGTACGACAGGATTCTACATGGTGGGAATCAACGGTAACAACATATTCAGCCACAATCGCCACCGAATTTCGTACAAGCTCTCCTTCTACTCGCAGCCGACCGACTACTGGGGTATCGGCTATTCGGCCGGAGCGAATAATCCCAAAGGGTCGTACGTCGAAAAACGCTACGATGTGGACGTAAGATACCTCTATCAGGTCGTACCCAATATGTTCATCGGCGCCTCTGTCAATTTCCGCAACAGCCGGGGCATCAAGTTCACCCGGCCGGAATATATCGAGGGCCAAAACCCGGAGAACACGACTACGGGCATCGGTGCGATCGTGGAGTACGATACAAGGGATTTCATTCCAAATCCCTACAAGGGACTTTATTTAAGTCTGAAGGGAACCTGGCGGCCGGATTTTCTCGGGTCGAACGCCAAATCGCTCTGGCAGGCGATATTCACGGCGAACAGTTATCATCGGGTATGGAAAGGCGGTATCGTAGCCACCGAGCTGTACGGCGAATTCAATGCCTCGGGCACACCCTGGCTGATGAAAGCCCGCCTGGGTGGTTCGAAGCGTATGCGCGGCTACTACGAAGGACAATACAACGACAACGATATGATTACCCTCCAGGTCGAACTCCGGCAGAATATCTGGCGACGTATCGGCTGTGTCGTATGGGGCGGTGCGGGTAACGTATTTCCCTCGTTCGAAAAGTTCAAATGGGGGTACACCCTCCCCAACTACGGCATAGGCCTGCGGTGGGAATTCAAAAAACGGATCAATATCCGAGTAGATTACGGATTCGGCAAGCACACGAGCGGATTCCTGTTCAATATCAACGAAGCGTTCTGAAAGATATGGCAGTTCACGAAAAAAAAGAGAGTTTCAAGGAGCATAACGACAGAGGGTCCATCCTGCTGGCGTTCTACTTCGTTCTCACGCTGCTTATCCCCAACCTCGTATTACTATATACGGAGCCGTACTCCATCTGGTCGGCCGAAGCATCGCTCTTTATCCCGATGGGTTTCTACCTGATGTGGAGCGCCGTGCTGAAACGCTCCGGCATCATGATCTGGCTGGCCTTTCCGCTCGTCGTCCTCGCCGCCTTCCAAATCGTACTGCTCTACCTGTTCGGCAATTCGATCATCGCAACGGATATGTTCACCAACCTGCTGACGACCAATCCGGAAGAGGCTGGCGAGCTGCTCTCGAACATCTATCCATCGATCATCATCGTCTGCGCCATCTATCTGCCGCTACTCTGGTTCGCCTCACGCGACATCGGACAAAGGCACTGTCTTTCGAAAACAGCCCGCAAGAATATCGCCCTGATCGGACTCTCGTCCTTCATTCTCGGAGGGTTGTTCCTGGCCCCGGCCTATAAAGTGAGCGAAGACAAGCGGGTATTGAAAACCGACATTTTTCCGGTCAATGTTTTCTATAATATCGGTCTTTGCGGTTCGGAGTTCCGCAAGATGTACCGTTTCGAACACACCTCGGAGGATTTCACATACCATGCACGGCGCACGGCCGAGGCTTCCAAACGCGAGATTTACGTCTATGTAATCGGAGAAGCATCCCGGGCCGCCAACTGGCAACTGTACGGTTACCACAGGGAAACGAATCCCTGTCTGACCCGCACAGAGGGTCTGGTCGTATTCCGGAATACAGTCACACAGAGCAATACCACGCACAAAAGCGTGCCCTTGATTCTTTCGTCGGTAAAAACCGATCAACACGAAGAACTATACCGTCGCAAGGGGCTTCCGGCACTCTTCAAGGAGGCTGGGTTCAAAACCTGGTTTCTTTCCAACCAGCGCCCCCAGGGAGCCATGATCGACAAGTTGGCCAAGGATGCAGACAGCCTGGTGTACCTTCCGGAGCCACGTTACGATATGCAACTGCTGGAAGCGATGAAACAGGTTATCGCCGAAGATCCGGAGCACGACCTGCTCATCATCCTGCACTGTTACGGCTCTCATTTCACCTATCACCAACGATACCCCCGTGAATTCGCCCGCTTCCTGCCGGACGATAACGTGGCCATCAACCGAAAGAACGTCGAGAAACTCGTCAATGCCTACGACAATTCGATCTACTATACGGACCACTTCCTCTCGCAGACGATCGAATATCTCCGCTCGCTCGAAAACGACTGTTCGGCGCTGCTCTACTGTGCCGATCACGGCGAAGATATTCTCGACGACGAACGGGAGCGCTTCTTACACGCCTCCCCTACGACCACTTTTTATCAGCTCTATGTCGCCAATCTGGGATGGTTCTCGCCGGAATATCGACGGGAATTCCCGGAAAAAGTCGAAGCGGCCCGCAACAACGAATCCGCACCGGCCACAACCCACTCCATGTTTCAAAGCATGGCCGATATCGCTTCGATCGAAGGCGACTTCATCGATCCGGCCTACTCGTTGGTCAGTCCGACATTCGACTACCGGGCACCGCGCCGCTATCTGAACGATCACAACCTGGCCGTTCCTTTCCCGAAAACCGGTCTGTCGGATGAAGACCTCGAAAATTTCCGCCGGCACGGTATCGATTTAAGCTACTAAAAAACAGGCCAATCTTTTCGATATTCCGGAGATTCCTCTGTATCGCATACCGAATTTTCTGCCGGTTACGGTCTGCTCCTGTTCGAACAGTGAAGAATTATATAAATTATATGTTGTTATGGGAATGCAGCACGCCAAATTTCCTCAAACAGGGGGGGGAGCATTACAAACACGGTCACAGGCCGAATAATCGGATAGTACATCGAAAGATATAATTGCCAAGTTGTACACCCATAACAAAGGGCCGCATGTATCCCATGCGACCCTTCATTTTCAAAAAAGTAATAAACTTATTTCGAAGCTTCGACGGAAACCTTCCGGAACTCCTTCATCAGCTTGCTCAATTCCAGAGCGGCCTTGCGTGCGCGGGTTCCGGCTGCCTTGTTTCCTTTTTCTACCTGAGCGTTGGCATTACTTACGAATACTTCGTATTCGGCATTGATTTTTTCAACTAAATTTTTCATAATACGTATAATAATTTGGATGTATGTCGCAAAGATATAAAAAAATTTCAATTTCCAATTTTTTCGCCCCCAAAAAGCAACGCAACCATAAAATAGCCTAAAAAACCGTACTGAGCCGGATTATCCCCATATATGGGGATGTCCGTTCCTGAAATATTTCCCTATCTTTGCCCCGTAATTTCAGCAAAAGAACATGCGTTTATCGGATTTGAAAACAGGCCAGTCGGCCACGATTCTCAAAGTACTCGGACATGGCGGATTCCGCCGCCGAATTATGGAAATGGGGTTCGTACGCGGCAAAAAAGTCGAAGTGGTTCTCAATGCCCCGCTGCGCGACCCGATCGTTTACAAAATCATGGACTACGAGGTTTCGCTGCGCCGCAGCGAAGCTCACATGGTCGTAGTTATCACCAACGAAGAGGCCGAAGGCCTGATAAGCGAAGAATATAACGGAACACGCGAAGGCGACCAGCTCCATGAGGTCATCGCCCAAAGCTCAAAGCGGATCAACGTCGCACTGGTGGGCAACCCGAACAGCGGCAAGACCTCGCTGTTCAACGCTATTTCGGGCGGTCACGAACACGTCGGCAACTACAGCGGCGTCACGGTGGACGCCAAACGGGGACACTGCACCTACAGAGGCTATCGTTTCGAAATCACCGACCTGCCGGGCACCTACGCACTTACGGCTTACTCGCCCGAGGAACTTTACGTACGCCGCCATTTGGCCGAACATACGCCGGACGTAATTATCAATGCCGTCGTAGCTTCGAACCTGGAACGCAACCTCTACCTCACTACCGAACTCATCGACCTGAATCCCCGAGTGGTTGTAGCGCTCAATATGTACGACGAGCTGGAAGCGAGCGGCGCCGAACTCGACTACGACAGTCTGGGACGAATGCTGGGTGTGCCGATGGTGCCGGTCGTCGCCCGTCATGGACGGGGTATCGAAGCCCTGCTGGACACGGTGATCGCCGTCTATGAGAACGAGGACGACCGTGTGCGTCACATTCACATCAACCAGGGACCGGTTATCGAGGAGAGCCTGCGGACAATCACGGGAGCATTGAAGGAATCCGGAGAGTTGCCCCCGCAATTCCCGCCGCGTTATATCGCAATGAAACTACTTGAGAAAGATAGTTATATAAAGGATCAACTGAAGCATCACCCGAAATACCCCGAATGGGAGGAAGCGAGCAAACGGGAAGCGCAGCGGATCAAGAACCTGCTGGATGAAGACATCGAAACGGCCTTTGCCGATCAGAAATACGGATTCATCTCCGGAGCTCTGCGGGAAACCTACACCCCGGGAAAGAAGGAACAGACACAAGTGACGAAAATCATCGACGCTTTCGTGACCCACAAGCTCTGGGGCTTTCCGATCTTTTTCTTCCTGATGTGGCTGATGTTTTACTGCACGTTCAACTTGGGAGCCTATCCCCAGGAGTGGATCGAGCAACTGGTGGGACTGATCGGTCAGGGCGTGGATGCCTGGATGCCGGACGGAGCGTTGAAAGACCTGCTCGTGGACGGCGTAATCGGCGGCGTGGGAAGCGTCATCGTCTTCCTGCCGAATATCATGATCCTATACCTGTTCATCGCTTTCATGGAGGATTCGGGCTACCTGGCTCGCGCAGCCTTCATCATGGACCGGATCATGCACCGCATAGGGCTGCACGGCAAGTCGTTCATTCCACTCATCATGGGTTTCGGCTGCAACGTACCGGCCATCATGGCCACGCGCACGATCGAAAGCCGCAGCAGCCGGCTCATCACCATCCTGATCACCCCCTTCATGTCGTGCAGCGCACGCCTGCCGATCTATATCCTGCTCACGGGAACCTTCTTCTCGGCCCATGCCGGGCTGGTGATGACGGGGCTTTACGTGCTGGGAATCCTCGTGGCGGTGGTGACGGCGCGCCTCATGCGGCGGTTCTTCTACCCCGAGGACGAAACGCCGTTCGTCATGGAGCTGCCCCCCTACCGGATGCCGACGTGGAAGACCACGCTGCTGCACATGTGGGACAAGTGCGCGCAATACCTGCGCAAGATGGGCGGCATGATCCTCATCGCCTCGATCGTCGTCTGGTTCCTGAGCTACTACCCGCGCGAACGCACGGACGATGCGGCCGTGACGAACTACGAGAACTCCTATCTGGGACGCATCGGGCAGGCCTGCGAGCCGGTCTTCACCCCGCTGGGACTGAACTGGAAGGCCGGCGTGGCGCTGATCTCGGGCATCTCGGCCAAGGAGATCGTCGTCTCTACGCTGGGCGTGCTCTATGCCGAGGAGACGCCCGCAGCGGCCGGAGGCGGTCCGGAAGGAACGGCCGACGCGACCCGACGCATCGCTTCCGGTGAAGCGTCACAAACCGCTGTCCAGAAAACGATTATCGGCGGAGCGGACAGTGAGACGGCGATCCGCGTGGCCGACGAGGAACGGACGCTCGGGCGGAAACTGCTCGCCAGCGGCGACTTCTCCGAAGCCGCGGTACTCGGGTTCCTCACCTTCATCCTGCTCTACATCCCCTGCATCGCCACGGTGGTGGCCATCGGTTCGGAGGCCGGATGGCGCTGGGCCGCGGCATCGGTGATCTACGACACGGCCGTGGCATGGCTCATGGCCTGGGCGGTCTATCACATAGCTTCGCTTTTCGCATGACGGGCTGGCAGGATTACGCGGTGTGGGCCGTCTGTCTCGCGGCCGTCGCGGAAGCGCTCCGGCGCACCGCAAGGCTGCTGCGCGGCCGGAGCCGCGGGTGTTCGTCGTGCGGATCGGCGAATTGTCCGCACAAAAGGACGAAGGAGTGAAAAAATCGCTATATTTGCCGCCCGAAAACGACGGCGACACATCCCGCTCCGGGGCCGAGTCGGCTCCGGAGCGTCGTTTCGGGGAGCGGACCGCCCGCAAACCCCGGCAGGAAGGGATGCCGCGTCGCCGAAACGAAACGACCGATGACCGGACTGTTCTACATTCTGTTTTTCTGGCTCGCGGGCAACGCCCTGAGCCTCGCCACGGGCGGGTACGTATCGGGCAACATCATCGGGATGATCCTGCTCTTCGCCTCGCTCTGTCTGCGGTGGGTCCCGGCCGACAGGGTGCGCCCCGCGGCGCGGTTCCTGCTCGGGTCGATGGCCCTCTTCTTCGTCCCCTACGGCGTGGGGTTGATGGTCTCCTACCGGGTGATACTCGAAAACCTCTGGGCCATACTCGTCTCGGGCGTGATCTCCACCGTCCTCGTGATCTTCGTCGCGGGCAAAACCTTCCAGAGTCTCAACCGCCGCGCCCGCATGCGGCATATCAGACACATGCGCCATGCCGAATGACTTTCTCAGCTCGGACCTCTTCCTGCTGACGCTCACCGTCGGCCTCTATTGCGCCGGAAGCGTCCTCTACCGCCGGGCGCGGACCCCGCTGCTCCACCCCGTGCTGCTCACGTTCGCCGCGGTGATCGTCTTCCTCAGCGCGACAGGCATCGGCTACGAACGCTACCGCGAGGCCACAGGCATTCTCAACTTCGCGCTCGGCATGTCGGTCGTGGCGCTCGGCTACCTGCTCTACGAACAGATCGAACGCCTGCGCGGCAGCCTCCTGCCGGTCGGGGCCGCCACCCTTGCCGGATGTTTCGCCGGAGTGCTGAGCGTGGTCTATATTGCCATGGCCTTCGGCACGGAGCGCCGCATCCTCACCTCGATCGCCCCCAAGTCGGTCACCGTTCCGATCGCCGTGTCGGTCGTGGGACCGCTCGGCGGCGACGTCTCCGTCACCTCGGTGGTGGTCTTCTGCGTGGGAATATTCGGCAGCGTCTTCGGCGAGTGGATACTCAAACGCTGCGGCGTCCGCGATCCCGAGGCGCGCGGATTCGCCCTGGGAGCCGCGGCACACGGCATCGGCACGGCACGGGCCATCGAGATAGGCGCCGTGGAGGGAGCCCTGAGCGGTCTGGCGATGGCCCTGATGGGGCTGGCCACGGCGCTCTTCCTGCCCCTGATCGAAAAGTACCTCTATTAGAGCCTCGAGCGGCCCGGAGGAGAGGCGGCACGGCGGGCCGAAATCTTTTCGGACGAAAATTTTTAAAATTCTGCAATAAATGCTACTTTTGCGAAACCTTACGCCAAACGGCATCAAAATCGGTCTCTTATGGAGTGGCTCTATTCGCTCTTCTTCGGCAGCGGCATCGCCCATGCGGTGCTGATTTTCGCGCTGGTAATCACCGTCGGCATCCTTCTGGGGAAGGTCAAGATCGGCGGGGTCTCGCTCGGCATCACGTGGATACTCTTCGTGGGCATCCTCTTCAGCCATTTCGGCATGACGGTGGACGGCGAGGTGCGCCACTTCGTACAGGAGTTCGGATTGATTCTCTTCGTCTTCTCGATCGGCCTGCAGGTGGGTCCCGGCTTCTTCGCCTCGTTCAAGCACGGCGGCATGACGCTCGTGGGATGCGCCGTGGCGATCGTCCTGCTGGGTGTCGTGACGGCCTACGTGCTCCACGCCGCGACAGGAACCCCCATACCCACCATGGTGGGCATCCTCTCGGGCGCCGTGACGAACACCCCGGGACTGGGTGCCGCGCAGCAGGCCTACGCCGACGCCACGGGGTGCAACGACCCCTCGATCGCGCTGGGATACGCCGTGGCCTATCCGCTGGGCGTCGTGGGCATCATCTTCACGATGATCTTCGTCCGCTACGTCTTCCGCGTGAAGTTCGAAAAGGAGGACGAGGCGCTGGCCGAGCTCGCGCACGAACAGAAATTCGCCGACAAGGTCTCGGTGGAGTTCACCAACGGAATGCTCGACGGCCGCACGGTCGAATACATGCGCGATCTGGTGAACCGGCAGTTCGTCATCTCGCGCATCATGCACCCGGACGGGGAGATTTCGATGGCCGACGCCGACAGCAAGGTGCATGTGGGCGACCGCCTGTGGGTGATCTGCCAGGGCGAGGACACGGAGGCCGTGGTGGCCTTCTTCGGCCGGCGCGTGGAGCTGACGGACGAGGACTGGGGCAACAACACGCCCAACGCCGAGCTCATCTCGCGCCGCATCCTCATCACCAAGCCGTCGATCAACGGCAAGAAGTTCTCCGATCTGCGGCTGCGCACGAAATACGGTATCACCATCACGCGCGTCAATCGCGCCGGTATGGACCTGATTCCCTATCAGGGGCTCGAGTTGCAGGTGGGCGACCGTGTGATGGTCGTAGGCCCGGCGAAGTCCGTGGCGCAGGTGGCCGACGTACTGGGCAACTCGCTCAAGAAACTCGACCATCCGAATCTGATCACCATTTTCGTCGGCATCGCGCTGGGCGTGCTGCTGGGCTCGATTCCGCTGCTCAACGTGCCGCAGCCCGTCAAGCTGGGCCTCGCGGGCGGACCGCTCATCGTGGCGATCCTCATCGGACGCTTCGGCACGCACTTCCATCTGGTGACCTACACCACGATGTCGGCCAACCTCATGCTGCGCGAAATCGGCATCGCCCTGTTCCTCGCGGCGGTGGGAATCGGCGCGGGAGACGGATTCATCGAAGCGATCGCCGACGGCGGATACCGCTGGATCGGCTACGGATTCATCATCACGGTCGTACCTCTGCTGATCGTTGCGGTAGTTGCCCGCAAATGGCTCAGGATGAACTACTACACATTGATGGGACTGATCGCCGGATCGACCACCGATCCCCCTGCGCTGGCCTATGCGAACGCCACGGCCGGAAACGACATGCCCGCCGTGGGATACTCGACCGTCTATCCCGTCGTGATGTTTCTCCGCGTGCTGACGGCGCAGATATTCATTCTCTTCGCTCTGTAACGAACCTTATCCGAATAAGACCATGACCAAAAAGATACTGCTTTTGGGCTCGGGAGAGCTGGGCAAGGAGTTCACGATCGCGGCGCAGCGGCTGGGACAGACCGTCGTGGCGTGCGACGCATACGCGGGAGCGCCCGCCATGCAGGTCGCCGATGCGGCCGAAGTCTTCGACATGCTCGACGGCACGGCACTGGAGGCCGTCGTCGAGAGACACCGCCCCGACATCATCGTTCCGGAAATCGAGGCCATCCGCACCGAACGGCTCTACGACTTCGAACGCGCCGGGATACAGGTCGTCCCGAGCGCCCGTGCGGTGAATTTCACGATGAACCGCAAGGCGATCCGCGACCTCGCGGCGAAAGAGCTGGGGCTGCGCACCGCACGGTACTTCTATGCCCGGACGCTCGACGAGCTGCGCGATGCGGCCGACAGAATCGGCTATCCGTGCGTCGTCAAGCCGCTGATGTCCTCCTCGGGCAAGGGGCAGTCGGTCGTCAAAAGCCCCGGCGACGTGGAGCACGCATGGCGTTACGGATGCGAGGGTTCGCGGGGAGACATACGCGAGCTGATCGTCGAGGAGTTCATCCGCTTCGACAGCGAAATCACGCTGCTGACCGTCACGCAGAAGGACGGCCCGACGCTCTTTTGCCCGCCGATCGGCCATGTGCAGAAGGGCGGCGACTACCGCGAGAGTTTCCAGTCCCCGCGGATCGCTCCCGAGCACCTGCAGGAAGCGCAGCGCATGGCGGCGGCCGTGACCGGGGCGCTGACGGGCGCCGGGCTGTGGGGCGTGGAATTCTTCCTGAGCCACGAGCACGGCGTCTACTTCTCGGAGTTGTCGCCCCGTCCGCACGACACGGGCATGGTGACGCTGGCCGGAACGCAGAATCTCAACGAGTTCGAGCTGCACCTGCGGGCCGTGCTGGGGATTCCGATTCCGGAAATCACCTTCGAACGTCCCGGTGCGAGCGCGGTGATCCTCTCTCCGGTAGCCTCCGCCTCGGCTCCCCGCTACGAGGGGATCGAACGGGCCGCGGCAACGGATGCCCGTCTCGACGTGCGCATCTTCGGCAAACCCTCGGCCCGCGTGAACCGCCGCATGGGCGTGGTCACGGGCTATGCCCCGCTCGACGGCGATCTGGAGGCCCTGCGCGAACGGGTCAAGGCCGCTGCCGCGGAAATCAAAGTTTTGGAACCTTAATTTTATCGAACGATATGGCACAATACGCAATTATTTCGACCGAGAAAGGCGACATGAAAGCCGAACTCTATACCGACGAGACGCCGGGCACGGTGGCGAACTTCGTAAAACTGGCGGAGAGCCGTTTCTACGACGGACTGACTTTCCACCGGGTGATTCCGGGAGTCGTCATTCAGGGCGGCTGCCCCAAAGGCGACGGCACGGGCGGTCCGGGTTACACGATCAAATGCGAAACCTCGGCTCCGCGCCAGTACCACGACCGGGGCGTGCTTTCGATGGCCCATGCGGGACGCGACACGGGCGGCTCGCAGTTCTTCATCTGCCACACCCGCGAAACGACGCAGCATCTCGACGGCC
>ERZ779885.1642-NODE-1642-length-22227-cov-5.694164_pt1 | contig 22227 bp, 22 predicted proteins | sample MGYA00511554_ERZ779885 | MGnify/ENA primary metagenome ERZ779885 (study PRJEB29588, sample SAMEA2160998) | human gut metagenome | biome: human gut; feature: human-associated habitat; material: faeces | place: Denmark | collected 2008/2010 ... | reverse complement strand
GTTTCTTCTGTCTGGCTGTCACGAAGACGTTCAAGAAGAAGAAGAGAAGCCTTGTCTCCGATTTCCTGCAGAGGCAAATCCATGGTTGTCAGTGCCGGACGGAAATACTCGGACAAATCCTGGTTGTCAAATCCTGTGACAGAAACGTCCTCGCCGGCCTTGAGCCCTTTTTCTTCCAGATAATCATATACGCCGCCGGCCATCCGATCGGCCATACAGAAAATGGCCGTCACACCGGCCTGTACGAGCGGAGCTGCCGCCGTATAACCGGATTTGCGGTACCAATCGCCGTAGCGCACCCATTCGGGATTGTAGGGAACATAACTTTCAAACATGGCCCTCTGTGCGCCGATCAAACGCTTCTGCGTATGAATATTGTCTGCCCGGCCGCCGATAAATCCGATTTTGGTGTGGCCCATGTTGAGCAGGTATTTCACCATTTCGTAAGCGCTTTTTTCTTCGTCAATGGTTACGCTCGGGATGGTCTGCAAATCAGGATACGCGTACGCCATGACCATTGGCACCTCGTAATCCTGAGAGGTACAGTGAATCAGCCGCGCGTGTCCGGCGATATAGAGAACGCCTTCGACTTTGATCGAGCGCAGTTCCTGCAGAACGGGATTCAGGATGGAGCGGTACGCCTGCTCGTTGTTGTACCAGGATTCGTTCCATCTCGCGTAGAGACGCAGATTCCATACAATTGTATGATAGCCCTCCGTCTCGAAGCGCGCCATCACGCTTTCAATAATGCCAGGCGTGGTGAACTGGCCGATATCTTCGGCAATAACCGCGATGGTGCGGGTTCGCTGGTTCCGCAGGCCCTGAGCAACGTAGTTCGGCTGATAGCCGCGCTTTTTTACGACCTGAAGAACCTTCTGCCGCGTTGCTTCGCTTACCTTGGGCTTTCCGTTGAGAATGTTGGATACCGTGGTCGCGGAAACGTTGCATTCCTTTGCAATTTCCTTTAAGGTTACCATGTGATGCTACGTCCTCTCTGTCATATGAGGGAAATACTTGTTTAACGATAAACTTGTTTTATTATATCACACCGTTTGACTCTGTGCAAGTTATGGATTTTATTTCCATAACCATCGGACAATTTTTGGCGATTAAGACAAAAAGCGGCACGTTCCTTTGTCCTGCAGACAGAAGACGTGCCGTTTTTGTTGGTTTACAGGTTTATAGGCTGCCGTGTGTTTTACCAACCGGCATTCCCTGCTTTTTGTCTTTGACGAATAATTTCGTAGAGGACCACCGTGGCTGCGCAAGATACGTTAAAAGAGGAGGCGGAGGAAGTAGGGGCCATTGGAATCGAAACGGTGGTGTCGGCCAGATCATAAAAGGCGCGGCACAATCCTTCTGTCTCATTACCGATCATCACCAAACAGGGGCCGTCGAGTTTTTCCTCGTAGATGGGCGTCTGTTTGTGCGCCGTTGTGGCAATGACGCGGAATCCCGGATAACGATTGCGCAGTGACTCGATTGCCGCCTTTACCTGGGCGTTATCTGATAAACGGACGGCAGGCATCCGGAAGAACGAACCCATTCCGGAGGTGACAACCTCGGGATCGTACAGATCGACGGCGTGGCCGGTTACAAGAAGCCCGTTGACGCCGAGCGCATCGCACGAACGGATCAGCGTGCCGAGATTGCCGCGGTTGGAGGGGCGGTCAAAGACGGCCAGGAGCGGATTTTCCGGCAGAGCCAGTGTGTCGAAGGAGTCCTCCCGCATTTTGACGACGGCCATCAGTTCAGATGCGTCGTCCTTTCGGCTGAGCTCCTGCAGCAGTTCGTGTGTAAGAATAAAGTTTTCCTGTGTTTTGACATTGGCGAGAAACTCTCTGGCCCATCCGGACAGCGGGACTTCGTCGGTGTAAAGCAGGGAGGAGAATTCCCAGCCGCTCCGGCGCGCCTCATTGAGATTTCGCACGCCTTCCACAAGAAACTCTTTGTATTTATACCGCTTGTTCCGGTTGGATTGCAGTACTTCAAACTTCTGGTACTGTGCGTTCTTTGAAAAAATCTTTTTCATGTTGGCCCAGCCTGTCCTTTCATCCGCGTTCTTTTTCAAACGATAGCACAATTTTTCCAATTGTGCAAGACGGGTGTTTTGCGGACACGGGAGAAGTTATGAAGGGGTGTTTGGCTGTTCTGCAGCGTGCGCGGGTTTGAGCAGAAAAAACAAAGTGCAGGGAATTCCGGCAGGTTGGGAGAAGAAAATGCGGAGAAAAGAAGCAAAATGCGGAAACGGACTTTTGTGTATTGACAACACGTGATTTTGCCCCATATAATAAAGCTGAGAATTGAATATGCAGGGTGCCTGTCAGGCACTGCCTGAAGAAAGACAACGTGGATGTCTGCTGCCGGCCGGAGCAGATCCCATGGACGGTTTTCCCGGAATGCAGACGAATCAGAACGCGCTCCGGGGCTGGAAAACCGGTATGGCGTTTGCTTCTTCAGACGGCGTCTGTGTCAGGAGAATAGGAAAGTTGAGTGAAAGGCTCACACGGTCCCGCCGCTGTAAGGGAAGAGCTGCATTTTATGATGTCACTGGGAAACTGGGAAGGCAAAATGCAGCGATGACGCCCAAGTCAGAAGACCTGCCCTGTGTATGAGATTTACACTGGTTACGAACGATGGCCACGTGTAAGAACAGGTTGGCTCCAGGCATGCATGGCGAAGAGCTGCCGTTTGAACGACGGATTCCACTGCGGAGTGTTTATCGCATTCTTTTTTGAAAAAGCGGGAGAGTTTTTTTGAGTTTGCACTGCATTTTCAGACAGGGGTACGTGAAGCTTCGGCACGATCTGTGAATCAGGCGGCGCCGGTTTCTTTTGTCATGGGCGTGCTGTGCCGCCTTGTTCTCCCGATGGCCTGTCAATGTGTTGACAGGCTTTTTTTGCACCCTTTTGCAGGGGGTAAAAGAAAGGAGAAAAGAAAATGAAAACCATGCGCTTTTCCAGAACACAGAAACGAATTCTCGCGTATACGGGTGTTTTGTCCGCTATTCTCGGAATTCCGGCGGGCGTCAGCGCCATGCACATCATGGAGGGATACCTTCCTGCGTCGCACTGCATTGCCTGGGGAATTCTGTGCATCCCGTTCCTTCTCGCAGGCTTTATGTCCATCAGCAGAACACTTCGCGAACACAGGAATCTTATCACGCTTTTTGCCATGTCCGGTGCGTACATTTTTGTAATTTCTTCTCTGAAAATTCCGTCGATCACGGGAAGCTGTTCGCATATGACAGGAACAGGGCTGGGAGCAATCTTGTTTGGACCGTCGGCCGTGTCGCTTTTGGGAGTGATCGTCCTTCTGTTTCAGGCTCTTCTTTTGGCGCATGGGGGGCTGACAACCCTTGGGGCCAATACTTTTTCCATGGCTGTTGCGGGTCCTTTTGTTTCCTATGGAATTTATTTCGTATGCGGAAAGCTTAAAATGAACAAGAAGCTCAGTGTTTTTCTTGCGGCGGCTCTGGGGGATTTAACAACCTACTGTGTTACTGCCGCCCAAATGGCGCCGGCGCATCATACCGATACGACGGTAATCGGCGCTTTTGGGAAGTTTCTGCTTGTTTTTGCCCCGACACAGCTGCCTCTTGCCGTCGTTGAGGGCCTGCTCACCGTGTTGATTGTGATGGCGCTTGAAACATACGCCAGGCCGGAGCTTCGCGCATCCGGTTATCTGGAGGTGCAGTGATATGAAGAAAAAAGTAGCGGCGATCCTTCTTGCTGTTTTGGTTCTTGTCTTTGTTCCGCTTTTTGTCCTGCGTGACGCCGCGTTTGGAGGTTCTGACGACGCCGGAAGCGCTGTGGTGGAGGAAGTGGATTCCTCCTATGAGCCCTGGGCGTCTCCGCTGCTGGAGACGCTGATAGGCGGGGAACTTCCCGGTGAGGTGGAAAGTCTGTTCTTTTGTCTTCAGACCGGTATCGGGGTGGGCGTGATTGCCTTTTTCCTGGGACGCTTTGTGGAGCGGAAGAAATGGATGAAGGCGGAGGAGTGTTGCCCCGATGAAGGGAATCCGACATGATTCTGGCCGACAAGCTTTGCTACAGTTCGAAGCTGCGGTATGAGAATGCCGGAGAGAAGGTTGCTTTTGCTGCAGTGACACTGTGCATTTGTGTGGTCAGCCGTTCTGCGGCGGTGGCGTGTATTGTGCTGGCAGCCATGGGATTCTTGACAGTTGTCAAAGGAGGGGTGAAGCTTTTTCGCTATCTGAAACTGCTCTCTCTTCCGGTTGCATTTCTGCTTGCCAGCACGCTTGCTATTCTGTTTAATATCGGGCCGGAGCCGATGGATCTCTTTGCCGTCCCTCTGGGAGACTGGTATTTTACGGCGGGACGGGAGTCGTTTCTGTATGCAGTGCGCCTGATTCTGACAGCACTTGCCTCTGTATCGTGCCTCTATTTTCTCTCTTTTACAACGCCCGTGCCCGATATTTTGGAAGTGCTGAGGAAACTTCACTGCCCGAAGCTGCTTTTGGAGCTGATGCTGCTTGTTTACCGTTTTATCTTTCTCCTGTTGGATACGGCGTCTGCGATCATGACGGCTCAAAATTGCCGGCTCGGCAACAGGGACTGGAAAACGTCGCTGCGCTCGTTCGGCATGATGGGATCGGCCTTGATGTTTCTTGCCTCCCGTCGGGCCAATCAGCTGTACGTTTCCATGGAGGCCCGGTGTTATGAGGATACCATCCGCGTTCTGCCCGAGGGGCGGCCTCCGAAGGCAGGAGCGATTGCGGCGATTGCGGTGTTTGACGGCGCTCTGCTTTTATTTGCGCTGTGGAGAAAATATGTATGAGTAAGACAGACGTCATCTTGCAGGCGGAAGGCCTGACTTATACCTATGAGGGCGGAGATTCCCCCGCGCTTCAGGATCTTTCCCTGTCTGTTGAACGTGGAAAGAGAATTGCGCTCATGGGGGCGAATGGAAGCGGAAAATCCACTTTTCTTCTGTGCTGCACGGGGATTTGCAGGCCTCAGAAAGGGAAATTGCTTTTTGACGGAAAAGAGGTTTCCTATGACAGGAAAAGCCTGCTGCATTTAAGAAGCAAAGTGGGGCTTGTTTTTCAGGATCCCGATACGCAGTTGTTTTCTGCCAGTGTGTATCAGGAGATTTCTTTCGGCATCCTGAATCTGGGGATCCCGGAAGAGGAGGCCGCGAAAGAGGTGGAGCGGGTGATGGATCGCCTGGGCATCGCTCCATTCCGTCACAAGCCGACGCACGCGCTGAGCGGCGGCCAGAAAAAGCTTGTTTCCATCGCCGATATTCTTGTCATGCATCCTGAGGTGATCATTCTGGATGAGCCTGCGGCGGCGCTGGATCCCAGACATACGGATATGGTGAACCGCCTCGTCGATCGGATGACGGAAGAGGGAATGACGGTCATTATGGCGACGCATGATGTGAACTATGCGTATGAATGGGCCGATGAGGTCGTACTGTTTCATGAGGGAAGAGTGCTGGCACAGGGGACTCCCTCTGAAGTCTTTCGCGATCGCGAAGCGCTTGAACGCACGCATCTGGAACGGCCGGTTGTGCTCAAATTGTTTGAGGATCTGTGCTCGCAGGGAGTCTTGGACGCAGGGCTGCCGTATCCTGCGGCGATGACGGTGTTGGAAGAATATCTTGTTCGTCGAATTTGTTCGTCGCCGGAGTGCTCCGGCGGCTCCTGAGACGGACGGGGAACAGGGATTTTGCTTCGCATGGGCCGGGACGGAAAGGCGGCTTTCCGTTCCGGCCTTTTGTCCTTGATTGTCTTCCGGTTTCGTTGTACAATTTGGTTAGATTACCGGGATGGTCTGTTTGCGGGGTGCGTTCCGGTTTGAGGTTCCGGTTTTTCACCGGATCGTTTGGGAGAGCGGGCTTTCTGTCCCGCACAAAACCGAAGAACAAGGAGGGGGAAGCTGTGGAGTCTGTCACCTTTGCTATGTTGGGCGGCGGCTGGAGAAGCGAGTTTTATACCCGCATCGCGAACGCGGCGCCGGAGCGATTCTGTCTTCGTGCCGTCTGGATTCGGAATCCGGAGAAAGCGGAGCGGTACCGGCAAAAATACGGAGTTCCGGTTGCGGCAAGCTTTGAGGAGCTTCTGGAGCTTGATGTGGACTTTTACGTTCTTTGTCTGCCGTGGAAGGAAAACATGGAGTACAGCCGCAGGCTGATTGAAAAGGGACGCGCTGTGCTGACCGAAACGCCTCCCGCGCCAACGGTCGAAGCGCTCAATGAGTTCTGGGAGTTCTGCGTCAGCCGTCGGGCAAAAATTCAGATTGGCGAGGAATACCCGATGCAGCCCTATCATGCGGCGCTGTATTCTCTCGTGAGGGAGGGGAGAATCGGCGAACCCACGCATTTGAGTATCTCCATGATGCACGGGTATCACTGCATGTGCATCGGGAGGCGGCTGCTGGGCGTAGGGATGGAGCCTGCGGCGGTATCGGGCAGGAAATACAGAAGAATGGTTGCGCGCACCTGTGATCGGTCCGGTGAGTCCGCCGATCATCCGCTGCGCGAAACGGTCCAGGATCGCGCTGTTCTGGAATTTGAAAGCGGCAAAACTCTCTTTTATGATTTTTCAGGCGAGCAGTATTTTTCTCTGATTCGCTCGACTTCTCTTTGGCTCTGCGGCGAACGTGGGGAAGTGCGCGATGGAATGGTTCGTTTTCTGAACGGGGAGGGGGACTGCGTACAGGACGAGCTTCGGCGCGTGGATCTTGGCCGGTACGGCAATTTGCAGGGATACAGTCATCGTGGAATCCAGTTCTGCGGGCGGTGGGTATACGAAAACCCGCTTCCGGGTATTCCACTGACAGATGATGAGCTTGCCGTCGCAGTCAACCTGCTGGAAACCGGAAGATATCTGAGGACGGGGGAACAGTCGTACACACTTCGTGATGCCTGTCAGGATACATATCTTTCGTTTGTGATGCAGGAAGCCCTTGCTTCCGGAAGCGAACTCAGAACGCAGCGGCAGAGTTGGAACTGAAACAGGCTGGCGCCCGGATTGATCGAAAATTCGTTTGTCCGGCATCCGGAGAAATCGATGGAACAGAAAAAGCACAGCCGGGATCACACGATCCCGGCTGTGCTTTTTTGGGGAGAATACCTCCGAAAGCTGTTTTGAGCGGCTTCCTTCAGGAAAACGGCAGAAAGCCGTACTTTATACAAATTCCACTTGAATTTTTCCGTTCGATGTGATGGCGGAAAGCGTTTTGCTTCGCTCCGGAGCGGAACAAACGGGAAGATTGCAGGAGGCGTTTGAGGTGCGGCCCTCCGTCCGGTATTCCGCCGGGTCGCCGCAGACGGTACCGGTGATCGCGCCGTTGCTGGTGCAGATCGTCAGCTTTTCTCCTTCGATCCGCTCAAACACGATGGAACTGTTGGAGCTGGCGAGCGATATTTCCCGTGCCTGGCATCCGTTGGCCGAGATGCGGCCGTTGCTGGTAGCTGCCGTGAGAAAAGCGGCCTGCAGGTCCGTCAGCCGGATGGAGCTGTTGCTGGTTTCCCAGCGCTGGCTTGCGCAGCGGACGAATTCTGCGGTGAGCGAGCTGTTGCTTGAATGCGCCTCGAGGGTGTTTCCGACAAAGCCGGCCAAATGAATGGGAGCGTTGGAGGTTTTCAAGCGGCATACGTCGGCTCCGAGTTTTTCCAACCGAATGGAGCTGTTGGAGGTGACGGCCTCCAGACGTTTCAGCGCCGGGAGGCTTTCGCCGTTAATTTTGGCATTGCGGGTTTGCAGCAAAAGCGTGCCGTGAAATTGCTCGGGGACAAAAACGGTCAGTTCGCTGCGCATTCCTCCAAGACCGAAAAATTCCCGCAGGCGTTTTTTTCCGGGAATGTGGCGGAAGTACCAGACGCCGTTTTCCTGGCGGCTTTCCACGTGGGCCCGTGACGGATCAAAGAGGAAGCGGATGGAAAGCTGGGGGTCCTCTGTGCTGACCAGTGAGATTCGTACCTCTTTCACAGAAAGATCGAGAGTGTGGACCGGGCCGGAGGGGGTGAACAGCGAGGCTTCCCTGTTCGACTCGGGGGATGGATTCTCCTCCCGAAAGCGTCTGGCTTCATCCTGCGGCGATCCAAAGCGGGCCAGGATCTCTTCCTCGCTGAGTCCCTGCTCCAGACCGTCGCAGATCAGCTCTTCGTAATAATCGGAAATCTGCTGTTTTTCCTCCTCTGAAAGCGGGCCCAGGGCATCCAAAAATTCCTGCAAAAATTGATAGCGGTTCATTCTGTTTCCTCCTGACTCATGTGTTTGACAAATGCGTAAATCCGCTCCATTTCAGACCATTCCTCCAGAAAAAGGCGTATTTTTTGCTCTCCGGCCTCTGTAATCTGGTAATATTTACGCAGTCTTCCGTTGTGCTCCTGTTTGTAGGTGGTCAGACAGCCGGATGCCTCCAATCGTTTGAGGATAGGATACAGGGTGGACTCTGAAACAGGAATGCAGGAAGAAACGCGTCCGATCAACTCATAGCCATAGGACGGCCCCTGCTTTAAAACGGCCAGAACGCAGGTATCCAGCATTCCTTTTTTTCGTTGAATATCCATATGTCCCTCCTTTTGCATAATACTTTTATATTTGAATGAAAAACATAATATCATGTATTGCATAGTATGTCAAGAGGCTATGCACACCTAATGAAAAGATACGTACTTCAGTGGTCAAAGCAAATAGTGTCGGACGCGGCAAAAAACAGGTTTGATTTTTGTGCGTTAAGGATGGTTTCGTAAAATTGCCAATGACAATAAAAAACTCTGGCTCTTGATGCTCTGCCGCGCTGGTTGCAAAAAATACCGCCGTTGTCTGCCTGCGCATCAGGCGGACAACAGCGGCGAAAAAAGAGATCTGTGTATTGATACGGAACGGATCGAAGAGAGCGGAAAAGCGGCATTTTCGCTCTTTTTAAACCAGCCCTACCGGTTTTCCAATTGATGGAATTCTTCAATCATGGACTGTAAAGTGATTTGTTCCATGGCTTCCTTGATGGCATCCTCGACTTTGTGGTAAGGGGTCTGCAGTACTTTCCTGATATTCCGGGCTACCGGACACGGACGATTCTGGCAGGGATGAATGCCGATGAGAGAAGGAAGCCCATCGGGCTCCAGGGCAGTATAGATTTGGAAAAGAGTGATTTGGGAGGGAGCCATACATAAAGCTGCTCCGCCGGTTCCGCGCGGTACGGTGATAATCCCCGCTTTTTTCAGAGCGCTCAGGATTGTTCGGATAACGACCGGATTGCATCCCGTGCTTTCTGCCAGCAGATTGCTGGTTACCTTGGTAATCCCCTTGGCTTCGTAAATGAAGATCAGACAGTGGACCGCAACGGAGCATTTCATACTGATTTGCATATCCATACCCTTTCGCGAATGAATCTGTTTTGATTTCTTTGGTGTAATTGTTGACTTTACATCTTGTGAATGATAAACTGTAAGAGTTGTAAAAGTTCAGGTTACAATTTCTATTGTATCGGCTTTTGGGGCGAATTTCAAGGGAGCACGGCAAATTTTCCGTCAGCTCCGGAATGATATGGCCGGATATTCATGCGACCAATGATTTCAGGATCTCTTTTGAGGCAAATGCTCTGCGCGAAAGCGGCGGTTCGGACGAATTGAATTGTATGTGCACTGGGGATTGCACGTCTTAGGAAAGACAAAAAGGAGGAACATGCATTGAAATGGTATGAAATGGTATGAAATGGTATTCAGCCCGACGGGAGGAACCCGGAAGGTGACGTCACTTTTGACAAACGCGCTGGAAGGCGAGACGGTGTCGGTTGATTTGACAGACAGCAGAGTGGATTTTCGTGCTGTTGCATTGACACAGGACGACGTGGCGGTCATTTCCGTGCCGTCCTATGCAGGCCGCGTGCCTGTCGCCGCCGTTCAGAGAATCGCTTTGATGAACGCACATGGAGCTCGTGCTATCCTGGTCTGTGTGTATGGAAACCGGGCGTATGAGGATACGTTGGTCGAACTGCGTGATGCTGCCGTTCAGGCTGGATTTCGTGTGGTTGCCGCGGTTGCCGCAATCGCGGAACATTCTGTTGCCCGTCAGTACGCCTCCGGCAGACCGGACAAAGAGGATGCCGAACAGCTTTCTGATTTTGCAGGCCGGATCCGGAGAAAACTTTCTGAGGGGGATTGCTCGGAACCTGCAATTCCCGGCAATCGTCCTTACAAAAAATCCGGGGGGATCGGCATGGTGCCCAAGCCCACGAAGGAGTGTACCCGCTGCGGCGTGTGTGCCGCAAAATGCCCCGTGCAGGCAATTGATAAGGATCATCCGAAAGCGGTGGATGAAAAGGTGTGCATTTCCTGTATGCGCTGTGTCTCCGTATGTCCTCATTCGGCCCGCAAAGTGAATTCTGTTCTGCTCTCTGCGGCTGGGCTGGCGCTCAAAAAGGTATGCTCTGAGCGAAAAAATCCTGAATTGTTTCTTTGAGTGAGAAATCTTCTTTTTGTCTGCGGAGGAAAATGAAATGATGTGGAAGACCGGCGAGCTGCAGAAAATCGGCATTCACGAATCCGGCGTAATCTCTACCGCGGAAATTGTGTTTGACCAGGAGATCCGCAAGCTGTGCGAACAAAATGTGTGCCGTCTGTATGGGACAAGCTGGGCCTGTCCGCCGGCTGTGGGAACGGTAGAAGAATGCCGGGCACGATGTCTTCGTTATGCGAGCGCAATGGTGTTCAATGCCGTTTATCCTTTGGAGGATTCCTTTGACTATGAAGGAATGCAGAGAGGACACGGTGCGTTCAAAGAGTTATGCGGCAGATTGTATACGCTGGCGAAGGCGGAGCTTCCCTCTTTTCTTATTCTTTCCAATGAAGGGTGCGGCCGGTGTGAACGTTGTACATATCCCACGGCGGAATGCAGAAAGCCGGAGCGATTGTTCCCTTCTTTGGAGGGGTTCGGAATCCATGTGGCCAAACTGGCGGAGAGTGCAAAGGTAAAATATATCAATGGGGAAAATACAGTCACTTATTTTGGGATGCTGCTGTTTGACCCTGCGGAAAGGAGGAGCGAGGCATGAAAACAGGCGTGGTGGATGTTGGCGGCGGGCTGAGAGGTATTTATGCCGTGGGCGTGTTGGATTATTGTATGGATTGCGGGATCCGATTTGATTTGGGAATTGGAGTGTCGGCGGGAAGCGCGAACCTGGCGTCCTATGCAGCCGGTCAAAGAGGGAGAAACCATCAGTTCTATACGGAATATGCGTTCCGCAGACAGTATATGAGCATGCGGAACTTTATTCTGAAGAGATCGTTTATCGATATGGACTATGTATACGGAACACTGAGTCGGACGGATGGAGAAAATCCTCTGGATTACGGTGCTCTGCGGGATAACCCGATGGAGTTTTATGTTGTGGCAGCCAATGCCCAAACCGGGCAAGTGAAGTATTTTGATAAGAACGATATCAGCCAGGATGACTACAGTGTTTTTAAAGCGTCCTGTGCCATTCCTTTTGTCTGCAAGCCATATGAGGTTCAGGGGGTCCCGTATTACGACGGGGCTCTGGGAGATCCTGTCCCGGTTGAAAAGGCCTTTCGGCTGGGGTGTGAACGTGTTGTGGTGATTTTGACAAAGCCGGAGGCAGAGCTGCGAAGTTCTGAAAAAGATGAAAAGCTGGCGGCATTTATCCGGAAAAAGTATCCTGCCGCCGCGGAGAAGCTGTGCCGCAGGGCGCAGAACTATAATCAGAGTGTCGAGCAAGCCAGAGAGTATGTCCGGCAGGGAAAAGCGCTGATTCTTTCCCCGGACGATACCTGCGGTGTCAGCACTTTGAGCAAGGACAAAGATTCTTTGCAGCGTCTCTATGAGAAGGGGTACGCAGACGGTAAGAAAATAACCGGTTTTCTGTGCCCGGTATGATTCATAAAAGACCAATGAAAGTATACAGGACTTGCTGCCGCCCGGCTTTCATGTTGGAAAATGCACCATGTTTCGGCCGCTTTTTGTCCCGCAAACGCCGAACGTAGCCGCGGTAGGCGTGCTCTGATTTTAGCAGCCTGCGGAAGCGGGGAGCTGGAAAACGTGCAGGAAGAAATGAAAGCCTTTACACAGATCCGCGGCGAGTACCGCCCGGATCCGGAGCCCACCGACTGTATCAGGAACTGTTGGAGGAATCGGATCGGTTATTTCATGCCGTATCCGGACGACGTTCCAAAAAGGCGGCGAAAGGCTTTTGGCAGCTTAGCTTCCGTGCGTTGTTCGCTTGAGGGATCAGTGCTTGTCTAATCGGAAAACAGCGGTCAACCTGTAAAAAACGGCATTCCACGGGTCAGAGGACTCGTGGAACGCCGGTTTTCGGCTTCAAAGAAAAGCTTAGGGAAGGACAAAGAAAAGGAGGGATCATCATGTTGGAAATTGTGTTTGCAGAGGGTGCCGCCGGCAGCCTGGCGATAGCAATGGGAAAAGGGGAGTATATAGGAGGCGCTTCATCTCTCGTTGTGCTCCGAGATTCAGAAGATGGGGAACAGCCCGGCGAGGAGGAAGAGCTGGAGATACTGCGTCAGTTTGAGGAAAGAGAGCGCCGAGGATGGGAACAGGCAGTTCCCCTTGAGGGCAGCCGCAGGGATATTCTGTGCTTCTCACTGGCTCTGAGCGTCGGGGAGATAAACGAGGATGGGATTGGAGAAAAGAGAAAAGCGGCTTTGTCTCAGCTGCTGCACGTATATCCGCGCGAGAGTGAGCAGGCGGTGCGTGATCTGCTCGGGAGCGCCCGCGAAAGCCTTCAGCTGCTGCAGCAGCGCGCCGGGGCAGGAGAGCCCGTTCGTGTTTGGACGAGCGAAATGCCGGACGATGCCTGCGGGCTTCGTTGGCTGGCTGCACAACTGGTTTCCCTCGGTGTGCCGGATGGGAACGTTACCTGTGTTCAGCTCCCGCGGTATCTGGAACGGGATGATGGAACCGCCGTCTCTTTCCGGGGGTGGGGAGAGGTTCCTCCCTATCTGTGGGGCAGGCTTGCCCGGAGCGGTGAACCTCTTCCGCTGCCCTGCCTGAAGGCTCTCGCGATGGAGTGGAAACAGCTGCGCAGCGAAAATGCTCCGCTTCGCACGGTGATCAGCGGCCATCCTGTGAGTGTGGCGGAAGATTTTTATGATCCGTTTCTCCTGCGGGAGTTGGCCGGATGCCGTGGTGTTTTTCAGGAAGCGAGGGTTGTGGGGGCGGTGCTCGGAAAATATCCGTTTGGTTTTGGCGACGGATGGGTGGCGCTGCGGATCGAGCACATGATTCGCGACGGCCTTTTGGAGCCTGTTACGGAACCTGAGCCGGAAGATCCGGTTTACCACCGTCTCCTCCGCCGTGTCGGGGAAGAGGGCTGAACCGCCGGGAAAAGAGCTTCAGTCTTTTTGATTCTGAAACCGGTTGACCTTCGGAGTCGTTTTCGCTGTGGTAATCGGCGCGCTGTGGAGCGGCAGCGTTTCTGCCTGGGAGACGTGCTGGGGGACATGCGGAAAGAACTGTTGCCGTCTGAAAAGGCACACACCTGTGTACAGCTTTTTTGCTTTACATAGATGTGCGCCTTTTAATTACAATAGTCTGCGGCGTTATGACTCGGTCTTCTTGTATTGTTCCACAAGGGAACTTACGCTTTCCGGGGAGGAGCGTTCCAGGCGGCGAGACGGGGAAAAGGCGGGAAAGCGGTATCGCCAATGATCGTAATCTTCGGCGCTCAGCAGGCCGCGTTCGCGCATGGAAGCTGCCTGCCGCCATGCGGTGAGCAGCTCGCCGAGAAGTTCCGCGTCCTCGCTCTTTGAGCAGTCGACGCGCAGGCAAATGCCGTTCTCCTCGCGGACGGTCAGACCGTATCTGTCTTCCAAGGCGAAGAGAGTGTGCATCAGTCCGACGGCGCTGTCGATATCCGGAACGGTCAGCGCCTGCGGAGATACTTTGAGAATTTCCGCAAGAACCGCAGTCAGCTCCGCTTTGGGCGTGCGCGTTCCGTTTTCGTACTGCGCCATTCGGATCGAAGCGTTCTTTTCCGGAAAACCCGCTGCGAGACCCAGTTCTTTCTGCGTCATGCGGCGGAGCGTACGTAAAAAACGAATGCGTTCCCCGATTGCCATTTTCTCGCCTTCTGTTCCTTGATTCTTGCCCCTAGCATAACAAATCCTCTTTCTTTCGTCAAGAAAGTTTTACTTTCTTTGAGTATAAGCAAAAATGTTAAATGTTTGATTTGAAATATAAACAAATTTGTTATAATACGGTTCGCGCATTTTTTGGGTGCGTTTTAAGGTTAGCAGAGAGCCTATATTAGCTGCCGCTTTTTTCGAGTATCGGTTAACGGGACGGTGGGAGATTTGACTGGCAGATATACGAACTTGCCTGACGAGGCACACGATTTTACAACCGGCTTGCCGGATTTAGATACGCGGTACACATCCGGTTCAAAGTAAGGCTATGCGGCAATCATCCACAGGCGTAATCCGTTTTCTTGAAACAGAATGCGCATTTCTGTATAATGGAAAAAACACGGCGGACCGGAAAGGACGTGTGAATGGCCGCCGGTGGGGAGAGACTGGGAACGTCTGTTTCCGGAAAAGACAGGAGGAGAAGAAAATATGTATGAGCTGAGGCAATTGACGGACAGATCCTATTACATTCAGAGTCCGGCCAGAATTGGTTTGGTGCGCCTGGAGGGAAACGATGTTTGTCTGATAGACAGCGGAAACGATAAGGATGCGGGCAGAAAGCTTCGCCAGCTTCTCGAGAAAAACGATTGGAAATTGAGGGCCATCTACAACACGCACTCCAATGCGGACCACATCGGCGGAAACAAATATCTGCAGGCACAGACGGGATGTAAAATTTATGCTCCCGGTATGGAATGTGCCTTTACGCGGTATCCGATTCTCGAGCCCGCTTTTCTCTATGGAGGTTTCCCGTTCCGCGAGCTGCGGCACAAATTTCTGCTCGCGCAGGAGAGCCAGGCAGAGGAGCTTACTGCAGGAGCGCTTCCCGGGGGCTTTGAAATGATTCCGCTGCCCGGTCACTTTTTTGATATGGTGGGCTATCGTACGCCCGATCAGGTTGTTTTCCTCGCGGATTGCCTCTCGAGCCGTGAAACGCTTGACAAATACCAGATTGGCTTTGTGTATGACGTTGCCTCCTATTTGCAAACGCTGGAAACGGTGAAGACGATGCAGGCGGCCATGTTTGTTCCCGCTCACGCGGAGCCTGCGGAGGACATTGCGCCTCTGGCTCAGTACAACATCGATAAGGTCATGCAGATTGCGGAAACCATTGTGGATTTCTGCAAGGAACCAATTGGTCCGGAACAGCTCCTGCAGAAGCTGTTCGACGCATATGCGCTGGAGATGAACTTTGAGCAGTATGTCCTTGTCGGGAGCACCGTGCGCTCTTATCTTTCCTGGCTTAAGGACACCGGCCGCCTTTCCGCTCATTTTGAGAACCATTGCCTGCTTTGGGAACGTGTGTAAGGCTGCAGGATGGAAAGTGCTGTTTGACGCAGTTTTTCTGTGTCCGGAATCACTTGGAACCGGCGATATCGGTTCTGCAAGCTATCGCCCATGCGCTGCTTTTCTTTTGTTCCGGTGAGACCGTTCTGGGAATTCCGGCAGTGATGGAATCCGCCTCCGCCCTTGCAGAGCATTTGCTGCCGGAGGAGAGAACAGCGGGATATTTGATGCGGGCGACGCTTCCATTTGCGTGAACGAAGGAATAAGCCTCATTCCTTTGTCGATTTTTGCGGGGGTATTTTGTGGTGTTTTCACAGGAATGCAGGAAACAAATCGTGAAGACTGTACTTCTTTGTCAAATTATGTTATACTATAGCACGGTTTTATGAAAAAGAGCATGGCGCGTTGAAAAAGCGCCATCCGGAAATGAGGATGAGTGGAATGAACAGAACGGTAAGAAGCCGGTATGAGCAGCTTGCGCAGGCGGCGGGGCTGGCCATGGATCCCAACAGCGGCGCTTTGTATGGGCGTTTGGGCGAGTATGACGTCATTGTTTTTGCCCCGAACGCGTCCTACCCCTACGCTTTGTCAGCGGTGATTTCTGCGTATCGCGCCGAGATTCCGCTGAGCATGGAGGAAAGCAAGGAGTTCTGTGCGGATCGGAAGATCGTAAGCGGCCTGACGCAGAACGGAAGCGTGATTACCATGGCGCTCAAATCGACGCCAAACCGGAATAAGCTGCAGGAGGGGCTGGTGGAGTCGCTTGCCGCGCTGGTGAATTTTCTGCGGGAAAAAGGCTTCCGGAATTGCTGCCAGGCGTGCGGCAAGCAGCAGGAGGTTTCTTCCTGTTATGCGGCCGGCGCTTATATGCATCTCTGCCCGGAGTGTTACACGGCTTTGCAGCAGAGAGTGGAGATGAATGAGGCGCAGGCTACCCAGAAAAAGGAAAATGTGGTTGCCGGTATTGTCGGCGCGCTGTTGGGATCGCTGATTGGAGTGGTCTGTATCGTGATTCTCAGCCAGCTTGGCTATGTGGCGGCTCTTTCCGGTGTTGTAATGGCAGTTTGTACGCTCAAGGGCTACGAGCTTCTCGGAGGCAAGCTGAGCAACAAGGGAATTGTCATCTGCGTTGTACTGATGCTTTTCATGACCTTCTTCGGCGATCGCGTGGACTGGGCGATTGTGGTGGCGCGTGAACTGGAGGTCGATTTTGTTACGGCATTTCAGGCCATTTCCCTTCTGCTGGAGGAAGAAATCATTGAATCTTCCGCGTATTGGGGAAATCTGGTGCTGCTGTATCTCTTCGCGCTGATTGGTCTTATCCCCACGGTGTGGGCTACCGTGCGCAGCCGCAAGGATGCGACCCGTGTGTATTGCCTGGGACAAACAACAGGCCAGCGCTGAAAGCGTGAATGTCTGAGGCCGGGGAGCTCCGTCGGAGCCTCCGGCCTTTTTGTACGGCAGCCTCGGCAATTTTTTAGGAAAAAGCGGCGGGAGAAGATGCTGCGGAGACTGAAAACAGGAGAGGAGAGTTCAAAGATGAAAGAGTGGACGCTTTTGTGCTCCGGCTACAGCGGAGAAGGGGAGGATATGCTTCTGACGCGGTTGACGGAGGAGGGAGACTTGCTGCGGACAGGAGGAGATCGCCATGGGAAGAATCCCTCGTTTTGCTGCAGTGCGGATAAGCTGGTGTATGCGGTCTCAGAGCTGCCGGACGGAGCCGCTGTGGATTCCTATGAGAGGGGAAAGGAAAAAATCCGGCATCTGGGGCGAATAGAATTGCCCGGACGCCGCGGGCTGTGCCATCTTGCGGCAATCGGCGGCGTGCTGTACGGAAGCTGCTACGAAAGCGGCCATTTTTTTGCTCTTGACCTGGAGCTGACCCGCGTTCTTTGGGAATATCTGCCCGAAGGAACGCCGCGCGCACACTGGGCGCAGGAAATGGACGGGGTCCTGTATCTGGCGGACCTCGGCAACGATCGTGTGTACCGTTTTTCTCTCGAGAACGGCCTTCCTTCGGGAGCGCCGCAGCCCATCCGGCTTCCCGCGGGCAGCGGGCCGCGCCAGCCTCTTTCACTCGGAGACGGTTCCTTTGCGGTGGTTTGTGAACTGGACGGAATGCTTCGCTTTTTCAACCGTGACGGCGCCTGCCTGGCTGAATTGTGTGCCAGCGGGCGGACGGGAGACAATGCGCCGGGCGGGGCATGCCGGATCGGCAGCGTGATTTTTGTGGGAAACCGCGGTCCGAATACGGTTTCCGCATTCCGTATCACAGAGAGCGGACCGGTGCGTGTGGGGGAATGGGACGTCGGCTGCTGGCCTCGTCATATGGCATCCGTGGGAGAGAAGCTTCTCCTGGTTGCCTGCAGCCGCGACGACGTTGTTCAGGTGTACCACTGGAACGGCGCGGCCCTGAAGCGGAAGGCGGAACTTCCGCTGTTTCAGGCGTCCTGTGTTCTTCCGCTGCCGGAACGGGGCACGGCTTCTCAGGCATGCTGAGAGGAGAAAAGCGCCGCAGGAAGGAAAGGCTTCCCTGCGCCGGTTGACTGTTTTATCTTCTTTGTTTCTATGACGTTTTTGTGAAAAATGTCCTTTGAAAAAAACGAAAAAATTGTTATCATAAATAATACAACGTGCAGCGTTTTGACCGCATAAGTCCGGTTGAGCGCTGCACGTTTTATTTTTTTGGAGGTGTTCTTTTTGAAGAGAATCAAAGCGGCGTGTATTTGCCAGACGCTCCACTTCATGCTGAAGGAGGAGGTTTCCCACGATTTTGCAGTCAGGCAGGTGAAGGAAGAAGTTGAGCACTACAAGCGATCGTTGGAACGTAATCATACGGAGCACCGGATTGTAGAGGAAAAAACGCTTCCGGACGGCTCCATCCAGATCAAAATAATCAAACAATACAACCAGGCCCCTGTGGGAGAATATCTCCAATAAGCATACCCGGGCGTGCGGCTGCCGGAAAAACATACGACAGAGCCGCACGCTTTTTCATGGAGGAAAAAATGGAACAGAAATCCAATGCCTTTTTGGAAACAGAGCCTGTCGGACGGCTGATGGGCAAATATGCGGTGCCGTGTATTATTTCTCTGCTTGTCGCGGCTCTGTACAACATTGTGGATCAGATTTTTATTGCAAATGCTGACTATCTCGGTTCTTACGGCAATGCGGCGAATACGGTGGTTTTTCCGCTGACTATCGTTGCTCTGGCAATCGCGGTGTTGATTGGAGACGGCTGCTGTGCCTGGGTCAGCATCTGTTTGGGCGCGAATGAAAAGGAAAACGCGCACAGAAGCATCGGCAGCGCCGTTGTACTCTGCATTGTGTCCAGTCTGGCGCTTACTATTGTCTATCTTGGCTTTGCAGATCCCATTCTTTCGATGTTCGGCGGACGAGTTAATGAGGAGATATTTCGGTACTCGCAGGAGTATTTCTTTTATATCACACTGGGCGTTCCGTTTTACATGTTTGGCCAGGCGATGAATCCCATTATCCGTTCCGACGGCAGTCCCCGTTTTGCGATGGTGTCGACGCTTGCCGGCGCTCTGGTCAATATTATTTTGGACCCCATCTTTATTTTCGGGCTTTCATGGGGAATGATGGGAGCGGCGGTCGCGACTGTTCTGGGACAGATCCTTACCGCTGCGGTTTCCGTCTGGTATCTTTTCCATATGAAAGCGGTACGATTGCAGAAAAACAGCTTTGTGCTGCGGCTGAGCCTGATGCGTCACTTTCTGCCGCTTGGCGTCTGCAGCCTGCTTTCGCAGATTTCTCTGGTGGCTGCGATGGCTGCTATCAATAACATGCTTCGTCAGTATGGCGCTGCGGATCCCATCTTTAGGACAGGAGCAATACGCGCAGATTCCGATGGCGGTTGTGGGGATTGTCATGAAATTTTTCCAGATCGTCATTTCGATAGCGATTGGTATGGCAGCCGGCTGTATTCCCGTAATGGGGTATAACGTCGGCGCGGGGAGAAACGACAGGGCGAAGGCGTTGTCTTCCACGCTGCTGTCCATGATCCGCGAGGTGGTGTTTGGCGTTGGGTTTGCGCTGCTGCTTCCGGTATTTTTTGGACTGGACGGCGTGCTGTATTCGATGCCGGTATCCGATCTGCTGACCTTCCTTATTTCCGTCTTTCTCATCCGCAGGACCCTGCGGGAGCTCTCCGCTCCGCCTGTCCGCAGACCGGAGACGGCTGAGACCCTTTCCTGATACGTGCGCTGCTTTTAAGTGAAAGAAGAGGCTCTGGGAAGTCCTTCTGCTGCACCGGTATGGAAGCCGGCGCTTTCGATGGCCGAAAGGTCCCGAAAGCGCCGGCTTTTTTCTTCTTTTCTCCTTCCGAAACCTTCCTTTTGTGCGCGGAAAGGCAGGTTTTCGCAATCTCCTGTTGCCTGCGCGGCCAATCGATGATACAATGAAATACCGGAAAGAAAGGGAGAGTGAAATGCACGGCAAGGGAACGCGACTCAGGGCGCTGAAAGCCGCCTTTCCCCATACCATCCCTATTTTCGCGGGTTTCTGGTTTCTGGGAATGGCGTATGGAATTTTTATGAACGTGTCCGGTTTCGGCTTCTGGTATCCGATGGTAATGAGCCTGACCATTTTCGGCGGATCGCTTGAATTTGTGGCGGTGTCGATGCTGCTGGGTTCCTTCGCTCCGGTCCAAACGCTGATGATGGCGCTGGTTCTTCAGGCACGGCATCTGTTTTACGGCGTCGCGATGCTGGAAAAATATCGCGGCCTCGGGTGGAAGAAATTTTACCTTATTTTCGGTCTGTGCGACGAAACATTTTCCATCAATTGCTCGGCAGAGATTCCGGAGGGTGTGGACAGAGGCTGGTTTTACTTTTTCGTTACCCTGCTCAATCATTTTTATTGGGTTTCCGGTTCCACCATTGGAGGGATTGTCGGTTCGCTCCTGCAGTTCGATACAGAGGGAATCGGGTTTGTGATGACGGCGATGTTTACGGTGATTTTTCTGGAGCAATGGTTGAAGGAAAAGCGCCATGATTCCTCGCTGCTCGGGCTTGGCCTGTCGGCTTTGTGTCTGGTGCTGTTTGGAGCCGATTCGTTTATCATTCCCTCGATGATCTGCCTTCTGGTTCTGCTCACCGCACTGCGCAGGCCCATTGAGAGGAGGTGCGGTATGCCATGACGCCGGCTCAGCAAATCGTTACCATCGCCCTGTGCGTTGCAGGCACCATGGCGACGCGTTTTCTGCCGTTTCTGATTTTTTCGGACAAGAGGCCGACGCCGAAATACATTCAGTATCTTGGCCGGGCGCTTCCCGGCGCTGTGTTCGGCCTGCTGGTCGTATATTGTCTGAAAGACGTGAACATTCTTTCCGGCAGCCACGGCCTGCCGGAGTTGGCCGCGATCGTTGTCACGGTGCTGCTTCATCTGTGGAAGCGGCAGATGCTGCTCTCCATTGCGGGAGGCACCGTGTGTTATATGCTTTTGATTCAGATATTCTGCTGAGGGAGGCCGCGAAACAAACGCGGCGATGCAACAGGGAAGGGAAGAGGATTTATCGTATGACACTCAGGGAGCTTGAGGCGGGGAAAACCGCCTCCATTCTCACAGTAGGCGGGGAGGGCGCGCTGCGCCAGCATTTTCTTGATATGGGCCTGATCCCCGGGGCCGAGGTCACCATGGTCAAGCTTGCGCCGATGGGAGATCCGATGGAGCTCAAGATTCACGGCTATGAGCTGACGCTTCGTCTGGCGGATGCGGAGAAGATTGAGATTCGTCCTCTTGGCGCTGCGCCGCAGGAGGAGGAGAGAAACCCGGTGCGCGGCACGCCTCACCCGGGTTTCGGTGAGGGCGGCAAATATCATGTCAAAGCGGGAGAGAATCCTCTGCCGGATGGGGTGACGCTTACCTTTGCTCTCGCGGGCAACCAGAATTGCGGCAAGACCACGTTTTTCAATCGCCTGACCGGCTCAAACCAGCATGTGGGTAATTTCCCCGGCGTTACGGTTGACCGCAAGGACGGCGTGATCCGCGAGCATCCCGGTACGCTGGTCACCGATTTGCCCGGCATTTACTCCATGTCGCCGTACAGCAGCGAGGAGATTGTCACCCGTGAGTTCATTTTGAAGGAACGGCCCAAGGGCATTATCAATGTTGTTGACGCTTCAAACATTGAGCGCAACCTCTATCTCACGCTTCAGCTCATGGAACTCGACGTTCCCATGGTGGTGGCGCTCAACATGATGGACGAAGTGCGGGAAAACGGGGGTTCCATTCTCATCAATGAAATGGAACGTCTTCTCGGCGTTCCGGTAATTCCGATCTCCGCCGCAAAAAATGAGGGCATTGACGAAGTGATCAGCCATGCCATCCATGTGGCGAAATATCAGGAGAAGCCGGGACGCGTCGATTTCTGCAGTGCAGATGACGTAGGGAGCGCCGTGCACCGCTGTATCCATGCGATCATGCATCTCATTGAGGATCATGCGGAGGAAGCAAAGATTCCGGTGCGTTTTGCGGCCTCGAAGCTGGCCGAGGGCGATCAGCTGATTTTGCAGCAGCTCGGTCTTGACGAAAACGAAAAGGAAATGCTGCGCCACATTATTCTGCAAATGGAAAAGGAACGGGGGCTTGATTGTGCCGCCGCCATCGCGGATATGCGGTTCCACTTCATCCACCAGCTGGTGGAGCAGACCGTCGTGAAGCCCCGCCAGAGCAAGGAGCAGCTCCGCTCGGCCCAGATCGACCGGTTCCTCACGGGCCGCTATACCGCCATCCCGGCCTTTGTGGGCATCATGGCGCTGGTGTTCTACCTCACCTTCGGCG
>ERZ779885.1640-NODE-1640-length-22247-cov-4.005723_pt1 | contig 22247 bp, 20 predicted proteins | sample MGYA00511554_ERZ779885 | MGnify/ENA primary metagenome ERZ779885 (study PRJEB29588, sample SAMEA2160998) | human gut metagenome | biome: human gut; feature: human-associated habitat; material: faeces | place: Denmark | collected 2008/2010 ... | reverse complement strand
CGAACCGCGAGCCGGTGATGGACACCGCCGCCGTGCACGCAATCGAGCACCTCGGCGCCACCTTCCTGCGCAACGACGCAGAGTGGAAGGACCGCGTGATCTACTTCGGTCCCATGGGCTGCCGCACCGGGTTCTACCTCGTGCTGTTCGGCGCCTATGAACCAGCCGACGTGGCCGACCTCGTGCTTCGCCTGTACGAGTTCGCACGCGACTTCGAGGGCGAAATCCCCGGCGCAAAACCCGAAGAATGCGGCAACTACCATGATTCCGACCTGGCTCAGGCGAAATGGTGGGCACGCCGCTACGTTGCCGACACGCTTTCCGTGCTCGACGACGCGCACACGCACTATCCGGCGCTTTTGGACTAGGACACATCGATGGAGAACCCTATCGGCATCATCGGTGCAATGGACGTCGAAGTTGAGCTGCTGAAAGAGAGCATGGCCGCGGAGGGCGCGGTCGAGACCTCCCACACCGGGCAGCTCTCGTTTTTCACCGGCACCTTATCGGGCGTGCCCGTCGTCGTCGCACAGTGCGACGTCGGCATGGTGAATGCGGCCGCCCACACGCAGCTGCTCATCGATCGTTTCTCCGTGCGCGGCGTGGTGAACACCGGCGTCGCGGGGTCGCTTGACGCCTCGATCGACATCGGGGATATCGTGGTGGCGACCGACGCCGTGAACCACCTGATGGACGTGGGAAACCTCGGTTACGCCCCCGGGCAAACACCGGGGCTGTCCATACTCGCCTTCCCCGCCGACGAGGCGCTCCGACGCGCAGCGGTGGACGCCGCAGCCGAGCTCAACATCCAATCCTGGGAAGGCCGCGTGGCCTCGGGCGATGTCTTCGTGCGCGAGGACGCTGACAAAAACCGCATCGCCGACACGTTCGACGCGAGCTGCTGCGAGATGGAGGGCGCGGCGATTGCCCAGGTCTGCTGGCTAAACCGCGTTCCCTTCGCCATCGTGCGAGCCATCTCCGACAAGGCGGACGGCACCGATTACATCGACTACCCAACCTTCGAGGCGCAGGCAGCGCGCCAGTGCGCTGCGCTCGTCACGCGGATGATAGGCCGCCTCGTGTAATGTCCGCCCAAACACATACCGCCGCCCGCGCGCAAAAGCTGCTGCGCCGCAAGGGAGCACTCACGCCGCTCATCTTGGTCATGGGATTCATCGGCGCCTCGCTTCGCTATCTTCTGGAATGTGCGCTGCCCGCAAACGGCGGCTTTCCTGCGGCAACGCTCGTCATCAACATCTTCGGCTGTTTCGTGCTGGAACTGGTGAACCAGTACGTGGGGCGCCGCATGCATCTGCCGGGTGCTCTCGTGAAGTCGCTCGGCGTGGGGCTTGTGGGCGCCTTCACCACAATATCAGCGTTCTCGACCGAGTGCCTCGCTTTTCTGCAGGCAGGCGAGGGCGGCCTGTGGGCAGCCTATATCGTAGCGACGCTCACGACGACGTTTCTTGCCTCGCTTGCAGGACACGCCGCTTGTCGCGGCCTCGATGCTCGCCGCCTTGTGCACATCGAGCGGCGCCGCGAAGCCATTCATCGGGCACATGCCACACGCCGAGCAAAGGTGATGCGGGAAGCCGATAGGGCAAAAGGCCAAGCCCGAAACGCCTTCGCACAGGAGTGGGGCAAGGATTGCGAGGGTAACCCAACTGTGGAGGATTCCTCCCCCGAAGATGAGGGAGGCAAACGATGAGTCCCCTTCTGCTTGTCACCGTAGGATTCGGCGGTGCCTTGGGTGCGCTTTGCCGCAGTAAGGCAACGGGCTTTCTCAAGGCACGCACGCACGGGGATTTCCCTGTAGCGACGCTTATCATCAACATCTGCTCGTGCACCTTGGCGGGAATCGCCTTGGCGGTTCAGGCTGATCTTAACGAGGTGCTCTACCTCGCGGCGACTATGGGCTTTCTCGGCGGGTTCTCCACCCTGTCGACCATGAACTACGAGGCGGTGGAGCTTGTCCTGGGCGGTAAGCGCGCGCTTGGCGCCGGATACCTTGCTGCGACTTACGCAACCACGCTGGGCGCTGCAGCGCTCGGGTTCGCTATCGCGAGTGCGGTCATGTAGTCCTCGCGCTCAAGCGCCATCATGCCTTCCGCGGCGATGGCGTGGTTTTCGCTGTCAGGGGCGCTCGCGCCGCCCGCGGCGTCCGCAGCGTTCTCAGAGCCCGCGCATCCCGCATTGCCCGAATCTTCCGCAGCACCCGCACCGTTCGCGCTTTCCACAGCGCCTGCGGGATTCGCTCCGTTCACGACGTCCGCGCCACCCGCATCATCTTCCACAGCGTCGCCTTCCCCGCCAGGCGCAACCGCGCGATACGTGTCCGCCTTGTTGCCCGGCACGGCGGAAGGCCGATAGGAGGCCCCATCCGATGCGGCATGCCACAGGCCATCCGCCCCGGGAATATCCTCAGCGCTCGGCTGCGGCAGGAAGCACTTGGAGCCAATCCAGGCAAACGACTCGCCGAGCGTCACCTCCGCAAGCTTTGAGCAGCCCGAGAACAGGTTCTCCATGGTCTCCACATTCGATGTGTCGAACGAGGACAGATCGAGGGACGCAAACGAGGCACAGTTGTAGAAGAGATAGCTCAGATTCTTCGCAGCCGCCGTGTCGAACGAGGACAGGTCAAGCGAAGCGAGCGAGCTGCATCCCGAGAACATATGGTTGAAGTCGATGACGGACGACGTATTGATTCCGGCGAAATTCACCGCTTCGAGCTTGGAACAATCCGCGAACAGATAGCTCAGGTTGACCGCGGACGACGTATCGAAAAGCGAAAGGTCAATCCGCTTAAGCCCCGAGCAGCCCGAGAACATCCCATGGAACATCTGCACCTTGGCGGTCGACGCGCTCGACAGGTCGAGCTCGGTCAAAGATTTACACCCGTAGAAGACCTGCGAGAGATCGGTGGCGGAGGCGGTTTCGAACGTCGACACGTCGAGGGTGGCAAGCGAGGCGCAGTTGTAGAACATCGACGCGAAGGTGGTCGCGCTTCCCGTGTCAAAGTGCGACAAATCGAGAGACCTAAGCGAGCTGCAACCGTAGAACATCTGCTCGAACGAGGTCGAAGCAGACGTCTTGAACGACGAGATATCAATCTCTTCGAGGGAAGCGCATCGATAGAACATCTGCCTGAAGTCTTTGCCGCTTGACGTGTCCCAACCCGCAAGGTTTACACTCCGAAGCGACGAGCAATCCTGGAACACGTCGGCAAACGACCTGACAGAGCTCGTGTCGAGGGCGGAAAGGTCGAGGGCGGTGAGAGATTTGCACCTTGAGAAGGCATATCCTAAGCTTGTTGTTTTCGACGTGTCGAGCCTAGACAGGTTGACCGATAAGAGGTTGTTGCACTCGAAGAACCACGCATACATCGTCTGCGGGGCGATGCCGCCATCGACGACCGCGACGCGCTTTATCTTGCTCGCGACGCCCTTCCACGGCGGAGTGCTCTTCGTATTCTGGATATTTGCGTACACCGCTGTCGCCGTCTTGCCCTCGAAGACGCTTCCCTCGACGGGCAGGGCGCGGCGCTTATAGAAGGTGAGCGAGGCATCGTCTTCGGAATAGACTGCAAATGGGACGGAATCCGAGGCGCTCGGTTCTGTCGACTGAGCGCAGAAGAGAAACGACGCCGAAAGCAGCATCACGGGGTGCTGGGCTGCTTGCTCGAACAGGGCGGCATGCACAGCGGGATCGAGCCGGGACACCGCCCAGCTCACATCGAGCGAGCCTTGCGCGGGGACGATCAGCGTCGGGTCGTAGGACGCGAAGCCCGCTGAGTAGTCGAGCAGTGTCGACCCGTTCGCCTTCGCCGAAACTGAGATGCCGTCGTAGGCGGTAGTCGCCGTGGCCATAGCAAGACGCGCCGGGGTGCTTCCCGAGTTCTCCACCTTCCACGAAGTCGGCGTCGCAACCGTCCCGTCGGAGAGCAGCGCACACGGCACGGTCGTGGGCATGGTCACCACGATCGCATCATCGTCTGCTGACGCGCCAGCCCCGCCCTCGTCAGCGTATGCGGGCACAAAGGGGAAGGCGAGGCACCATGCCACCGCAAAAGCTGCCGCGAATAAGACCGCGGCAGCATGCCATATTCCCGTTATTGCCCGCACGTGATGCATGTGATGCGGCTATTTGCTACTGCGCAGCGCCGGAAGCAACGGTCCAGGTGATAGTCGCAGCCTTTTGGGGCGTCGAGATGTCGGCGGTCACGCGCGCGATCTTCGCATCGGTGATGTCGAGGGAGATCTTGTCGTTTGCGGAATTGGCATAGCCCATGTTCCACGCCGCATTGACAGAAGTATCGACGGACGCGGCGGCCTGCAAGCCGTTGACCGTGAACTGGAAGGCGTTCGCTTCGGTACCCACCATCACATCAGCAACGAGCTTGAACGGCGACTGCTCGGTGACGGCCATATTCACCACGTGAATCGGGAAGACCGACTTGTTCTGGATCTGCAGGGTATCCGCAGAGGGGGCCAGCATCGTGCCGTCTGCCTTGGCGACAAAGGGAATCTGCGTCGGCACCGAGAAGGACAGGTTGTCGCCGCCGGGTTCGGGGGTCACAGATTGGATGGTGACGTCCGTCGACTGAGAGGTAGTGCCGTCGGCGAAAGCGAGGGCGGGGGTTGCGATGGCGGTGGCCATGACGAGGCTTACGGCCAGCGCACCCACGCGCGCCTTGAGGCTTCGGTTGCTGATTGCGTCCACGGAAGGACTCCTTTCTTGAGCGAAGCGGGCCCTTCCTGCCTCATTGTTTGCTTTCTGCCGCCGAAGATGTCGGCAGCTTGGTGCCTTTTCGATGTTGAACTGCGCTCTTTGGCTGGCCCTATTGGTTCCCGCTTAAGTCGGCCGCAACGATAGCGACGGCAACGGACTGGGGGTTGCCCGACGGAGCGCCGGTTTCGGGGTCGCAGCCCTGCACGGTCACGGTCGCCGATCCCTCATGGGCATCCGGCGCTTCGCACCATTCGACGACCTCGCCGGGGGCAATAAGCCCGGAGCTGTACAGCTCGACGCCGTCCTGCGAAAGGGTGAACGTTTGCGAGAACTTGTTTTCCGCCACATTCGACACGTTCACGCGCACTTTTCCATCCGACAGCTTGGGCTTCGCCGACACGGAAATCGTCATGCGCGACTCCTCCGCCTGGCGGTTGAGCTCGGCAATAACTTCTTCGTCGCTTTTGCCCTCGTGGGCTTGCACAGTCGCGCCGGGGTCGGCCTTAGGTTGAGAGAATTGCCACATCGCGCAGCTGCCGATGGAAAGAAGCAGGAGAAGGAGCAGTATCAGAATAATGATGCGCCGCTTCTTTTTGCGCGAGTTATTGTCTTGTTCCGTTTCGCTCAATCCCCCACCCATTAAAGCACCGTTGCTTTTCGAGAAACCGCATGTGAGAGCCACGCCTTCGAGATTCGTTCATTCGACCCCGAAACAAGGGGCATCGCGCACCTCGAGCATTTCCAAATCCCACTATTGGTTTCGCGCTTGGATTATCGCAGAGCAACTCCCTCACTGTAAGAACTTCGTCTGCTAGCGATATGTCAGCCATACAAAAAGCCTATATTGCTCTGGCGATTCGCACACTATTTCTGTTCAGCGGCGCTGCAGCGAAACGATTACCCTGGCAGAAAAGCTAATCGCGATGCGACACGTAATATCCCGCGTCTTCCACCGCACGTTCGACAACGTCGCGGTCGATAGGGGCTTTCGCCAAGATGTGCGCCGTGCCCGACGCCAGGTCGACCCTCGCCCATGTCCCCGGCTGAGCATTGAGGGCGTTCTGCACGCGCCCGACGCACTTTTCGCAGGTCATCCCCTTCACCTTAACGTCAAGCGAGAAGGGATAGTTCGCTTCGTCAGTGTCTTCCACCGTAACAGCAGCCACCTTCTTCGCCTTGGGAGCTTTCGGGCCGCCGCCGCAGCAGTCATCCTTGAGCGAGAACACGCGGTAGACTCGGCGAAGCGCGAAGACCATAAGGATTGCGATAGCGACGATGATGATCAAGGTTGGTGCATTCATGCGGCAGCTCCTCCGAAAGCCTTCGCTTCTTGATACGCAAGAAGTTTTCCGTTTGATACTTTCGGCAGTGTACCACGAGAAGTTAGCGAGGGAAAACCGTTGCGAAAGAAGACGCCATAGAGTATCTATATACCCTCAGGGGGTATATGAGAATACAGGTGACGTTCCCTTTCCCTCAAGCCATCTACCAGCGCATAACAAAAATCAGCCGGTTCCCAACACCGCCAAAGTACAAGAATCAGCCAGTTCACTCACAGGCAGAAAGACATGTAGAGAGGCAAGTACTGACGATTGCCTTCAACCTTGAGCTGCTTGGGGTGGAGGACGTATTCATCACCGATGCGATCGGAATAACGCTTGGCAAAATCGTCGAGCGATACCGTCGAATACGCCTTTGAAGACTTGACCTCGACGGGACAGATTCTCGGCTTTCCCGCGGCGTTCGAGTAGCCACGCGTAATCAGGAAGTCGATCTCTCTGGGTCGCAGCCGTCCGCCCTCCCGCAATGGGGGCTCATCCCAGCTATAGTAGAAGAGTGCGTGGCCGCGAGCTCGGAGCTGCTGCGCAACGACGTTCTCCACGAGCATTCCCCTATTGACGGAGACGCGGCCAAACTGAATGTCCCTGTGTATGTCCAGAAGTTCAGGGCCATCGTCGAACGCCAAACTCACGAGTAAACCAGTATCGGCAAGATAGCACTTGAGGGAAGACGAATCGGCATGAAGACGATAACCCACATTAGGGTCATTGCAAAGACAGCAAGGATTGACCAGATGGGCATCGGCAAGCCAGCTCAGGGCCGGCTCGAACTGCTCGAATCTATCGCCACCGTCAAGGTTGGAGAATTTGAACCTCTTGCTTGCGCATGAAAGCTCGCCTGGGACGTCATCGAAAACAGCCCTTGCTCGCCTTGCCTCGGTTCCGCCAAACTTCTGCATATCCTCACGATAAAGATCGATGATTTGCCTCTTTATTTTGTCAGGCCGCCTGAAGTCGGCATCCTCGACAAACGCCTCGACCACCTGGGGCATGCCCCCAACAAGCATGTATTCGCTAAAGAGGCGGCTGCACTTTGCATGAACGGGATTGGGCAGCGGAATAAGGTCGTCGCGGCAGCGACGAATCTCTTGGGCATACACGTCTAGCCCATTTGCCCAGAGATACTCCTCGAAGTCCATAGGATCCAGGCGAACGCGTTCCTCCTCCGAAGGGATGACGATCTTCTCCACATTCTTGCGAATCGAGATGAGCGAACCCGTCTCTATGTAGTCAAAGCGGCCATCCGCTACCAGATGTTTGACGTATTCCCTCGCCACGGGAAAGCGCTGCACCTCATCGAATATGATGAGGCCGTTTCTGGGCGTGAGCAGCTTTCCATAGTTGAGCTGCAGCATCCTGAGAAAAGTGTCGATGTCCGCCCTTTGGTCACGGAACAAATCGAGTGTAGCCTTGTCCGCCTTGGAGAAGTAGATGTGGTCGGCATACTCGCGTTTAGCAAACTCCAAAGCAAGAGTCGTCTTCCCAACGCGACGAGCGCCCTCGACGAGAATTGCCGTTCTACCCTGAGACTCGCGCTTCCACTCGAGAAGACGGTCGTAACACTTGCGGCGAAAGACAGTTGTCATCTCTTCATCTCCAAGCCATCTACCAGCACATTACAAAAATCAGGCAGTTCTTTAGCCCGAAATTATACAAGAATCAGCCAGTTCTTGACACCATCAAAATACAAGAATCAGCCAGTTTGCTCGCATCGCACGATAACGGGACGCAAAAGCATGTTGAGACAGAGGCAGCTATCTCGCAAGCTTTCCGAAGTGGGCCTCTGCAATGGCATCGAGCTGGGCGCGGATGACGTCGAAGGGCTGGTTTAGGTCGAGCGTCTTCACGCTTATCCGGTTTCCACTCGTCTAGTACACGCCGTCTGGTTGGATGTCTTCGTCAGTCTTGGCATAGAGCAGCATGCCCGAAACCTCATGATTGACGCTCGTGGCGACAAGCTCCGCCACAAATATCCCCCAGCTCCCCCTTGCCAGCGACGCATCTTCTTATTCCCCCAGGTCCTCGGCGAACCCAACACGATAGTTCGCGAACACCACCCCGTCACCTGCCTGTGTGGCGTCCAAATCGACATCGGCCGCTATCGCGAAATCGCTGTCGCCTTCCGCATCGTGGAAAATCTGGCGCACATGCCATACGTGGGCCGATTCCTCGTCGGACTCGTCGAGCACGAGATAGGCCTTCGAGCGCGCATCCGCATCGAGAAGCACCTCTTCGTGTGCGTCGTAGAACTCGTCGAGCATTTGCGAGAAGCTCTCACGCGTCTCGACCTGCGTTTCCGCGCCATACTGCGCGATGGGACGGTAGGTGAAATCCACGGGCTTGCCGTCGCGGTAGAGGATGACGGGCATATAGTTATCTTCCTTTACAGCGTTGGCTGTATCGGAAAATTCCTGCACCAGCGCCCCGCGCTGCGTATCATTCAGCGCGCCGAAGCGCACGTCGGTCTCGTGTCCCGCGCGAAAGGCGAATTCGCGCGCGATCAGCGGCGAAATGCCGGTGTAATGGTCGAGCACCCACTTGTCGACAGCCTGCTCCGCGTCGCCGCCGCGCTGCGCGAGGGCGAGGGAGTCCTCCTCCTGCGATAAAAGCGACAGCTTGTCGAGCGGCGTCGGCAGATGGTAGAAAAGGCCGGGCAGCAGCTGGCGCGTGGCGGAAAGGTCCGCGTCCACGCGGCGCAGACATTCGACGATACGCCCCTGCGCGTCGAGCAGGACGAGGTTCGACCGCCGCCCCATGCACTCGAGCACGAGCTGCTTTTGGCTGATCTCTCCGAATTCGTCCGTGCACTGGAGCGTCAGGATCACCATGCGCTCAAGATCCGGCTGCTCGATGGACAGCACGCGCGCGCCGACTAAGTGCTTGCGCAGCAGCATGCAGAACATCGGCGGCTGGGCAGGGTTGTCGCGCAGAATGTTCGTGAGCTGGATGCGCGGTTGGTTTGCGCCCGCGTTGAGCAGCAGGCGCAGATTGCCGCGCAGCAGCAGAACGATTTGGTCGCGCGCGGGCTGCTGCACCTTGTCGATGCGCGCGCCGATGAGCTGAGGCCTCAGCTCGTGTAAAACTGCCCGCAGGCAGATCGCGTCAAGTGGCATTGTCGTCCTCCATCATCCGGTTGAAAAGCTCATTGATGCGCGCGTGATCGTCGCGCAGATACAGCCAGCCGAACAGCGCCTCGAGGCCCGTGGCCTTCTGATAGTCCGCGCGGTCGGCGTGGTGGGGGATGGAATGGACATTCGCGTTGCGCCCGCGGCGGAACACAGAGGCCTCTTCCTCCGTCAAAAGGGGTAAGAGCTTTTCGGCAAAGCGCGCCTGCTGCGGCGCGCAGACGAGCTCGACCGTCGCACGGTGAAGGCCCTTGCCCGTCGCCTTGCCGTGCACGCACAGATATGTGCGCACAAGCAGCTCATACACCGCGTCGCCCAGATGGGCGAGGCCGATGGAGCTGATGGCGCGGATGGCGTCGTCGTTCATTTTGGCTTGTGTATAATCGTACATAAAAACTCCTGAGGTTTGAAAGTACACATATTCTATAACCTTGTCGGAATTCTGTCAATCGGCGCGCGCTGCCGCGCGCGAAAAGCCGTTGCGCTTTTGCAAAAATCCGCTATAATGACAGAAAAGACAGACACTGAATTTGAGAGAGGGACCCTATGAAAAAACTGTTTTCCGCGCTGCTTGCGGCGCTTTTGCTGCTGAACCTTGCCGCCTGCGGCGAAAAGGAGCCGGACGACACCTCGTCCGGCTACGACGATTCGCTTATTTCCGAGCTTTACAGCGAGGAGGGCGAGTACACGGACGCCGAGAACAACACGCTCGCATACAGCTACCATGTGCCAAGAATCGTGTCGGAAACGGCGGTCGCCGCCGCGCTGAACGACGAGATCGCCGATCAATTCGGCGCGCTCGTGCAGGAGCAGAAGAACATGATGGCCTCCCGCGTTTCGCTCACATGCCTTTCCGTCACGTGGACGAGCTACTGGAACGACAGCCTGCTCTGCCTTGTGGTGCGCGCGGAGATGGACGGCGACACGAGCATGACGGAGACGTACAGCTACGACTTTTTCGGCGGCAAACGCCTCATGAGCGAGGACCTGCTGGCGCGCTGCGAGCTTTCAACGCAGGACTTCATCACGGCGGCGCGCCGCACCGCGGCAAACTACTTTGATGAGACGTACCGAGATGCGCTCAGCGGCAGCATGGGCGGCGCGGACTTCATTGCATCCTATGCCGAGCGCCGCGCGTGGACGCTCTCGGACGAGAACATCAACGCGGAGATGCGGCTCTATCTCGACGGCGGCGCGCTGCATATGATCGTGCCCGTCGGCTCGTTCGCCGGGGCGGAGAGCTACGACGCTGACCTTGCGCTCGACCTCTCTGCGCGCGAGACGGTCGAGAAGACGGCGCAGGACAGCTTTGTCAAGGCAGCGCTCTCGGGCGGCGATTTGACCGTCAGCTTTGAAAAGACGGCGGACTCCGCGTGGTACGCGGAGAATTTCCGCTTTGACTACGAGACCATCTACCCCGTGGAAGGCCTGTATTCCGACTACACGGATGTGTTCGTCGGCTCGGTGGGGCAGGGGTACTTCCCGTACATCTTCCTGCTGACGAGCGAGGGCACGGTGGAGTACGTGAACCTGCTCGAGGGCCTGACGGCGGGCTTCCTCTGCGACGGCGGACCGCTCGGCGGCGTGAAGGGCATTGTTTCGTTCGAGTCCGGCGAGGTCGAGGAGGACTACGGCACGTATCAGACGGTGTTCGCCGTCGACGCATCAGGGGAGAAACACGACCTCTCCGGCGCGGTCAGCGACGCGGACTACACGATCCCGTCGGAATTTCTCGGCGAGTGGACGGCGACCGTGACGCACGACACCGCCGAGCAGGGCAGCTATGACAGCGATTATATTCTGACGCTCACGGATGGCGGCGGCCTCACGGTGCAGGACATCAACAGCGAGGTCGGGATTTTCTTTGAGTACACCGGCCAGCTCAACTACCTCGGCACGAACGGCGAGGGCATGGTCTTTGGCTATCACTTGAACGAGAATGCGGGCACGGTGCGCTACGGCGCGTTCACGCTGCTGCGCGGCAGCGACGGCCTGCACGTCAAATCCGTCGCAGGCGAAAACTTCTTCGACGCGCCGAGCGGACGCTACACAGTGTTTGCGAGAGGGTAAAAAGAAAAGCAGGGCCTTTTTTGAGCGCGGAAGGGCCCTGCTTTTTTGCGGCTTTGAAGCGCTAAGCAAAATTAGAGGGGGGTACCGCTTTGACCGCGCTCCTGATCCATGCGGTTACACCCCCTTGGCATCTGACGGGAGAAAGAGGCTTTGACGGCATCCGGAGACCAAGGAGAAAGCCTCTCAAATCGGGGAAAATGCTCTAGTGAAAGGAGAACCTTTCAAAAAAGCAAAGATTTCTTCAAAAAAGTGTTGACAGGTTCTACTCTCTGTGCTATATTATCACTTGTTCCGAGCCGAACGGAACGGTAAAAACAAAACGGCATGGGGGTATAGCTCAGCTGGGAGAGCGCTTGACTGGCAGTCAAGAGGTCAGCGGTTCGATCCCGCTTATCTCCACCATGGAAAAGCCTTGAAAGTGTAAACTTTCAAGGCTTTTTTGCTTACCATCGATCCGAAAGAAACGCGGGTGGAAAGAACATGAAACTGATCTGCATCGGTGACAGCCTGACCTTTGGATACGGCGTGCATCTGTCTCAGCGGTGGACGCGGCTGTGCGCACAGGAGACAGGCTGGGAGCTTGTCAATGAGGGCATCAACGGCGACACGACCGGCGGCATGCTGGCGCGCATGCAGGGTGTGGTGCTCGCGGAGCTGCGCGAGGGCGGCCTTGGCGCCGACCGGCCCTATGTGCTGCTGATGGGCGGGAGCAACGATGTGTTCTACTCCGGCTCCGACGCTGCGGCGCGGGGAAATATGGGCGCGATGATCCACCAGCTCTTTTCCGTGGGCGTGCTGCCGATGGTTGGTATCCCGCTTCCGGCGGATGCACCGCATGCGCCGCGGGCGTGGGCGGCCGCGGTCGATTTTGAAGCGGCGGAGCGGACGATGAAAGAGTACTGCGCATGCCTCAAACGGTACTGCACGGCGTTTGGCGTGCCGTATATCGACTTCTGCGCGGATTTTCTGTCGCCAGACGGATCGATCCGCTCGGAGCTGCTGCTCGACGGTCTGCACCCGACGCCGGAGGGACACCGCTTGATGGCGCGGCAGCTGAGCGCGCAACTGAAAAGACAAGGATAACAGCCCTGAAAAAGGCTTGAAAATCAACGACCCTGATAGAAGGAGACCACGACCATGAAGCTATCATATCTGGACCTGATGACGACCGATCCAAGCTACAATCTGGCGATGGAGCAGTACGTGTTCGACTGCCTCCCGCGCGACCGCATGTATTTCATGCTCTGGCAGAATGATAACGCGATCATTGTCGGAAAGTATCAGAACACGATCGCTGAGATCAATGAAGAGGCCGTGCGCGAGCGCGGCATTCGCGTGGTGCGCAGACTTTCCGGCGGCGGCGCGGTCTATCACGACATGGGCAACCTGAACTTCACGTTCATTACAGATGTCGGCGAGAGCAATGCGCTGGACCTCAAGCTCTTCTGCGAACCGGTCGTGCGCACGCTGGCGACGCTCGGCGTGAAGGCGGAGGTCAACGGCCGCAACGACATCACGATCGACGGGAAGAAGTTTTCCGGCAACTCGCAGTACATCCGCCAGGGACGCGTGATGCACCACGGCACGATCATGTTCGATTCGGACCTCTCTGTCGTCAGCGAGGCGCTGCGCGTCGACCCGACAAAGATCCAGACCAAGGGCATCCGCTCGGTGCGCAGCCGCGTGACGAACGTTGCCGAGCATCTGCCGGAAAAGGTCACGCTGCCGGAATTCCGCCGCATCCTGCTGGAAAACATCCTGAAGGAGAATCCGGGCGAGGCCTACCCGCTGACGCAGGACGACCTTGCGGCGGTGGAAAAGCTGCGCGCGGAGCGTTACGCCACATGGGATTGGAACTACGGTTTCTCTCCGGCGTGCACGATGCTGCGCCGCCGCCGCGTGGACGGCTGCGGCCTGATCGAGGCCTACATCACCGTGGAGCACGGAAAGATCGCGGCCCTGACATTCAAGGGCGACTTCTTCAGCGCCTCGGAACCGGACGAGCTGGCGGCGCACTTTGTTGGCTGCACGCCGGACCGCGCGGGCTATGAAAAGGCACTCGGCGATGTGGACGTTTCGCGCTACTTCGCGGGCTTGCAGAAGGATGAGCTGATCGACATCCTGTGCGAGGGATAATGAAAAGGGGAGCCGGCGTAAAAAGTGCCGACTCCCTTTTTCTCGCTCAAATGGCAGGCAGAGCATGTCATTTTCCACCCATCAGCAGAGCCAGCAGCTCTGCAAGCTTCGACTTCACTACGACATCACCGCTTGCGGCGCTCTGCGTCAGGATGCCGTCGCACAGCGGGGAGAACGCTGCGCTCCACCACTGGAGGGTATTAGTGCCGCGCGCGGCGCAGAAAAGCAGCATGACCGCGAGGCCAACGGCAAGGGAAAGCTCCCATTTCGTCCATTTCATCGAAAAACCGCCCATCTCAAAGAATTTGTTTCGAGTATGGACGGTTTTCTGAGTTTTCAAACAAATTCGGCGCAGAAAGTTTTGACGCACTCGCCTTGCAGTGCCTCGCACGCTCTGCGGCAAGCCGCTTTGTCAGAGAAGAGGCCGAACACCACGCTGCCTGAGCCGGTCATTGCCGACGTCTTCGCGCCGTAGGCGAGAAGATCGCACTTGATGGTCTCAATGCGCTCACGCTGCTCGCCGTCGAGCGCCTGCTCAAAGACGTTGCGCACGTTTGCACACAGCGTGTCCGCGTCGCCGTGCTCGATGGCGGCGAGCATCGCGTCCGTATCAGGACGGTCGGTGATCGTCACGCCGTCTACGCGCGCGAAGAGCGCGGGTGTGGAGATCGGGAAGTCCGGCTTGCAGACGGCGACGAAGAAGCGCGGTGCGGGCTTGAGGACGGTCAGCTTTTCGCCGCGGCCCTCGGCCAGCTGCGTGCCGCCGCGGATGCAGAAGGGAACATCACTGCCGACGCTTGCGCTGATCTGCTCGAGCCGCTCGTCCGTGAGGGTGGGGGAGACGAGCTCGCGCAGCGCGCGCAGCACCGCCGCGGCATCTGCGCTGCCGCCGGCCATGCCGGCCTCGGACGGAATGCGCTTTATAAGCGCGACGTCGATGCCGCCGCCGTAGTCCATCGCCTCGCAGAAGGCTCTCGCCGCCTTGACAGCGAGGTTGCGCTCATCGCAGGGAAGCGCCGCGCCGTCGACGCGGCAGGTGATGCCTTTGCCGTCTGTGAGCGTGACGGTCACATCGTCGTGGAGCGAAACGGTCTGCATGACCATCTGCATCTCGTGGTAGCCGTCATCGCGCTTGCCAAGAATGTCAAGCGTCAGGTTGAGCTTAGCATAGGCGGGGACAGTTATGCTGCGCACGGGCTCCTCGACCGGCGCATTCAGCGCCTTGCCGCAGTGGGGGCAGTAGGCACCGCCTTCACCTATGCGTCCGAGCGGTCTGCCGCAGTGCGGACAGCGGTAGTAAAGAACCCCAATCACGATGGCAAAGAGCATGATCGCGATACCGAGAATAACAAGCGGTACGCTGACGCTTGTGCCGACGCCGCTGAGCAGCGCGCCGGTAAGAAGCAGCGGTGTTTGGAGCTTTTGGACCCTGCGATAGTCCATCAGGGGCTTTTTGTCGTTCATCGCGGCCTCCTTGTGCGCTCAGTGTTTCTTTTTCTTGTGCTGGATCTTTTTCTTCTCCTCGGGCTCCGGCTCGTCGGCGATCCACGCGCCGCATTTTGGGCAGCGCTTGGGATTGCCGCGGCCCAGCTGCTCGTGACAGTAGGGGCAGCGGTAAAAGCGCCACCAGACGATGAGAGAAGCGCCCATCATCATGAGGCCGACGAGCGCGGCGACAGTGTTTTGAAAGCCCCACGCGCCGACGAGGGAGACCACTGCGCCGCCCCAGAGCAATACGTCCTGCCATATCCTGGCTGTTTTCAAATCCATAGAGAATCCTCCTGATGAGAAAAGCGCCGCAAGGCGGCGCTTTTCTGCAATGGTTACATTAGGTTAGCGGATCTTGCGCGCCTCGACATAGTAGCGCTTATCCTGCGCGTGACCCATGGAGAAGGTCTTGCGCGGCAGCACGCCGTCGGCCATGACGGTCTTGAAGAGCTGCTCCTTGCCCATCGCGGGAAGCAGGAAGCCCATGTTGCCCTCCTTGGAGCCGAGCTCGCGGGTGACCTCATCGCCGTGGATGTAGTCGACCTCACCGCCGAACAGCTTGAGGTACTCATCGATGAAGGTCTGCAGCGTGCCGACGGCCAGCTGGACCTTCGGGTCGGGGACGGTGACGAAATCGTCGTGGCCGTTCCAGCAGACCTCGATGACGTGGCCCTCGCCCTTGCCCTCGTGGGCGTTGGGGTAGAACTTCTTAAACTCTTCCATGAACTTCTCATGGTCGACGCCGAAGAGCACGCGGTGGATGGGCTCGAACTGGAGCGCATCGTCGTGGTTGTTCACGACCTCGACAAGTGCGTAGCGGGAGGGCAGCGCGAGGTATTCCTCGGGAGTCTTGCCCTTCTTCTGCTCTTCATAGCAGGCCTTGGCGGTGGCGAGGGAGTGGTTGCCGTCGCCGACGGCGAACAGCAGGGGCGCGACGCCGGAGACGCCGTACTTGCTCTTCATTGCCTCGTTGGAGGTGAGGCCGGTCAGCGCGTCGGCGACTGCGTCGATCTGCGCAGCGGAGAGCTTGTAGCCCTTGATATGGCCGCCGTTTTCCATCAGGTCGAAGTCATAGACGCTCTCCATCTTGTCGGCCGCGGCGGTCAGGGGCTCGATGACGGTCTTCTCGGGGTCGTCAATGAGCAGCATGACGTGGGGCAGCTCGATGGGGGCGTTGCGGCGCACGCGGGCGCGCGGGGGGATACGGTCGAGCACGGTGCCCTCAGTCGCGCGGATCAGCGCGCCGGAGCCGGGGGTGAAGTCGTACTGGTCGAGGTCGACCATACCAATGAGGCCGTGACGGATCTTACCGTCGCTCTGGCCGCGCTCGATGTAGATGAGGGAGTCCTTGAGCGTCTCGAAGATGCCCTCTTCGAGGTACTTGCTCATCGAGGCGTTGATGTCGGCGATGAACTCGTCGACGTTGGGGGCCTTCAGGTTGGCCTCGGGCAGGATGAGGCGCAGGGTGGAAGGCGCGTCGCCGACGGTCTTCTCCACGCGCTCCCAGTACTCGGGCTCAGAGGTGAACTGGTCGCACGCGACGACCGCCCACTTGCTCATATCGACATCCTTCTTGGGCAGCAGAATGTCGGAAGGATAAAAGCCAAGTTTGGAAAACTTTTCGTTCATGGTGATTCCTCCGTTATTTGTTTGATAAGCGGAACGCGGGGTGCTCCGCTGGTGCGATTGTAAAACAAATTATACAATAGCCCACGCGGAAAAAGCAATGGAGAAAGTGAAAAAATGTCCAAAAGCGCTTTATGGAAATGCCATGATAGAGCGCTTCGCGGCCCGCTTGCTTGACGAACGCCCCGCGGCATGATATTCTAACAAACTATGCGGAAAAATACGAAAGATTCAGGTGATGATTTTGGATAAGCGCGCAGATCTGGGACACGGGGACGTCAAAAAGCTGCTCTTTTCGCTCTCCGTGCCGACGATCACCTCGCAGATCGTCAACATGCTCTACAATCTGGTCGACCGCGTGTTCATCGGCCACATGCAGCCCGCCGAGACCGTCGGAAAACTCGCGCTGACGGGCGTTGGCGTATGCCTGCCGATCATCATGGTTATTTCGGCGTTCGCGTCGCTCATGGCCATCGGCGGCGCGCCGCGCGCCTCGATCGCCGAGGGCGCAGGCGAGAGCGAAAAATCCGAACGCATCATGGGAAACTGTCTGACGATGCTTGTGATCACGGCGCTGGTGCTGACGGTGCTGTTCGAGTCCTTTGCCGAGACGCTTTTACTGATGTTCGGCGCGAGCGAGAACACCATCGGTTACGCGCTTGACTATATGCGCATCTACGCCCTCGGCACGATCTTCGTGCAGCTGACACTTGGCATGAACGCCTACATCACGGCACAGGGCTTCGCCACCGTGAGCATGAAGACGGTGCTCATTGGCGCGCTCTTAAATACGGCTCTCGACCCGCTGTTCATCTTCGTGCTCGGTCTCGGCGTGCGCGGCGCGGCGCTGGCGACGGTGATCTCGCAGGCAGTGTCGGCCGTGTGGGTGATGACGTTCCTCACGGGAAAGAAGACGCGCTGGCACTTAAAGTGCGAGAACCTGCACGTGGACGCGAAGATCGTGTTGCCGTGTATCGCGCTGGGACTTTCCCCGTTTGTGATGCAGTCGACGGAGAGCCTCATCGCCATCTGCTTCAACTCATCTCTCCTGCGCTACGGCGGCGACATGGCCGTCGGCACGATGACAGTGCTGACGAGCATCATGCAGTTTTCGAACATGCCGCTTCAGGGCTTGACACAGGGCGCACAGCCCATCGTGAGCTACAACTTCGGCGCAAAGAACGCCCAGCGCGTGCGCGACGCCTATTTCTGCCTGCTGCGCGCGTGCTTTACTTATTCAATGGCCATCTGGCTTCTGGTCGAGCTCTTCCCGCGCGCGTTCATCCTGATTTTCAATAATGACCCCGCGCTGGTCGAATACGCGGCGTGGGCCGTGCGCATCTACATGGGGTGCAGCGGTATTTTCGGCATCCAGATCGCCTGCCAGCAGACGTTTGTGGCGCTCGGCAACGCGAAGACGTCGCTCTTCCTCGCCGTGTGGCGCAAGATCATCCTGCTCATCCCGCTCATCTATATTCTGCCGCACTTTTTCGCGGACAAGGCGTTCGCGGTGTTCCTGGCCGAGCCCGTGGCGGACTTCGGCGCGGTGGCGCTGACGAGCTTCACATTCTATCGCCAGTTCCGTCGCTCAATGCGCGAGCTGGAAGGTGCGGAAGCGACTGGGGAGCGGTAAAGAAAATTTTTAACGCAAAAATAAAAGGAGAGGGCAAGCCCCTCTCCTTTTATTTTTTACGCCTGGCCGCCGCTTTCCATCGGCTCTTTCTCGCGGAACAGCATTGTGATACACCAGATGCCGGCAAGGCCGACGAGCGTGTAGATCACGCGGCTGAGCATACCGGTCTGTCCGCCGAAGAGAAAGGCGACGCAGTCAAAGCCGAAAAGCCCCACGCTGCCCCAGTTGAGCGCGCCGATGATAGCAAGTGTCAGCGCGATCTTGTCGATGACCATGAAGTTCCCTCCTTAAAAAGATGGTTTGGTCTTCGGTAGTCTTCCCGTGATGGGCGAAAATATGCGTACGGCGTTTTCTGCGTTGCCCGAAAAAGAAAACTATGATAAAATCAGGATAAAATATTGATAACTTTAAGAGAGAAAAAGGGGGAAGGACGCTTGCTGCACATACTGATGGGACGCGCGCGCACGGGCAAATCCGAGCGCGTGCTGCAAAGGATCGCCGCACTGGGGGACTCGTCGCAGCAAATCCTGCTTGTGCCGGAGCACGCCTCGCATGTGGCGGAGATGGACCTGTGCCGTGTTTGCGGCGACACCGCGTCGCGCCATGCCGAGGCCTTGACGTTCAAGCTGCTTGCCTCGCGCGTGCTGGGCATCTGCGGCGGCAGCGCGGACGTGACGCTCGATTCGGGCGGAAAGCTCCTGACGCTCCAGCGCACGCTCACGGAGCTTGCGCCGGTGCTCAAGGTCTACAAGCGCCCGTCGCAGCGCGCGGCATTTTTGGAGAGCCTGCTCGCCGTGATGGAGGAATTGCAGGCCTACGCCGTATCGCCCGAGCAGCTATCCGAGAGCGTAGCGCAGATCGAAGGCGAGAGCGGCGACAAGCTGCGCGACCTTTCTCTTATCTACGGCATTTACCTCAGCAAGCTCCACGCACCGGGGCACGACGCGCGCGATGTGCTTGAAAAGCTGGAGGAAAACCTCGAAGCGTCGGGATATATTGGCAATAAAGACATTTTCCTCGACGGTTTTTCGTATTTTACGGGGCGTGAGCTGCGCATTCTGCGTATCCTGCTGCGGCGCGCGAAGAGCGTGACCGTCACGCTCCTTGGCGACACGCAGGACCGCGAGCTCTTTTCCGAGAGCCTGCGCGTGCGCGAGCGGCTGTACGCGCTCGCGCGCGATGCCGGCGTCGCATGCGAGGAGAAAATTCTTCCGCAGGGCGAGGTGCGCGGCGCGCTCGACCATATCGAGCGCTGCTTTTTCGGCGCGGCGGACGAATTTACCCAGCCGACCGACACCGTCGCGCTCTATGAGGCGGGCAGCGCGTACAGCGAGTGCGAGTGGGTCGCGTCGCAGATTTTGAAATTAGTGCGCGAGCAGGGCTACCGCTACCGCGAGATCACCGTCACGGCGCGCGATCTCGACTCCTACGCGGGCGCAATCGAAAACGTGTTTGCCCGCTACGGTATTCCGCTTTATTATGCCCACCGCAGCGATATTTTGAAAAGCCCCGTGCTGACGCTGCTGCTCGGCGCGCTCGACGCCGCGAGCGGAGGCTTTGAGTATGAGGATGTGTTCCGCTGTCTCAAGACCGGCCTCGCCGGCCTCAGCATGGCGGAATGCGACATTCTGGAAAATTATGCGCTCAAGTGGGAGATCCGCGGCGCGATGTGGACGCGCGAGACGCCCTGGTCGGCGCATCCCGACGGCTACGGCGAAGACTGGACGGACGAGGCAAGGGCGCAGCTCAAGACGGTCAACGCACTGCGCGAGCGCGTGCAGGGGCCGTTTGCGCGCCTAAAAAAAGGCGTGGGCGGCAGCGGCGAGGCCGAGCAGAAGGTGCGCGCGCTGTACGGCTATTTGGAGGAGATCAAACTGCCGGAGGTCTTGCAGACGCAGACCGAGCAGCTTTTCGCCGCGGGCGAGGCCCAGCGCGCCGAGGAAACGGCGCAGCTGTGGAGCATTCTTTGCAGCGTGCTCGACCAGTTTGTGGAAATCCTGGGCGACGCGATCCTCGACGCCGAGGAGTTTGCGAGTCTGATGCGCCTTGTGCTGACGCAGTACAGCGTGGGCACGATCCCCGTGACGCTCGACGCGGTGAACCTATGCGAAATGACGCGAAACGACCGCCACACGGTTCGCGCGCTGTTCCTGCTCGGCGCGAACGACGGCGTGCTGCCTGCGGCGGAGAACCGCGGCGGCGTGCTGCGCGACGAGGACCGCGAGGCGCTCGAGAGGCAGCAAATCTTCCTCGCGCCGCACGGGATGGAGCAGTTTCATCTGGAAATTCAGAATCTTTACGCCGCGCTGGCCCAGCCGACGGAAAAGCTGACGGTGTCCTATCCCGTCTCGGACGGAAAGGGCGCGGAGAAGCGGCCATCGTTCGTCATCGGGCGCATCGCGCGTCTGCTGCCGTCGATCAGCGTCGAAACAGAGAGCGCTGACAAGGAATATCGCCTGTCAGCAAAGTCGACGGCGCTCGAGTATGCGGGCGAGCATATCGGCGGCGCACTGTGGGAGGATTTTGAAGGACAGGGCGACGCGGAGCGTGCGCTTGCCGCGATGAAGGACGCTTCGCGCTATACACGCGGGCATCTGTCGCGCGACGCGGTGCGCGCGCTCTACGGCGGCGCGGTGACACTGTCCGCCTCGCGCATGGACATGGCGCGCTCATGTCACTTTGCCTATTTCATGCGCTACGGCCTGAAAGCCAGGGAGCGCACGGGCGCGGGCTTTGACGCGCCGCAGATCGGCACGTTCGTGCACGATGTGATGGAGCACACGCTGCGGCAGGCGAAGGAGTGCGGCGGACTGCATACGCTATCGAAGGACAAGCTGCACGCGCTCGTGCGCGCGTCGATCGAGGAATACATCGACCGCGTGCTGCCGGACTTGAGCGAAAAAAGCGCGCGCTTCCGTTATCTGTTCAACCGCCTGTGCGCGACGGTCGAGCGCATCATGGACGAGGTGAGCGAGGAGCTGCAAGGCTCCGACTTTGAGCCGCTGGCATTTGAGCTGGAATTTGGTGCGGACGGGCAGCTGCCCGCCATCACGATCCGCGAGGAAAACGGCACGGCGCGCGTTGTCGGCAAGGTCGACCGTGTGGACGGCTGGCTGCACGACGGCAAGCTATATTTGCGCGTCGTGGACTACAAGACGGGCAAGAAGAGCTTCGACCTCGCCGAGCTGTGCTACGGGCTGGGGCTCCAAATGCTGCTCTACCTCTTTACGCTTAAAGAAGAGGGACAGATGCTTTTCGGCGGACACGAGATCGTTCCCGCGGGCGTTCTCTACACGCCCGCGCGCGAGCCGATGCTGCGCTGCGCGCGCGACACGGAGCCCGAAAAGATCGAAAAAGCACTCAAAAAGGAGCTGCGCCGCAGCGGCATGGTGCTCGAGGACCCGGCGGTTCTGCAGGCGATGGAGCACAGCGCGCTCGAATCGCCGTGCTACCTGCCCATCGCGGTGAAAAGGGACGGCGCGGTGACGGGGAGCCTTGCTTCTGCCGAGCAGCTCGGAAAGCTCTCGAAATACGTCGACCATATTTTACATGAAATCACGCAGGAGGTCTTCGCGGGCAACATCGACGCCGACCCCTACGCGCGCACGCCGCAGCAGTCGGCCTGCACCTACTGCGAGTTCGCGAGCGCATGCCACTTTGAAAACGGCTGCGGCAGTGACCGTATGGAATACATCAAAGCGACGAAAAACGACGAATTCTGGCAGTACATCGACGAGGCGAACGGAGAGGGGGCGCACGAAAATGGCTGAAAAGCTGACAAACGAACAGCAAGCGGCGGTGGACAGCCGCGAGCGCAGTCTGCTCGTCTCCGCGGCGGCGGGCTCGGGCAAGACAAAGGTGCTCGTCGAGAGGCTCTTTTCCTACGTGGAGCGCGAAGGGGCGAATCTCGACGATTTCCTCATCATTACCTACACGCGCGCCGCGGCGAGCGAGCTGCGCGGCAAGATCGCCAAGGCGCTCACCGAGCGCATGGAGCGCGACCCCGGCAACTACCACCTGCGGCAGCAGATGCTGCGCGTCTACCGCGCGGACATCAAGACGGTGGACGCGTTCTGCACCGCGCTTTTGCGCGAAAACTGC
>ERZ779885.1635-NODE-1635-length-22303-cov-7.884619_pt1 | contig 22303 bp, 18 predicted proteins | sample MGYA00511554_ERZ779885 | MGnify/ENA primary metagenome ERZ779885 (study PRJEB29588, sample SAMEA2160998) | human gut metagenome | biome: human gut; feature: human-associated habitat; material: faeces | place: Denmark | collected 2008/2010 ... | reverse complement strand
GCGGCAGGAGCTTCATCATCTTCCCTGAAGGCACCCGCTACAAGGGCGAAGAGGGCGGCGCTGGTGAGTTCAAGGCCGGTGCCTTCCGCATCGCGGTCAAGACCGGCGCGCCGGTGGTGCCGGTGGCCATCTCCGGCGCACGGGGCCTGTTCGAGGCCCACGGCAACCGTGCCACCCCCGGAACGGTACACGTCCGGGTGCTGCCGCCCATCCAGACGGCAGACATGAGCCGGGCCGAGCAGAAGCAGCTGCCTGACGCCGTCCGCCAGACCATTCTGGCAGAGTTATAACTTTTTTGGAGGACACTGCCTCATGGCAAGCTACCGTTACGAGCGCGACATCGACCCGAAAGACATTGCCCCTCGCAAGGAAAGACAGTACACCCGCAAGGAGCGCTGGGCCAACTGGTGGGACTATAACCTGAAATGGGTCATCATCATCGGCATCGCCGCGGCTTTTGTGGCCTACAACTTCATCGGACAGTATTTCTTTGTCACCAAGCCCGATTATAACGTGGCTGTGGTGGCCCCCTACTATCTGCCCGAGGACACCGTGAACGCTTTGCAGGATGCACTGGCCGCCTACGGCGAAGACCGCAACGGCGACGGCAAGGTGGTCGTGACCCTCAACGTCTACACTCTCGACTACTCCGACACTGAGACCCAGACCGAGAGTGCCGCCTATCTGACCATGGCTGGAACTACTAAGCTGGCCACCGATGTACAGGGCGGCCTCAGCTCTGTCTTTCTGCTCTGGGACCCGGCGGGCTTTGAAGAAAGCACCGGCTCGCTGCGGTATCTTGACGGCACTTTGCCCGCCGCCGACAGCGACGAGGACTGGTGGAACATGGTGTACAAGTGGGACGACTGCCCGGTCCTGGCTGGCCTCGACCTCGGTGATTACGGCCCCGATACCACCCAGAGCAGGAGTGGTTCCAGTCAGGAGTATATGTCCCAGTTCTATGTGGGAATGCGGGGCGCGTGGAACAGCGGCACTGCTGATAACCTCGCAGGAGGCGAAGAATTCTGGCAGAAGCTGACCGAAGGCGCTGCCTCCACGGCAGCTCCGGAGGACTGAGCCATGCGGTACCGTGTTCTCTCCAAGGGGAAGGCAAAGCATCTCAGCATCCCTGAAAAGTCTGCCGAAAAAACTGCATCTCTGAAGGCTGCCGACCTCGACAACCCCTATGGCCGGGTGTTCGGCACCCCCCGCAGCAGGGAAGACCTGCGCAAATAAGCAAGAACGCCCTCTCCGGCAATGTCGGAGGGGGCGTTTTGGTTGCAATCTCTTCGCGTTGACGGCCCTGGATTTGAAATATTATCTACCCTCAAAGAGAGCCGGGCTTGTTGTTTCCTCATCCGGGTTATGGTATACTTACTAGGTATCATCGCTGTAAGAACTGAAATTTTACCCAAAGGATGTGGAAAGATGGACACACTGGAACAAGCCCGCGCCGAGATCGACGCGGTGGACGCGCAGCTAGCCGCCCTGTTTGAGCGGCGGATGGCCGCTGTGCTCAGCGTCGCCCAATACAAACAGGCCCACGGCCTGCCGATTTTTGACGCCGCGCGGGAGGCGGTGGTGCTGGAAAAAGCTGCGGCCCGCATCCAGAACGCTGCCCTCCGGCCTTACTATAAAGACCATGTCCAGAACATGATGGATGTCGCCAAGCAGTACGAAGCTGAGGTGCTGGGCCGGAACCGCGCCGCCTATCAGGGCGTGGAAGGCGCTTTCGCCCACATCGCGCTGCGGGCGCTCTTCCCCCACGCGGAGGCCGTCAGCTGCCCGACGTGGGACGAGGTGTTCGATGCCGTCAGCCGGGGCGATGCCGCCCACGGCGTTGTGCCGTTTGAGAACAGCCACGCAGGCGACGTCTCCGCTGTCCTCGACTTGTGCTACAACCACCCTGAGCTGTGGGTGGTGGACGTCTACGACCTGCCCATCTCCCAGAACCTGCTCGTCCTGCCCGGCACCCAGCTGGCCCAGCTCAAGCACGTTTACAGCCATCAGCAGGCCATCGCCCAGAGTGAGACGTTCTTAAAGCAGTTCCGTCTGCCCGCCACGGCCATGCCCAACACGGCCATGGCCGCAAAGTTCGTGGCCGAAAGCGGCGACTCCTCCAAAGCGGCCATTGCAAGCGTGGAGACGGCGGCACTGTACGGGCTGGAGGTGCTGGTGCCCAGCATCAACACCGACGGCGACAACACCACCCGCTTCATCGTCCTCAGCCGCGAAAAGCCCACCGTGGGCAACCGCTTCTCGCTGTTGTTCACACTGGACAACAAACCTGGCAAGCTGGCTGAGGTCATCCAGGTCATTGGCCGATTCGGCTACGACATGGAGTCCATCAAGAGCCGTCCGCTGCCCCATGTTCAGTTTGAATATTATTTTTATGTTCAGCTTGTCTGCCCGGCCAATGCCGCAACGGACGATTGCGCCAAGCTGGTGCATGAGCTGGAAAACGTGTGCCGCACGGTGCGGATACTGGGTGTATTTGACCTGTAAATGACGGAAAAACACGGGAGGAATTGTTATGAAATTGACCATGCAGCTTGGCAGCCGCAGCTATGATATCATCCTGAAAAGCGGGTGCCTGGCCAACCTGTACCAGTTTGCCAATGTTGCCAACCGCAAGGTGTTTATCCTGACGGATTCCGGCGTACCGGAGCAGTATGCCCAGACCGTGCTGGCCCAGTGCCCCAATGGAATGGTGTACACTGTGCCCCAGGGCGAAGCCAGCAAAAGCCTGAAAGTGTATGGCCAGGTGCTGCAGGCCATGCTGGAGTTCAACATGACCCGCAAGGACCTGCTGGTGGCCGTCGGCGGCGGCGTTGTGGGGGATTTGGGCGGGTTCTGCGCGGCATCTTATATGCGCGGCATTGATTTTGTCAACTGCCCCACCACTACCCTTTCCCAGATCGATTCCTCCATTGGCGGCAAAACCGCCATTGACCTGGGCGAAACCAAAAACATTGTTGGCGCTTTCTGGCAGCCCAAGGTGGTGCTGGTGGATTTTGATGCCCTGGCAACGCTGCCCCGCCGCCACTTTGTCAACGGCCTGGCGGAGGCCATCAAGGCGGGTCTGATTGCTGACCCGGAGCTGTTTGCTCTGTTTGAGTGTGAACACCCCGAAGAAAACATTGAGCGCATCATCTACCGTTCCCTGCGCGTGAAGAAGAACGTGGTGGAAAACGATGAGCACGAGCAGGGCCAGCGCGCCTGCCTGAACTTTGGCCATACCATCGGCCATGGCATTGAGGCTGTCAAGGGGGTGCGCGGCCGCCGCACCAACGGCCTGTTCCATGGCGAGTGCGTGGCGCTTGGCATGCTGCCTATGATCGAGGATAAATCCCTTGTGCGCCGCACCCGCGCCATCTACCGCACTTTGGGCCTGCCCACCCGCACGGGTGTGGACAAAAATAAGGTGCTGAGCTATATGCAGCACGACAAAAAGAGCGCGGGCAGCACCATTACCGTCATCAAGGTGCCCGGCCTGGGCTGCTGGCGCGCCGATAAGATCCCCATGACCGAACTGCCCGCCCTGCTTGGCATCAAGGAAAACGAGGACTGAGCCGATGAAAAATACCTTTGGCAATGCGTTGGGCCTGACCATCTTTGGCGAAAGCCACGGTGCCGCTGTCGGCGCTGTGCTGGACGGCCTGGCCGCGGGGTTGCCGGTGGATGAAGCGTACATCGCCGAGCGGATGGACCGCCGCCGCGCCCGCGGAGATGGGCTTTCCACCGCCCGCACCGAGCCGGATGTGGTGGAGTTTTTGAGCGGTGTGGTCAACGGCCATACCACCGGCACCCCCATCACCATGATGATCCGCAACACCAACACTCGCAGCGGAGATTATGCAAAAACGGCGGATCTGCTGCGCCCCGGCCACGCGGATTACACGGCATATGCCAAATATGAAGGCTGGCAGGATGCCCGCGGCGGCGGCCACTTTTCCGGCCGCATCACCGCAGCCAGCGTGGCTGCGGGTTCGATCTGTGAGCACATTCTGGCACAGCGCGGTATTAAGGTGTATACCCACATTGCCCGCTGTGCCGGGGTGGAGGATGCTCCGCTTTCCAGCTCTGCCGGTTTGATTATGGCGGAACCACAGCCGGGCCATTTTGCCCTGTTGGACCCCGAAAAAGAAGCCCCCATGCAGGCAGCCATCCGCGCAGCCGGGGCCGAGGGTGACAGCGTGGGCGGTATTCTGGAAACTGTCATCACCGGGGTGCCCGCGGGCATCGGCGAACCGTTCTTTGACAGTGTGGAAAGTGAGATCGCCCACCTGACGTTTGCCATCCCCGCTGTCAAGGGCATTGAGTTTGGCGCGGGCTTTGCCTTTGCGGACCTGCGCGGCTCCCAGGCAAACGACCCGTTTACCATGCGGGACGGCAAAGTGGTAACGGCCACCAACAAAAACGGCGGCATCAACGGCGGCATTGCCAACGGCATGCCTATTGTGTTCCGCACGGCGGTAAAGCCCACCCCCAGCATTTATAAAGAACAGGATACCGTGGATTATATCGCCAAGGCAGATGCAAAACTGCAGATCAAGGGCCGGCACGACCCCTGCATTGTGCCCCGTGCTGCTGTGGTGCAGAACACCCTGGCAGCATTTGCCGTGCTGGACCTGCTGACCGTGCGTTACGGTACGCTGGGGCAAAAGTAATACAGCTGAAGCAAACAGAAAGGAAGCGCAACATGGAATACGGTCTGATCGGAGCCAAACTGGGCCACAGCTATTCCAAAATCATCCATGAGGCCGTGTGCGGCTATTCCTATGAGCTGCATCCGCTGCCCACGGAGGAAGAAGCCCATGCCTTTATGCAGGCAAAGGCGTTCAAAGCCATCAATGTTACCATCCCGTACAAAAAGCTGGTCATCCCATATTGCGATGAGGTGGAACCACGTGCGGCGGCCATCGGCGCAGTGAACACCGTGGTCAACCGGGATGGCAAGCTGTATGGCTATAATACGGATTATACCGGCTTTGCCTACCTGGCCCGCTGCCACGGCGTGAAGTTTGCCGGGGCTGTGGTGCTGGTGCTGGGCACCGGCGGTACCCACAACACCGTCACGGCTGTCTGCCAGGACGCCAGAGCCAAACAGGTGCTGACCGCCAGCCGCACCGGCAAGGACGGTGCCCTGACCTATGAGGAAGCCCAGCAGCACCCGGAAATCAATATCATTATCAACACCACCCCGGCGGGCATGTACCCCAACAACGGCAGCTGCCTGCTGGACCTGCATGCCTTCCCCAAGCTGGAAGCCGTGCTGGACTGCGTTTATAACCCGTTCCGCACCGAACTTTTGCTCCGTGCGGAGGAACTTGGCGTGCCCGCCTACTGTGGGTTCGAGATGCTGGTGGCGCAGGCAGTGTACGCGGCGGAGCACTTTACCGGCCAAAAGCTGCCGGAAGCTGTGATCGCTGACACCCACCGCAAGCTCAAGCGGGATCTTTCCAACGTGGCCATCATCGGAATGCCGGGCTGCGGCAAGTCCACCATCGGGCGTGCTCTGGCCAAAACGCTGGGCAAAACCTATGTGGATCTGGATGAAGTGATCGAGAAAAACACCGGAATGCCCATCCCGGATATCTTTGCGCGTGAAGGCGAGGCATCGTTCCGCAAGTACGAATCTCAGGCTGTGGCGGAGATCAGCAAGCAGACACGGCAGGTCATCTCCTGCGGCGGCGGGGTGATCAAAACACCGGGCAACGCCCGCGCCCTGCGCCAGAACGGCCCTGTGCTGTGGGTGCAGCGCCCGGTCGAACGGCTGGCAACCGGCGGGCGGCCGCTTTCCACCGGGCTGGACGCCCTGCGCAAGATGGAAGCCGAGCGGATGCCGCTTTACCGCGCAGCGTCCGATGCCGCGGTGGATAACACCGGCCGCCTGGAAAACACAGTAGAAACCGCCGTGCAGGCGTTTGAAACAACATTTGATGCCTGAACGGCACGAAAGAGGGGAACACCGTGGAAGCAACCGTTGCAGCCATTGAACCGGGCCGCCTGGCCGGAACCGCTGCCGTGCCGCCCAGCAAAAGCGCGGCACACCGCGCTGTGGTGTGCGCGGCCCTGGCCGCCGGTACCAGCCACATTGGCAATGTGGAATTTTCGCAGGATATTCTGGCCACGTTGGGGGCTGCCCAGCAGCTGGGGGCCAAGGTGGAGCGGGGCGAGCATGAGCTGACCATTACCGGCCGCGGCAATGCGGACGGTTTTGCCACCATTACCCGCCCGGTGTTCTGCAACGAAAGCGGCAGCACACTGCGGTTTATCCTGCCGCTGTTCAGCCTGACGGCCCAAAAAGTGCGCTTTACCGGCGCAGGCCGCCTGATGCAGCGCCCGCAGGAAATTTATGCCCAGCTGTTTGAGCGCCAGGGGCTGCGTTTTGAACAGAATGAACAGGGCATTACGATTTTTGGCCGCCTGTGCCCCGGTACCTTTACGCTGCCGGGCAATGTGTCCAGCCAGTTCATCAGCGGGCTGCTGTTTGCCACCCCGTTGATGGAAGCCCCCAGCACCATTGAGGTGCGCGCTCCCTTTGAAAGCCGCAGCTATGTGGACCTGACCACAGACGCGATGCAGAAATTTGGCGTTAAAGTTTCGGTCCGCGCCCGCAAGGATGGCTCCGCCACCTACAAAGTGGCAGCGCCGCAGCATTATGCGGCAGCAGACATGGATGTTGAAGGCGATTACAGCCAGGCGGCGTTTTTGGCCGTGCTGGGCAGCACTGTGGGCGGCATTACGATAACGGGTCTGCCCTCCGGTTCCCACCAGGGAGACCGGGTGATCCTGGATATCTTAAAGCAGTGCGGTGCAAAGTTTGAGCGCAGTGGCAGCCATGTGACCTTCCATCGCAGCCTGCTGAAGGCGGTGGAGATCGACCTGGCCGATTGCCCAGACCTTGGCCCGGTGCTCATCGCACTGGGGTGCTTCTGCAGCGGCACCACCATCATCCGCAACGCCGGGCGGCTGCGCATTAAAGAGTGTGACCGCATTGCCGCTATGCAGGAAGAGCTTGCCAAGATGGGCGGCACGGTAAAAGCGGACGGCGATACCCTGACAATTGAGGGCTGCGCCCTGCACAAGCCCACGGCGCCGCTGAACGGCCATAACGACCACCGCATTGTAATGGCAATGGCCGTTGCTGCCCTGGCTGCAGGCCAGCCGGCGGTCATCGAGGGGGCCAACGCGGTCAACAAAAGCTGGCCGGAGTTCTTTGAGGTCATCAAGGGCCTGGGGGCCCATGTAACAAATCAGGGGTGAAAGCAAAATGGACGGGATGGATAAAAACAAAACGTTTTTAATTGTGGGCCTGGGCCTGCTGGGCGGCAAATATGCCCAGGTGCTCAGCCAGAAAGGCTACCGCGTGACCGGCATTACCCACAGCCAGAGCACGCTGGATTATGCGCTGGAACACGCCTATATCTGCGAGGGCCGCAACGAAAACTTTGACGACCTGGTGCAGAACGCGGATTACATCATCTTTGGCCTGTACCCCACTGTGCTGCTGGAATGGGTCAGGCAGTACGGCCACCTGGTCCGCCCCGGCACGCTGATAACCGATGTTTCCGGCGTAAAGCGCGGCGTGGTGGAGCCGGTGCAGCAGATGCTGCCGGAGGGCGTGGAGTTCATTGCCAGCCACCCCATGGCCGGCCGTGAGACCAGCGGCGTGGCCCACAGTGCCGAGGTAAACTTTGCCCCGGCAAACTTTATCATTACCCCCACCGAAAAAAACACCCCGGAAGCCATTGAATGGTGCCGTACCCTGGCCCGCACACTGGGGTTTGCCCGCATTAGCGTGCTCAGCCCGGCAGAGCATGACCACATGATCGGCTATGTCAGCCAGCTGTGCCATGCCATTGCCGTCAGCCTGATGTGCGCCAGCGATAACACCGAGCTTGCCAAGTATACCGGGGACTCTTTCCGCGACCTGACCCGCATTGCGCGCATCAACGATAAAATGTGGGCGGAGCTGTTCTTGTGGAACAAGGATAACCTGATTAGTGAGATCGATATGTTCAGTGATGCACTTGCCACCATGCGCCAGAAACTGGTGGATGACGACCGCGAAGGGCTGGAAAAAATGTTCCGCCTTTCCACCGAGCGCCGCAAGGCATTTGATAAAAAATAACCGGGAAGCCGGTCTGTTTTGCCGGAAGGGAGGCGGCCTTTATGCCCCGTAAAGAAGGACAAAAATTAAAGCTGCTTACGTTGTTGGAAATTTTTGTGCGGGAAACCGACGAAAAGCACCCCATCAGTGTGCCGCGCATGGTAGAACTGCTGAAAGAGCGCGGCATTGTGGCAGAGCGCAAAAGCGTGTATGACGATATCCAGACCCTGAACGAAATGCCGGATACCCCCTTTGAGATCGTGCAGCAGCGCGGCCGCGGGGGCGGGTATTATATGGTGGATACCCCGTTTGAACTGGCGGAGCTGAAACTGCTGGTGGACGCTGTGTATGCCAGCAAGTTCATCACCGCGCGCAAAAGCAAGGTGCTGATCGAAAAGCTGGGACGGTTCACCTCCCGCTACCGCCAGGAGGAGCTGGACCGCAAGGTGCTGGTTTCCGGCCGGGTGAAAAGCCAGGAGGAAAAGATCCTTTACAGTGTGGATACCCTGCACAGCGCCATCACCGCGGGCAACCAGGTGCGGTTCAAATACTGTGACTGGGACCTGCAAAAGCAGATGGTGCCCCGTCATAAAGGCCAGCTGTACACCGTCAGCCCCTGGGTGATGGTGTGGGAAAACGGAAACTATTATATGATCGCCTATACCGAAGGCCGTCTGAAGCACTACCGCGTGGATAAAATGCGCAAGGTGGAGCTGCTGCCGGATACCGAACGTGAAGGCGCTGAGGAATACGCCGAATTTGACGTAAACCAGTATATGCAGCAGATGTTTGATATGTTCAACGGCCCGGTGCGCAAAGTGACCATGCGGTGCGAAAACCGCCTGGCCGGGGCGATGATCGACCGGTTTGGCACGGGGGTTACCCTGGTGCGCAACCCGGATGGCGACCACTTTAATGTGGTGGTAAATGTGCAGGTCAGCCCCCGGTTTTACGGCTGGGTGGCCGGCTTTGGCACAGGGATCGAAATTCTGGACCCACCCAGCGTGCGTGCAGAAATGAAGAAAAAGCTGGATGAGCTGGAGGGCCTTTACCGCTGATGCAGACAGCAAAACAAAAGCTCAAACGCGCAGCACCGTGGCTGTTTTTGCTGCTGGTGCTGGCCGGGCTTGCCGCAGTGCGCGGTCTTGCCGCCAATTATGAGATCGGGTACGAGATCATGAACGGCGACTTCCAGAATTATAACCCGGTGCGCCACCTGCTGGCCGGGCAGGTACCTTATCGTGATTTTACCGTCTACCTTGGTGCGGGCGAGCTGTACAGCGTGGGCGGTTTGCTGCTGGTGCTGGGCAACAGCTTTGGCCGCAGCATGTTTGCCACAAACTTTTGCACCTGGTTCTATTTTGAGCTGCTGGTGCTGGCGGTCTGCCTGGTGGTCATCGGCACTGCCCGTGCGGCCCGCGCGGCAGCGCTGGCGCTGTGCAGCGTGTTTTTTGCCTATGTGCAGGGGGCAAACCTGCCGTTTGCCGGTCAGGTGAACACCCTGCTGAGCTATGCCGCCGCCAACGGCAACAGCGCCCGCATGATGCGCTCCGCCGCTTTAACACTGGCGGTACTGGTCATCCTGCTGGGACTGCATTTCTGGCAGCAGGATACAAGCAGGCGGCTGTTGGCCCCGGCGGTGCTGGTGCCCTTTGCCGCAGGCTTTTTTGTGCCTTGGAGCAATGATATGGGCGGCGCTGCCTATATTTCCATTGCGCTGGGGTATGGGCTGTATCTCATCCGGCTGTATCGCAGTTCCATCGGTAAAATTGTGGTGCAGACACTGCGCTACATCGTTACCAGTGTGGTGGGGCTTGGCGTTTCGGTGCTGCTCATCAGCTGGGGGCACCCGCTGGCCTGGCTGCGCCAGACCCGCGGAACCAGCGCTTACCAGACTTGGTATTACGGCAATACCCTCAGCGACCGGGTGTGCAGCGTGGCAGACCTGCACTGGCCGGGCGCGGCAGTGTTCTGCCTTGCGGCGGCACTGGCGTTTGCCATCGGTATTTTTGTCTGCCGCAGCAAACGCTCTGCTGTGTTGGCGGCCGGGGGCTTTGCCCTGACACTGGGCATGGTGCTGTGGAACCTGCTGTACGGCATGGTCAGTGCCTCCAACAATGGGCCCACGGGCGGCGCGGCGGCACTGGCTGCCGTACTGGCCCCGGCGTGTATCATCAAAGCGGTGCTGCTGGTTTGCCAAAAGGTAAGCTTTCCGCAGGTTGCAGCGCGCATTGTGCCCGCAGGCTGTGCGGTGCTGGGGGCCGCTGTGCTGGCCGTCGGCATGGCCGGGCAGGTGCAGACCCGCATTGGCGGGCACGAGGGCTATACCTTTGTGCCGGAGCTGGGCGGCTGGATCGGCGACCAGGCCGAAAAGCTGGCAAACGAAAAGGAACTGACGGCGGGCAAGCGGCTGTTTGGCACCTATTCCAGCGCGCTGGAAGCCATGACTGGCCAGCTGCAGCCTACCGGCACGGATTACATCATCCATGCCCTGGGGGATCGCCAACGCCTGGCGTACCTGCAAACCTTCCAGCAGGGGAATTTTGACATTGTCGTGACCCCCAGCCCCAAGGTGGCCCCGCCGGAGCGGTGGAGCCGCAACGCCAACTGGTGGTTCTACCGGGAGCTGTACCGTTACTGGCAGCCGGTGGCAAACACCTTCCAGTCCGGCGGCATGCACCTTTTCTGGGAGCGCACCGGAACCGATAACAATCTGAACGTGGAAACCACGACCGCTGCCACCCTGCAGGGAGATGGCACTGTGCTGGTGACCGTAACGGCGGCGGACGCGGATTTTTGCGGTGTGGCGGATGTAACGCTGCACTATGGGCTGGTCAGCTCTGACAGCATGGACCACCCGTTTGACCGGCAGTTCCTGCATGTGACCTGTGTGACGGAAAACGAACTCTGCGCCGCCGCGGAACGCGACACCAACCAGGGCGATTTCTACCTGCCCACCGACCGCGACAGTTACGAGGTGCCTATCACCATTTCCAACGGTGTGGGGCAAATTCTGCTGACGGCAAAATCCGGCAGCGGCACCGTGTACCCGCAGGTAAACGCAGTTGAAGTGAATGCGACGTATCAGGATTGGGAGTACTTCTTCGAGTAACGCGGAAAAAACTGCAGGTCCGGCAGCGGGAGTGGAAAGTTGTAAAATCTGCTTCAGCGCCGCAGCAAAACCGCCGTTGGTTGAAACCGGATGGATTTTATGATATACTAAAACGATTGAAATGTGGCGTACAGAGAGGGGGCAGCAGGATTGCTCAGTGAAAATCAGCGTATCAGGGGCTTGATCAGCAGTGTGATTGATATTGTGCTGCTGATTGCCGCATACCTGCTGGCCAATTTCCTGCGCTTTAACTGGCTGCCTTTTTTTGAGGAGGGCGGCGCCGGCCCGGCACTGGATATTGCCCGCAGCCCTATGGTTGCCCTGGGGTGGGCGGGATACGCCGTGGTGATGGTGCTGCTCTATTGGAGCCGCGGGCTGTATAACCCCTCCCGCCTGCGGGGGCTGTGGCAACGCAGCACCACCATTGCGTTCGGCAACGCGCTGGGCGTGGTGGGCTTTATGGCGCTGCTCTTCGTTTTCCGCCTGCAAAACTTCTCCCGCGGGGTCATGCTGCTGCTGTACGGGTTCAGCACCGGCTTTTTGATTTTCAAGCGGATGATCAAGCGCTGGTATGACCGTGCCCGCAACCGGAAAGGGGAGGACCTGCGCCATATTTTGCTGGTCGGCGGCGGCGATATGGCTGCCAAGTACCTGCTGGCGCTCGAACATAACCCGTATTATGGCTTCCATGTGGATGGCTACCTGGCGCCTTATGCCAACCCGGACCTGGATGTGCGCTACCTGGGCGGATATGACAAAATGGAAGTCACGCTGGATGAACCCGGCATTGACGAGGTGGTGGTGGCCCTGGATGCCGCCGAGATGCACATGCTGACCCGCGCCTTTGCCGCCTGCGATAAGCACGGCACCCGCATTACCATGGTGCCGTTTTATAACGATTACCTGCCCGCCCGCCCCACCATTGATGCGCTGGGCGATTGTAAGCTCATCAACATCCGGCAGACGCCGTTTGATAATATCCTGAACGCCTTTATCAAGCGCGCCATGGATGTGGCGGGCAGCCTGGTGCTGATCGTGCTCACCAGCCCCATCATGCTGGGGGTAGCCATCGGCGTCAAGCTGTCCAGCCCTGGGCCGATCATCTTTAAGCAGGAGCGCGTGGGGCTGAACAAACGCCCCTTTATGATGTATAAGTTCCGCTCCATGCGGGTGAACGCCGCCGAGGATTCGGCCTGGAGCACCAACAGCGACCCGCGCAAAACGCGGTTCGGCAGCATTATCCGCAAATTCAGCCTGGATGAACTGCCGCAGTTTTTCAATGTATTAAAAGGGGATATGAGCCTGGTTGGCCCGCGGCCAGAGATCCCGTTCCATGTAGAGCATTTTAAGGAAGAAATTCCCCGTTACCTGGTGCGCCAGCAGGTGCGCCCCGGCCTGACCGGCTGGGCGCAGATCAACGGCCTGCGCGGTGACACTGATATTGCGGAGCGTATCCGTTATGATATCTGGTACATCGAAAACTGGACCGTTGCACTGGATATCAAAATTTTGTTCCGCACCGTGTTTGGCGGCAAAATGGTCAACGATGAAAAGATCCAGTAACCAACCAAAGGAGGGCTGAGGATGAAAAACGGCAAGCCGAAGGTAGCCATTGTGCATGACTGGCTGGTGGCATACGCCGGTGCAGACCGCGTGGTGGACTGTATGCACCATGTTTTCCCTGATGCACCCATCTATACCCTCGTCTATGACGAAAACAACATGCCTGCGTGGTTCAAGAATTATGATATCCGCACCACCTATCTCCAAAAGCTGCCTTTTGCCACCAAGCTGTACCGTGCCATGCTGCCGTGGATGCCCCGCGCGTTTGAAGCACTGGATCTTTCGGAATACGATATGGTCATTTCGTCCTGCTCTTCCTGCAGCAAGGGCGTGATCACCCGGCCGGACGCCGTGCATATCTGCTACTGCCATACGCCCACCCGCTATGTCTGGGATTTTTATTATACCTACCGCAACAATGCCAACGCGCTGGTGCGGGCGGTCATGCCCGGCCAGATGCTCAAGCTGCGCCAGTGGGATAAGTGCGCCGCGGACCGGGTGGATTATTTTATCGCTAACTCGCATTATATTGCCAGGCGCATCAAAAAATATTACCGGCGCGACAGTGATGTGATCTACCCCTGCGTGCATATCAACGAAGAACCCTTTGTGCCCAAAGAGGATTTTTACCTTGTGGTGGGCCGCTTTACCTGGTACAAGCGGATTGACCTGGCTGTGGCAGCCTGCACCAAGCTGAACAAGCCGCTGATCGTGATCGGCGGCGGCGTGATGAACAACCACAAGTACCTGATGCCAGGAATATTACGCACCATGCGCGGCAAGATGCACCAGCTCAACGGCGATGAGTTGAACAGGGTTCAGATGAAGGTCTACAACCTCGACGACCCTGCGGAGTTCGAGCAGTTCGCCCGCGGTGAGGCCCGTTCCCTGAAGGTCTACGGAAGCGACCGCGAGGTTGTCTACGACCCTCAAAAGCGCGTCGGCGTGATGCGTTCCAAGATCGGAGCCAGCAAGGCCATCTCGCTCGGAGCCTATGCGTTTGCATTGACAGAGCTGGATAAATAATTGTTTAAAAAGAACTTAACGAATATGTACCCTCTGAAATTTGAGCCCTATCTCCGTGAGATGGTGTGGGGCGGAGAAAAGATCGCCCCGTTCAAGGGCATCAAGACTAAACAGCACAACATCGGCGAGAGTTGGGAGATCTCGGCGGTGCCAGGCTGCGTCTCTGTGGTCTCGAACGGCACTTTCGCAGGCAAGAGCCTGACCGAAGTGATGAATGAATATGGTCCCGAACTCGTCGGGCGGAAGGTCTTCGCCAAGACCGGCACGGAATTCCCGCTACTGATAAAGTTCATCGACGCCAAGAGCGACCTGTCGATCCAGGTCCACCCGAACGACGAGCTTGCCGCGAGGACCCATCCGGGGATGAAAGGCAAGACCGAGATGTGGTATGTGGTCGGAGCCGATGAGGGAGCGCACCTTCTGAGCGGCCTGACCGAGTGGATCACTCCCGATGAATATGAGAAAAGAGTCAACGAACACACCATCACCGACGTGCTTGCAAGCTACAGGATCGCTCCCGGCGATGTGTTCTTCCTCCCTGCCGGCCGGATCCACGCCATCGGGGCCGGAGCCTTCGTCGCCGAGATCCAGCAGACATCCGACCTGACCTACAGGATCTATGACTATGGTCGCCTGGGTCTTGACGGAAAGCCCCGCGAACTGCACATCGAGCAGGCCAAGGAGGCCATCGACTACGATGTCTACCCGGACTACAGGACTGAATATTCCCGTGTCAAGGACACCGAGACCAAACTGGTCAGCTGCAAGTACTTCACCACCTCGCTCTTCGACCTGGACAAGCCTTGCGCCAAGGATCTCTCTAAACTGGAGTCTTTTGTGGTCGTGATGTGCGTCGCCGGAGGCGGCAGCCTTGTTGACCATGAGAATGACGGCCAGGAGCACGTCGTGACCCTCCGTCAGGGCGAGACCGTTCTCATCCCCGCCACCTCCACCGGCATCGAGTTCCGTCCCGACGCCTCGATGACCTGTCTCACCAGTTGCATCGAGTAAAGGCATTCCATCGCATTGACACCATGAACATCGATCTGTACAGATACTCCCTATGCATTGCCTTGACCCTGATGGCGTTCTTTGTCTTCAGGTTCTTCTTCGGGAAGGTCCCGGACAAGAGGCTGTTCGCCAACTACCTGCGGTCAAGGAATTTAATGGGGGCGGCACTTTTGGTGCTGGCGGCAAATTATGCCGTCCATCTGTGCTTTGACATAAGGCAGGTTAATGTCAATGCCGCGATTGTGATGAATCTCTCAACGTATTTCTTCGGCTACGGGCTGTTCGTCGCGGCTCTGCACACACTTCTGAACCGCTCCTACATCACACGGAAGATCATTGTGAGACATTGTCTGTTATGGCTTTTATATGTCATCCTGTCCGTCTCCGCGCTCTTGTTCACCGAAGACGGCACACTGAAAGCCGGCCTGATATATTCATTAGCCCTGATGCTTGCCCTGTATGGTTTCTCTCTGGCCTCACACCTGCTCAAGGCCTACCATCGGGCCGTCAAAAAGATGGATGACACCTATTCTGACCATATCGCGACCTATGTCAGATGGATGTCGGTACTGACATATTGGATGCTCATTTTCGGCATCGGTTGTTCTGTGCTGACCTTCCTTCCTGACAATCTTGTTTTTGTTTGGGTGCTGTCTTCCGTTCCGTTCTACATTTATCTGTATGTCAGTTACCAGAACTACATGCTTTTTTATGAAACCGTCGAACGTGCCATCGAAAGTGACCCGGGACCGGATCTTCCTGTGACAGAAACGTTCTCCTGCAATCCTGAAATGCAACGTCTTGTGCAGGAATGGGTGGAGGCGGAAGGCTATCTGAAGCCGGGACTCACGATAGCGGATCTTTCCAAAACCCTGTACACAAACAGGACGTATCTTTCCGCTTTCATCAATCAGACCTACAAGGTGACTTTCCGGGAATGGATCTGCGGAATGAGAATCGACTATGCAAAACGCGCCTTGCTGGAGAGTCCTGACAGGTCCATCGCCGAGATCGCGGAAAAATCAGGCTTTCTTTCCGTGAGCAATTTCAATGCTTCCTTCAAGGAGAGAGAGGGTATGACCCCGACAAAATGGCGGATAAGCAATTTATCGGTTCGGCAAAAAAATGCTGATTTGACAAAATAAGGTTGTCCGTACGACAATTTCTTGACGGCTCGGCAAAATTCGTCGGAGCCGTCTTTTCTTCGGGTGCTTCATTTAGTATTTTTGTCTCACAAATTTCTTCCTTGGGCGTGGTGAGCCACCCTGAGGCTTCCGGGTATGTTTCAAACAATATCAAAACGATGAAGCGTCTTATCTATCTTGTGTCTTGTCTTTCAGTCTCGGTTTTCTTTCTGTCCTCTTGTGATAAGGGAGAAACCGAAACCGCCGCAAACCCTGCTGATTATCTGAGGAATGATGATCAGAAGGCTATGGTGTCCACATTGAAGAATTTGGCGGACGGGCATTTATATTCAGTGAAATATAGTTCGGACTACCACATCGATGAGGTTATGTCTAGCGGAGGGGCGAGTTCCAGCATGCAACTTCTCGGAAAAGTGGTGCCGATGCTGACAACAGTTCCGCTGGGCAAGGCTGACGGTGGCGTGGATTTCGGATGCAGTGCTTTCTGTGTCAAGTCCCAGGAAGGAGACGTGCTGGTGGGACGTAACTTTGACTATAGATTTGTGTCGTCTTCCAATGTGCTTGTACACAATGTCACAAAGGGAGTGCATGAGTCCATCTGCATCTCAGCCCTTCCATTTCTGGACAAAGACACTTATGTGGCCGGTGCGTTGTCGGACGGGAAGACGGATCTTTCCATCCCTGTGACCGCATCCATCTACTGCTGTCTGGACGGGATGAATGATGCGGGACTGTTCATAGGTGTCCTGTCTCTTCGAGGTACCGGCGGGGCGGTACAGCATGACCCCGGGAAGAGTGACATTGTCCCGACATTAGCCATCAGGCTGGTGCTGGACAGGTGTACAAGCGTTGAGCAAGCCGTGGAGGTTTTCCGGTCCCACAATTTTTTCGCGGACGGTGAGAATTCGGACTCGAACTATCATTTCCTGATCGCCGACGCAAGCGGAAAGAGCGTTGTCGTGGAATATTACCGCCCGGGAGAGGTGCCGCCGCTGAGTGATCCGTCAGCGAAGGATTGGACGATGAACCTGCTTGACACCGACCACGTCACCAATTTCTATCTGTCCGAGGGATGGCGGAATGTCGGAGGAGGAAAAGAGCGGTACGACAAGCTCCACGAGACATTGGAAAAGAAGAACCGTGTGATGACGGAAGATGAATGCATGTCTCTGCTTGATGCCGTGCACACAGATCTGCAATCCGAGGGAGGAGACATCACAAGCAACACGCAATGGTCAGTCGTTTACAATCTCACAAAGAAGACGGCGACTATCTGTGTGGACAAGGACTACAACCGCAAACTGCCTTACATACTGTAATACCATGAAACACTCTCTTTATACTTTATCTGGCCATACCGGCGTTCGTGCTTACGCTTGTCTCCTGCTCCAAGGACAGTCCGGACTACGGTGACGAGGTCATCATTGAAGGCGACTACCGCAAGCCTTCCTCACTCGCCGACGGCGAGAAGATCGCGTTCCCGGCATGGGTCTCGGAAGGCCTCTCTAAGGACTTCGCGGACGCTGTCAAAGGCCGGCTGAAAGAGACGGCTCCTTCGGCTGACAACGCACAGGTGATTGTCACGGACATGGCCGGCTATTCCGGACTTGACACACTCAAGGGGCGCGTCGTGGTTGTCTGCGATCCGTCAAAAAACCTGCTTGAACAACTCGGTGTGGAGGCGGGGAATTTCCTCTGCGTGGCTTTCCAGCAGGGACGCTCCGGCCACTGTGCCGTGCGGACTCCGGCGGAGGGTCTGGAGGTGGACGAATGCCTCAACGGCCTTGTCTCCTGGACCAACAACGCCATCCTGAACGTGGCCGGCAACTTCGACCCGTCCTCTTTCTGGGAGGAGTCATGCCTGTACACGACCTATTCTGACAAGGTCAGCGAGAAGATAACCAACGTAGCGGCCTCCAAACACGATTACCTTGAGGGCGAGTTTTCCATAGATGTGCAGTTGAAGGTCACACCGATGCACGGATTCAAGAGTGGTGACTCGGAGGCCATGGATTACTACCTCATGACCTCCACCGTTTCTGTCGTGTCGGGGAAGATGTACACGGGGAATTTCACCAAGACGCACGGCTTGGTGAAAGCGAGGATATGCGGTTTCTATCTCAAGTCTCTCAGTTCTAACATCTACATATTAAACACCGCTGGAACTCCAGTAGGACGTTTTGTCCAGACACCGACACCGGAGACCGTCATCGGCTCGACCAGCTACACGACCGGCTGGAACTTTTCCATCGGCGGAGGAATCACCGGCGGCACGTCTCCGATGATCTCATCAAACACGGGATTCTCCATCTCCTCAAGCACATCCCGCACAATAAGCGACTGCGATGTGCTCAACAGGCACGAAGGATCCACGGTCGGCTACGACTACGAGATCAACAATCTTCCTCGCCTGAAATCCCTGAAAATCACAGACCCTCCGCTTGTCTCGACCTCGACCGTCAATTTCTATAGCCAGTGGGTGTGGGCTGTCCCGGCGGAGGACTACGACGTGAAGACCAAGTACAGGGTTGTGATAGATCTTTACAACCTTGTCTACGGCGCTTCCTATTTCTACTCGGGAAGTGTTGACTACCACGATCTTGAGTTCGTTCAGAAGAAGTATTCCGTCACCAAGGACCTTCCTGTGCCCAACAGGGGGCCGACCGGGAAATTCGACCTCACGAACAGCGAGGAGGGCACTTTCATGACCAATGTCAGGCTGTACAACAAGAGCCACCCCGAGACCGGAAGCTACCATGACGGAAGCGTCTATGGCCAAGGCAACACCTGCTCCCTGTTCCTGGTGGCCGGCGACTACGAGCTGCAATGCGACATCAAGGACGCGAAAGGCAATACCAGGAAACGCAACTACACCGGACTTGTCAGAGTGAGGCCGGGAGGATCTGTGAGACTATCAACCGGCTACGGCTTCAAGTAAAACTATGAATATATTCATGAACCTTCTGGATGAAATCCAATGACCATGAAACGAATAATTGATTTTCTGAATATACTTGCGCTTTGCGCGGCTTTTGGCCTGCTGGCCTCCTGCGGAGAGAAATCAGGCCTTGACCCCGATCCGGAACCGGAGCCGGAGCCCGTCGAGGAGAACCGCACCTCGGACCTGCCCTACTGTGTACTGTCTGAACTGGATGGCGACATCCTTAAGTTGATATATTCAAGATTCACCGGGAAGAGGGTCTCCTGCGAGGAGGCGAAGGTGGTTTTTGTGAGCGAGAAGGATGTCAAGGACGATGAGATCTTGAGCGCCTACCAGCGTGGGGCGGCGGTGGTCGTGGTCTCTCCGACTTCGGATTTGCTGACGTTCCTTTCGCGGCACAACATCGGTTTTCTGTCCGCCGAGACGTTGGACGACTGCCTTTTCGTGGCGTTCCACAGGAGCGGCAAGGTCTTCTCAATGGATGATTTCCCGCCGACCAACCTGAACGGCCTTGTGTCATGGGTCGGTGACGCGCATTCCGCGAACACCTCGGGAGACGACCTCCTCCAGTCCATCCATCTGTTCTCGTCCCATGACTACAAGATTGACAAGGGCTTGATCTTCAAGGACGGCAAGAAGGAGTTCAGGGTGACGGGCGAAGGCCGCTTCGAGCAGTACTACTCGGTCATCCCGCTCTATGCGTTCAAAACGTCCAAGAGCAACTACATCGGGGACTTCTACATCGTTGACGCCACGTTCTCGGTGGCTTCGTCCGGGATGTACGCCGGTAAGTTCAACAAGGTGCTGCCGAATGGCTGGACCGGCGATTTCATGGGCTATTTCCTGACCGGCTACAATGTGGACATCTCCCTGGTCGATGACAAAGGCAATCAGGTTCCGGTCCGCTTCAATCAGGTTCCGTCCCCTTCAACCACGATAAACTCCCAGACCTACACTTCCGGTGTGACATGGTCGTTCGAGGCCGGTTTGTCCGGTGGCGCCGCCGGCGCCGGGCTTTCCTTGAGCTCAGGCTGCAACTTCAGCAGTTCAAGGACGCGTGAGATCAGGGACCTGTCCATCATCGACAAATCGTCTGACGGAAGCATCCACTACAAACTGGAGGTGAAGAACCTGCCGGAGTTGGTCAACACTCAGCCTCCGGCCATATCCAGAGCCACTTTTGATTTCCATTCCGGTTGGGTCTGGAGTGTGGAGAACACTGTGGAGTCCGACGCCGCCACCCGTTACCGTATGAAGGTGACATTGAGCGAGATGAACTACCGTGACCTTTGCACCAATAATCCTGGCGGTCTGCCGGGCGTCCAGAACCGGCCCATCGAGAAGAAGGAGTTTTTCATCGACCTCCCGGTTCCGAACAGAATTCCTTGCGGCAATGTGAAGTTCGTCAACAGCGAGAAAGGCAAGTACATGACGGACATCGTCTTTATTGACTCAAAGAGCATAAGTGATCCTAAAAGCTATCATTTCGATCCGTCAGGCAGTGTCTACTCCTATCAGGAGTGCTACGAGACCAGCCTCCCTGAGGGCACCTACATTGTCCAGTACAAACTTGGAGGCACCTCCTGCACCGGAAAGAACATCGCCGTCAAGAGAGGTGAGACACTTGAGATCCAGTCCGGCTACTATGTGAAGTGATCATGCTTTTGCGTGTGATTGGCAAGCAGAAGACTTTGATCATGAGACTGATATGAAAATATCATAACTTGTAATCCTGTCCGTGGCGTTGACGATGGCTTCCTGCGGGAAAGAGAGTGGCGGCACTAGGACTCCGGAGGGGCGGATGCTGTGGAAGAACGCCAGAATTCCGGTTAGCAGACAACTCACTGCCTGTGAATGGATTAAAACCCTTGTCTTAGGTTGAGTTTTCTCAAGGGACAAGAGGCTGTTCGCCAACTACCTGCGGTCAAGGAACGGCATGTTCTTTGAATAACGGGGAGGACAGGCTAACAATCAATTGGATGAAAAAGTTATTAGTGGTGCTGGCGCTGGTTTCGCTGACAGGAAGTGCGGCTTTCGCACAAAGGGTTCATTCTGACAATCAAGACTTTAAGTTTACCGCCGGAGTGAGGATTCCGCTTAAGAACACCAGTGCTAATTCGGGAGAGGTGATGAGCCTCACCTACGGGAAGTACAACGACAAAGGCTTCGGAGTGCGGGGAGGCGTGCAGTGGATGTTCGAGAACATGGACATCAACGACTACCTCGGGATTCCTCTGTCCGTGTCGTGGAGCAACGGAAAACGCACATCGTTCAAGGAATCAATAAGGCAGGGCGCCAACAACGCCGCCTACGGAGCATACCACAACAAGAGCTATTTCGGAACGAATCCGGATGCCGGCACCATTCTGGGAAGTTTCTTCGCCGGATTCTTCAACAGGATCGAATTCTTCGCCGGACTGACTCCGGGCTACATTTTCGGACACCGGGAAGAGCCGCACGGCTTCTCCTACATCGGACAACAGGAGATTGAGCATTACGTCTACATCAAGAACCGTTTCAGCCTTACGGCCGACGCTGGTCTGGATTTGTCACTCAACCTATGGCGGTTCAGACTGAGCGTAATCCCTTCCTTCCACTACTTCATCACAGACAACTACCGGGAGGTGAGCATCTCCCGCATCACCCACGACGGCAGCACCGACACCCACACCTCCGACAAAGCACACCCCTGGCAGTTCGCCATCCAAGGCGGCCTAAGTTTCTCCTTCTAAGGAGCGCGACGGTATTGCACTCCCCAACACAAAAAATGATCTTCAAGGGATCACTTCCACTTGAAGCCCATCGGCTTGTAACATTGCGACATGCGAACATTTATCCTCCTGCCGAGGAAAGGGACGAGTATTCCTGAACATCTTCGCAAAGCGATGTGTTGCCTAACCAAGACGTGGCCTTGCCTTCTTACCGAATCATCCATTTTGCAAAACACTTTCAGCGCGATCACCAATCCAGAAGGCTGTGCATAGGTTAAGGCTGAATTGCTTCACAATGAAGGCAATAGTTTTTCACCCGAATGCCGTTCCCATGCCGTTATGTTGGCGATTGCGCTGAAGGTGTTTCGTATTATTCGTTGGCAGAGAGAGTTGGTCTTCGTGCCGCTTCGAAATGACAAGAGATCATCTTTTTTGACAAAAATATTAAGCAGCCCTTATAAAAATCTATCGATCGTTTTCTCGACAGCTCACACTGCCGCTAAATAGCAATTAGCGGTATTACCTTTGTCGCGGAAGAATCACCAGAATAGCTCCAATGGGTGGCTTATGATGGTTTAAAAAAGATAAGCGGCAGCCTTGTCTATTCAAAAATGATTGTGAATTTTAGCAAGACATACTTGAGAACACGGAAGTGTAAGTTTATTCTCGAATACGAAT
>ERZ779885.1633-NODE-1633-length-22321-cov-5.305039_pt1 | contig 22321 bp, 18 predicted proteins | sample MGYA00511554_ERZ779885 | MGnify/ENA primary metagenome ERZ779885 (study PRJEB29588, sample SAMEA2160998) | human gut metagenome | biome: human gut; feature: human-associated habitat; material: faeces | place: Denmark | collected 2008/2010 ... | reverse complement strand
TGGTGGTGATGGTGGCTGTACCGGCGCCCTGGTTGGTGATGGTGAACAGGTATCCACCTTCACAGGTGCCCTTGTAAGCGACAGAGACTGCGCTCGGGTTGGAAGAGGTAGCGGTCGGGGCTGTCTTGCTGTTCGTGATTACCTTATAGGTGTAGGCATTCAAAGTTGTGAAAGTGTAAGCGGAAGTATCGCATGGCAGAGTACCGCCGGTGGAAGTCGCCTTACCGGTAGCGACGAAGGAGCAGGTTCTGCCGTCGGCGTCCTTGGTGGTGATGGTGGCTGTACCGGCGCCCTGGTTGGTGATGGTGAACAGGTATCCGCCTTCACAGGTGCCTTTGTAAGCAACGGTCACAGCGCTGGTGTTGGAAGAAGTCGCCGTCGGCGGGGTGGTGCTGCTTGTAGTTACCTTATAGGTGTAGGAATCGAGGGTGGTAAAGGTGTAAGCGGAGGTATCGCACGGCAGAGTGCCGGTCGAAGAGCCGCCCGATCCTCCGGAGCCGCCGGAAGAACTTGAGTAACCGGTGACCGGGAAGGACACAGAGGTACCGTTTTGATCCCGAATGGTGATCAGTGTTGAACCTGATCCCTTGTTTGTCAGCTTATACTGGAAGCCGTTGGAGGTTGCCGCATAATAGGAAACAGTGGCGACCGCCGTATTGGACGAGGAAACGGTAGGAGCCATACTGCTGGTGGTGTACACCTGGAAAATGTAAGAATCACTCGTACCGTTGAAGGTGTAGGAGGTAGTGTCGCAGGTGATAGCGGTTTGTGACGAGTTTGCCGGCACAGTGGCAATGAAGGCACACATGTTGCCGACGTCATCTACAATAGTAATGAGGGCATCGCCTTCGGATTGCTTTGTCAGCGTATACTTATATCCGCCGGTCACGACGCTGGAAAGAGAAATGGATACAATCTCGGGCGAGTTGGATTTCACGGTCGGAAGACGCGGGTTATCCGTCCACACGATAAAGTCGTAGGTGTTGTTGCTGCCGAACGTGTACGAAGAAACGTCACATTCCAGTGTATAGGTGTCGTCGCCGCCGGGATTTACACTGCCGCCGGAACCGCCGCTGCTTGCGTAATCCTTGTAACCGTAGTTGGCGTCTACATTGCCGGAAATACCCGGGACCGTACGGAAACCACTCTGCCAAATGGTGAAATCCTTATAGAAGTTGGGGCGATCAACGCCGTAGTGCGCGACCCAGCGATCGTATTTGTCGAGAGTCGGGCTGGACAGGCAGCTGTTGTAGAGAGTGGGGGAGCTGTACAGCGCTACATCATAGCCAGCGGCCTCGATGGTGCTGCAGAAAGCCTCGACAATGGCGGCCATCGTAGTGGAGTCCATGGCGCGGTGCGCAGCCGTTTCAATATCATAGAAAACCGGATAGTCGAGCTTGCGGCCATTGAGAATATAGAGGCAGAATTCCGCTTCTTTTTTTGCCATCTCAGGCGTGGTGGCGTAGCTGAAATGGTATACGCCGACAGGGATGTTGTTTGCCACGCAGCCGGAATAATTCTGTTCAAAGCAGGTGTCTTTCTGAGTGCTCCAGTTTTCTCCGCCGTAGCCGGTGCGAATGATCGCAAAGTCCACCAATCCGCTGTTGGCAACGGACGTCCAGTTGATATTTCCCTGATAATAGGAAACGTCAATTCCCATCAGCGCTACATGGACCTGACAGGAGGCGTAACTGCCGTCCGGAAAATAGGCGGTTACCGTAGAGATTCCGTAGCTGATACCCTGCACACGCCCGCCGCTGACCGTTGCAACGCTCGGGTTGCTGGAACTCCAGGATTGCACAGTGGCGGTACCGCTGCTTGAGGTGGCGAAAAGAACGCCGCTTTCTCCCGGGCGCAGGGCCATCATGGTTTGACTCAGGGAATAATTGGAATCCGCCGATACCGAAACGGGTACGTAGACTCCAATGACAAGAACGAGGGCGAGCAGAAGAGAGAGCAGTTTCTTTGGCATGGGTAGTGAGTCCTCCATTCATTGGAATTGCACGAGGGAATTGCAGAAGAGAAGGGGCGGTGCGGGAGTCTCCCAAGGGGAGAAGATGGATGCAGATTTGAATCTATTTCCCGATTCCTGCAGAAGGGGAAAACCCCGAATATCCGGCAAAATTCGTACATCTTCGATTATATGGGATTTGCCTGATTATGTCAAGTTGAGCGGGGGGTGACAAATTCTCCCATCAGGGGGTACGTCGGGGCGCAGTGGGAGAAAGGATTGTCCGGGAGGGGGAGAGTTTCTTCCTCACAGGGAAGAAAAGGGAAGAAAGTGGGGGATCAAAGAGGGCGTGCCTCAAAATGTAATTTTTTTGTGAACAAAAGCTTTTTGTAACGGCTTGTGGTACAATAATTCCACGCATGTCCAACGAATGATTTTATCCTTGGGAGGGATATTCATGGAAAAGCTGCCGGTTGGCTGTATGAATTATCATGAGAAAGATTCTGTTGGCTGGCTGACGTTTCCGTCGTTTGAGGAGCTTCCTTTTGTCCGTCATGCCTTTTCCACCCGTCTGGGCGGCGTCAGCACGGGAGACTTTGAATCGATGAACCTCAATTTCGGGCGCGGAGATCCGCGCGAGAATGTGGAGGAGAACTTCCGCCGTTTTTGTGCCGCGACCGGCTTTTCTTATGAAAGCCTGACCGCTTCCGCGCAGGATCATCATACGGTGGTGCGGCGCGTGACGGCGGCGGAGCGGGGCGTCGGTATCACGCGGCCAAAGGATCGCGAGAGTGTGGATGGTCTCCTCACCGATGATCCGTCTGTGACGCTGGTGACGTATTATGCGGACTGTACGCCCCTCTTTTTCGCGGATCCCGTTCATCGTGCCGTTGGGCTTGGCCATTCCGGATGGAGAGGGACAGCGGCCAAAATGGGAGCTTGTATGGTCCGCCGGATGGCGGTAGAGTTCGGAAGCCGTCCCGAGGATCTGCTTGTCGCTGTTGGACCGTCGATCGGCGCATGCTGTTACGAAGTGGACGAAACAGTGGCCCGGGAGTTTCTTGTGCTGGAAAGCCTCTCACCCCGCTCCTTCCTGTATGAGGCGGCGAACGGAAAGTACAGGCTTGATTTGTGGGAGGCGAACCGCCGTGTATTGCTGGAGGCAGGCGTTTTGCCGGAGCATATCAGCACTGCGCGGCTTTGCACCAAATGCAATGACAGGCTGCTCTGGTCGCACCGCGCGACAGGCGGTGTGCGCGGTGGTTTGGCTGCTTTCCTTGCGGTTGTGCCGAAGGAGGAGCAAAATGGAAATTAAGGCGTGCGAGCTGTGCCCGCGCCGCTGCAGAGCGTTTCGCTCGGCGGAAGAGGGGGGCGGTTTTTGCCGGATGGGCGCGGATGCTGTGGTGGCCAGGGCGGCTCTTCATTACTGGGAGGAACCCTGTTTGAGCGGTACGCGCGGGTCGGGAGCGGTTTTTTTTACAGGCTGTTCGCTCGGTTGTGTTTTTTGCCAGAATTATTCCATCAGCACACAGCGAGAGGTGGGAAAGCGTGTTTCTCCCCAGAAGCTTTCGGATATCTTTCTTTCTTTGGAAAAGCAGGGGGCGCATAACATCAACCTGGTGAATCCGACGCATTTTGCGCCTGCTGTTGCCGAGGCGTTGAAATTGCGCCGTCCCGGTATTCCGGTGGTCTATAATTCAGGCGGCTATGAGCGGGTGGAGACACTGCGGGAACTGGAAGGGCTGATCGACATCTATCTGCCGGATCTCAAGTATCTTTCTCCGGAGCTTTCCCGACGGTATTCGGGAGCGGAAAACTATCCGCAGGCGGCTATGCCGGCGATTCTCGAAATGGCGCGTCAGACAGGGCCTGCCGTTTTTGACGGCGACGGTATTTTGCAGAGAGGGACGATTGTCCGTCATCTGCTGCTTCCGTCCAACACCAGAAATACGGCGGAGGTGCTTTCCTGGCTGGCTTCCAATCTGCCGCAGGGAGTTCTGGTCAGTCTGATGGCGCAGTATATTCCATGCGGTCGGGCGGCGGAATTTCCCGAAATTAACCGTCGCGTCACAAAGCGTGAATACGATAAGGTGCAGGATCTTCTGTTTTCCCTGAATCTGGACGGATTTGTACAGGAACGCTCGTCTGCGAAAAAGAATTATATCCCTGACTTTAATCTGGAGGGAGTTTTGCCTTGACAAACCTGTGAATTCCGTATATTCTATTACATAGTATTTAATACTAAATATAATCTATCTTAATTATTAGTTTGGATTTTTGAAACTATATATTAAGATCGAGAATGCTATGTGACAGAAAGGACGGACAGGGGATGGAATTTGTGAGCCGAAATCCCGGATGGAGAGAAGAGCGCCGCCGCGTCCTTGCTCTTCCGAGCTATACGATAGGCGAGGAGATTGCCAATGCGATTACACACGGTCTGGGCGTAGCGTTGGCAGCGGTGGGAGCGGTCGTGCTGATGATGCATGCTCCCGGAGATGCTCTTTCTCTGGCCAGCGCGGGTGTTTACAGCCTGACGATGTTTTTGCTTTATCTCGTGTCGACGCTGTATCATTCGCTCGAGGTTTGCAAAGCGAAAAAAATCTTTCAGGTACTCGATCACTGCACGATTTATCTGTTGATCGCCGGGACGTACACACCAATCTCGCTGCTCTGCATCGGCGGACAGACGGGATGGCTGCTTGCCGGTATTGTCTGGACAGCAGGTGTGATAGGAATCGTTCTCAATGCGATTAACATGAAAAAGTTTCGCGTCGTTTCCATGATTTGCTATCTGGCGATGGGATGGTGTGTGCTGTTTTTTCTTCCCTCCCTTCTTGCAAGCATTGACAGCCTCTCTCTTGTCCTTCTGGTTACGGGAGGCATTCTGTATACGGTGGGGGCCGTGATTTACGGCATTGGCCGCACGGTTCGCTATATGCACGCGCTGTGGCATGTTTTTTGCCTGGCGGGTACCGTTTTTCATTTTCTTGTGGTCTACCGAATCTGTGGGTAATCCCCTTTTCCAATACGATCCAGCATCGCATAACGTTACAATGGGCAGACGAAGAAATCCGAAAGGTGAAGGATTTTTTCGTCTGCTTTTTTGCTGCGTCGGAGATGGGAAGGAGAGTTACTGCGGAAATTTGAATCGAATCATCCCTTCCCCGTGAGTATCGTGCAGGAGAAAAACGGAATTGATCAGTAAAATTTACAATTTTGTCAAGCTTAATGGCAGAAAGCCTTGTATAATAAATAAAAGATCATCTAAAAGACAGAAGGCCATCGGAAGAGGAAAGGAGGAGATCTGCTTGGATTTGATCCAGAAGGATATTTCGTTTGATTCCTGCGCCTGTGACGAGCGGATCTTCGTGCGGGTGATCGAGCCGGCTGAAAAAGAGGATAGACGCGGTGTGCTCCAGATAGCCCACGGCATGGCCGAGCACAGCATGCTTTACATGGACTTCGCTGACTATATGGCCCGCGCAGGATTCGTGGTTGCGCTGAATGATCATTTGGGGCATGGGAAATCTGTATCCAAGGGAGGATCTTTCGGTTACTTCGGAGAAGGAGGCGCACAGAATCTGGTGCGGGATATGCACAAGCTTTACGGTATTGCGCATGCCGAACACCCGGATCTTCCTTATTTCTTAATGGGGCACAGCATGGGATCGTTCCTGGCCCGTTCTTATGCGGCTCAATATGGCGGAGATCTGACGGCGGCTATCTTTATGGGAACCTGCGGGCCGCAAAACCGTGCGGTGCTTGCCGCACAGCGCCGGCTGGCAGATTATATGGTAGCAAAGCTTGGAGCCAAGGCGCACCATCCGCTTTTTGCCCGTCTTTCCACAGAACGCTTCAACAAGGCGTTTTCGCCGAACCGTACTGCCGGTGATTGGGTGACGCGCGATGAGGCGGAGGTGGATCGCTATCTTGCGGATCCGCTTTGCGGTTTTGATTTAACGGTTTCCGGATATCGGGATATCGTGTATCTGCAGTCGGAGATAACGTCGGATGCATGGCTGCACCGGCTTCCCGTATCCCTTCCGGTTCTTTTGATTTCGGGAGACAAGGATCCGCTTGGCGATTTCGGTGAAGGAATTCGCCGTTTGTCCTCGCGGCTTCAGCAAACGGGACATCAGGTCGATACCATTCTTTATCCCGAAGCGCGCCATGCTTTGATTACAGAGACGAACCGCGACGAGGTATACCGCGATCTGCGGACCTATCTGGAACGCTTTTGCTAAAATAAAACACGGCCGCAGAACCTGCTGTTTCCGGCAGAGTGATGCGGCTGTGTTTTTTATTCCTGCACGGAACCTTCCCGCATCAGGCGGATAAAGCTGCGCAGGGGAGCGTTCGCTTCAAGCGTTTTGTAATAGATGCCGAAGGAGAGTGGTTCCACTCCTTTGACAGGGATGCGTGCAAGCGGAAGAAAGCGAGGAATTCCCCAATCCGGAATAATGGCCACTCCGAATCCTGCCTGCACCAGGACAGCGGCAGCTTCCACGGATTCGCAGAAATGGACGTCCGAACGGATCCGGACTCCCATCAGCTGTCCCTGTAGGCGAACAATGCTGGTCGGACAGGTTGAAGGGTCGGTAAGTACCAGCTTTTCGGAGGAAAGATCCTCGGGAGTAACGCATTCTCGATCGGCCAGAGGGTTGTTTTCCTGACAAATGCATACAACGGGAATACGCCGCAGTTCACGATAGGTTCCGACGGTTTTTCCTCCGGTAATTTCCCGGAATCCGAGCGCGGCGTCGATGGCTTCCTCCTGGAGCATGCGGTGAAGCTGCTGGAAGGGGACGACCTGAAGTTGAGGATGCAGATGGGGATGCAGCTCTTCCATGCTTCGCAGGGCCGCGGCAACCATAAAAAGATGCGCATAGCTGTGACAGCCGATGGAGAGAGGCTCTATCACTTGTGCGTTTGGATCCTCAAAGCGTTTTTTGGCGCGCTCGGCGATTCCAACCATGCTTTTTGCGTCGGTCAGGAAGAGAAACCCCGCAGGAGTCATCTCCACGGTGCGCGTTGTCCGGCGAAAAAGCTTGACGTTCAGCTCCGTCTCCAGCGTACGGATTTGGTGTGTTACCGCGGGCTGGGTGATATTCAGCTGCTGAGCCGCGCGGGCAAAATTCAGGTGTTCCGCAACAGCCAGAAAGCAGCGCAGCTGGAAAGTATTCAAAGGGGATTCCTCCTTCTTTTGTTATTGAATTGATAAATATTGTTTATTGATGATAACATATTTTGAATTCACTTACAAGAAAATTCATGTAAAATAGTTTTGTAGCGTACAGTCATATGGAAAACGATTATGAATCAGGTGTGCAGACCGGAAAGGAGAGAAAACAGCGTGGGAGAACAAAACATCGTTATCGTACTCAGGCAGCTTCATGCCGCGCTTGAACAATGCGCGAAAGAACAGCTTGAGAGCTGCAATTTGTCCCCCTCGCAGGGTCTGATTCTGGGATACCTGTTCTCCAAAAGCGGAGAGAGCGTCTATTCCGTTGATTTGCACGCGCATCTCTGCCTCTCGAAATCAGCCATATCTGCAGAGCTCAAAAAGCTGAGGGGAAGCGGGTATTTGCTGCTGCTCGAGAATCCCGGAGACGACAGGAAAAAGCGCATTGTGCTTACGGAGAAGGCTCTTCAGATCCGCAAAGTGATCGATGAAGGACTTCATAAACGTGAGGAGCTGATCTGTCGTGGAATTGACAAGGAATCCATTGAAATTACAAGAAAATGCTTGTTCACAATGAGAGACAATGTCAGGAAAGAATGCGGAAGGAGGACGACGCATGGTTAAAACCCTGTTTCGGCAAATTAAACAATATAAAAAAGTATCCATTCTGACGCCGATTTTTACAGCTCTTGAAGTGGTGATGGAGGTAGCGATTCCGTTTGTTATCGCCTATATCATTGACAAGGGCATTTCGGCGGGAGATATGGGGCAGGTCTATCTTTACGGCGGTGTGATGATTGTAATGGCCTTTTTGAGCCTTCTGTTCGGAGCGCTTGCCGGAAAATACGCAGCGGCAGCCTCGTCAGGATTTGCCTGCAATCTGCGCGAGGGCATGTATGAAAACATACAGAGATTTTCTTTTTCCAACATTGACAAATTCAGCACGGCCGGTCTTGTCACCAGAATGACGACCGATGTGACCAATGTGCAGAACGCATATCAGATGGTGCTTCGCATCGCGGTGCGTGCTCCCGTGATGTTGATTTGTTCCCTGGCTATGTGCTTTTTCATCAACGCGGAGATGAGTACGATTTTCCTTGTGGCCATCGCTGTTTTGGCAGTGGGCCTTGTTTTCATCATGCTGACGACGATGAAAATTTTCGATCAGGTATTCCGCAAATACGATGATCTCAACGCAAGCGTGCAGGAAAATGTTTCCGCTATTCGCGTGGTAAAGGCGTTTGTCCGCGAGAAATATGAGAATGAAAAGTTCAGCAACGCGGCGCAGAGACTGTATCGCATGTTTGTCAAGGCGGAGGGCCGGCTGGCATTCAATAATCCGCTGATGATGCTGGTGATTTATTCGAGCATGATAGGACTTTCCTGGCTTGGCGCGCATAACATTGTGGGCGGCACTCTTACCGAGGGTGAACTGACCTCTATGTTTACGTACGTAATGAGCGTCCTGATGTCTCTGATGATGCTCTCCATGATTTTCGTTATGATCACGATGAGCCTTGCGAGCGGCCGGCGTATTGTGGAGGTGCTTGAGGAACAGCCTGATATCACGAACCCCTCCGCTCCGGTGATGGATGTGGAATCCGGCTCCATTGATTTTAACGACGTCAGCTTCTCTTATAAGCACGGAAGCGGGGAAGAAACGCTCCATGACATTAACCTGCATATCAAGGCGGGCGAAACGATAGGAATTATCGGCGGAACAGGCTGCGGCAAATCAAGCCTTGTCAGTTTGATCAGCCGTATGTACGATGTTTCCAAAGGCTCCGTTTTTGTAGGCGGGCGCGACGTCCGTGAATATGATTTGGAAGTGCTTCGCGACTCGGTGGCTGTCGTCCTGCAAAAGAACGTTCTTTTCTCCGGCACCATCCTCGACAATCTGCGTTGGGGCAAAGAGGATGCTACCGAGGAAGAGTGCATTGAGGTCTGCCGGCAGGCGTGCGCCGATGAGTTTATCGAACGTTTTCCGGATGGTTACAACACCTGGATTGAACAGGGCGGTGCGAACGTTTCCGGAGGCCAGAAGCAGCGTCTGTGCATTGCCCGTGCTTTGCTTAAGCATCCGCGCGTACTGATTCTCGACGATTCGACAAGCGCGGTGGATACGGCGACGGACGCGAAAATCCGCGCGGCTTTTGCTCAGAAGATTCCGGGCACAACAAAGCTGATTATTGCCCAGAGAATTTCCAGCGTGCAGGGAGCCGATCGCATTCTCGTGCTGGATGACGGATGTGTAAACGGCTTTGATACGCATGAGAATCTGCTCAAGAACAACGAGATTTACCGGGATATTTACGAGACGCAGACGCAGGGCGGCGGGGATTTCGACCAGCCGGGCGGCGCGCTGGAAGGGGGTGCTGACTAATGCCGGGACCGATGAGAGGAGCTCCCATGTCGCTCAGAAAGGTTGATATGAAGATGCTCAGCCGCGTGATGGGGCGTGTGCTGGGATATATGCTCAAAAAATACTGGCTGGCCTTTATCGTCGTGGTGCTGTGCATTATCGGCGCTTCGCTGGCCACCCTTCAGGGAACACTGTTCATGCAGAGTCTGTATGACGATTATATTTCTCCTCTTCTGCTGTCGGAGACGCCGGACTTCTCCGGCTTGTCGGCGGCTCTGTTCCGTGTGGGTACCATTTATGTGGTTGGTATTCTCTGCGCATATGCCTACAACCGCATTATGGTCAATGTCGGGCAGGGCACCATGCGGAACCTGCGTATCGAGCTGTTCCATCACATGGAATCTCTTCCGATCAAATACTTTGATACGCATGCGCACGGCGATATCATGTCGATTTATACGAATGATGTCGATACGCTTCGCCAGCTGATCAGCCAGAGCATTCCGCAGGTGGTCAACTCGCTTGTCAGCGTGATTACCACGTTTGCAAGTATGTTTCTTCTGAACATTCCGCTGACACTCCTCACTCTTCTGATGATTGGCGTGATGCTGTTCGTTACCTCCAAGATCGCTGCAAAATCCGCTCTTTACTTCGGAAAGCAGCAAAAGGACTTGGGCCGTGTCAACGGCTATATCGAGGAAATGATGGATGGCCAGAAGGTTGTCAAGGTGTTCTGCCACGAGGAAAAGAGCATTGAGCAGTTCAAAAAGCTCAACGACGATTTGCGTGAAAGTGCACGCAACGCCAATACCTTTGCCAACATTACCATGCCGGTCAACGCCAACATCGGAAACATCAGCTATGTGCTGTGTGCTGTCGTCGGTTCCATTATGGCACTGAGCGGATACGTCGGACTGACGCTCGGCACGCTGATTACCTTTATGACGCTGAACCGTAATTCGAGCATGCCTGTCACGCAGATCAGCCAGCAGCTCAACAGCGTTGTAATGGCCATGGCGGGCGCCGGCCGTGTATTCTCGCTTCTGGATGAGAAGCCGGAGGAAGACAACGGCTATGTCGAGCTGGTGAATGCCAAGGAAAATCCGGACGGAAGCCTTACGGAAGCGACCGAGCGTACCGGCGTATGGGCCTGGCGTCATCCGCATAAGGCGGACGGCACCGTAACCTATACCAAGCTGGAAGGCGATATCACCTTCAATGACGTCGATTTTGGTTATAATGAGGATAAGATCGTCCTGCACAATATTAAGCTTTTTGCAACGCCTGGTCAGAAGATCGCGTTTGTCGGCAGTACCGGTGCCGGAAAAACGACCATCACGAATCTGATCAACCGTTTCTACGATATCCAGGATGGTAAGATTCGTTATGACGGGATCAATATCAATAAGATCAAGAAAGGGGATTTGCGCCGTTCACTGGGCATGGTGCTCCAGGATACGCACCTCTTTACCGGTACTGTAATGGATAACATCCGTTACGGCAGGCTGGATGCGACGGATGAGGAATGCATTGCAGCCGCAAAACTGGCGAATGCGGACGGCTTTGTCCGACGCCTGCCGGATGGCTACCAGACCATGCTCACGGGAGATGGCGCGAACCTCAGCCAGGGCCAGCGCCAGCTGCTGGCTATTGCCCGTGCGGCGGTTGCCGATCCGCCTGTGCTGATCCTTGATGAAGCGACGTCCTCGATCGATACCCGTACGGAGAAGCTGGTACAGGAGGGAATGGACCGTCTGATGAAGGGCCGCACCACCTTTGTGATTGCGCATCGCCTTTCCACGGTTCGCAACTCCGATTGCATCATGGTACTTGAACAGGGCCGTATCATTGAGCGCGGCACGCATGACCAGCTCATTGAGGAGAAGGGCCGTTACTATCAGCTCTACACCGGCAATTCCATCGGCGCGTAAACACGCGTCCGCAGTTCCAAACAAAACCAGCCGCTGTACCCGGAATCATTCCGGTGTACAGCGGCTGGTTTTTCGTTTATAGGGGGAGGGGGGATTGGCGGAAAAGCCCGGAAGCCCTCTTACAGTTTTCTTCCGACAGCCTCATAGAGAAGCGCGTTGCAGATAGCGGCGGCGACATTGCTGCCTCCCTTGCGTCCCTCAGCGATAATGTGCGGCACAGGGGAGGAGAGGAAGAGCTCCTTGCTCTCAACAACATTGACAAAGCCGACCGGCACGCCGATGACAAGAGCGGGGGAAACACGTCCCTCCTCGGTCAGCTCATGGAGCCGGATCAAAGCCGTGGGGGCGTTGCCAATGGCAAAAATCAGCGGACCGGGTAGCTCTGATGCTTTTTCCATGGAGATGACGGCACGTGTGGTACCGCGTTCCCGTGCGAGAGCGGCCACTTCAGGATCTGCCATCAGACAGACGGCTTTTGCGCCGAGTTTCGAGAGCGACGGTTTGCTGATACCGGCGAGCGCCATGTTGGTATCAGTGACAATCGTGGCTCCGTTCCTGAGTGCTTCCATTCCCAGACGGACCGCGTCCGGGGAAAAGCGAAGTGTGCGCACATAGTCAAAATCAGCGGATGTATGGATCACACGCTTGACAACGGGCGCAATGTCGTCGGGCAGAACGAGATCGCCGAGCTCGCGTGTGATGGTAGCGAAGCTCTGCTTTTCGATGTCTTCGGGCCGCGTCACAAAGCCGCCCGTTTTCTGATGCTCCATGAAGATCACCATACCGGCCGCTGTTGTTCCACGCCGAAGGCAGGGAGAGAAAACGGCCGCCTTTCCTGAATGAAATGTATTTTCTGGCTCCGGTTCTTGTTCCCTGTCGGCCTCCGTAGTGAACGGCAGAGAAAATCCCGGTAAGACCGGACGCGTGGACTCTTTTTGCCTCAAAGAGCGAGAGTCACAGTCGAGACCGGGAAATCAGAGCAATTGTCAAGGCAGTATCGCGCAAAGAATGTTTGACGTTTCCGCGCGGTGTCGATGGAAAAAGGGACGATGAAAATGAGAGGTGAAAAATACCAGCTACACGTTTCGCTCTAGGATTCGATAGATGGCGTCCATGTCGAGGTTCTGCCGCACGCCGTCCGCGAGGAGGTTGTATTGCTCCTCTTTGAAAGCAGCCAGACTGCGCTGCGGTCCGTCCTCCCCGACGGTAATTCCCTTTTTCTCGGCGAGCGCGCGGGCAAGCGTGTGGGCAGCTCCCTCATCGAAGAGGCCGTGCAGATAGGTGCCGCAGACGTTTCCGACGACCGCACCGTCTTCCTTCGGTTCTTCTCCGAGCGGAGTCAGGGTGCAGAAGGGAGAAACAGGAGCGGTATACGATGTTTTGCCCATGTGAATCTCATATCCTGTCAGGGAGAGGGAGGAGAGGCAGGAGAAGAAGCCGGGCAGATCCCCTGTAAGGCCGACGGCCTGCGTCCGTGTTTTCTGCGGGCGGAAAATAGTCTGTGTCGGGAGCAGACCCATACCGCGAAGCTCGCCGCCTTCCTCCGCTCCGTCGGGATCGGAGAGACGTTCGCCGAGCATCTGATAGCCGCCGCAGACGCCGAGTACCGGTGTTCCGGATGCGGCCAGCCGCTGAATAGCTCCCTCCAGTCCGGTTTGACGCAGCCAGAGAAGGTCGGCCATCGTATTTTTGGTTCCCGGCAGCACAATGAGATCCGGTGCGCCGAGCTGCGAACGACTGGTCACATACCGTACCGTCAGAAGCGGCTCCTGTTCGAGCGGAATAAAGTCGGTGAAATTCGAAAGACGCGGCAGACGGATGACGGCCACGTCGACCGGCCCGGATCCGGCCCCTGTCTGGAGGCGGGAGGACAGGCTGTCTTCGTCATCGAGCTCCACGGGCAGCATCGGGATCACGCCGAGCACCGGCTTTCCTGTCAGTGCTTCGAGCTGAGAGAGGCCGGGGCGCAGAATCGCAGGATCTCCGCGGAATTTGTTGATGACAAGTCCGGCGATTTGATCCTGCTCTGCCTGATCGAGGAGGGCAACGGTGCCGTACAGGCTGGCAAACACACCGCCGCGGTCAATATCCCCTGCGAGCAGGACGGGAGCGTGGGCCATCCGCGCCATGCCCATGTTGACGATATCGCCGTCCTTGAGATTGATCTCTGCGGGGCTGCCCGCGCCTTCGAGCACGATTACGTCGTACTCTGCTGCAAGGGACTCGTATGCCTGCAGAATGTCCGGAATCAATTCCTTCTTGTAGCGGAAGTAGTCGGCGGCGCGCATCACGCCGCGGACCTCGCCGTTGACGATCACCTGGCTGCCCATGTCACTCGTCGGCTTGAGAAGAATGGGGTTCATGCGCACGGACGGTTCGATGCCCGCCGCCTCGGCCTGCATGACCTGCGCGCGTCCCATTTCAAGACCCTCGCGTGTGATAAACGAGTTGAGTGCCATATTCTGACTTTTAAACGGAGCCGCCCGCAGACCGTCCTGCCGGAAAATCCGGCAGAGCGCCGCGGCAAGAAAGCTCTTGCCGGAATTGGAGGCGGTTCCCTGAATCATGATTGCCTTTGCCATTGCTGGTTTCCTCCTCGGGATAGGATGGGGTTGAAAGGGGACCTTTCTCAGGGAAGAAGATAGCCGCGGCGCAGCCGCAGTTTTCCGCGTTATTTCGGCTGCTGATGTCTCCGTATAAAGGGAGGTTCGATCTTCTCCTCCAGGAGCGGGCCGTAAGCCTTGACTTTGCGGAAGGTATTTCCCATCATCTCATGGCTGCGGTATTCACGAATCGCATCGAGATCAAAGACCGCGGGAAAAATTCCTTCTTCCTCTCCGGCGATGAAGAGCCGGTTGTCGCGGCTCCCGTCATGATCCCAGATGATGGGGCTGAAGGCGCAGGAGCGTCCCTTTTTCATTCCGGGAGGATTGGCCATTGCGATTCCCGTCATGTTTTCGTAGGCGCGGGTGGAGATCACGTTGACGCGGTGCTCCATTTCAGAGCAGTCGTTGGGCACCAGAATGATTTCCGCCCCTTTCAGCATCAAAACGCGGGCGCTTTCGGGATATTCCCGGTCGTAGCAGATCATGACGCCGATTTTTACGCCGTCAAATTCAGCCACAAAAAATTCATCTCCGCTTTCCAGCATTCGTTCGCTGGCAAAATCACATGTATGCACTTTATGGTAGGTCAGCAGGATTTCGCCGCCGCGTCCAATGAGCCAGGCGGTGTTTCGCGGTCTTCGGAGCCCTCTGGTGAAGCCTGTGACAATGATTCCCATGTGAAGCTCCTTTGCTTTTTCCCGGAAGGCAAGCAGATGCGGATCGTCTTCTTCCAGGGCGGAAGAGGCCCATACCTGAAAAGCTTCGGTTTTCTCGATATCTCCGATGGAAATGTTGTCGTCAAAATCCGGAAATTCGTAGCCCGTGATCCAGCACTCGGGAAACAGAACCAGGTCGGCTCCCAATGCCTTGGCTTGCTCCATGCAGAGAAGTCCGCGCCGGGTATTTTCTTCCCGATCATACGGCTCCCGTGCTTTCTGAACGACAGAAACGACAAGCTGGTTTTTCATGGTGTGTTATCCCCTTTCCCGAGGCAATGCCGCATGGCCCGGATAAGCGCCTCGTTTTCCTGCGGCAGACGCACCGCCGCACGATAGTAATCCGGCCCGAGCGCGCGGTAGTTTGCGCACGAGCGCAGAAGGATTCCATCTTGCTTGAGCATTTCCCCGAGATCTGTGACAGGGGAGCGGAAGAACATGTAGTTGGCGTGCGAGCCGTACACCTGCATTCCGAGCGCCGTCAGCTCCCGGCGCAGCCATTCGCGCTGTGCGCGTACCAGCTCACGTGAGCGCCGCACAAACTCTGTCTCGCTGAGCGCCGCAAGGCCTGCTTCCTGTGCGGGTGTGGATACCGACCACGGCTGTGCGGAGCGTTCCATTTCGTCCAGCAGGACGCGATCGGAGCAAAAACACCAGCCAAGGCGCAGTCCGGCCATTGCATACAGCTTGGTGAACGCTCCAAGCAGGAAAAGCTTCGGATGTTCCGCTAGAAACGGTTTCAGGGAATAGGCATCCGGTTCGTCGAGGAAGGAGGTGAAGCATTCGTCGACAGCCAGAAGCGTTCCGCGCTTCTCACATTGGAGGAGAATTTCCTCGAGCAAGTCGCGGGGAATCGGTTGTCCGGTCGGGTTGTTCGGATTGCAGAGAAAGACGAGATCCCAGCCATCCGCCAGATGAAAGAGAAAATCGCTTGCCAGACGAAAGCCATCCTCTTCGCGCAGCGGATAAAACGAGCAGGAACAGCCCGCTGCCGTAAGCGCTGTTTCGTATTCGGAGAAGGTGGGGGCAAGCAGCAGTGCACGTGTGGGACGCAGGGCATAGGCTAACCGGAAAATCAGATCGGCAGCACCGTTGCCGAGCAGAACGGATTCCTCAGCGACGCCTTCGTGCTCTGCGAGGGCATGACGCAGCCGGCGGCAGAACGGGTCGGGGTAGGCGGCGCAGAGGGCGGCCGAGCGGCGTACTGCTTCCTGAACAGCGGGCGGTGTGCCCAGCGGGTTCAGGTTCGCGGAAAAATCGATTGGATCGCGGCCGTACGCTTCCCGATAGGAGAGCGTGTCGCCGCCGTGCGGATAAAGCATGAGGTTCCCTCCCATGTGATGCGGTTTAGATAAAGCAGGCAGCCCGGAGCGGCCAGCTTCGCGCCGTGCCGCGGATGGGCGCAGAATGCCGTGCCGCAGGGGGATTGTTTCTCCTGTAGAAGCACAGATTTTTGCTTACGGTATCCGAAAATGCATAAGGATGTACAGAGCAGCCTGTGAAGTGGTGTTTTCTTACAGCCTCGGAAAGACAACCGGAAGCCGCGCGGTTAGGCAAAAGCGTTGGCAACCTCAGAGAAGACCGGGAAACAGCGAAAGCCAGACCGCGGCGCGCACCGCAAGACTCAGCACCAAAAAGCAGAAAGCGGAAGCGTACAGAAGCCGGTTTGCGCGTTTGATGTCCGACGGCGCGATGGGGCGCAGGGGATCGCCGATGGAGTCCTTGTGCACCACTTTCCCAAAGTAAACCGCGTCGCCGAGCAGCTGGAGTCCCAGCGCTCCCGCATAGACGGATTCTGTCTGCGCGGAGTTCGGACTGGCGCTTTTTCTGCGATCGCGCCGGAAGATCCGCCAGCCGTTTTTACCGTCAAAGCCGCAGAAGAAGGAAGCCAGAACGGTACACAGGGCGGCAAGCCTCGCCGGGAGAAAATTCCATACGTCGTCCAGCTTTGCGGAGGCGCGTCCGAAATCCAGATATTTGTCGTTTTTGTAGCCGGCCATGCTGTCAAGCGTGTTGACGGCCTTGTAGCAGAGGCCAAGCGGAGCACCGCCGATTGCAAGGTAAAACAGCGGGGCGATCACACCGTCAGAGCTGTTCTCCGCCACCGTTTCCACAGCGGCCTTCGCCACACCCTCCTCCGTGAGGCATTCGGTGTCGCGGCCGACAATCATAGAGACGGCCCGCCGTGCCGCGGGTAAGTCGCCGCGTTCGAGCTCGCGCTGTACCTTTGTGCTCTCCACGCGCAGGGCCTTCGTCGCGAGGACCTGGTAGCACCAGAAGGTTTCCACCGCAAAGCGCAGCCATGGGCTGATGAGATGGCAAACGATCAGGACGGCGAGAGAGAGCAAGAAGGCAAGAAGCGGCAGCAAAACGGCGAGGACAGCTCCGGCGGTACGTTTTCCGCGCGCCGTGTCAGGAAAAATGCGGCGGAGAAACGGTTCGAGGCGGACAATGGCTGCGCCGAACCAGCGCACGGGATGGGGCATCCAATGCGGATCCCCGAAAAGAAGGTCGAGCAGGAAGCCCGCCGCCACAGCGCAGAGCGTCAGCATACAGATTCCCCCTTCAGGCAGACGGGAATCCCGCACACGACACGATAGACGGCCCGAGCTTCCCGCGCCAGCTTTTGGCACGCGCGTCCAGTCTCCTCGCGCCAGCGGCGCTCTTCCCGGTCTGTTGGAACAACGCCGCAGCCGATTTCGTCGCAGAGAACGATTTCGCTTTGCGCGGCTTTTTCCGTCAGCGCGGCGATGTCCCCGTTCTCACGGAGGCAATCGCGCACCGCAAGGTGAAACGCGTTCCAAACCGGTCCTCCCGGCGTGGCGTCCGCCTCGGAAAAACCGAAGCGCTCCATGGCGAAGGCCAGCTTGCCCTGGCCCGCGCCTCCGACAATCAGAATCATACGAGAAGACCTCCCGGAATTTTTTGCAGCACAATCAGAACGACGGCCAGCGCCAGTTCGCCGAGCACGATGGAGAAACCAGCCAGATCACCCGTTACGCCGCCGAATTCCCGTCGGAATTTACGCCGCAGCGCGAAGAAGAGCAGAACGAGCGCCGCGGCCATCACGAGTCCGCAGACGGGGGAAAGAACGGTGGCTCCTGCCAGAAGGAGAACGCCGAGCACAGCAAGAATGACGGTGCAGCGCCGCTCCGCCGCGTCGGAGAAAGTCCGGGCAAGGCCGTCCTCCCGCGCGCAGGGAAGCAGGAGCAGGAGCAGCGAGCCAAGAATACGGCTCAGCGGGAAGCAGAACGCAAGCAGCATGCCCACCCTCGGGCTCCACCGCAGCTCGGAGAGTACGCCGGTGAGAGCGAGCAGATAGACGGCAAGACCGATGACGGCAAACGCGCCCGTATGGGAGTCCTTGAGAATCGCGAGCTTTTTCTCGCGCGGCTGGTGGCTGCCGAGAGCGTCGCAGGTGTCGCACAGGCCGTCAAGATGAATTCCGCCGGAGACGGCAGCCGGAAGCAGAGCTGCCGCTGCTCCGCGCAGGACAGGCCCCAGCCCCCACAACTCGCCAAGGAAAAGCCACAGCGCTTCAAGCCCGCCGATCACAAGGCCGACGAGCGGCAGAAAGCACATGGCGTACCGCATGTTTTTTGGGGTCCACTCCGCCCGCGGCATGGGAAGCACGGAGTAGAGAGAAAAAGCAATCAACAGAGAGTGAATCATGGGACGGTAATCTCCTTCCCGGTGGATGAAAGGCCGAACTGTTCCGGCGACCCCTTGTGAATCACCGGCAGGCCGCAGACAATTTCGGCCACAAGATCGGCTTGCTCTGCCAGCTCACGCTGCACCGCGGCAAGCACGCGCAGATATGTCTGTGTACTTTCGTCGTAGGAAACCCCGTCCGCGAAAACGTCGTTTCCCACCACGACCAGCGTTTCAGCCTGCCGGGCAAGGAAGGAAAGCCCATCGCGCAGGGAAACAAGCGCGCTTTCCGGTGACGCGCCGGGGCTGAAGAGTTCGTTGGCTGTCAGCGTGCCGAGGCATTCAAGCAATACGGCGCACCCGGAAGGAAGGGGAAGGGAAGAGAGATTCCTTTGTGCTTCCACAGTTTCAAATCCCTTTCCGGCCCGCATCGCACGGTGGCGGCGGATGCGCTCGAAGGCTTCCTCGCCGAAGGGTTCCATGCACGCGGCATAATATTTCGGTGCACCGGAACAGGCAGTGAGGAGACGCTCTGCCCAGGCGCTTTTCCCGCAGGCGCTGCCGCCGTAAACGAGGGCGATCACGGCTTTTCGCCGCCGAGCGGGACGTAAGCATCCATCCCGTTCTGTTCAAAGGTGCCGAGACCGTAGAAGACGGCAAGCGCCTGATCGAGAAGCGGGAAAAGAGCGGCGGCTCCCGTACCTTCTCCCTGCCGCATCGCCATGTCAAGTGGAGCGGAGAGGCGCAGCGCGCGCAGTACGGATTCTCCGGCAGGTTCAGCGGTGCGGTGGCTGGCAATGAGATAGTCTCCCGCAGGCTCAGCCATCCGCTTCGCGAGGAGGGCTGACGCGCCGGAAATCAATCCATCGACCACCACGGGGATCTGATAGTATGCGCCGCCAAGGAACAGGCCTGTCATGCCGGCAATGTCAAGTCCGCCGACGCGCGCGAGCACCTCGAGCGGTTTCGTCGGATCGGGATGGTTGACGGCAAGAGCGCGGTGAACGGCCTCACGCTTACGGGCGAGGCCCTCATCGGAGAGACCGGCTCCGCGTCCCGTCGCCTCGCGGGAGGAGAGGCCGAGCAGAGCACAGCACACGGCGGCCGCCGTCGTTGTGTTGCCGATCCCCATTTCACCCGCCGCGAGGAGGGAGTAGCCTTTTTCCTTCCACTCGCCTGCCAGACGGGCGCCGGCCAGAATTGCGGCCTCGGCTTCCTGCTCCGTCATGGCCGGACCCTTGGCGATATTCCCGGTGGACGTACGGATTCGGCGGGAAATCAGGTTGGGATCCTCAAATTTGTCGCGAATTCCCATGTCGACCGGAATCGCCTCGGCGCCGGCACATTTCGCCATCAGGCTTACGCAGGCCTTGCCGCGGCACAGATTGCGCGTGACAACGGTCGTTACGGAAGCGTCGGTCTGCGTCACGCCTTCCTCTACCACGCCGTTGTCGGCGCAGAACACAAAAATCGCGCGGCGAAAACCCTGCTCCGGTACGTGTCCGAGGGCGCCTGCCATACGGATAATGCTTTCCTCGAGTTTTCCGAGGCCCTGCAGCGGTTTCGCGATGGAATCCCATTGGCGGCGGCACGCATCGGCAGCAGCCGCGTTGGCGGACGAGATGCCGGAGAGCAGCTCGTCAAGAGTTTGAGGCTCGTTTTTCATTTGTTCTCATCCTTCCGTTTCCGCCGCTCCGCCATGGCCCGGACAAACCGGGCGGCAAAGGAGGGGTTGGAGTAAAAATACAAATGCGGGAAACCCGCAAACAGATTGTTCTGTGCGTGGATACACGGCCATCGTGTGGAACGCAGCGGCTTCGCCGCCGTGAATGCGTCCCCGGGGTGTTCGCTGTCCCAGTAGTGGAACTCGTGGGCGCGAATGGAATCACCCTGCGCGCAGAGCAGAGTGTCGTGTTCCGCGGTCAGCGTGATGTAGCCGAACCGTTTGAGGCCCCCTGCCGGAGCGGCACAGCTGTCCAGCACGGCCGCGCCCGGGAAAGCAGTTCCGTTCCGGTCCCGGATTTCCCGGTGCAGATAGAGGAAGCCGCCGCACTCGGCGAGCGTCGGAAGGCCGGAGCAAACGGCATGCCGTACGCTCTCGAGCATCGGCCGGTTTTCGGCAAGCTGTCCCAGCCACAGCTCCGGATATCCTCCGCCAAGATAAAGTCCGTCGCAGTTTTCAGGCAGGGCGCGATCCGTGAGAGGGGAAAAGAACACGGGCTCCGCGCCGAGCTCGCGCAGCAAGTCGAGGTTCTCCCGGTAGTAGAAGCAGAACGCCCGGTCCCGTGCAACGGCCAGCCGCAGCGGCAGTCCGCTGTGAACAGGCGCGTGAGTGACAAGACGATTCTCAAGCGGCGGCGCGCTCTTTGCCACGGCGAGGAGACGCTCCAGGTCGAGCGACCGCTCAAGTGTTTCCGCGAGCCTGTCGAGCTTTTCAGGAAGTCCCTGCACATCCTCCGGTGTGACAAGGCCGAGATGACGGCTCTCAAGCGAAACGGCGTCGTCCGGCGGCAGGTAGCCGAGAACCGGCAGGCCGGTCTCGCGCTCAAGTACCGGGGCGAGCAGCGTGTGCAGCGAAGCGGAGCAGCGGTTGAGGAATAATCCGGCGATCCGGCTTGGCGTGCGGAAGGAGAGAAAACCTTTCACCTCCGCCGCAAGGGAAAGCGAGACGCCGCGCGCGTCGAGCACAAGGAGAACCGGCGTATCGGTTGCGCGGGCGAGGTCGTAGCTGCCCGCTGTTTCCGTTGTGCCGCCCACGCCGTCATAATAGCCCATCACACCCTCGAGGACGGCGAGGTCATGGCCTTTGCCGTATCGCGCGAGCAGGCCGCGCACGGTTTCCTCGCCTGTGAAGAAGAGGTCGAGATTGGCCCCGGAGAGGCCGAGCAGCTCGCGGTGAAAAAGCGGATCGATGAAGTCCGGCCCGCATTTGAACGGGGCCGGGGAGAGGCCCTTTTTTTGCAGAAGGCGCAGCAGTCCGCAGACGAAGGTGGTCTTTCCGCCTCCGCTGCGAGGCGCTGCAATCAGAATCCGCGGCAGGTTCACGCGCCCGGCCCCCTTCCACTCAGCAGGAAAACAGGGTTCTCCGCCTGCAGACGGTGCAGCGGCCCCGCAGGAACAAGCCGGGAGACGGCGACCTGAATCCGCTCCACCTCACAGAAGCCGAGCCGGTCGAGGAGAGCGGACGCTTTCGCGAGCGTCTCGATCGTCACGGCCGTTACGGCCACGCGCACCGCCGGGTTCCGTTCCAGAAGGAAGCGCAGAATTTCCTCGAGCTTCCCGCCGCTTCCGCCGATGAAAGCGGTGTCGGGCGCGGGGAAGGAGGCGCATGCTTCCGGGGCCGTGCCCTGCACGAGTGTGACCGGTACGCCGAATCGTTCCGCGTTTTTGCGGATCAGGGCGCAGCCTTCCTCGTTCCGTTCCACGGCGCAGACCAGCCCGTCCTCAAGCAGCAGCGCCGCCTCAACACAGACGGACCCTGTCCCCGCGCCGACATCCCAGAATACGTCGCCGCGGCGCAGTCCCAGCTTGCACAGCACGAGGCTGCGCACCTCGCTTTTTGTCATCGGCACATTTCCGCGCTCAAAGCGGTCGTCACGCACGCCGGGAACCATGGATAGATAGGGTTCCGGGTTTTCCGCAAGCATCACGCTGAGCGGCGCGAAGCACTGCTCCGCAAGCTCCAGGGCTGTTCCGGTGTGAACAGCCTCGTTTTCACCGGATAGGTTTTCGCCCACGGTAACGCGCACGCCGCCGAGTCCCGACGATACGAGAGAACGGCACAGTGATTGCGGTGAACACGCCCCGCCCGTCAGGAAAAAGGTAAAGCGGTTTTTCCTCACGTGCGCGGCGGGCTCGCAGAAGACGCCGTGGGCGCTGACGAGCTTCCAGTCCTGCCAGGGGCGGCCTACGGCGGCGG